>Ga0209088_10000012_pt1 | contig 176343 bp, 153 predicted proteins | sample S_140625_EF_Meta_FD_187324 | JGI IMG/M metagenome (GOLD analysis project Ga0209088, IMG submission 187324) | Freshwater microbial communities from Lake Simoncouche, Canada to study carbon cycling - S_140625_EF_MetaG (SPAdes) (version 2) | ecosystem: Environmental > Aquatic > Freshwater > Lake... | reverse complement strand
TACCCGTTGTTCCAGTTATTCCCGTGATTCCTGTATCTCCGGTAATTCCAGTCGACCCGGTAACCCCCGTTGTACCCGTTGTTCCAGTTATTCCCGTGATTCCTGTATCTCCGGTAATTCCAGTCGACCCGGTAACCCCCGTTGTACCCGTTGTTCCAGTTATTCCCGTGATTCCTGTATCTCCGGTAATTCCAGTCGATCCTGTGGGACCAGTAGGACCACTTGTTCCGGTTATTCCTGTTATTCCAGTGTCACCAGTAATTCCAGTCGATCCCGTGGCACCAGTAGGACCACTCGTTCCGGTTATTCCTGTGATTCCAGTGTCACCAGTAATTCCAGTCGACCCGGTAAACCCCGTTGTGCCCGTTGTTCCGGTTATTCCTGTGATTCCAGTGTCACCAGTAATTCCAGTGTACCCCGTAGGACCACTTGTTCCCGTTATTCCTGTTATTCCTGTGATTCCTGTATCTCCGGTAATTCCAGTCGATCCAGTAGAACCAGTAGGACCACTCGTTCCGGTTATTCCAGTTAGTCCAGTGTCACCAGTAATTCCAGTCGATCCTGTGGGACCACTTGTTCCTGTTATCCCCGTGGAGCCTGTAAAACCGGTTTCTCCTGTAGAGCCAGTAGGGCCACTTGTTCCGGTTGTTCCTGTAGATCCAGTATCTCCAGTATCTCCTGTAATTCCAGTAAATCCGGTAGGACCACTGGTTCCCGTTATTCCTGTAGATCCAGTTACACCGGTAGATCCAGTTGTTCCTGTAAATCCGGTAGGACCAGTTGTTCCAGTTATTCCCGTAATTCCCGTATCTCCTGTAATTCCAGTAAAGCCCGTGTGACCGGTTGTTCCGGTGATTCCCGTTATTCCAGTATCTCCTGTAATTCCAGTAGGGCCACTCGTTCCTGTTACTCCTGTTGTTCCGGTTATTCCAGTATCACCAGTTATTCCAGTAAATCCAGTCGATCCTGTTGTTCCGGTTATTCCTGTTAATCCAGTATCACCAGTAATTCCAGTCGATCCGGTAAACCCAGTAGGACCACTTGTTCCTGTTACTCCGGTTATTCCTGTATCACCAGTAATTCCAGTCGATCCAGTAAAGCCAGTAGGACCACTCGTTCCTGTTAGTCCGGTTATTCCTGTATCTCCTGTAATTCCAGTCGATCCGGTAAACCCAGTAGGACCACTTCTTCCTGTTACTCCAGTTATTCCTGTATCACCGGTAATCCCAGTCGATCCAGTAAAGCCAGTAGGACCACTTGTTCCTGTTACTCCTGTTAATCCTGTATCACCAGTAATTCCCGTCGATCCAGTAAAACCAGTAGGACCACTTGTCCCTGTTACTCCTGTTAATCCTGTATCACCAGTAATTCCCGTCGACCCAGTAAAACCAGTAGGACCACTTGTTCCTGTTACTCCAGTTAATCCCGTATCACCGGTAATCCCAGTCGATCCAGTAAAGCCAGTATGACCACTTGTTCCTGTGGTTCCTGTTGATCCAGTATGTCCGGTTGATCCAGTAGTTCCTGTTGCTCCGGTAGTTCCAGTTGCTCCAGTTGCTCCAGTAGTTCCAGTTGCTCCAGTAGTTCCAGTTGCTCCAGTAGTTCCAGTTGCTCCAGTAGTTCCCGTTGTTCCTGTTGTTCCAGTAGTTCCAGTAGTTCCTGTTGCTCCGGTTGCTCCAGTAGTTCCTGTTGATCCAGTTGATCCAGTTGATCCAGTAGTTCCAGTTGCTCCAGTAGTTCCTGTTGCTCCGGTGGTTCCCGTTATTCCTGTGAGTCCAGTATCGCCCGTTATTCCAGTTGCACCAGTAGTTCCTGTTGCACCAGTGGTTCCTGTTGCACCAGTAGTTCCTGTTGCACCAGTATTTCCTGTTGAACCAGTAGTTCCTGTAGTTCCTGTTGTTCCTGTTGTTCCAGTAGTTCCTGTTGCACCAGTAGTTCCTGTTGCACCAGTAGTTCCTGTAGTTCCTGTTGTTCCTGTGATTCCAGTGTCACCTGTTACCCCTGTTGCCCCAGTTTCTCCGGTAGTTCCCGTAGTTCCAGTCGTTCCAGTAGTTCCCGTAGTTCCTGTGGTTCCCGTGGTTCCGGTAGTTCCCGTGGTTCCTGTTGCTCCGGTAGTTCCCGTAGTTCCTGTGGTTCCCGTAGTTCCTGTTGCTCCAGTTGTTCCTGTTGTTCCAGTAGTTCCAGTTGTTCCTGTTGTTCCAGTAGTTCCTGTAGTTCCTGTAGTTCCAGTAGTTCCTGTTGCTCCAGTAGTTCCAGTAGTTCCAGTAGTTCCAGTAATTCCAGTAGTTCCGGTTGTTCCAGTTGCTCCGGTCGTTCCTGTGGTTCCAGTAGTTCCTGTGGTTCCTGTATCTCCAGTAGTTCCTGTGGTTCCTGTAGTTCCAGTAGTTCCTGTTGCTCCTGTAGTTCCAGTAGTTCCTGTAGTTCCAGTAGTTCCCGTGATTCCAGTTAAACCGGTTGCACCATATAAAAATGTACCAAATGGGGCAAATGCTATATTGGATATACCATCCCCATTATCTAATAATGTAAAATAGGAATAGTAAGATCGAGTATTAAAAGAATTTGGGATCGTATTTATGGGTATAATCAACAGTCCATTTTGATAAAAGTTCACATAAGTTGTAGATATTGTTATCGAAAACACATCCGTGAGTGAATATCCAAATGTTCCTGGATATGTTGTTCCGGAATTCGAAATGCAAATTTGGAAAGTGGGCGAAGATAAATACTCAAAATTGAATATAAACCCATATTGTGGAAAGTTTCCCAATCCATCTAATGTTAATCCAATACGACCAGGTCCAGGATTATTTCCTGAAAAAGCAAAAGTTAAATAACAGTTATTGTATGCTTCTTTTGTCAAAATATATGAATCCATACTATCCGTCACAATTTTAACAACAGCATTGGATACAGGAATTCTTACATTCGAAGCTGGTGTATCTGATCTTGTATATAGTGTGAAAAGTGCAGGGCCTAATATTCCCGTATTTCCCGTAGATCCAGTATTACCGGTTGATCCGGAAATTCCTTGTAAACCGGTATATCCAGTAAATCCTGTTGATCCGGTGGATCCATCATATCCGGTGAACCCATTTAAACCTGGTATTCCCGTAGGACCAGTGAGTCCCATCATTCCTTCTTTTCCCGTGGGACCAGTGGATCCCGTATTCGTTGCTAACCCTGGAATTCCCTGTGGACCAGTAGCACCATATAAAAGAGTTCCGTATGGCGAAAATGCAATATCTTTGATTCCATCATTTTGATCTTGGATAGTAAATAATGCAAAATAGGGTCGACTTAAATATGAATTTGCAATAGTTCCCTGTGGGATAAGTAAAAGACCATTTTGGTAAAAATTGACAGTATTTGTGGATACAATTACAGTAAACACATCAAATGGATCATATGCGAATTGAGTAGGCCAAACTAACCCATTATATAAAATGATGAATTTTTGTAAGCTCAAATAATCGGAATAAAAATTAAATCCATAGGTGGGATCAGTTACAGAAACATTACTTCCATCAATAGATAATCCTATTCTGGAAGGACCAGGTGAAATCGATGAAAGTGAAAATGTTAAATAACTGGTAATATATGATTCTCTTGTTAAAATGTACGAATCTACCGCATTATTTGTGTTTTTAAAAATAGAATTTGACGTTGGAAATTGAATAGTGGATGTTACAGTGTCTGGGCGTGTATATAATGTAAATAATGCTGGGCCCAAAATACCGGTTGGGCCGGTTGTACCAGTTATGCCTGTTACACCGGTTATACCGGTTGATCCAGTTGATCCTGTTGTTCCGGATGAACCCGTGAATCCGGTTGACCCTGTTAAACCTGTAAATCCAGTTATACCGGTTGATCCTGTTGTTCCGGATGAACCCGTGAATCCGGTTGACCCCGTTACACCGGTTATACCAGTTGTACCCGTTGATCCTGTTGTTCCGGATGAACCCGTGAATCCGGTTATACCAGTTAATCCTGTTGTTCCTGTAGAACCAGTTAATCCTGTTGTTCCTGATGAACCCGTGAATCCGGTTACACCGGTTATACCAGTTAATCCTGTTGTTCCTGTAGAACCAGTTAATCCAGTCGATCCTGTTTCACCTGTTAATCCAGTTATACCAGTTGATCCAGTTGTTCCTGTAAAACCAGTTAATCCAGTCGATCCTGTTTCACCCGTTAATCCAGTTATACCTGTTGATCCAGTTGTTCCTGATGAACCAGTTAGTCCAGTCGATCCTGTTTCACCCGTTAATCCAGTTATACCTGTTGATCCAGTTGTTCCTGATGAACCAGTTAGTCCAGTCGTTCCTGTTAAACCTGTTAATCCAGTTATACCTGTTGATCCAGTTGTTCCTGATGAACCGGTCGACCCGGTTACGCCGGTTATGCCCGTATGTCCCGTTGTTCCTGTAGAACCGGTTGATCCAGTCGTTCCTGTTAAACCTGTTATACCTGTTAATCCGGTCATACCTGTTTGTCCGGTTGTTCCCGATGACCCGGTCGACCCTGTAAATCCAGTTATACCAGTTGATCCAGTTATACCAGTCGATCCAGTTGTTCCTGATGAACCGGTGAATCCAGTCGATCCAGTTATACCTGTATGTCCGGTTATTCCTGTAGAACCGGTTAATCCAGTTATACCCGTTACACCGGTTACACCTGTTAATCCGGTCATACCAGTCGATCCAGTTGTTCCTGATGAACCGGTTAATCCGGTAATTCCAGTAGTGCCCGTAAATCCAGTTATACCAGTCGATCCAGTTGTTCCTGTAGAACCGGTTAATCCGGTAATTCCAGTAGTACCCGTAGCTCCAGTTATACCACTCGATCCAGTTGTTCCTGATGAACCTGTCGACCCTGTTAAACCTGTTACACCAGTTACACCGGTTATACCCGTTATTCCTGTTTGTCCAGACATACCGGTAGATCCTCCCAATAATAAGCCAAAACTTATATTTATAAAAGCATCATTCAAGGAAAACATATCAAAATAAGCGGAATACGTGGAACTAGAAAAACCATTTGTTGTATTAAACAACAAAACCCCATTTTGGAAATAAGAAACAGTTGTTCCTGTAACGGTAACAGTAAATACATCATTAATGTTATAATTATAAACCGTCCCATTGATGGGTATTAAATTAAACGATCCGTCGGTACTTGAACTAAGATTCGAAGGATAATTAAAGCCATAAGTGGTTACAGTTCCATCCAAAGATAATCCCACATTATTCTGACCCACCGATAAATCACCATATAAATTCGTAAATGTAAATGTTAAGAAAGCAGTCATAAATTTCTCACGAGTTAAAACAATGGATTTCACATTATTTCCACCGACTTTTACAATAGAATTTGCATAAGGAAACTGAATTTGATTCGATGTGGTGGATGTATAAAGTGTAAATAAAGCAGGACCATATATTCCAGTCATGCCAGTTTGGCCGGTTGCCCCGGTTATACCAGTTTGACCAGTTATACCAGTCAAACCCGTGGTTCCAGTCGAACCTGTTATTCCGGTCGAACCCGTGTGACCAGTAGAACCTGTTGTTCCTGTTATACCACTTGATCCTGTAATTCCGGTTATTCCAGTTATACCAGTTATTCCCGTAAATCCAGTTGTTCCCGTAAATCCAGTTGTTCCGGTTAAGCCCGTTGTTCCGGTTGTTCCGGTTGATCCACTTAGCCCAGTTACTCCCGTTTCTCCCGTAACTCCACTTGAGCCGGTTGATCCGGTTGTTCCAGTTATACCGGTTGTTCCTGTATGACCTGTAAAACTTGCTCCAGTCGGACCTGTATGTCCAGTTATTCCAGTAAATCCAGTTGTTCCAGTATTTCCCGTTTGGCCCGTAAAACTTGATCCAGTTGGACCGGTATGTCCTGTAATGCCAGTTATTCCTGTTATTCCAGTTTGACCAGTCTGACCTGTAAAACTTGATCCAGTTGGACCTGTTATTCCTGTAGATCCGGTTTGTCCAGTGAATCCGGTTTGACCCGTTATACCCGTCGAGCCAGATGATCCAGTATGTCCAGTTGATCCTGTTTGTCCAGTGAATCCGGTTTGACCCGTTATACCTGTCGAGCCAGATGATCCAGTATGTCCAGTTGATCCTGTTTGTCCAGTGAATCCGGTTTGTCCTGTGAAACCAGTTTGGCCGGTGAAACCAGTTTGACCGGTGAATCCAGTTTGCCCCGTTATGCCGGTTAATCCTGTATTTCCAGTTGATCCAGTTAACCCCGTTCTTCCAGTTTGTCCAGACATACCCGTAGTTCCTCCCAATAATACACCAAAACTTATATTTATAAATGCGTCATTTAATGACAACATGTCAAAATAAGCGGAATATGTAGATGTGGGATAACCATTCGTTGTACTAAATAATAAAAACCCATTTTGGAAATAAGAAACGGTTGTTCCGGTTACAGTAACGGTAAATACATCATTAATATTATAGTTATAAAATGTTCCCGTCGTGGGTATCAAATTAAAAGAACCGTCTGTACTTGATGACAAATTTGAAGGATAATTGAAACCATACGTTGTGGATGTTCCATCCAAAGATAACCCTACATTGTTCTGACCTACCGATAAATCACCATATAAATTTGTGAATGTAAATGTTAAGAAAGCAGTCATAAATTTTTCACGGGTCAAAACAATTGATTTCACATTATTTCCACCGACTTTTACGATAGAATTTGCATAAGGAAACTGAATTTGATTCGATGTGGTGGATGTATAAAGTGTAAATAAAGCAGGACCATATATTCCAGTCATGCCAGTTTGGCCGGTTGCCCCTGTTATCCCTGTTGTCCCTGTTATCCCTGTTGTTCCAGTTATTCCTGTTAAACCCGTGGTTCCGGTCGAGCCCGTTGTTCCGCTTGTTCCAGTTGTTCCAGTTGTTCCCGTTATACCAGTCGCTCCACTTGATCCTGTTATTCCGGTTGTTCCAGTTGTTCCAGTTAAACCCGTTGTTCCGGTCGAGCCCGTTGTTCCAGTTAAGCCCGTTGTTCCGCTTGTGCCGGTTGTTCCAGTTGTTCCTGTTATGCCAGTCGATCCACTTGATCCTGTTATTCCGGTTGTTCCTGTTATACCAGTCATTCCGATTGATCCTGTTATTCCTGTTATACCAGTCGCTCCACTTGATCCTGTTGTTCCTGTTATGCCAGTCGCTCCACTTGATCCCGTTGTTCCTGTTATACCAGTCGCTCCACTTGATCCCGTTATTCCCGTTAAGCCCGTTGTTCCTGTTTGACCAGTGAAACTCGATCCAGTTGGACCTGTATGTCCTGTAATGCCAGTAATTCCAGTATTTCCAGTTTGACCGGTAAAACTTGATCCAGTTGGACCCGTATGTCCTGTAATACCAGTTATTCCCGTTAATCCCGTTAATCCCGTATTTCCTGTTTGACCGGTAAAACTAGACCCGGTTGGACCCGTATGTCCAGTGATTCCGGTTTGACCCGTAAAACCCGTTTGTCCAATAGAACCAGTAAATCCAGTGAAACCGGTTGATCCGGTCATCCCTGTTATTCCGGTCGATCCGGTAGAACCGGTTGAACCCGTGTGTCCAGTGATTCCAGTCTGACCCGTAAAGCCCGTTTGTCCAATAGAACCAGTAAATCCAGTGAAACCGGTTGATCCGGTCGTCCCTGTTAGTCCGGTCGATCCGGTAGAACCGGTTGAACCACTTGACCCGATGGATCCGGTTTGACCTGTAGATCCAGTTTGACCGGTAGATCCGGTTTGACCGGTAGATCCGGTTTGACCAGTTAATCCAGTGCTACCAGTTGCTCCAGTGCTACCCGTTGATCCAGTGTTACCGGTTGATCCAGTGCTACCCGTTGATCCAGTAATACCCGTTATTCCTGTAGAACCCGTAGAACCACTTGATCCAGTGTAACCAGTTGATCCGGTGGAACCGGTTAAACCCGTTCTCCCCGTTTGACCAGATATACCAGTAGATCCTCCCAATAATACACCAAAACTTATATTAATAAAAGCATCATTCAAAGAAAACATGTCAAAATAAGCGGAATATGTGGATGTAGGATAACCATTCGTTGTACTAAACAACAATAGCCCGTTTTGGAAATAAGAAACAGCTGTTCCCGTGACAGTAACAGTAAATACATCATTAATATTGTAATTATAAATTATTCCGGTTGTAGGTAACAAATTAAAAGATCCATCCGTATTTGAAGATAAATTTGAAGGAAAGTTGAAACCATACGTCGTTGATGTTCCATCCAAAGATAAACCGACATTATTCTGACCTACGGATAAATCACCATATAAATTCGTAAACATAAATGTCAGAAACGCCGTCATGTATTTCTCACGGGTTAAAACAATAGATTTTACATTATTTCCACCAACTTTCAAAATGGAATTCGAATAAGGGAACTGAATTTGATTCGCTATGGTTGATGTATAAAGGGTAAATAACGCAGGGCCATATATTCCAGTCATTCCAGTAGTTCCGGTTGTTCCAGTACTTCCCGTAACACCCTGAGAACCGGTGAATCCGGTAAATCCGGTAAATCCGGTAAATCCGGTAAATCCAGTCGATCCGGCGGTTCCTGTATTTCCCTGAGTGCCCGTGAATCCAGTAAAACCCGTGAATCCAGTAAAACCTGTGAATCCGGTTGCTCCAGTAGAACCTGTTCCGGATGCCTGTCCGGGTTGACCATCCTGTCCCCTTGGACCAGTCGATCCGGTAGAACCGGCGGATCCAGTGGATCCTGTTCCCGATGCTATTCCATCTAATCCTTTTGCACCAGTGGGTCCAACTAATCCCTGTGGCCCCGTTGCACCCGTATTTGTAGAAAATCCGGGTGTTCCCTGTGGTCCCGTAGGTCCGATACTTCCAGTAATTCCAGTGGAACCAGTTCCCGCAGCTGTTCCCGGTGCTCCTGGTGCTCCTGTGGGTCCAATTGTTCCAGTTGAACCGGTGGAGCCAGTTCCTGATGCAATTCCATCCAATCCTTTTACTCCGGTGGGTCCAGCTGGTCCAGTAGATCCCGTTAATCCCATCATTCCAGTCGCTCCAGTTGAACCAGTACGTCCTGTTATTCCTGTAAATCCAGTATCTCCAATAGTTCCAATAAACAATATTCCAAAACTAATATTTACAAATGCACTGTTTAAAGAATACATATCGAAATAACCAGAAAACGGAGTTCCAGAATTTACATTTACGGCATTGAATAAAAGATTTCCATTCTGATAATAAGAAATCGTATAATTCGTAGAAGTAACAGTAAATACATCATTCACATTATAATTAAATGTAGCACCCGTATTTGGAATAAGATTAAAAGATCCATCTGTATTCGATGACAAATTTGAAGGAAAATTAAATCCATATTGCACAGATGTACCAGCTAATGAAAACCCAACCGTGTTTTGCCCCATAGACAAGCTTCCGTACATATTTGTAAACGCAAATGAAAAAAATGCATTGGCGTATTTTTCTCTTGTTAATACGATTGATTTTATATATTGCCCTCCATATTTCAATATTGAGTTTGAACTTGGAAACTGAACTTGATTTGCAGCTGTAGATGAATAAAGTGTAAATAATGCGGGGCCATATTGTCCAGTAATTCCCGTTACACCTGTAGGCCCTGCTGCACCAGTAGATCCAGTTACACCCGCTGATCCGGTTACACCTGCTCTACCCGTTGGTCCAGTAAATCCCGTTCCTGAATCTGGTCCCGAACCCGAACCAGCGGGACCGGTTGGTCCTGTGCTTCCTCCACCACTATTACATTTGGAACAAAACTGACTAAACTCCGGATCGCAACACAATGCACTTGAAATCGCCTGTCGGGCTCTGCGATTCGAAGTTGTTTCCAATGCCTGAGCATCATTCAAAAACGCATATCTCCGCGACATAAATGTTACAATATTATTATATCTCTATTTTTTTTTGGGGAATCGACTAGGGGGAACCCACGGTCTTCAGAATCGGACCCTATGACCCCCTCCCGCCCTTCGGGTATAACAGTTCCTTACCAGTTTCCGTAACAACAAATAATTTCAGAAAAACCACATAATTATTCTGGGTTCCCGGTGGATAATGCTGTCTTTGTTACCAAACATGTTAACAAAGAATAATTTTTCACGAATTTAAGTTATTTAGTCCGCCTTGTCCTTCTTCGCTGACTCGGCATTCGCAAGTGTCTTCAAAAACTCGGCTTGTAAATCAGATGCATTAGAAACCTCACGTGATTCGAAATCCACGGTTTCACGTACACCAATCAAATTATCATTTTCATCAATCGTCTGGGTAAGCTTATTTCCCGACTTCTCTGCCAATTTGATATTATCCTCAATGGCCTTACGCTTTGTCTCCTTAACACGGCGATCGAACTCCTCCTTCGCCTTCGTCTCATTCTTAATCTTCTCCTGATGTAATTGGTTTAGCTCATCCTCCATAAATTCCACACGGCCCGTTTTATACGCGTCGGGATCCCAAGGAATCCACATTCCAACGGGACCCACATAAATATCGTGATTGGGATCCGTCTCCCTGAGCTTCTTACATCTGATCTCGGCCTCCTCCTGAGTATTATAAACGCCACGAATCTTTAGACCACGGGTCGAAGTCTGGAAAGCATGATCACGTTGAAACTTCTCCGTAAGTCTCTCCTCATTCTTATCCATAAAGTTCTTAAAATCATCATCCACGGGGCTAGACTTTAGCTTCGATTCCTCCTCTTTCGAGAATTCGTTAAAATCATTGAGTACATCCTCCACATTTAGGTTGTACTTATAGGAAATGAAATGGATGAACTCCAAGAACTTCTCCATGGATTTAGAGAAATCCCATTGATGAACGAACTGCTGGAATAAATAAGTCTCGCGTTTTTGCAGTATCTTTTCGGGTGAAATAAAAGACATACAGGCGAACTTTTGCCCGGCGAGGGCATCGTCCTCATCGAGAACATCAATATATTTAGGATTCGGCTTTCCGTTATTTAGGGTCTTTGGTTCAAATCCAGACATTTAGCTATTATAAATAGTTCTTGGGAAAATGTTTAAGTGATTTCTTTCTTTAATATTATTTAGGATTGTTCATCTAAACTCCAGAACATTTTTAAAAAGGAGGGGATTATGGGGGTCTGGAAATCCTTCGGATTTCTGAAGACCTTTGGTTCCCCTGCTTTTATTTTCCCTGAATATATTATAACTAGCATGAGCAATTTATTCGATTTTAGTGAACTCGTGAAACGTGCTATCAAATACATTGTTGAGGGTATCATTGTTGCCATCGCTGCTTATAGCATCCCTAAACGTTCGTTGAATGTGGAGGAGGTTGTTATTATTGCGTTAACTGCCGCCGCCACCTTTAGCGTGTTGGATGTTTTTGCTCCCTCCTTCTCGTCGTCTGCCCGTGGTGGTGCCGGTTTTGGTTTAGGAGCTAATCTTGTTGGATTCCCAGGTGGTCTCTAATTAAGGGAACCTTTTGCTTCGCTAAGGTTCTCCCTTCGGGTAAGATCCCTCCCTTTTAAAGGTGTTATGCTTCAATAATTTTAAGTAAACTATTAAGTTTACTTGAAAGGAAAATCATGAAAGGGAGGGATCTTAAGGGAACCGTAGGTTCCCTTAAAAGGGACAGCATCCCAATCCAGAATCCACTAATTTTACCGTATTTGTTCCCTCATTTTTCAACGTAAATCTAGAGAACTTGCCAATATAACGAATATTTATATCGTCATCTACAGTCGTATATCTACGAATCAACTGACTAAAGATACCATCAAATACATCTTTCAATCCATTTGTTAAAAACGGTTTCTCTATAGAAAACATATCCCCGAAAAATCCCGCTTCTTCTTCTGTCAACACATATTTTGATCCCTGCTTCATAACATTCAATAATAACCCATTCCAAAGACAACTTGCACCCGGATTCTCATAAGATAAAATCAAATCCGATTCCAAGGAAAAATCCATTAGATATATTAAAAATTCAAAGGTTTCGGCGATATCTCGATCATCCGATAAATGATCCAAGAATCGTATCTCAATACCATGATTGTAATGTTTATTAAAATTAATATCCATTCCAATCTCATTCAGTTTTTTATAACCATTTTCCTTATAATATTGATGGAACCACCAATATTCATTCTTGGAAAATTCGATTTCATCTAAAAATCGTGTCAAGATCTTACCAGATTTCATAACATCTGTATCATATGTTCCCAAACCAATATATCTGGAAATCGCACAACGCTGTGATGCAGACGAAAATAGTTCGGGCGATAAATGGGAAAATGGATCAGGTGATCCGTAAAGTCCAATTAAAAACGGTTCCATCCACTGTATCGCCCGTATTGCTTTACGATGATCTTTAATAAACGTTTCCCTATTTTTAATTTTACCACTAGAATCAAGCTTAGTTGGCAATGTAATATTATAGTGTAGTGTACCATTATTAAACATCGCCACATTTTTCAAATTCGTCATATATTTTGCGAATCCATGATTTTTTTCCATGATTTTTATTTGACCATAGTCTTGGAAAATCTCTTCTTTTTCACATGTATTATTCAAGTGTTCAATAAATTCCTGTTTTACACTTGATAGTTCATTTAAGACATCATCCAGAACGACCTTATAAAATTTACGTGTAGGAAATTCTATTGTATCTCCATCAAACATCCATTTTATATCATAGGACTCTTTGAAATATGGGTCCGCATCTTGTAATTTTTCCAAGAATGTTTTTCCCGAAAACCTCGGGTTCGGTTTTGTTTCTGCGGTATATAATGTTAAAGCTTCATTTTTTATATCCGTCTTGGAAAAACTATGAGATTTTAATAAAATAGGAAGATCAATTTCATCCGTAGGTATATTCGCCACAACTTTCTTCATTACCGTTTTCAAAAAATCATACCTATAATTCGCAAAATAATCCACACTATAACGTTCGTCCTTATGTTTCGTCAAAAAATCACGTTTCGAAACCGAGGTTTTTTTTTCAAATTCCAAATATACTTCATTCTCTATTCCAAGACCCCAATATAATTCTCCCGTTTTATATTGTGATTTATAGATCTTATGTTTTCCAAAGATTTCGGGTTTTTCATAAAAGATATTTTTAAAAAATGCCATGATAGAACGATGATTTAAAGTATATATAATAACACAAGTATATAAAACCACATCACAATTTATATATTTTCTATCTAAGTAGTCTAAATTAGTTAAAAACATCCGGTATAGAATAAATATTACGAATTGTTATATGAGTTTTAAGCAATTGAATAATTCAATTGAATCAAAATTGTTCAAACACGTTATTTTTCTAAGAGATGAGATAAATCTAGATGAATATCGTTGCCCTCTTATACCGAACGATGTGAAAATATTAGTGGAAAATGGATTTGTCGTATATATTCAGCGATCCACCCATCGTATTTATTCAGACGAAGACTATGCAAAGACGGGTGCCAGGCTAACCGACTTATCTTGGTTCCACGATATTTTCCGACATGCTCTAATTATTGGTCTAAAATGTTTTTCAGAGAAAGAATTCGACTATTTGAATGAGCATACACATGTCTTTTTCGCACATTGTTTCCAAGGTCAACATGGATCGGAACATATTCTAGATGCATTTCATCGATCAAACAGTATTTTATATGATTATGAGTATTTTATGGATCCTTTGACAAAATCAAGGGCTATTTCATTCGGAAAATATGCGGGAATCGTAGGGGGGTCCCTTGGACTTTTACATAAATCCGGAAAAATCTCGGGACTAAAACCTTGGCCCAGTAAAGAAGCCCTTTTTCGAGACATAGAACACAATTTAACTGCGTTTAATGACATGAAAATCTGTGTTCTAGGACCAAGTGGACGTTGCGGGAAAGGTGTTTGTGAGGTCTTAAATCATTTCGATATAGAATATTTTGAAAAAGATTCGACCTCTGATAAATCCGATTTGAAAACCTATAATATTATATTTAATTGTATCCTTCTCTCAAAAGATTCAAAAGAAACATGGATCGATTCGATCGCTAACATAGATCATCCGTTTTTACTCGTAGATGTCAGTTGTGATTATAAGAAACCGAACCATCCGTTTCCGATCTATAATGAGGGGTCTTCTTGGAATAAGCCGGTTCTCACATTATCTGATAATGTCGATATCATTGCCATTGATAATTTACCATCTCTTTTACCGAAAGATAGTTCAGATGAATTTTCTGCAATTTTATTAGATCTCATTTTACAAGAAAATGTATTGGAAAAAATATGGAAAAGTGTGTCGGATGTGTTTTATAAAACTGTTTACCAAAATCTTCTGAAACTTCCAAAAGTTTATTGTGTGAATTTCCAAGATGAAAATAGACGTTCGAAAATGATTGAACGATTCGATCGGTTAAAAATGCCTGTAAATTTTGTATCCCCTGTTTTCAAATCTGATTCTAGACTTTCTATCGACGGAATTCGTGAAGAACATAAACGTACCTATTCTATTATGTTACAACATGTAGATTCGATCCAAGATTTCTTGAATACTACCGACGAATCCGAAAAATATTGTATTGTATGTGAAGACGATGTTTTATTATCGAAAAGGTTTATAGAAAAGCTCCCTGGGATCTGTCAAACATTTTCGGATTTAGATCTCGATATTTTGCTATTGGGTTATTTATCACCGGATAAAGTGTTGGATTCAATTATTTTTCCTTTATTAAAGAATGAAAAAGAGTTTACATATACGGGTTACCATTCGGATTTATGGGGATCGCAAATGTATATGGTTTCGAGAGAATATGCGAAAAGAGTGGTTGAAACATTTCAACCGGGTTATATTTTGAGGGGGGACAGTCTTCCTTATAATCCCGATTGGACTATAACGAAATGTGGAAAACGAGCTTTAATAAGCCCTATGCTAGCCTTGGAAGAAGGAGAGGTGAAAAACGAATGTTATACACAGAGTTCATTTCATCGACGTTGCTTTGAAATGAATTTTGTAGAGGGAGAATTTTACTAAACAGTACAAGTTCGATAGAAATCAAACACATTTTTTTTCATCCTTGGGTTGTGCACCATATCCCGCAAATACTTTTACCGATTGACACTTTAAGGGGCGTTTACAAGTTCCATCACTATAACATTGCCCGTCTTTTTCTCCAATAGTGGCATTATGCCCTCCTTTTATTTTCTTCAAACTCTTTCGATTTTTATTAGACCGTCTCTTACCTCCCGTATAAGACGCGGATTTGGACGAACTCGACTTGGAAGAAGAATTTGACTTCCTTCTTTTTTGTGTCCCCTTTTTCGGAGATTTGGGTTGAAACCCTCCTTTCATAGCCTTTGACATTTATATATTATACGCTTGGAAAAAACTCCCAATCCAAATCATTACAGACTTTCTTCCAGATCATATCCTGTTCAAACTGTTTTTCACGATCTTTCATCATCGGAATATAAGGTAAATACTGTGTCTGATCCAATAAAACACATAATTGATACAACGTATAAGTATAGTTGAAAAAATTGGTACGATTCGGAGGACAGTGTACGGCCCAGGGTTTTTGAATTTCAATAAAAAGTACACATAAAGTCTCATGAAGTTCTTCATTCATAATCGGAGGCTTGATACCGAAAATCGAATTAATATATTGAATATGCTCAAAATATTTATTAAGCCCCAATTTACGTAGAATCTCACGCATTTTATCATAATTAATTGTGGCTAAATCTTGGATCCTCTCCTTTTTGATTCTCGCTCTTATCGCCTCAATCACTTCCTCTGGAATTTGTGTAGTTTCCTTGGCCTGAAATTGCGACAAAATTTCCTTGAAATGATTGAGACGAATATATGCCGTATAGGAAACCTCACTCGGCGGCTCCTTATTATTTGGCTTGGAACTATCCACAATATAAACAATAAATTTACCGCATTGATTATTATTACAGATCAAGATCCCCTCTTCATCTTGTGGAACCAACTCACCCTTATAACAGCTTTGGCAAATGTCAGAGGGTACCACATAATCCTGTGGATTAATGAAATCATTATTTACGTTTTTCCAATAGTTTTGGTAGAGATTTTTCGATTGCGTATATTTATCTGGATCTGTGCGGTCGGGATTCACCGATTTGACTTTGAAAAAAGAATGTAATACATTTACATTCTGTTTCCCACCACCCGTCGAGATATCTTTTTTATCTTCGAAATAGCCGAAGATATATTTGGAATTATTTAGGAAATACTGCTTTTTCTCTTGCTTGATTTCCTTGATTTTCAGTTTATTTGCACGGATCTTATCACGGATTTCCATATATTGATCGATCTGGTTATCTTGGAGTAACTTAACCTGGTTTTTTAGGTCTTCAATTTCTTGCTCCAATTGAGGTACCTTTTCGGTTTCATTTGAATGGAATCGATTCAACATTTCAGTATGCTTTTCATCTATTGTATTATTTTGCTGAGGGGGGCGTTTTTGTAATACTGTACTCATTGGATTTTAGTTGTTGTTATTATGGTATTTTTTCAAGGTGTTTTTATGTATGTTTTATTCTAAAAGGCTTTTAGTTTATTGTTTTTTTATAACTATATATTAGTGAATGTCATCCAAATTAATAAAACCTATAGCAAAACGATCTACTGCTACTCAAAAAATTCCTTTGAAAAAAAATAGATCTTTAACTTCAAAGGATACTTTGAAAAAGGAGAAAAAAAAGAGGGAACCTAAAGTTAGAGCAACTAAAAATAGAGTTTTGATAAGTGCGTTAGGAACGTTTGAACCACGTAAACGTAAAATAAAAAATTTATCAGAATTATGTTCACTAAAAGCCGGCGAATTATTTTCACATGTCTTTAAATTAGGAACACCGGCCACATTTACATATAATGATGATTCAGTTGATACATATTCTGCTGCTAGAGACTGGTTTGAACGTGCGGATGCTACTCAACAATGTGAAAACACTGCACCCGGAAAAAAAGACCATTTAAAACAAAGTGACTTATGTTATATATGTGGACTACCTCTAATAATTAATGGAAAACAAAACGGTCCGCTAGAATGTGAACATATTTTACCGGTCGCTCAAGCATGTTTATTTTTAGATTTATACCGATCCGATTATAAAGAAATAATGAAACCCGGCAATACAAATCTTAGTTCCCTTGAACAACAAATAAAACAAAATCTTGGAGTTGAATATAACTGGGCACATGAATGTTGTAATCAAATTAAATCAAGTATTTCTTTCGTAAAATTCGACGATACACGTAATGAATTTGTGTTAGATATAGATTCATCCACGAAGATATTAAAAGGAATATTTTATGGAAAAATGAAAAATAAACATGGTATAGAAGAAAATCGTAAATATTGTGATAGAATCAAAGGACAACTTTTGGAAAAACACAAAAATTTTAATGCGTTTCTGAATGAACGACTTGAACTTCAACAAAAAAAAGCCACCCCATCATTAAACCAAACCATAAAACCTATATTGGAGATATTAAATAAAAATTATAATAAAGGAAAGAATAAAGGTTTTTATTTTTTGAGCATACTTTCCAATTTAATTTTGGCAGCAGATGCTACGCGTGTTGATGCTGCCAGTCGATCTTCTATGGGAAATGGTATAATTATTCCTCCTCCAAATGAAAGCGATGAAAAAATGAAGGTTTATACAAAATTATCATTACTGTTTGCTCAATTTTTTTACTCTAAAGCGAATGGATTGGATATAGGACGGGATCGTGAAAAACGATTGCATTTGGATAACGATTTACGAAAATTATTTTTGTTTAGAGACGACTTATTACAACAGTTTAATCCCATTTTAAAAAACAGTTCATTTGATTCGGACAATTTCAATAAGTTTATTATGAAAGTATTTTTAAGCAATAAATTTTTACACGAAGAAAGGTTGAGAATAACATATAGCACATTATATCGTAATTTATTTTCAATGCTTTTTTTTATGAAAGAACCTAAGGATCAAATATCTGCAACAAAAGAAGCCGGACTGTGTTTACAAGTTATTTTAATGTGCCTTTTTTTAAAAAACATAAGACATGCAAATACACATTCTATTGTGTTTCAATCGAATTCAGAAGGACAATCAAGTGAAGCTAGAAAAACGTTACTAAAACTAGAAAGCGTATTGGTAGATGTAATAGTTACAATTATTAAAAAAATGAAAGATGAGCATGATAATTATACTGAAATTTTCAAAATATTATTGAGTGTATACAGTTATATAAATTCAAATTCCACGGCTGAACTAGAACCTTTTTTTACAGGATTAGATGTCAAAAAATATGAAGACATGGATAACTTGATATTAGAATCAGCCACTAAGTATTATGAACAATTTTCCGACGAATTTGAAATCAAAGAATTAGACGAAAATGAAATATCAAAATTAGAAGTTGGTGCAGCACGTGCATTTGCCAATATTCATTCAGATAAAGAAATACAATACGATGATGTGTCATCAATGTTTGAGAAGCCTTCGTTGCCGGATGAAATGGAAATAACACCGACCCAATCCAATCCGTTAGATTTACTTTCTTCTGCCGTGGAAATGCAATCAGCATCTGATATATTATATCCACCTGTCATAACAAAAAGAGAAAGATCACTAAGTATGTCTCCTGCTACTGACAAAGAAGAAGATGTTCCAGCTAAAAAATATAGAGTTTCTCCAACTAGAAAACGTAAATTGGAAAGTTCAATGGAACCACAGAATCAATCAAGAAGACCTAATTCTAGAATGTCTCAAAAACGTTATCGATCGGCTTCGACGAGCGGTGAGTCGGAAATTGAACCGCCTCCTAGAAATACTCGTATTTAATTTCATTAATTTTTATAATGAAATTACATACCCATAATAAATAATGTCCGCAACAAATATTATAAATATAGATACCACCCCGATCGTACATATAGAAAGACCAAAATACCAAAAAATGCTCTTTTTAACAAATGCTTTAGAAAATGGTTGGACAATTAAAAAATTAAACGACTCCTATATTTTCACCAAAAAACACGAAGGAAAACGCGAAGTTTTCCAAGAAAACTATTTAGAAACGTTTCTACGAACCAATCTGAACGAATGTATAATCCCTTGAAAAACGTTACCATATATCGTAACGTTTTTATAAAACCGGTTTAAAAATATTAACATACTAAATATATTATTAAGACCAAACTTTTATATATATTTTAGTCCGAATCGAATTAGTTTAGCAATGTTTGAAATGTCTTACAATTCGGTGTTACCATAAAATCATACAAAAATAATATTTTACCCACTGTTACCATATATCGTAACCATATAATCGTGTATAAAGTAAGAGACTTTATACTTTTTCTTAGTCCAATCAATTATTTAGCAACTCCCAAAATTATTTTCTAAACTAAGGTTATAAAGCCTAACCATGGGTGGAGCTCTTATGCAACTTGTCGCCTACGGCGCCCAAGACGTCTTCCTTACTGGAACCCCTGAGATTACTTTCTGGAAGGTTTCCTACCGCCGCCACACCAACTTCGCCATGGAGTCGATCGAGCAGACCTTCTCCGGCCAGGCTGACTTCGGTCGCCGTGTCACCTGCACGATCTCCCGTAACGGTGATCTTTGCTACCGCACTTACCTCCAGGTGACTCTCCCTGAGATCAACCAAAACATGCGTCCCACCACCGGAACCCAAAACGACGGTGTTTACGCTCGTTGGTTAGATTTCATTGGTGAGCAGCTCATCTCTCAGGTTGAGGTTGAGATCGGTGGCCAACGCATTGACCGCCAGTACGGTGACTGGATGCACATCTGGAACCAGCTCACGATGTCCGCCGAGCACCAGCGTGGTTACTTCAAGATGATCGGTAACACCACCCAGCTTACCTACATCACGGACCCCACGTTCGCCCCCATCGCTGGCCCCTGTGCCGCCGCCGGTGGCCCCAACCAGATCTGTGCCCCCCGCAACGCCCTCCCTGAGACGACTCTTTACATTCCCCTCCTTTTCTGGTTCTGCCGCAACCCCGGTCTTGCCCTTCCTTTGATCGCTCTCCAGTACCACGAGGTCAAGATCAACATTGACTTCCAGCCCATCGGCCAGTGCCTCTGGGCCGTGAAGACCCTTGCTGGCACCTCCGGCACGGTCTCGGTTCCCCAGGCCTACCAGCAATCCCTTGTTGCTGCCTCCCTCTATGTTGACTACATCTTCCTTGATACGGATGAGCGTCGCAAGATGGCCCAGAACCCCCACGAGTACCTCATTGAGCAGCTCCAGTTCACGGGTGACGAGTCTGTCGGCTCCTCCTCCAACAAGATCAAGCTCAACTTCAACCACCCCTGCAAGGAGCTCATCTGGGTTGTTCAGCCCGACGCCAACGTCGATTACTGCTCGTCCTTAGATGCCTCCCAGGTACTCTACAAGTGCTTCGGTGCCCAGCCCTTCAACTACACGGACGCGATCGATGCCTTACCCAACGCGATCCACGCTTTCGGTGGCCCCGTCGAGACCCAGGGCACCAACGGCTTCATTGCCACCAACGGCCTCTTCCAGATGGCCGGTGCCCTTGATGGTGGCATTGAGTACGTTCCCAACCCCAACGGAACCCTTAGCAATGTTCCCATTTCCAACAATGGTCTTTCTTCCGCCCAACAGTGGGGAACTGGAACCTTCACGGGTCTTGATGGTGCACCCCCCTCTGCCTCGTACGTTTCGGATGCTGGCACCTTCGTTCTCTCCGAGACTGCCCTTGACATGCACTGTTGGGGTGAGAATCCCGTCGTCACGGCCAAGCTCCAGCTCAACGGCCAGGACCGCTTCTCTGAGCGTGAGGGATCTTACTTCGATGTTGTCCAGCCCTTCCAGCACCACACCCGCAGCCCCGATGCTGGTATCAACGTATACTCCTTCGCCCTGCGCCCTGAAGAGCACCAGCCCTCAGGTTCGTGCAACTTCTCCCGCATTGACAATGCTGTCCTCCAGCTTGTCCTTTCGGCCGGCACGGTTTCGGGTACCGCCACTGCCAAGGTCCGTGTGTACGCTGTAAATTATAATGTCCTCCGTGTAATGAGCGGAATGGCAGGCGTAGCATATAGTAATTAGGGTTAGTCACAAAATAAGCGTGACCAACAAACTAATTACATCTATATTATTTGATATTTTTATATAATTATTTACAATTAATTATATAATTTAGATTATTCTTTATTCTTTTTCCGATTATCCGCTATCTCTTTTGCTCTCATTTTTTTATATTCTTCGTCTCCGTATTTTTCTCTCATATTTTCTCTTTGCTTTTGTTTTCTTAATTTTGCTTTTTCTCTCTTTTCTTCTTCGGTTTGTTTATTTTTATTTTCTCCTATATTTTTGTTGTTTTCTCTTAATTTTGCCATTTTTTCTTTTTGTTTTTCTCTTACATATTCGATTCCATGCTCGTTTATCATTCGTTCTCGGTGGAGTCTTTGTTTCAACCTATTTTTTTCTTTTTTATCTAACTCTATTTCATCTTTTTTATTTTCGTTTTCATTTTCAACGTATTCTTCTATAAAATAATTTTCAGGAATAGGATCGTCTTCTATAAATTCATTCTCATGTTTTTTATATATTAATCCAAATTTATCAAAGATATAATCAAGTTCATAATCTTTTTTCATATAGTTACATTCACAACAACATGATTTTACATTGTCCACTAAATAACCCATTTTATTATTTATCCTATCAATTCCGTTTGTGTGATTATCTTCGTTCTTTTTACCACACAAATAACAATCATTTTTAATAATACGCTCATAATCATAAGGAGTTAGTAAGAAATCCAATTGTTTTTTCAAAGCTCTATTTCGATATTGACAATACAAAACACTTTTATGATTTGAAAAACAATCCGGGTATAAATTTCCTTTAATTTTTCCTTGAAACGTTAATATATGTTCAACACGTTTTATAAAAACTTCATCGCTCGTTGAACCTTTCATATAATTACATATTTTACAACAACTAACACAATTTTCTAATACATAACCTTTCGTTTGATCTTTCCTATCGATCCCATTAAATCCTCGATCTTGAATGATGCCACAATAATGACAATCTTTTGCGACAAGTTCTACATATTCTTCATAATTAATTGTAAAATCGAGATTTTTATATTCAGCGTTTCGCTTGTAATTTGAATAATTTATTTCTGTACTGTTTTTCTTATTTTCATTCGTCTCTAACATTTTCTCTGGATTATTTTCTCTCCATTTTTTTGCGTTTTCGGCGTTACGTTTCAAAAAAGCTTCCTGATCTTCATCCATTTTCCGTTGCCTGTAATTCAAAGTTTTCAAAGCCACTTTTTCATAGTTATTTTCCTCCCACTTTTTCTTAACCGCTTTTCTTTCAGGTTTCGCTTCATTCTTTCGTGCAACCGCGTTTCTATGTTCTTTGTCTCTTTTTAAATCATTCTTTTTTCCTTCAGCTCGACAATCGAAACACGTTTTGGTTTCAGCCACTTTTTCCCCAATAAATTTATCAAGTGGAAAACTTTTACGACAAAATGAACACTGTTTTGTTAGAATAACGACCTCATTCTGAATGGTTTCTGTTACTACTTCATTCACTTTGGATCTCCGTTTACGATCTTTCTCCCTTTCTTTTTCTAAACATTCCTCACATTTATTAAATTTATATTCTTGATCTAACTGTTCACGACACCCGCGAATATAATTATAACATAATTTTTTATTAAGCTCCCGGGTTTCATCTTCAAATAAACATATCTGGTGTTTTCCGCAGTAACGATTTTCATCTGATCTTTTAAATTTACATCCTCCTTTACCACAGAAAATAATCACTTCTGTCTCTTTTTTCGCGACTTTATTTTTCGCACCTCGTTCTCTACATTTATCGCATGTTTTCCGATCGTCTTCAAAATAATACATCTTTTTACAGCCATTACACCGTTCTAGATTGACCAACATTTCCGGAGTATAATCCACCATATATTGATGAAACTTACAAAATGTGGTCCCATCAATTGACCGAAAAACGCAGTCTTTTCCAGCATAATCTTTCGACAAACATTTTTGGATTTCCATTATGAAATATCTAAAGATATTGTTTCTAAGCATTTCACCGCGTTATATCATTTATCAGACCCTCGAAAAACATAGTACCGAATCGTTTTTTTACGATCTTCTTTCGTTGTATAATCGTTACCAATAAATGTATAACCCTGTTTTCGTAATATACTTCGCAAAAGACTCAAATATGGACGTTTGCATTCGGTTTTCGGTTTATAGACCGCCATATTCGAACATGCAAAATAGGTTTGTATTTCTGTTTTAAGTCCTATTATTTTATCCTGTTTTTCCAAATCGGAATCTAAGTCACATAACAAAAAAGATCCGGTCGAATCTAGGCCCAAGATTTCGATCAATTGTTTAGAAATATCTTCACGTTCCTTTGCGTATTTTTCAGATAGCTTCGGTCTCATAATTTACTTATATGTTGAAGTTATTTTTATATTTTTATTCAGCTGTTGTTTGAATTTATTTAGGAAATCTTCCATTGAATTAGGGGGAACCCCAGGTCTTCAGAATCAGCGAAGCTGATTCCAGCCCCTATGATGACTAATTCCCGTCCTTCGATTATTTTAATTCCTTATCATTTTGCCTCAAGTGGTTCTTTAATGAAAAATACATGTATTTTTACTGAGTTCTCGGTGGATAGTGCTGTATTGAATAACACCATTGAATAATTAAAATATAAACTTATTATATATTTCGAATGTCAGAACCCGTAGCCGAAGTGGTAAACGAAACGGATCCCGTTGAACCAGAGGGACTTAGTAAAAAACAAAAAATAGCTATTGCCACTGGAACTACAGCTGCGTTGGGTGCAACTGCCGCAGGATTAACAGCATCGGGTGTCGGTGCAACTGCGGTAGCGGCTACTGCGGCAAGTGCAGCGGCAACAGGAAGTGCTATCGCCGCCACAGGATCAACTGTAGGAGCCGCATTACTTGCACCGATTGCCGGGTTATCTATTGGTGTGCCGGTTGTTGCACCTGTTGTAGTGGGAATAGCTCTTATTGTATACATTCTTGTCAAAAAACATCAAAAAAATAAGGAATTATACGAAGTAATGAGTCAAGCTGTTGAATTAATTATGCGTATCGAAAAATGTGAAATCTTAATGCGTGAAATTCTGATGTCCACTGGATACATATCAAATAACGTAACATTGAATCGTTTATTGGAAGAATTAATGACAGAAATATTAAGAATATGTCCAACATCAGTAATCCAAGAATTTGAGAAAGTAATAAATGCTGGAGGTAGTGCCGATAAAAGGATTGTATCTGAACTTGGAAAAAGAGGAAAGGAATGGACACTTGGATTAAAACGTCTTCGACGTTTTACCGCGAATAACATTTTCACAAAATATAGATACAGTTTAATTATTAATAAACTCACTATGATAAACGCGTTCTTTACTACATTATTTGCGGAATTTACATTAACAAAAATGGTATTGGACGGAACGTCAGCGGGTGTGAAAATCAATAGAAGTAGCGAGGCGGTACAAGGTTTAATCGACTCTTTGAAACATGGAAATCTTTTACTCAAGGGAAAAGACCGAACCTTTTTTGGTAAATCAAAAAATATTACCACATACGGTCAACAAGAAAATTTATTGGATGGATTGAGTGGTTACCTTAAACAAGAAGAGGGATCAAAAGAAGCATATGATCAAATTAAAGGGCTCATTCTTAAAAATTCAAATGATATTTCTGCACCGCCACTACCCCCCAAAAAGGGAGGAACAAAAAAGAAAAGGGTCAAACTTAATAAGAAAAAATAAAATAATATAAACCTTTGATAATTGTAAATGTATAATTATCAATGTCGGCGTCTTATAATTCGACACAGTTAAATACCCAAAATGATTTACTCCTGAAAAATCTGATGGAGTTTTACAAAGAACGTACAAATCTGGATAAAATGATGAAGATTATCAATGGCGAATCTAAGATTTCATTACGTATTGTTGATTGGTTTGTCACGAATTATGCCAAAAAATATTATACAGTTTATGAATTGGCTAATTCACATAGTTCCGGATCTACACGATTCAAGGTTTACAATGATTATAAGTTGAAGTTGAAAGCTTACGCGAAACGCAGATTCGATCCGTTCTGTAGGTGGGACCGCATCAGCATACCATATGATGCTGATAATTTTATGGAAACCACGATCGGACAACTGAACTTCTTTAAATGGGCGATAGAAAACAACATAATTAATTATTTGGAAACGAATTATGATGTGATTGAGACGGATATGAATTCGCGAAATAGTACTTCCAAGAAGAAACATTCAATCGATAATATTACTACCATGGAAACCCAAGGAGATGGATCAAAGACGAGGAAGAAGAGAGAAGAACTTTCGATTTCTGCATGTAAATGTATTAAGAAGGAGGATGTAAAGATTGTAGTGAAGTTCAATTAGGGCGGGGGAACCGTAGGTTCCCCCCGCACCCCCCTCCTCCTTTTAATTGCATTTGGTTATATAATAACTTTTTTGCTCCTGATCGATCAGGAGCAAAAATTGTTATGCTTATCGGTTGATATAATTACCGATAATTGAACACATATTATAAAATGTCGCTTTCCTCGGTGGGAAAGCGATTCGATTCGACAAAAGGTGGTAAAGACAGAGAGATTTTCATGTTAAATGTAAAAAACATTCAAGTCTTTTTTGAGAAAGACGTGACGTGTTTTGTGTAATAATTATAGGAACAAGCTCGGCCTATAGCCTTCAGTTTAAAATAAATATAGGAAGGGATATATTTAATTCCTTTATAAAGGAAGGGGTCGTAGGGGAAACCTTGGTTTCCCCTACTTCATGGGGTATTGCCTCTGATCACAAGCTACTTGCAAAGGAACCGGCAACACTACAGGGAGTCTATCAATAATGTTCAAACTTTTTAATCCTTTCAAATGAGGAACAAGGGGCGGTAATGGTTTTACTAAATTCGTAGATCCGATTCCAAGAAGACTCGATTCAATGTCGGTATAGTTATAAGCCAATGGTGTTGACCCCATGCGTCCCTGAACTAAACCGTCTCCCGAAAACATAGATATCTCGGGAACCGCATAATCTTTATATGTTTGATATGCAGCTTGTTTATCAAATGACCATTGTTCCATGCAATAATCACCGGGGGTATTAATACTTCGTGTTGATGCCATTTTATAATATATAATAATAGAGAATATATTATACAACCTAACGCTTGTATGTTAATTTTTCTTTAAGTTCAATATATTGAATCGACTTATCATCAAATTTTTCCGGGTCTTCATAATAGCAACACAAACATTCATGAAATCCCGCAAAATAGTCATACGAAAATAGTACAGACAACCCGATCGAGCGATCCATCGAGATCATCTTTTCCGCCGCACTATCATATAATTCTTGGAACAGAGGGTTATTACAAGTACTATCATAAACATAATCCAAACATCTGGATGTATTTTCCATATCAAAATCTTGTTCATCACGTGATATTTCGTCGATATCGTCACTCAAATCGTCCGGACTTTTCATTCCAAACACCTTACGGAGACTTGATCTATACTCAAAATCGTTGGAATATTTTATTTCCTTTTGGGAAATATCGTAAAATATAGGTTTTTTCATTACTCTATATTTTATATTGTGTTTTGTTTATTACAGTTTATTTGAAAACAATTAATACGCGGGTCTATGATTCTGTTTCAAATAAGGATCCTCCGCCATTTCACGTGTCATAGCACCTCCTCTTACCCACCCGTCTAACGCAGCCTCTTCAATCGTATACTTGGCATCTTTAACATGCTCTTCCATCTTCTCACTCGTGGGATAAAGCGAATAACCCATGAAACTTTGAGACATAATGGTGGCAACACTCTTTTTATCGGCAACCGTTTCACCCTGTAAAAGTTGGGATTCTAAATCGGGGTCGCATGATCCTCTACCTAAATATGGCACAGTCAAAAAAGGACGCTGTAATAATTGTAATCTACCTAAAGCACGCTCTTCCTCGGTTTTCAATAATAAAACGGATTCGTCATCCACATGTCCACCACCAACACTACTTCCACCATTAATGCTAGAAGGAATGACAATCGGTTGTTCCGTCGCAAAGTTAAGTTGAGAATCCGAAGGAAACTCGACGAAGTAGTTGGATAAAGTATAATTGGAGAATTTTGTATTTTGCGTCGTGCGTTGTGTCTGGCATGTCGAGTCATCCTCGATGCGATCTATTTTATAAAAGGTATAATCTTTTACTACAGACATCTGTTTTATAATACCGGAAGAAATTAATGCAGGGGAACCAAGGTTCCCCCCGCACCCCCCTCCTTATACCATTTTGATATTTGAAATAAATTAAGATCATTCGTTTCAAATTGTCTTGTAAAAAGAGTTAATTAGATGAAGGAGGGGGTGCGGGGTCTGGAAATCCGAAGGATTTCTGATGACCTTGGTTTCCCCTCAATAGTTGTTATATCTAGCTCCATTATTCCTAGCACATGCAAACATATTTCCTTCTTTACATGAAACCATACTTCCGTAACAGAAGTCCGCAAACGCTCCCTGATCATTTGGAATTGTGGTCGCGGGATTCGAATAGAATCGACCCATCGATTGTTCAAACTGTAATTCTTCGCCTAAACTATTAAATAATTTATCGGCAATATCCGGCTGACCCGGATTCGCTTCTTGGACCATTTTTTTTGCATTCACCAATGCATCATTTCTTCCCTTTTCAACATAAACCGGAGGTGCCGGTTTTTTCATAGGATTATATTCATAATCTGGTAATAATACATTATCTAAAGGATTTGTCGGAGTGGAAACGTCGAAAATGAATGGATTTCTTGTTTCAAATCCTTCGTCTTCTTGGAACCTCACCTTTTTTTCGTCCTTTTGTTTATAAAAAAAATACATCAAGAAAATCAAGAAAAGCGACAAAGCGGTAATTCCAAGAATTTGGACTTTTCTCGAATAAGCGAAAGATAAAAGTCCTAAAACGATTACCGTTCTAGATACAGCATTTAACTTTTGTTCAAAACTCATCGAATCCATTGGGAAAAACTCAGTGATATACTTCTGTTGTAATAATACATTTGGGTCATTCGACCAGAAGGGAATCTTTTTTGCTCGTTTGAGAGAAGATAGACGCTTTTCCATTTGATTTTCTACATCTTCCATATTTGGAACTAATGTATCTTGGTTATCTTGATCTGAAATATTAATATTTAATTCGATTTGGGACATTATATATTATTCACGATATAATTAAGGGAACCAAGTTAAGGGAACCAAGGTTCCCTTAAGATCCCTCCTTTTAGTATTTCTTGAAGAGGAGGGATCTAAAGGCGTAAGCTTCGCGGAAAACCTTGGTTTCCTTAAAGAGGAGGGATCTAAAGGCGTAAGCTTCGCGGAAAACCTAAGGTTCCCTTTGTTTCACACACCTTTCACTCATCTGAAATGTATCACATTTCGTATCCTGTGGTACAATCTTCAATACACATTTCGCCTTTTCTCCATAAATGGGTTCCGTACAACCCTTTTCTTTCCCATTTTCTTTTTTATCCTTGGCATCATTTTGTGTACATCTTGCCCTAAAATGTTCATATCTCTCCTTGACATCTCCATAGGTTAATCCCGATTTCTTCTTCAACATTTTATTCACCACTTCATGTAAGTTATAGACATATCTAGAAAATGTATCACGCGATTGCATATTTTTCATAGTGAGAGGTAATCTCTTGAAATTTTTACATAAATTCTCACGGCATTTTCCACAGGGTAAAACATCACGCAAACTCAAAATAAAATCACGATAGTTGCGTTTATCATCACATGTTGGGTTTACAGGATAGTTAAAACTCATAGTATGGAGTAGATGCCATGTACTCGGACCCCATACTGTGGTCAACATTCCATCATTGGATTGGTAATGTTTTCTCGTATATATTGAATTTCGAACCTTGTTGGATCTTCTATATTTCTTTGTTGAACTCATATCTCTAATATAATGGGAATATATTTTACGCAAATATTCTATTCTCCACTAAATAACTCGGAATGTTTAGGAGTTCAAACACAATAAATAAAATGTATTAATAAACTATACATGTCCATCGTAAATATTTTATATCGCGATTACATTCGCCCCTATAAAACTCAATTCACCATCTTTTTCTTTTTCATATTATTTTGCATAGTTGGTTATTACGCATACCGAATGATTGCAAAACCGATCATTGATAACAGAAAAACCGAAAGCATATCGAACATGGCTCAACGTCCCGAAGATGTTCAGGTCTATTTTTTCTATGCTGATTGGTGCCCTCACTGCACAAAAGCTAAGCCAGAATGGAATACATTCAAATCGGAATTTGACGGTAAAGAAATGAACGGAAATAAAATTCAGGCAATAGAAGTTGACTGTACGGAAACAACTCCTCAAAATAGTCCTTTAATTCAAAAATTCAATGTCGATTCATTTCCCACAATTAAAATGATGAAATCCGATAAACAAATTGACTTTGATTCCAAAGTAACAAGTAGTAGTTTAAGTCAATTTGTAAATTCGATGCTCCAATAAAGGATCAAGTCGTCAATTATTTACTTGAATTTTATTAGTCAAGTAAATAACAATATATTAAACCCCATCACGAATTATATATATTTCTAGACCAAAACATATTCGTATAATGAGGCTGATCACTATTTTGTGATAAGTCGTCGCGATAATGTGGATACTGTCTAAACACTAATCTGTCATTTTTATAAATATGTTGTAAATGATTTTCCATGGACCATCTTAGGTCCATATCAATTCTATTAATTCCATAAACGATCTTATAGTTTTCACTTAATAAATAAGGACCGGTCAATAAAGGGGTATCTCCATAATAATTATTTAAAGTATTACTTATTATTTTATTGATACATTGAAACATAAGATGATTTCTTTCTTTCAAAACAAGAATACAATTTTGCACACCTAACTGCTCAGATACTAAATATTCTTTATCCAAAAGATCTTTAAATCTGAATCCGTCTATCGACTCATATTTTATATCTACATATATTCCCCCAAAAACATACATATAACAATACCGAAACAAATCACTTTTATAAGCATAGGGTTTGAGTTTATCATACGCCATTAATGCATGTCCTCCAAAACTACGCGAAATAAAATCCCTTGCGGAGTGAATATCAAAAATTTCACATAAAAAATCGGGGTTTTCGTTTACTATTTTATTATAGTTCCTATTCATATTTTCCGGTATACGTGATAAATCATGATAAAATGTAAATAATCTTGGAGGTATCATTATATATATATTTTGTTTATATTTTTATTGACAACGTGTATTTTTTCCCAGATTCCATTCCTTCTTCTATCAATCTTACCCGTTCTTCCATAGAAGAAGACATTTTATATAAATCATATATTGAAACAAAAGGACAGTTTATTTCAATCTCATTTTGAGTATGTATTATATTTTCCGATGACATGATAATATTTTGTAACGTCTTATTTAATAATATCAGTACATAATCAAAAAGAGTAGATTCGGGTGTGACTTTGTCTTGAGACACTTCCATATTATGTTTCCAAATGGCCAAAATTTCTTCGGGGTTTTTACCCGCCTTTAAACATGGACTTAATGGATAGTTCAAGAAAAATCCACCATCCGCGTAATAGTTACCATCCTTTTCAAATGGAGCGAAGAAAACGGGTAAACACGCGGAAGCATAAACTGCCTCAATCAATTTCCAAGATGGATGTGTTTTATGAGAAATATCTACCAATTTAAACGCGTTTAAATCCGAACTATACAAATGCAAATCGATTTTGGTTATTTTATAAAATTCTTCCAAGGTGACATCGATTTCAATATCTTTCGCCAAAAAAAGCGGTGAAAATATACCCTTAATTATTTCTATATCGAATATCCCCCGCTTTTGAAATGACTCTATGATTGCATACATATTAAAGTTACATATGTTTTGCCATGGGCGTTTAATCAAATAATCATCCAAAGTTTTCCAATCATATTTTAGAGCCAAGATCACTCCTACAATCGCACCCGCTGATGTTCCATAAATGCTTTCAATGTTTTCGATATTCCAAATGCCCGATTCATGTGTTTCTTTTAGAGCACCATATGCTATCATACCGGTTGTTCCTCCACCGGGAATGATTAAATGTTTTATGATGGGTGGGTCTTTTTTTTCTTCATGTTGTTCTATTTCATTTTTTTCCAAGATTTGTTCTTCCGACATATTATTCTAGGCTAGTTCAATTTCTATATATTTTTTACCTATGGAAATATATAGATGGCCTTTTTATTTGTAAATGATGACGATAATTTAAATAAAATCAATATTGATGATTTATATGAACGCAAAAAACAGAAGGATTTGAAACAGATTGCGATTTTCAATAAAATTTTGAATCGTATACAAAAACGTATTCAATTAACGGCACGAAACAAAACTACAGAACGATATATCTGGTTTAACGTCCCCGAATATATATTTGGTGAACCGGTGTATGATAAAGGTGAATGCATAGCCTATATCGTAAACAAACTAGAATCCGATAAATTCCATATACGTTATGTTCACCCGAATACACTTTTCGTATCTTGGGAGAATTGGGTTCCAAGTTATGTAAGAACGGAGTTCAAAAAAAAGACGGGTATAGTTTTAGACGAAAAAGGTAATATGGTTTCGAAGGAGGAAAAAGAGGAGGAATCGGGAGGCCCAAAAACAATAAACGATCCGACTAAGCCGGGGAAAAAAGATTATACTCCGATTGGATCCTATAAACCCACGGGAAATTTGGTTTATGATCAGGATCTTCTTGAGAAAATAGAAAAGAAGTTCAATTAGTGAAAAATATCTAGATACTATATAGTTAATAATGAATAACGTTCCTAACGATTTTATTCGTAAACGCAAAGACCCACCAGATTGCGATCCAAATAATCCAGTTTTGAAAAATCAATGTGCAGAACCTTGCGTCAAGGTTTCTGTTCAGGATTACCAAAATGGTACTAATGCAAAAATTTTAACATATAAGATTAAATCTCTCATTAAGACTTTGATTCCTGGAGAAAAAGATCCATCTATTCGAACAATGAATATTGAATTTAAAGACGGGTATTGGATTGGAAAACTTCCTTTGGGAACGGGAGGAACTGTCGATGTAGTATTACAACCCAATCTGTCTCCTATTCAAAACACGACATATAGTCAACGGTTGGCACCTATTCAACACCCGACATATAGTCAACAACAACAACGACAAAATACATATACTCAACCGTCGATGCCTATACAATCTGGTACCACAATTTCAAATGCCAATACTTCACAATCATTATTTGATTCAGTAAAAGAAGGTGATTGGTTTGAAGCTGATATACCAAAAGAAGCAATTAAAAGGGAAAAGACTTCAATAAATAATTATGTAGATATAAATCTACAAGGTGATCCTACTGAAAAAATTTATGGGATAATTTTTTATATTTTTCCAGAAAGACCGCAAAAAAAAAAAATTTGTTATAGTCTTATTTATAAAGATACCGACGATAATGCTTATTTAACAGCTTATAAAAAAGGAAAAGAAAACATGTATACATATACTCCTCCAGAAGAGGACGATGCTACCGATAGAAGCATAACAATAACGCCGGATAGTTTAACATCACATAATTTAAAAAATTTAAGATTGTTGGACACTGCGAATGACGAAAAACTTATCGAAAACTTAAAAAAAGCGTTTGAAAAGGATTTACCATTCAATATAGAAATGTTTAACCATATAGACGATGCGATTGAAATGTCTTTCCTTCCCGAAGCTAAGTTGGACAATGTTTTTACCATAACGGGTTTTGGTCGTTACAAAGAAAATATAAAAAAAAGTCAAGAAAAACGAAAATCCCTAGCTGAATATTTAAATAAGAAAGAATTAGGAAGATTTAGGGGTGGTGGAAAACTCAAAAGAAAAAAAATAAAAACATCAAAACGAAAAAAGTCAAATAGAAGAAAATCAAGAAAAACGCGTGTCCTTACATAACTTTCCAATATGAACAATCGGACCTTTTTTAATAACCGTTTTCGGAACCCATCTCTTAAATTTTTGATTGAAAATGCACTCGATCGATACCGTTTTCTTCAAATCCACATACTTATCGATCCTCGAATCTTGGAAATCTTCTTCATCATCCGATTCCTCGATCGCATCCAAATTCTTGTTTTCTTTTATTCTACGAAAGATCCCATTCATAAAAACGCTCGTTTTATAATTCGGAATATATGCTAATCCATAGTATATTTTCTTACACCGCTCACCATATGCATACAAATGATAAATGTCATATTGTAAATCCGCCTTCACTTCGAAAACCGCCGGTATTTTATATTGAGGCTTGGAAAAATCATATCTCGGGACTGCCGGAGGAATAAACAAATCCGACAAAGGTTCTACAATAGGACCGGATCCTATCTTTCTACCCATCAAAACATTCAAATAAGGCGAAATAGTATTCAATGTACGATATTGGATATGGTGAATCGGATAAGTCATGGTTTTGTTTAAAGAAACAGGAATCTCATTATCTTCTTCTAAGCCGCGTTTCCACATTACAGGTAAAGAGAATCGAATCGTATAAATCGGAATTTCATTATTGTTTAAAAAGGCTTCTATAAAACCCAACTTTTCACCAAATGTTAGCCGTTTCAATGGAATTCCTTCATGAAAAAATACATCTTCAATAATAAATTGAATATTTTTCGACTCCATTTGTGGATCTTCATATACTGTACCATATAAAACGGTACCCAGTGCCAGTTTCATGGAAATTTTATTTGTAATCATACGGATACGCGTCACTTTTTTATCCTTTCCGAGCTCCATGAAAAAACATACATCTTCATTTTTAAAAAAGGTAAACCAAATGAATGCTTTTTTCCCATGCGGAATGGCCAAACATACATGATAAGACTCGGGAACTTTCTTATGTGAAATCGTTTCATAGGAAAGTTCGAATTTCGGGAACCGATTCATGACATCAGAATACTGATTCGCATTTAGTTCCATTGACATATTATAGACAAATGCATTTAAGTCATTTGTAAAAGTTTATTTACGTTCCCATAATTTGGCTTTGAACAAAGCTGTCTAGATCCTCATTCATCTGTTTCAAATCAATTTCTGTTAAATTGTTTTTTATATTTTCTTCTTCCACTGGTTCTTCTCTTAAGACTATAGTTTCCTGAACCATAGATTTCGTTTCTTCAATCTTTTGTAACAACTCATTTTTTTCTTTTTCATTATTTGAAAACACTTCATCCAAGATGGATTTATATTTTTTCCCCTGCAATTCAGTGAGATCTTTTGTTTTTTTGATAGTATATGAATCTTTCAAATGCAAAATGAGATGATGTGCTAAAAATATTACCAACATTGAAATTATTATATTTTGTAAAATAGAAAACCACATATTTAGTATACAAAATAGCGGACTATTTTGTATAATCATTGTTACGCATTCATCGGTTTAATAATATTGACTTTGATATTGGCGTTGTTTGTTTCTCCTATTGCGTGATGTGTTACGCTTTTTTCCACGAACCGCTCTGGATTTGCCTCCTTTTTTCTCAGTAGGCGGAGGAGGTGCCATATCACCTTCACCTGTCTGTGTTTCTACTTCGGATTCGGGAACCGGAGGACCCGCTTCCTTTCCCTCTTCTACCGGTTCCATGGAAGGGTTTGTTTCAGATGTCTCTTCGGCAGGCGTTTCTTCAGCGGGAGTTTCCTCAACCGGCTTTTCTTCCGTAGGGGTTTCTTCTAGAGGAGTTTCCTCAACGGGCTTTTCTTCAACAGGCTTTTCTTCCGTGGGCGTTTCTTCTGTAGGGGTTTCTTCCATGGGCGTTTCTTCCGTGGGCGTTTCTTCGACAGACTTTTCTTCCGTGGGCGTTTCTTCGACAGACTTTTCTTCCGTGGGCGTTTCTTCGACGGGTGCTTCATCTAGATGAGAAGGTTCTTCAGAAGGGGTCTCCTGCTGTACTTCACCTAAATTTTCGGTTAATAACGGTGCAGCGACAGGTTCTTTTTCGGCGATTTTGGCAGCAGCATCTTGGAAAACTTGTGCCATCGAAACGATTACTTTATCGGCAGCCTTTTCGGCAACTTTATCCCCAAAGTCATTACTTAACTTTGTTTTTATTATTTCCGATGTTTTTTCGGCAATGTCATCGGCAAATGTTCCAGCAACATCGCTCATTAATCCTTTAACATGCTCTCCATATTCACCACCGTACATTCGTTTCGTATATTTTTTAACCGGAGTAGATTTTTTACGTTGCTGTCTTTTTTTCGTATATCTCGCCATTCGTATATAATAGCAAGACATTTTATTAGTGTTAAGGGAACCTGCGGTTCTTCCCTTCGGGTAAGATCCCTCCCTTTTTCCTAAATTTAATTGGCTCGCCTTTTTGTTAAAATTGGAATGAGGGAGGGATCTTACCCGAAGGGAAGAACCGCAGGTTCCCTTAACCCCTTATAATTGATCTAAAACAATATAAATGCTTCATCGATTCATAAATCATTAATGCCCGTCGTTATTTTGATAGATAAAACCGGAACTATAAAAGAAACATCTATAAAACAATATGTTGAAACGGATCTTTATAAAAAGGCCGGATTCAAAACTGCAGATCAATTCAAACTTCATACTGTATGGTCACTCGAAATAGGAACGAAAAAATATTCGATTTCGCTATATGGAAAAACGGAAGGTAAGGCGAATCAAGAGAATAAATACGATTTTCCTCCACCGGTTGACAATACTCTATTTTTCGGCTCATGTATTCTAGTAAATAAAAACGAGGACGGTGAAGCCATCAGCTTATCGGAATCCGAGTGGGAACAGATTTATGAGAAACTATTTGGCGGGTTCGAAGATATCGGTTCGTCCGATTCCGAAGAAGATGAAGATGAATTCGATGGACCCACGACAAAAGAAGGTTATGCCAAGGATGGATTTGTCGTTGGTGATGATGACACCGACGAATATGATGAGTCGGACAGTGATAATTCTGAACCAGAAATAAATGTTAAACCTAAAAAGCCTGTGAAAAAACATACACCCGCGGAAACCGTTTTCTTAGAAAACGAATATTTAGATTGTAAAAGTGAGTTATCGGAAGAAGAATATTTCGATTAATATATAAAACATATGTTTCCCATATTTTATTCAAACGTTTACAATTGTTTTGATATTCCTAACTTTCAACTTGGTAGTCCGGTTCATATAAAAACAAACGGATCATTTTTATCAATAGGTGTAACAAAAAATTTAGTAGATTTGTTCAAATCCGATGACAAAAGTGGTAGACAAAAATGGATTATTGAAAAAGAGGGGGAATCATTTTATATTCGAACTGCATTTAATCGATGGGATTCGGCGAAATATTTAGGTTCACCAAATGTTAATAACCGAGTTTTTCTATATACAACAAAAAATCGATTTACTCGATGGAATATTCAACATATGGTTAACGATCAATATAGATTAGATTATATCGGTGATAAATTTGATCATGGAGATATCAATATTGTGATCGCAAGATATAATGAAAATATAGACTGGGCATTACCATATGACGATATTGCAATTGTTTATAATAAAGGTAATAATGATATTCCTTATTTTTCAAACAGATTTGACATACAAAACATTGGTAGAGAAGGACATACCTATTTATATCACATATTAAATCGTTATTGTGAATTGTCGCGTAGAACAATTTTTTTACAAGCAGACTGGTTTCCACATAATGAAACAATTCTTTATGGAATTGATAATTATGATAAACATTTACCCGTTCAACCTATGGGTCTAGTATATTTACGCGATAAAGCTATTCCACCGTTACACATAGAACAAAAATTTACGAGACACACAGATTATGGATTTAAATATATGACTCTTCCTGTAACCGGTGATCAAGATTATGTAGGAGATGCCTATTTTTTAGATCAAGGGGTTGTTGGTAATATGTTGAATTACAAAAAAGAAAACCCAAAAACGGCAATGATTTCTAACTTTGATAGTTTTTTATATTATTCTAAGTTTCCTAGACACTTGAATCCACTTCCAACTACATGTGTTCCATTTACATTTTGTGCCTTATTTTCAGTAAGAAAAGAAGATATATGGTTGTATAATCACGAAGTGTATTTAAATATAACAAAAGAATTACTTCGATTGAATCCACAGGGTGGAACAAACGGGTATGTTTTGGAACGACTTTGGTTATGGCTATTTCAATACCGTGAATAAAATTGATATAAAAAATAGAGGGTATGTTTATAATAGAACAATTTAAAAATGAAATTTTGTGAAGTATGCGATAATATGTACTATATTGGAATTAATGAAAAGAATACAAATCAGCTCATCTATTACTGTAGAAATTGTGGACATAAAGACGAGACTTCCGCTTCGGAAAATAGTTGTATCTTGAAGACCCAGATCAAAAAAGGGACACAAAAGTTTAACCATATCATCAATAAGTATACGAAATTGGATCCGACGTTACCTAGGGTCTATAATATGAAGTGTCCGAATGCAGCATGCGTTACGAATGAGAAAGCGGGGACAAATGCCGAGATCATATATATTCGTTATGACGATGATAATATGAAGTATTTGTATATGTGTGTGGAGTGTGATCATGTTTGGAAGACCGACGACCTCAAGTAGCGGGGGAACCCATGGTTCCCCCCGCACCCCCCTCCTTTTCCGTTTATATTTTTTCAATGGTTCTCTGAAAGGTTTAAGGAGGGATCTAAAGGGAACCTTGGTTCCCTTTTAAAATTGAATTGTATAATATTTCAAACGATTTAGAAATATTATCCACGTATCTTTATAGATGTCCGAATTTCCAAGCAATGATTTCGAAGAGGAACAAGATTATGTCGGAGGAACAAAAGAAGATTCCGATTCAGATGATGATGTTGTTATGGTAAAACCCAAGATAAAAGTCGCAGTAAAACCAAAGACCGAATCGGATGATGAGGAAGAGGAAGAAGTGGATAGCGAAAGTGATGCGGGTTCAGAATACGATTCCGATGCATCTTCTTCCGATGATGAAGAGCCAGGTTCGAGTTCCAAGGAAGTCGGTGCATTGGCAAATCCAATGTCCACCAAATATGCCATGGAACTCGAGGATGAAGACGAGGATGAAGAAGAGGAAGATGATCATTACCTACAGAAGTTTGATGAATCTATTAAAACGAATATTATCGCGGAATACCATCCGGAACTCAATGCCCATAATAACGAGGAAGTCGAGCTTCTTTCGCGTGTTGTTCGTAATGAGAACGGGCAAATTATCGATCCCCTTCATCGCACGGTGCCATTTATCACGAAGTATGAGAAGGCAAGGGTTTTAGGCGAACGGGCGAAGCAGCTCAATTCAGGTGCAAAACCTTTTGTTGAAGTTGAACCGAGTGTTCTGGATGGTTATTTGATCGCGTTAAAAGAGTTTGAACAAAAAAAAATTCCGTTTATTTTGAAGCGGCCATTGCCGAATGGTGGGTGTGAATATTGGAAGATGAAGGATTTAGAGGTTATTTAACGTTGGGAAAAAATATGACTTTATGTTATATGAAAACTTTTTTTCGAAGAAATAAATCGGGAAAAAAAACGAATATGAAAAAAATGAAACCAAAGAAACGTTTTACCGTAAAAAAATTTGGAGGAGCTGAAAAACCATATATGAAGATTGGAACAAATGAGACTCCTTTAAATGGTAAAAAACTGGAGATTTTTTTAGAAAACGGAACGCTTAAAATTGATTTTTCAAATCCAACAGGACGTCGAGTTGTACTTAAACCAGTAGATGGTCCAACGCGTGTTGCCGCCGACAAATATAATGGCCCTCCAACACCGAACCCACTGAAAATGGTGTCGGAACCTCCCCCTGAGCCTACAGGTGGGCCCGGGAGAGGAAATCCATATTGGAAATAAACGTCCTAAGATTTCCAGTTTTTCCCACAATCCAAACATGTCACGAAAATCGTAGCCGGCTCATCCGCCGACCTCGTCTGTAGCTCATAATATGTACACCTCTTCGACTTACACTTACGACATGTAAACATATCCGTAGATGCCTGTAGATTATCCGCAAATCTCGAAGCGTCGCGTTTCATCTTTTTATCGATAAGTTCCTTCCAATGTTCCGGCTGAAACTCTTGGTGTGTCATGAATGCAACTGTTTGTGGCTGAATCTCACCACTCTTGATCATCTGAATTAAATCGGGATGCTTCAGATTCGTATAGATACTTCGCATACGATCAATATAGATCTGTGCGAAACGTGGATTCTCCCACTTTTTCACGATCTTACGATTGGTCGCCTCCTTGATCGCATAATTATAAACACCCTTTTCCAAATTCCCGATCATTTTTGTATCGGTAATCTCGAAAACCTGGGAAATCTTGGTACGGATATTATCGCGAAATCGCTCTGGGTTCGTAATCGCTTGCATTATATAAGGATATATGTTTGATAAATTTATATCCTTATTGTTCAATCAATTTTTAAAGGGAACCAAGGTTCCCTTTAGATCCCTCCTTTTTTATTTTATCCCTAATTGTTACCATAATGAATTTTTAAAATAAAGTTAACACAATTGGCTCAGTAAAAGGAGGGATCTAAAGGGAACCTTGGTTCCCTTTATAAAATTGATTAAAAGAAAAGGGATAAAAATATCCGTACTATATAATTCAAATGGAACCAGAAACAAATGGGACTAAAATGTTAAAGAAAAAGCCCAAAATCATAAAACCCGTAAATAATGACTATCGCGACTTTAAAGAGTTCATGTTCAAACATTTGGTAAAAAAGGGTGATGATAGTAAGCCCATAACTCATACAAGAATAGGTGGAAATGAAAATGGAGAAGTTATTTACGGCGGATCCTATCATATTCCCGATGAAGAAAAAGACGTTTTCATGAAATTATATTATCAACATGTTATTGTTGATAAAAATGACGAGTTTCTTACGGAAAAACAAATCGTCGACAAGTGTCCGATCGCGATCGATATTGACCTGCAATTTGCATTGGATATTGGAGAACGCGTATATTCCAAGGAGCATATCGATGACCTCCGGGATATTTATTTAGAAGAATTAAAGCAAATATTTCAATTCGACGATGACACCAAGTTCCGAGCGTATGTTTATGAGAAGAAAAACATGAATCGTATCACTGCAAAAAACATCACGAAAGATGGAATACACATCATTTTCGGAATTCAGATGAGTCATGTGGCTCAACAGATTCTTCGCAGTCGAGTGATTCCCAAGGTTGAGGAAGCCTGGGGTGACTTTCCAATCGTGAATAAGTGGACAGATGTTTTCGATGAGCGTATCAGCACCGGTGGAAATAACTGGCAGATGCTTGGTTCAAGAAAGCCCGAGCACGAGGGATATCAGCTTTCGATCGTCTATGATATTCAATATGATTCAGCGGATAATGAATTCAGTTGTAAGACAGTGAAGACCAAGATGACAGAGGATTTGTTCAAAGCGGTTTCGGTAAGAAACGACACGAATCCTCAGTATTTCTATACCTCAAATTTCACGAAGATTCTGAATGAACAAATGCCTGAGTCCAAGCCTAAGTCCAAGACATCAACAAGTAGTTTGTGTTCTCTTGACACCACTGGTGGAGGTTGGATCGGCTCAAAGCAAATCCGTGATATTCGGAACCAGGGTGATCTCGAGCATTTTGTGAATCTATTTCTAGACTCGATCATTCCATCACAGTACATCTTGAGAGAAACACATGATTATACGATGACATTACCCGAGCAATACTATGGAAGTAGTTCTTATGATAAGTGGATTCGTGTCGGATGGGCTCTCAAAAACACGAGTGAACGACTACTTCTGACCTGGATCGCATTTAGTGCGAAATATTCGAAATTCGACTATAAGTCGATCCCGGATCTTTGTGATAAATGGGATAAGTTTACAAGAAAAGATCAAAATGGAGTCACTGAGCGATCGATCATGTATTGGTCGATGCAGGATAATCCGTCGGAATTCAAGAAAGTGAAGCAGACCACAATTTCATTTCATTTGGACCAGACGATCAACACGATCACCGTTGATAATGTGAACTCGGATAACGGAAAAAATGCGAAGGGCTGTGGTGACTACGATATCGCTCGAGTTTTGTATGAGCTAAAGAAGAGTCAGTTCAAGTGTATCAGTGTGAAGCACGGAATCTGGTACGAATTCCGTGGACATCGTTGGGTAGAAAATGATTCGGGAACAACACTCAGAAAGTCGATCTCGGAGGAACTACGTGATCTCTATTTGGAAAAGGCCGCTCAAATGATGCAAATGGTAAGTGGAATTGATCCTGAAAATGAGAAGGCGAAGACTGCAAGATGTCGCGTTGGTGTAATCACGAATATCTGTAATCGTCTTGGTAAGACTACGGATAAGAAAAACATCATGACTGAGGCGAAGGACTTGTTCCGCGACGAGAACTTCATGCAACTCATCGATAATAATCCATATTTACTTTGCTTCAATAATGGGGTCTATGATTTCAAGGCGAATGTTTTCCGGAAGGGACTTCCTGAGGATTATCTGACCAAGTGTACCAATATCGATTATGTCGCGAAGAAGGATCCGAAGATCGTGGCCGAAATCAATGATTTCATGGATAAGTTATTCCCCAGGGTCGATCTTCGACGTTACATGTGGGATCACCTGGCTTCAGCTTTGGTAGGAACTTCGTCTTTGAATCAAACTTTCAATATCTATATCGGTGGTGGACAAAACGGAAAGTCGGTTCTCACGGATTTGATGAGCCAGGTTCTCGGAAACTATAAAGTGGCGGTTCCGGTCGCACTCATCACACAACAGCGTGGTAAGATCGGTGGTCTTGCTCCCGAAATCGTCGCGATGAAGGGAACGAGATATGCGGTGATGCAAGAGCCTTCAAAGGGTGACCGTATCAATGAGGGTATTCTGAAGGAGCTCGTGAGTGGTGTGGAGCCGATCAAGGCTCGTGCTCCTTATATGTTGGAGCCGATCGAGTTTATTCCCCAGTTCAAGTTGGTGATGTGCTCGAATGAGCTTCCGGAGATCAAGACTCAGGATCATGGCACTTGGCGTCGTATTCGTGTCGATCCTTTCGAATCGCTTTTCACAGAGAATCCAGTATTCGATGATCCCGAGAAGCCTTATCAGTTCCTTCTCGATCGTAACATCAAGGAACGATTTGAGGATTGGCGTCAGGTTTTCGCTGCAATGCTTATTGATGTCGTTACGAAGACTCAGGGTAAGGTCGAGGATTGTGATATTGTATTGTCCGCGTCCAAGGATTATCGTGCTCGTCAGGATTATTTGTCGGAGTTCGTGAGTGATAAGATCGCACGCGACCCCAAGGGAATGGTTCGTAAGTCACAACTTACGGATGAGTTTAAATTGTGGTTTGCGACGAATAATGGTGGAAAAGCGAATCCGAAGGATATGCATGAATATATGGATAAGACATTTGGAAAACAGAGAAATGGAATGTGGCATGGAATTCGAATTAAATTCAGGGAGGATGAGTATGAGGATTGTGGATCATTTGCGACAACGAATGATGTGGAAAGTGATACGGAGATTTTGAATGACCTTTAAGGGAACCTACGGTTCCCTTAAAATCCCTCCCTCGCGGGGAAACCAAGGTTCTTCAGAAATCCGTAGGATTTCCAGACCCCGCACCCCCTTCCTTTGAAAGGGTATCATGACTTCATTTACGACAAATCCAGTTATATTTTTTTAAGTAAAGTCAATAAGTTTACTTAAAAAAAGGAAGGGGGTGCGGGGGAAACCTTGGTTTCCCCGCCCCTTAGGTGTAGGACGTCAATGTAAACGTCGGCATATCAAATGTTGGTTTATTATAAACTGTCTTATTCATTACTGCATAAAAATAGGTCAAAATCCAATATAAAAATGTTTCAATCGATATAATAATATAAGGAAAACTTACCGCAAACACAACCAAAAACGTTTTATATGATAATGAAAAGGCTGTAGCTTTTCCAAATAATATACAATAAATTACACCTAAAATAACAACATAATAAACCCACCATAATATTTGATTCAAAGAATAATAAAATGTAATATTCGCACTTTGATACTTTACTTTTTGATTATCTGTTGAATAATTATTTTCTTGATCTTGTGCCATATTTTTCAAAACCTTATTTTGTGATTCTAATGCTTTATATAAATTCATTTGATTTTCATCTGTAACTGTCATTTATATATAGACGCGATTATATTTTGTATTTGTATTCTGTAAATTCTAAATCGGTATGTGGTTTTGCATCGGTTTTTTCAACTTTATACGCTTTTTTTATTTCAGAATCAGATAATATCTTATAATTTTGATTTATGTCTCCGAATTGAATGGCTTGATCTATTGTTGCAAAACCTTGTGCTGGTGCTACTCCTGGTGCTGGTGCTACTCCTGGTGCTGGTGCTGGGCCTGATTCTGGTGCGGGTCCTGGTTGTACTGCGGGTCCTGGTTGTACTGCGGGTCCTGGTACTACTCCTGGTGCCTTCGATAAAAATGCCAACGACTCCATTGAACTAGAAGATGATGGGCTTATTGACGAAGGAGTGTTTATTTTATCATTTGGTTTAACACAAACCTTTAATTTATCATCAAAAACAGTTCCATCCGCACAGCATGCCGCTTCATAACATCCCAATTTCATACTGGACCATAAACTTGGAACATCTTTATTTCCGATAATGTTTCCACTTGCATCAATAGTTGGCGGAGGTATGTATATTTGATCATAGTTAATATAGTCACGCATCGTTATATCCGTATAAATATTGAAACAAATGATTAATGCTATAGCTATGTCTAAAATATATAAAAAACTCAAAAATCCTTCAGGTATAGGTAACAATTTACCGATAAACGATATAACTATAACAATTAATAAAGCGATAATTATAACAATCATAATCTTGGAATATTGTACCTTCTTTTTACGATAAGTATCATTCAATAAAACTTTGCGTTTGTTCTCTTGTTCCATTTGTTTTATCAATTCTTGTTTTTGATTTAATCGATCTTGTTCCGAATTAATTATTTGCATAACATTACTTTGATCAGTTAAAACCGCCGTGCTTGATTGATTGGCTAATGCATAACTATTGGAAACATCGATTAAATTTTTCTGTAAAGAATTTACATCAACTGCTACACCAAGTACATCACTATAATAATTTTTCGACAAATCTGTCAAATAATTCGATTGTACATTCATTAAACCCGGTAAATCAAAGTATTGGGTATTCGCATCATATCTTGGAAGAGTACTTGGATTTGACCCGGGAGTAATTAAACCAAGATTATCATTTATTCCCATTTCAATATATTTTTATTTATATTATAAGAATATATTTCGAGGGGAAACCAAGGTTTCCCCTATGACCCCTTCCTTTTGAATAAATTAACAAGTTTACTTGAAAGGAAGGGGTTATAGGGGAAACCTTGGTTTCCCCTATTCTTTACCCAAATAAATAGCCAAAATAATAAGTGTCGCCGCTGTTATTATTCCTAAACTATATATCGAGCCCTGTGTGAATCGTTCATCACTAGAATCAATCAACCGCTGTTCATCTTTCGACGGGATTTTTGTATCTCTTAAATACATTAATACATCACCATTATAGTCATACTTATTATCGTCTTTTAATATATCACGTGTTTTTGTGAAAGAGGGTATCAGGTCACCCGATATTTTTTTTTTATTTTCATGAATTGCATTTTCTTTTTGCTGAATACTTTGTTGTATCGATCTTAATTTATTAATATTCGAACCCGTATCCTGTGTTGCATCGGTCATCTGTGTTTCGAATTTTTCAATTATAAAATCTTTACGCAGTTCACCATAATTTGGTTTTGAAAATTCACCAGGTGTTTTCATATAGTATCCATCCGATCTATATTGTTCATCGTCGTATAAAATTCTTGCGGCTTCTTCTTCTCGTTTTTTATACTCAATAAGTGCATCTTTTACTTTTGAATCATTACAATTTCCTAAGTCTCCAAAGTCAACTATTACGTTGTTTGTAATTCTGTAATTATAATAAGGATTTGACGCTGTATAATCAATTGTATTCGTTATCGAACTTTTTTTATCAGTGTTTTTTCCTTCTATACATTCTTTTATAGTAGGACTTGTTGTTTGATTTCCCCTTATAAACAAAGATCCATTGGATTGATTATTTCCTGGAATTTGATTGAAAAGAGGTGACGAATAATTCGTTCCCGTTACACAAAACTGTTTATCGTCTTCAATATAAGTATAAAAATAAGAACATTTTGAATCCGCTACATCATTACACTTTTTTGAACATTCATTTTTATTTGCAATAGATATTGCTGGTAATCTATTTACAGGATCGGTACTTGGATAATAATTTGGAAATTCGTCATATTTATTAGTTAGTGATATTAAATTTCCAGACAATTCGCTCATGTTATATCTCCCATTCTCTTTCGTTTTATTCACTTGAAATGTTCTACCCATTCTTATATCAGAATAAATTCGATATACGGATAACTTACTCGGAATAGTAGTCGATGCACTATATGCATCTGTATAATTTATTCCGTTCGGTAAGGTTCCATATTCGGATATAGCCAATCCATCCGTTATCACACTATCATATTTACCTCCAAATATATCGTTTTTATTTTCTTTCATATAAGAAAAAAACGAGTTGTTATCTGTTTTTGATTTATCCCCAATTGAATAACAGACAAATTTTCCCTGTTTAAAATCATCTATTCGTTCTGACACAAATGCACAATATATAAATGTAGGAATATAAAGTTTATCCGTGTTTTTAGTTTTTATAGTTTTAAAACAATCAGAATTATTTACTATTGTATTCGTATCATTATTTTTAACCTGTATTGAAAAGGTCCTTTTATTTTGATTTACGTTGTTATCATCACCTCGTTGTTTACTTGCAAAATATTGTATTCTTATTGGTATATAAGAATCTTCCAAGACCGTTTGGTTAAATTCGAAATTTGAACTTTTTATGTCCACGTTTGATAATACATATTCACAAACGGCTTTATTTCCTAACCACATTAAACAAAAATCTTGCCCAGCATCTATGGTAAAACTATAATTTCCCATAAGTTCAGGTTTAAAATAACCATAATATTCAATTCCTATAAATGACGTTTCTAATACATTTTTAATATTTGCTCCTGGCACAGAAGCTCCTGGTCCAGAACTTCCTGGTGTTATGTTTAAGTTACCAAAATCCTTATCATAATCTATATTACTAAAAATTCCACTATACACATTTGATATTTTTGTTTCATAGGGCTGAGAAAAAGCATTTACCCAACTGGATCCTTTTATATCAATATAATTCAAAAAATTTTTTTGACTTATCCCAAGATCATTAAATGTTAATATGGCTTTTGACGCTTTTGAAGGAGTATTCGAACCCGGAGTCTTCGCATTCGCAACATTATCAGAAATTTGTAATGTTATTGCCTGACCAAAAAGCCCATGTGAAATATTATATAAATTAGGATCATTTATATTTTTGATTTCAGTTTTTTTTATATCGCTATATTTTTTACCCAGTTGCATTTTCCAACCCAATGGTGTATTTACATAAACCGTTCCTGAATTTGATGTTTCCGTTGGAATACGTTCAAAATTTGTTTTTGTTTCATCAAGTGGAATTCTACCAACATCGATTAAATGAATCGCGTCGGGTGAGGGAATAAAAGAAACATAATCATAAACATTTCCTTGGTAAGTACTGTTTGGATTCAAAGGATTCTCCGATGAATTCATCCATTTTTGAAAATTCGTTACGAAATCATCTAACCTTAAATGTGTAAATAAATTTATATTTTCTGGCATTTTATTATACTATATATTGTTTATATAATAATTATAGGGGGAACCACCGGTTCCCCCTAAAACCCCCTCCCACCCTTCGGGTATTTTAGTTCCTTACCAGTTTACGTAACAACAAATAAATTCAGAAAAAACCATATAATTATTCTGGGTTCCAGGTGGATACTGCTGAATAATTGAAATAGGATAATCCCAATCAAAATTATTATTTTATAAAATAATAATTTATACATTGTAAATCCTCTTGTTATTACATTTCAACAAGGATATAGTATAATAAGCAAGTTGCTAAAATTGTCCATAATGTATTTGCATATATCGTAGAATCCAATTGAGCTGCTGAAGATTCACGACCATTTTTTTGTTCGTTATATAATGCCTCCATTTTCGCATCTAATTTTTTTCTAAGATCTCTAATTTCTTCATACGTATCCTTCATTTCGATTTTTGACTCTTCATAATCTTTATTTGTTAAACCGGTTGAATTTGCCGGATCTATTTTTCCAAGTCCACTATTCAAAGAATTTATGGAATACATTACATTTTTATATGCAGCATCTAAGCTATTTATACCGTCTTCGTTAGGATCACATTTTGGTGAAACCGAATCAGATAAACCAGGGGCATTCGAACTACATCTTAAAAATCTGGCATATTTTTGCTGAAATACGTCTACATTTTTCATTACATCACCTTCTTTTTTATAAATATTTACTGGATCTTGTAAATTATTTGAATTCAATCCTTCTCTTATTACTGAATAATATCCGTTTTCTTTGTATAATGAACTTGACATATATATATTGCTTGGTAAATTATTATTTCTATTATCGATTATAATAGATGAACACCAATGACAAAATAATACCGACTCCTAAATTTACACTTTTCATATACTCATTCATATATTGACTATAAATATCTCTCAATTTCGCATCACTTTCGCCGTGATTATTTCGCTTTACAAAAATAGTATCCGCCATTAAACGATTCTTACATAACTCCTGTTGATAACATATATTTAAATTTGCATCATTCACTTTGTTACAATTGACCGGTTTTGATTTAATTTCATTGCACCATTTATCTTTCGGCATATCTGATCCCACCGTTAAATAAAAAAAATCATTGGGTGAAAACGCGATGGGAATTTTGGTGGTATCAAATGGTGATACATCAGTTTGATTATTTGACATGTTTATATTATGGGGGGACTTTTTTAAGGGAGCAGGGGAACCTACGGTTCCCCCTGCGACCCCCTCCCTTTCCTGAAAAAATCATTAAACCTCTTTTTTTATTTAATTGTTAAGTAGGGAGGGGGTCGCAGGGGGAACCGTAGGTTCCCCTGCGACCCTACAGGCAGACCCTATAATAACTATAATCCATCGCAGTTACACTATCCCTATCAATCTTACATATCTGTCCTGGTCTCAGTCCAATCACTAACGCCTGTGGATCGAATCTCGAAATCTCGGGCAATTGTGATAAATCCTTGAAATTGAACTTTTGCTTCAATTCATCGACCTCTTTATCATTCAAGATCGAAATGTTGGGGACAAGAACATGCTTCAAAATATTGAACTGAAGACGCTGAATGTTATGCAAAACAACGAAAATTCCATCATGATCATACAAATACTTCATTTTTGCTAAAATCGTATCATTTGGTTCATCATCGATAATAATAATCAGTGTATCTTTCTTCGTCAAAATCTCCTCAATCGAATACAGATCTTCAATGATATCATCGAGAACCTGTGGCTTGATCTGACGCGTTGTTTGCTTATTTGTGAAATAGTATTTCACATACACCTTACGATCATCGTTCTTATGATTCAATAACATGTCCAACTGGGAATTGGTCAACATCGCATCGATCTCATTGATGCTAAATCCCATATAATCATCCGTATTATAGTCCTGTGCATCCAAAAGTTCCAAAATGGTATTACGTGATTTATAGATACTTATAATTCGGCTACTAACTGTAGACATCTTGTATAATATGTCTACAGTATTTATTAGGTTTTTGATATCAATTTTATTAAGGGGAAACCCATGGTTTCCCCTTTAACCCCTTCCTTTATTCCCAATTTTGTCAAAAAAGACAAAAGGAGGGGGGTGCGGGGGGAACCTTGGTTCCCCCGCTTAACTCTTTTTGACAATAAACAATCCCTTATTGAAATCCAATTCTCCGGCACCACCTTCCTTTTTATCTTCATGGTTATTATTATGTTGGTGTTGAACATTCTTCGGTACTATAAGAGGAGGTAAATCCATACTAAAATTCGTCTCTCCACTCGGTTGTGTTTGTGTAAAAGAAACCGGTGCAACTTCGGGTGCCGTCGAGTTATCATTTCCACCATTGATCAACTTGGGTGCAAACGTAATGTTTACGGGTGTGGGTTGTGGTTGCATCATACTGGGAAAATGTTGCGGCTGCTGTTGTTGCTGTTGCATCATCATTCCTGTATTTATCAGCGGATTCGCTGGAATAACATTACCCGCATCATAGATCTCATTCAATCTCACAATTTTAATATGTTCATCCGGATCTAATCCATTCTTGTCTTCGGCCATTAAAGTAACAAATTTATCTCCCAATCTCGATATTTTCCAAGGCCTAGCTGCATCGGGTCTTCCCCTTATATGAACTCTTCCACCAACCTGGAACTCCTTTTCTTCTCTTGATCCGCCGTTTTGCTGCCATGGTGGAGGTTCTTCCGGACTATGGGGTGAATACACATGTCCTGGCGGAGGAGGATCTTCTGGTGATCTTGGTGAATAAATTTGCCCAGGTGGTGGAGGAAAGTCCGGAGATGCGGGTTCAAATAAGACCGGAGCAATGGAAGCAGGCGAATCAGGATCATATGGATTATACACCGGTGAATCTTCATTATAAACAGTAGGTTGTACATCCGATGGAGAAGGCTGATATGCAGGTGAAACATCATTAGCATATGTAGGTGATGGTTCAGGTGTAAATGCATCGGATGGCGTTTTAAATAACTTTCCGTGATGTGCATTCACTTGCTCTTTGATCATATTGATCAAGTCCATCGGATTCGCATCTTTTTTATACGTCAATCGTTCGATATTCTTGGAAAAACTCATATTTTCCATCTGATCCAAATTATCCTCCGTAATGATACGCATTTGTACATTGATTGTCTGTAACTCCTGAATCAAAAGTTTCAATGAATAAGGAATACAAACTACACTGAAATTACGACCGAACCGGGTTATATTTTCAATTCGCAAATCCGAGCCTTCAAACGAACCAGTGAATTTGAGCGGTCCATCCGACATCGGGCTCATGAATAAATTACGCGATGGATTATAGATCGACATCATGCCTGTTTGATTACAGATCGCCAAATAATATTTATCTCCACGTTCCATCATCGATTCACGTAGGAAATCCGTCGCACCATGTGAAATAATCGAATCGCGTTCCATCTCACCAATACGTAATCCACCGTCATTTGCACGACCACTCACTGGCTGTTTGGTTAAAGCCGTTCTTGGACCCAAAGCACGATAATTGATCTTATCTTTTACCATATGTTTCAAACGCATATAATAAGTCGGGCCCATGAAAATTTCGGACTCGATCTGTTCCCCCGTCATTCCATTATATAACTGTTCATTTCCTGAAGAATGGAATCCCACTTTCGTCAAAAGTTCGCCGAATACACCGATTTTGGATCCCTTATTTACAAATGCGGTACAATCTCCAAATCCACCATAATTCGCACATGCTTTCCCGGTAATACATTCGACTAGTTGTCCGATCGTCATACGTGTGGGAATCGCATGGGGATTAATAATGATGTCAGGTCTAATGCCATCCTTGGTAAAAGGCATATCTCTCTCCGGAATCACTAATCCGATCGTTCCCTTTTGTCCAGCACGCGAAGCCATCTTATCTCCGATCGCAGGAATACGCTGTTCCAAGATTCGTACTTTTGCCAAACGATATCCTTCTTCTCCTTCCGTAATAAAAGTTTTATCCACAATTCCGACTTGGCCTTTTTTGGGACCCTTGGAAGCATCAATATGTTGTGGCTGGACGATAACCGCACTTCCCGCCGGAGGATTTCCTATAGAAGTTAGCCCAATTAGCACAGTTTTATCATCCACCAAAGTTCCCTCTTGGATAATTCCATGTTTATCTAATTTACTATAATCATATCCAGATTTCGTTCCGATGACCAAAGGATCCGATTCAATATTCGTAAAACGAACATCTACCGTTGAACTGGCTGTTTTACTACTCTCTTCATGTGCTTCATATGTCGTAAAATAAGATGTTCGGAAAAGTCCGCGTCCCAATGCCCCTTCATTGATCAAAATCGCATCTTCCACATTATACCCCGTATAACACATAATCGCAACTATTGCATTCTCACCATAAGAATTCTCCTCATGTTGGATATGTTCCAAATATCGCGATTTTACCAAAGGGATTTGACCATAGTTCAAAACTGTCGCCGTCTTATCCATACGTACTTGATAATTCGTATGATATAGTGAGCAAGCCTGTTTACTCTGGCCACAAGAGAACGAATTTCTGGATGCCGGATTATTCTCCGGAAAAATGATCATATTACACATCATACCAAACAAAAGCGACTCATGGATCTCACAATGGGTATATAATTTCCGGCCTTTATCGGGGCGTTTTTCCAAGCGTGATTCTTCTGTTGAAACGGTACCCTTAATTCCCTGCTCAAATTCCTCATAGTTAAGGGCAATAAGAGATGTCTCACTTTCAGAGGCATCAATATAATCCAAGATCGCCTTCTTTTTAATAAAACGATCCAATTTCGCGGGATTTGTTTCCTCTTTCACATCATCATAGAGTTCATTGAGTGCATAAAGTCTCATATCCATCGCATCATATTTTGACTGTGGACTCTTCTCATTAAATCCAGTGATCAATTGCTCCCATGAAAAATCCCCCGAATCGATCTGTTTCAAAATCTCTTTATTTTCATACGATGCTTTTCCGGTTTCCCCATCCTTATAAAAGATCGGTCTACATAATCTACCCGCGTCCGTATAGATGAAAATCGAATTTAGAGCGATCTCAAAAGACGCACTCATAAAAATCGGAATCAATGCATTACGGCGATATAGTTTGAATTTTTTGACGCATTCGATCGGGTCATCTACTGCACCAACCCAGCAACCATTTACAATGACTTTTGTGAGTTGGGCCAGATTCTTCGGTGAAAATTCTTCAACCAACTTCATCCCCCACTTTTCACGTAACCATGCTATCAATGGTTCTCTCGAAGTGCCTTTGGTAACATAGGTAGAAATCGCCAAATGTTTATGTAAACCAATATTGGCACCATCGGGTGTATCAATCGGATCAATAAACCCCCATTGTGAATTATGTAAGACACGTGGACCCACCAATTTCACACCTGAGTCCAAAGGTAAACTCGTTTTCCTCAAATGATTCAAATACGAATTGAAAGATAGACGATTGATATCTTGGATAACGCCGATCCTCTTCGTATGTTTCTGTGCCCCCCAGTTTCCTTTGAATGCTTTGCGGAATCCCTGTTCCAAGGTACGCTCTTTAAATACTTCACGATAGTTTTTCAAGATCAAACGCTTGAGATCATTTTCATAAGCAGGATCAAAATACATCGCTTTTTCAAACTCCAAATGAACTTGGCGTAATTGGATATTCCAATATTCACGAAATAAATCATATAATAAAGATCCCACTAATTCAACACGTTTATATTTGAAATTGTCACGATCCGTAGGTCTCTCTAATCCTGTAGCTACAGATAATAGACGGAATACCATATTTCCAAGATAGTATGCTTTCGGAATATAATTGATTTCACCAATATGGGGTAAAAAATAATCCGAGAGAATTTCTAAGGCATCATTCACTGTTTTTCCCTTGGTCAAAGAAGCAATATATTCCAATGCCGTCACCTGTGTCAAAATATTGGCTGCATCATGAACCGACGGGATGAATAAATCCACCATATTTTCATATTTATCTAAATCTAATAAACAATAACTGATGATCTCTTTATCCGATAAAATTCCAAGAGCACGAAATAATATGAAAAGTGGTACGGGTTTTCTCACATTCGGTAAATTCACCACAATATTACGGTTAGTATATGATGGACTAGGAGCCACCATTTTCACCGACATGGTTCGAATAGGCTTGGAAACATTTTCGGAAACAGATCGGATTTCAGCGGAATAAAGATATTTATCGGTTGCTGACTCCTCTTCCTCATCCTCTTTTCCATATTTCCGAATATATAACATATTATCCGCGAATTTTTCTTGTGCTACCACCGTCTTCTCTTTACCATCAATAATGAAATAGCCACCGATGTCATTTTTACATTCTCCCATCGTATGACGAACCTCTCTTGGAACACCCTGTAAAATACAAAAGTCCGATTGTACCATAATCGGGAATTTTCCAAGGTAGATGTTTTCCAACGTGATTGTATGTGTCTGTGTTCTACCATCTTCACTCAAAGAATTCGTGGTTTTTTCTTGTATACTCAAGGCCTCCGATGGAGTAGTTCCAGAATCATCTATATCTTGGAGATTTTTTGACTTCTTTTTTATAGTTGTGGGTTTTGGTGCACCTCCCTCTTGAATAATTGGCTCTCCCTGTTTTAAAGGATCTTCAAATGCATTTGCGGGGTTCATTTTGAAATTTTCCGATTTCCCTTCATCGATCTCATCTGTTAAAGAATCATCTAACTGTACGGGTTTTTCTCCCGGTTCCAATCGCGTGATGAATTCCACCTCCACATCATAATGAATTGTCATACCATATGTCATATTCCTTAAACGGGCTTCATTGGGAAACATGTAATGAGCATTTTCTTCATCATAAATAACCGGTTTTCCAAAATATAATTTGTTACCGTTCTTGCCACCAAAATAAAGATTACATTCATGTTTGTATTCACCGGTTTGTTTCAAAAAAAGAGAAGAAAGTCGTACCGGATTTTTCTCCTTGAATATGCTGAAGATACTAGTATTATAGAAATCATTGAAAGAGTCAATATGGTGTCTCACTAAAGATTGCGGATTATCTTGGAAATGTGAATCAATAATTTTCCATATCGCCGGTTGATTCATTCTATAAATAAGTGTATATTTTATATACTGTTTATAAATAAATTAAGGGAACCATACGGTTCCCTTAAAATCCCTCCCTTTCTTTTTTTCAGTAACACCATTGATATATGTCACCCTTATTTCTCTTGAAATAAATATAAACCTTAATTGCTTATAATTATAATTAAATCATGGAAAAAAAAGCGACCGATAGAACCTGTTTAAAGATATACAACACTATCGAATCTTACCCGAAACCATGTCAACCTATACGTTATCCACCTAGATCATCAACTGACAATACAACATTTCATGATCTAATATTATCCAATTTGAATGCCCTGGTTCCGAACGTGGATATGGCTCTACATTCCGGTTATGATCAAGAAGAAATTCAATTATGGATACAAAAAATATATTGTTATGTGAATGAGTTACATGTAAATTTTCGAAACAAATGCGATTTACAATTGACTAAGTTGAATGCAATAAAAGAGCAAGAGATAAAATGTCAAAATTTAGATATGAAAAGAGTCGATAGACTACCCGATGATCTCATTCGATATATTCATGAGTTTTTACTACCCGAAACACGCATACAAATGTTAATAGAAAAATATCCTCTATTTATGCAAAATTTGAATCGAATAACGTGTGTCAATTTGAAAAAGTATTTGGCATGCATTGATAAAAAATATGTAATTGCAGCCATGTCTTACTTTTCTAAATGTCCAGATAGACATACATGTATTGTGGATTTTCAGGGATTCTCTAAAACTTTTACAAAGAAAGAAGTTGGATTAAAACAGCTTTCAAATGTGTTTGATGCTTTAAGAAATGCAATTCCTAAAAAACCCGGATATCATAGATTTTTTCAGAAAAAAGCTCTCAGATTTTTGTTATCACTCATTTATATAGGTGTTTATCAGATCGATAAGGTTCGGCGGAACAAATAAAGGGAACCAAGGTTCCCTTTAAATCCCTCCTTTTTTTACTCGAAACTACATTCATTTTTAATCTGTTTTACTTAAGGGAGGGATCTAAAGGGAACCGTAGGTTCCCTTTAAAAAAATATTTGCCTATATTATAATGAGTTCACTTGAACAGACTCTTTTTGGACCTCTTGGAAAGGGATATTGCTTATATTTCTATATAATCGAAATTGTTGCATTCATTCTTCTTATCGTTGTCGCGTTGAAATATTTAGTCAAAATATTCAAGGTCAGAATGAATTTCTGGGATCATTTTTCCGATATTTTAGATGTAGCTAGAGTGGCTGTACAGTATCTAGTTGTCCGTCTTCTTTATTCCATGTGTAGTGGTTCTCTTGGTCGTTAGACAAAAGGTCGTACGTTTATTTTTACATCATGACTTCTATTTATAATACAAATTTCTTAATGGATACTTTGTATTATAGTAATTATTGCAAACATTCACAACAAGTATTAAAGTATTTAGTAAAAGCGAATTTGACAAATCAACTCAATTTCATATGTATCGATAAAAGGGCGAGAGATCCAAACAATAATCAAATGTATATTCAACTCGAAAATGGTCAGAAAGTAATTTTGCCTCCAAATGTACAAAGTGTTCCATCTCTATTATTAGTAAAACAAAACTATCGTGTTGTAACGGGTGAAGATATTATAAGGCACTATCAACCTAAAGCTCAACAACATGTTCAACAAGCCACCATGAATTCAGGAGAACCTTCGGGTATGTCATTAAATACATCCAATAATGGAATGAATATAGTATCGGAACAATATACGTTATATAATTTGACACCAGATGAGTTGAGTGCAAAAGGAAATGGTGGAAGAAGACAATTATATAACTATGTTCCAGCAAATCAAGAGATTCTCACTATACCCACCCCAGAAGATAACTATCAACCCGACAAAGTATCAAATTCACTTACGATCGATGTATTACAACAAAATCGTAATCAAGATATACAAAAACTATCTTCGACGAATAATCAAGTTTTCGTTCCAAAACTATAAAAGTACTATTCGTTTACCCTGATTACCATCTGGTCCAACTGGTCCCGTAGGACCTGTCGGGCCCTGTTTACCATTTTTACCTTTATCACCAATTGGACCCAATCGTCCCTTTGGCATTTTGAATATGATTCCATAATTCGGCGGGTTTGACGAATCTAGTTTTATTACTGGAGGTGGTAACGGTTTATCAATACTAACCCCCGGAATTGTATCTGGATCAATAATGATATTAAAAGATGTTCCTGAAATAAGTGTCGACATAACATCTAAATCGGAATTGACCTGCTGAATTTTATTGTCCATATAAGACATAAAATCGTTAATTAATAAAGAGTCCACTATATTTGAATCGGGATCTGTTACAAAATTTGGTGGTGGGCATACACTTTGAGTCTCTAGTTTATCTGTATTTCCTTCTATTGTAGAATAACTTAATTTTATTAAATAAATAGCTATAATAAAAATAAAAATAGAAATAAATAATTTTTTTGATGAAAACATAACTTAGTTTATGGTTAGATAATATTACTTTGCCCAATACGGTAGCGAATCGATTGTGTTTCCTATTGGATTTATCCCATCAATGCCCACCTTACCAATATCACCTTCGATACCAATTCCAGAAATAGGGTCTGGCTTATCGCCTTTATCTCCAGCAATTCCTTTTACAACAGATAGATTTAATAAAGTGTTTGATTGTTCGTCATAAACAACCGACAATGACGGAACACCTAAATTTACAACCGAGTCCACATTTTTATTTAAGGCTATTATTTTATCCGGTTTATTTAAAATGCTCTCGATCTTTGTCAATTGTAATTCATAAGCATCTAATGCACTAATAACCGTCTTAGAATGTTCAGCTATGGTTGTTTTCGCTTGATCGTCTATCGGTAATGGTGTAACTGCTTCTTGAATTTCTGCTTTACATGAAGACGGTGATTTATCCATAACCGTTGTAGGATCATTCAGTCTTTTGTCATTCGTCCATGCTAGTTTTCCCAGAGGCTTCTTAGTTTCTGGCGGTGGTGGAGAAAATGCAGTAACCAATGCATTTGCAAATTTTTCTAAAGCAGAATTCGTATTTGTATTACCTTGACTAGAACTCGATGGTGATGGGGCGGTTATTTTTGATTCTCCCGGTGTAAACCCCTCTTTGTTGGAATTAAAAAAAACAATTAATGACAAAAATAACAAAATTATTATTATTATAAATCGATTCATCTTATATATAAGCATACTTTATAAAAATATAAAAATTTTTTATATTTTTACCGAAAAATTAATCCTTGAACGCGAATGTCATTCAACTTAAGGGAACCCCCCCACTAGGCCCCGCTATTTATTTGTTTTCCCCCAGTAACCAGCGTTTCCAATATCTCCATCAGCACCCTTTGTATTTTTTCCTTTTTCTCTAGAAACTCCGAGATCTCCCTTAATTCCAGGTGGGCCTTCTTTTACTTTAATTTCCAAACTACAAGTTCTCAATATTGAATCGTTCGAATCAAATCCCGTAGATTTTTCTTTATTGATTGCAATACTGGCAAAATCTTTTGAATTTGATATTCCAGAAACAGAGAATTTAACTGGAATCATATTGTTCAATAAATTAATGTCCATGCCTATATTCGCTATAAGTTTTTGCTGTTGTGTAATATTTGAATTCAAATACTTCGTCAGTTTATCGTTATATTTTTGTAAATTATCAACTTCTTTTGTTAAACATTCATTTCTGACCTTATCCTTATCTTGAAATATGATAAAATTATCAGTTCCTGGAAAATAAATATTACAATTTTCTGTATATGCATCATTTTTTTTGTATTTCGCATATTTTGCATCTATTTGGGAACTTCCGGCGTAGCAATCTAAAGAAAAACTATCTGATGGATTGGTGGTTATTCCGAAAACGTCATAGTCTGTTCCCATTCCATCATTATATTGATCTACTAGTTTTTTACATGCGTTCATTATTTCAGTGGGTTTTGAAAAACTTGAACCGGATAATGTTCCTATAAAATTAGGCAATGTTCCATATACACCCAATTCTGGTATATTTTTTTTATAACATCCAAGAAAAGCCACTTTTTCAGAATCATTGTTTTTACTATCATCGATTTTATATATTATCGTGTTATTCGTCAAATTATTGTTATATTCCGGATTGATTACACCATTGTCATCCGTGTAATTTATTGCACACGTATTCATATCCTTTATGTTGATTGTGGGTTTTACATCTTTTTTGTCATTAAATTTAGAGCTATTTCCAGCATAACAAGCATATGTATCTATTGTTGATCCATTCTTTTCATTTTGAGTTGTATTATAAGGAACAATGCTAACTAAATCGAAAGGGACTTTGGTGCTTTCTATATTACTCGATCCAGGAGTAGTATTTGCATCAGTCGATCCAGGAGTATTATTTATGTTAATTAATGAGTTATGTGCAATTGTATTATTTATACAATTTGTAATCGCTCCATATTTGGTAACATTTCCGTTTGTGTCTATATTGTTCACATATGAAATCAATGTTGGTTTATCGCCATTCACCAATTTATCACCCTTTATTTCTTTGGCTAGACCCATCGACGAATAATAATTCGAAAAATTCCCTTTAAAACATCCATATAACTTTGCGTTTCCAAAATAAAAAACCGTATTTAAATAATTATTAATTGAATTTGTGATTCGTTTAAATGCTGGATTGTAAAAATCCAATCCTTCGTTTGTTATCGCATTTGATTTAATTGACCAAAATCCTCGTTCAGATGTATCTTCATTTAATTCTTTGAAAAATATCTTACCATTGGAATCTTTTATACTAGCAATAAGTGTTATGTTTTGGTATTTGTTATTCATATCAGTAATGTATAATTCTCCATTTTTAACTGTTTGTAACATATTTTCAAAAATTTTAACCGTTTTTATCAACGCCTCCCCTTTTTGTATAGGAACAACATTCGCATCTCCGTTAGGTCTATAAAGATAATGATCTTTTTTTTCCATATCGTAAGCTACATTTGCCATATTTAAAATTAAATGATTATAACAACATTTGGTTATTTTGTTTTTATATAAGAGTAAAGATCCATTTATAAATGTGTAGTATGATACTGTATATGCATATTCAGTTGAAATATTGCAATTATTTATTTTGAAAGGCTCGGTTAAACGATATTTGTTATCATCGTCAGAGACTATATCTGTAAAATCGTTTGAAAAATCATTTAAAATAACGCGGTTGAATTTTTTTATCAATTGATTAAATCTATTATTATAATAAAACGCTCTTAATATTAAATTCAACAAAAGATTATGAATATTGAATATATAATTTAAAGATCCCGGTACATCGTCTTTATTTTGGTTTGTTTCTCCAGGTGTGGATGATTGTTCATTATTCGCTGGTGCGTTTTTACCATCTTTTATAAAAACATTTCCATTATTTAAATCTTTGAGTTTAACAAAATATTCATTATACACCTCTTTGAAATCACCGTCGTTTAAATAGTTTAAATTTTCTATGTTTTTTTTTAAATTTTTAAATGTATCCGAATCAAAATTGTATGCCGGATCAATTATAAGATCAAACATATCCTTTAATTGTTTAAATAAAGGCATAATAACATTACATAAATCATCGGTGTACATCGTTAATAAACAATTCACGCTACTGGTGAAATTATTTGTATAAGAATGTTTTATAAAATTCTCATCATAATACTCATTATTAATAATTTTATCAAGAGTTTCTGTTATTTCAGCATATAAAATTTTTTCTTCATTTGCAAAATTAAAATAATTAACCGGGAATGAAACATACGGCACGGTGTTATATTTATCAGTAAACATCTTATATTTTTCACCAATATTATCAAAAAAAGTGTTTATTTTTGAATTAATTGCTAATTTTCCGAAACTATCGTCTGATAGAATGTCCGAATTTGTATCAATATTAATAATATTATTTGAATCATATTTAAACCAGGTTGGAAAATTATAGTTATTATATTTTTCTTTTTCACCTATATAATCAATGATATCATTATCAAAAATGTATCGTAAAATGATACCCAAGTCAAATATGGCAGTGTCTTTTGTTTTATCAGCAGTGTTATCATTATAAGTCATAAGTATTTTCGGATGACTGAATATATCACTATAACTATCGACATCTCGTTTCAAAATAGTATTATCTTTTTCGAAAAACTTCGGTTTTAAAAGTTGATTATAGTATACACTATAAAATATAGTTTTCATGGTATTCGGTCTATGGTATGGATCCACCAAATTAAACATTTTAATTAAGTTACTTTTTAATGGTTCGGAATCTAATCCTATTTCAATTTTATCGTCAGTTTTTTGCGACAACTCATTTAAATTATTTATAAGTTCAATCAAATTAACACTTTTATTATCTATACCAATACTCAGTGCGTTATATATTTCCGAAATAATTTTCTCATATTTGTTTAAAAAATAAATGATCTTAGGATTTTTTTTCTTTTGGTTGTCGATAATATAATTTTTTATTTTGCTTAATGAAGTATATAACTTATTATAGTCGTCTTGCTTCGCCTTATTTCTATTTTTTTGGATGATACTAAAACTATTTGACAATTGTTTTATTAAATTTGGCAAATCTTTCAAAAGTGATTGAATATCTTTTTTTGCATTCGTATAATCTTTTGTTATAGAATCTAAAAAATTTTTTGTGTCATCTAGAATCATTTGAAAAATGCCGCCATTAATATAATTTCTAATATTCTCTACAAGTGAAAACAAATTTGTTTTATTATATATCTGATAATCGTCAAGGTTTTTATTATATACTGAAACAGATCCCGGTTGGTTGTTTTTTATATTCGTATCTTCAAAATATACCATTACAGGCATTAATGAATTTATAGTTATTACATTATACGACGTATCCGTATAATCTTCATGTTTATGATATATTCTAACTATTTCTTTGTTCAACTTATTAAATACATTATCATTATCATTAATTAAAATAGTATCCGAATTGGAATTATAAACAATATTCGCAATTTTATTGATCGAACACTCATTTAATCGTTTTTCCCATTTATAATTCATCTGTCTGAAATCATTCACGTTATTTATAAATGTGCTAAAAGCGTTTATTTTTTCGATGTTAAGATTCAAATTAACAGCACAACTTTTTAATAAATCGGGAATTTGTTGACTATATAACTTATTATATCTATCATTAATATCCGAGTAATATTTTGCATCTGTTAATTCCTCGACATTTTTTTCTTGTTCAGTTAACGTTTTTTGGACATTGATAAGATCTGAATATGCAGTTGTAAGCAAATTATCTAATAATTTGTCATCCTTAACATTAACTTGAGAACTAGCTAATTTTGCGTAATTGGTGTTTTCTGAAGGTTTATTCAAATAATATTGCCAATATGTTCTCCAATCGGTTATGGTTTGTCCATTAAATGCAGAACATTGACCCTTCGCCAAAGTTGTACGATCATTATCGTATTTATCTTTATAATTTTTATCCGTCAGTTTTCTACCAATATTTTCCGCAATTTCGGTTGTAAATGCAAAATTAATAACATCGGAATACCATTGGACATCATATCCAAGACCGGAGGGTCCAAAACCTGTGGGATTTGAAAATAATTTTCCCGCCACATCATCTAATGATTTATTTGTAACATTTTTTGTCTCATCTCCCGTCCCCAGACCCATCCAATCATACATAGGGCTCACCGTAGTAGTTCTACTTACTTCAATTCCTAAAAAATTAGTTTCGATCTTTGTAAACGTATATGTTGTGTATTGAATGTCTAATGCTATAGATCCACCTTTATTTGTCGAAGCAAATTGTTTATCTTTTGTGTCATCTCTATTTGCATAATCTGATATCCTGCAAAGTCCAGGTGGAAACAATTCACGAATCGAAGCCGCGAAAGAATCAAATCTATAATCACTGCCCTGAGCTGTATCGTTTATTGTACGTCTTTCGTCGATCTTACTGGACACAAAGTCATCATAAGTAAGTGTAGACAAATATCTTCTAACCGATATATTTTTTCGAATGTCTTTAATTTTTTGTTTAGCGGTTTCCACAGCTATTCTATAATTATTAAGCTTATCTTGTGCTTTTTGCTCATCGTCTATTTTTTTTTGTCTTGTTTTTCCACCATCAATATAATCAATCGCTTTTACATATGTTAATCCACGATATCGCTTACTTACGGGTGCAGTTCCTGTCGCGTACGGATTTTTAACTGTTACTTTTTCAACTTTGAAACCCGTATAATAATGATACATTATATTTTTATCTTGTTCAGTTTTGGGTATATCATCACTAAATTCCATTCCATTATTAGTTATGTGTTCATATGCTTTATTATCAGTAGAATTCAATCCTATTCCTTTCAACCAATCAGAATGGGGTAATGTAAATGTTTCCCCTCCTATAAATTTATAATTTTCATATGAAAGTGTTTTTTTTTCAGATTTCGGGTCATTGCTATAATAATCCACATCTACATAATAATATCTATCAATGTATAATGAATATAATGCATTTAACATAAAAAAATTATTAAAAAAATCTTTCAATGTATTCTCGATATTGTTTTCTTTGTCAGCTGAAAATCCTATATCCTCAAATATAGAATTATAAATTGTTATAGATTTATCGATAACATTTTCCATTATATTTCTAGCTAAGGAATTAACATTTACTTTGAAAATATTTTCTCTATTGGTAGACGTCCAATCCTCTTCAATTTCTAATTTTTTAAGATAAACACTATAAGGTTTTTTATTTTTAGTGTCTAATTTATACGTTTCAAACGGATAGTATTCTTCTATATAATTTAAATTCATTTTAGACAAATCACCATTATAAATGTCATATATTAATTTCATTTTATTGTTCATTGAATAATAATCATAATTAAAATGCTCATTCACAAATTTAGTATATTTATTTACATAATTTTTGAAAAAAATATTGTTTGTTATTTCCTCTGTGTAATTCACTGGATCATATATATATTTAACATAATGAAAACCTGTTTTTTCTACATCTAATTTATTTCCAATCAATTCATTTTCATAAAAACTGGTTTTATTTACAGAATACCAATAATTTAATTTGTATAAAACATCATATGTATTTTTAAATGTGTTCAATTCGTCCGTGGATAAATCAAATTCAGCAATATTTCCTTTTGATAATATAAAATTTTTCAAATTAATACGATGAACGTTTGGTCGTGCTAAAATTACAGACGCACCGAGATAGTTTACGTCTATCGCAATTTTGTCTTCCTCATCACTTACGTGTCGACCAAAAATTCCATTCGCATTTTTTCTATCAGCATACTGCCCAATCCCAGGCTCACGTTCCGTTCCGTTATTCTGAAAATATGAATCGGGAATAGCAATAATATAATCTTCGGTAATATAAGAATCTTCCGATCCAACAATCATATCAATTTTTACCGGATCGTTATAATATGGCATCTCAAACCAACGATATTTCATGATTTCGTAATTGTAAGTTTCTATTATATCAAAAAACATGTAAGTATCATCCATATTAGAAGGAAGAACATTATTGTATTTATCATCAGTATAAAACGGTTCAATGCTATGTGTTATTTTATTTTTCGCATAATTATACAAGATATACACTAAAAGTATTATTAAAATAAAAATTACGGTATAAACTGTTATTTTATAAAAATTCATATTGTCTATATACATTGATTTATATAAAAATGTTTTATGTATATAACTCACCTTATAGATAATTTAATGTTATTATTTGTCATCAAGTTATCAAAATAAATTTTCTTTTGTAGTTCCCCAATACCCGTCTTGGCCTATTATTCCGGTTGGACCCATTGTACCGGTTGGTCCATAAGGTTCCGCATCATCACCTTTGTCACCTTTCGATCCCTGATGCGGATTTTTTATTAAAAAATTTAAAAATACATTTGGCAAATTACCATATGTGCTAATATTTGGATTACCATCTGTATTATCAACAATACCTAAATTAAATTTTACGGGTATTTTTTTCTTTATGTCTGCCATGGACGCTTCTATTTCATCCATGATTGAAACAAATGCGGAAATCATAGTTTGTGTTGACGCGGTTTTGTTTTCGTTGCCGGGCGATTTAACAAAATATGTCGACTCGGATGTGGGTTTTTTATTAAAAAAAAATGGTTTTGATGTACATGCTCCTTCTATATTTACGTTTTCAGAATAATAATAAAATAACAAAAATGATATTAATATATAAGTAATAATAGCCAATTCAATATTCATCATATATATTGTAGTTACATTTTATACAACAAATTAATACATCGAAAATTGTAAATTTGATTGTTGTGATGCTTCGAAGCCATTATTCGAGCCCAATGATACATTTGGTGTATTTTCCCAATTTCCTCTCCTTCCTTGAGGGCCTTTTGGACCAATGGGTCCAGCTTGTCCCGGATCACCTGGATCTCCTTTTATTCCTTTATCGCCGGTGGGTCCCATTGGGAGTGCCGCTGTAATTTGCCATTTTCCGTAATTTTTATCAGAACTACCATTTGGAATTATATCTATCTTTATAAAAGCAGCCGTTTCGGCTTTATCGTAATCCACTGAAATTACTCCATCGTTTTTAACAATTATATCATCAACGCTTTTGGGAATTTGACTCTTTATCTTTGTTATTCTTTTTTGTAAATTGCATATACGTTTGGTTAAATCTATAAATGATCCCTGATATACAGGAAGTAAATTATTTATTCCATATGCTATTTGTTGTTCATTTCCCGTTTTGTTTTTTAGCTTCCCTAAAATGTCTTGAATTTGTTTTATGTCAGTAATGTTCGAGCTTCCTTGTAAATCTATACTTTCACATAATGTCATTGAATCACCCGGTGTTTTTAGATCACCAGGAGTGTTATTATCACCCGGTGTTTTCTCGTCACCAGGAGTGTTATTGTCACCCGGTGTTTTTATATCACCCGGTGTTTTCTTTTCACCAGTTGCTTTTTTAACAGCAGGCGGTTTTTTACCAATAGTCGCTCCTTCGCGTAAATTATAAAACCATATAAAATAAATTAAAAAAACTATTAAACTCAATAACAGTGTCCATTTCACATATATATTTAATTTCATTTTATATTATAACAATATAAAAAATGAACCGTCATAAACATATATATTTTGGATCAAATTCTAAATGTCAGATAAGTCGACTATTATGAAAACCTTCAATACACACTTCTTTGATTTTATCGATGATATTTTGCTAATATTTCCAAACAATGAGGATTTATTGGGAGCAAAAAAGTCATTTGAATTGATCAAACGTGCTAATCCTACAGCTATATTAAAGTCATGGTTTGCTTTTGTATATTCGCCTTATGTTTCGGAAATCGAAGCCGGAAATATTTCATTTTTCTTCGAGAAGAACTATGCCGATGACTTATCGATATTGAATAATGGTGGAGAGATCATGAAAACGATTGATTCTTTTCGAAAGCCGGTTAGTGAAATGAGTGATATTAATAAAGCCCATACCATGAAATATATACAAAATTTGAGTAAATTATCGGTTGTTTATTGTAGCAAATAAGTTAAGGGAACCTACGGTTCCCTTAAGATCCCTCCCTTTTTACAATTAAATTTCACTGTAAAGACAAAAGGAGGGGGTTATATGGGGTGAAGCCTTTAGTTCACTTAAGATCCCTCCCTTTTTACAATTAAATTTCACTGTAAAGACAAAAGGAGGGGGTTATAGGGGGAACCTTGGTTCCCCCTATTTTTATCTTCATTATATAATAATGGATACTGAAGATATAATCTTAAAAAAAGACGCGGAGATTTTAGCCCTAAAATTCGAAATCGCGGATCTTAAAAAGAAACTCGAGGATAAAGATTTAGAAGAAATCGTTTTTAATGCAGAAGTATCTGAAGACGAAGAACCTATGGTTTTAAAATTACCCGAGGAATACCAAGAAGAAGAAGAAGACCCTAATCTTTTCCAAAATCCCAATGCCTTCATGCAATTTATGCAACTTATGATGAATAATAATGTACAAATATCACAGGAAGATGAAGGAGATGATGATGAGGAAGGAGATCAGGAGGAAGCGGATGGGGAAGAAGATGATGAAGGAGATGAAGAGGAAGTGGAGAATGAGGAAATGCCAGAATTAGAGATCATTGATGACATCATTCCCGAATAGACAATTTTCGCAAATCATAATTCAATAAATATATCAACTCTTCGGGTGTCTTTTCCCTAAGATAATCCGAAATCCATAGTTTTGTTATTTTTATAATATTTTGGCTATGCTTGGATAAAGATTGTAAATGTATTTTATGTAATACATCTGCAATATTCTCATACTTATCCGTATTTAACATATAAGTACTTAATTTCCATACATATTTGGTCATATAAAATTCATGTAATTGATCAATAAATTCCTTCCTTTGTTTATAAAAATATTGAAATTCCGATTTAAATTTTGGAAAATGTATCAAAAATTCCGACGTTTTTCCAATACGATGAAAACATAAATATTGGTAATGTAAGGAATTCATAAACGACTTATTACACCCAGTCACATTCTCATAAATGGGATTTTTTATGGTAAAATGTTCACCATTGTGTAAATTTGTTACCACAATTCCCATGGAAGTATAATCCGTCCGATTTTCATAGTATTTTTCGGCACATTCATTTTCATTTATTTGGATTCGTTGTGGAAATCGAAACATTCCAATATTTTCAAATGACCCCCACGATTCATACATCAATGGTGGTATAGAAATAACTCTTTTTGAAACCGGTAAGATATCGTAAACCGCGATCAAATATAAGACAGGGGTTTCTACTGAAAAAACAATATGATTCTCCGGGTGTTGTAATACAAAACAATAAGAATAATCTTTCGATAAATACTTTAATATATCAATGTCTTGGAACTTCGTATTTCGCGGAACCGCAAGGGCATCCAAGAACATATTCCTTACCGATGTCTTTCGCATCTTGGGATTTTTATAATAAAACGTACGATAATGTCCACCTACCGCTTTTTTTGTTGCAATTTCCCACGAATCAATGCGTTTATCATAAAAAAGATGTAATAGTGTTCCTTCTATTTGTTCATTTACATAAAGGTTTTCATTTTTTACATTCGGATAATGTTTTTTGAATTCACTTAAGGTTATTGATTTCGGCGGTGAAAATGATAGTAGATTATTTTCAGGATAAGATAGAACCACGGATCTACATTGTCTGGTTTTCAACGGCTCGTCGAAACAAATCGCGGTTTTATCATAATTCAATACTGTATATAATGTCTGTGTTATATATTTTCCTCTTGGATCAAAAGCCGTTATTATATTGTTCTCATCGGAACAAACACAATTATAGACCCGTGTTTTTACCTTTTGGTTTTTTAATAATTCGGAATCCTCGATCTTGAAAAAAGCATATTGTGTAGAATCCATATATTATTATGTCTAGTGCTTTTTGAAAAGAACTCTATATCTTCTTTTCAAATATCAATTAGGGGAACCAAGGTTCCCCTAAGACCCCTCCTTTTAAGTTTCACCTGGATTGACTCTTATTATTCCCTTGTTGAGGGAGGGATCTTAAGGGAACCGTAGGTTCCCTTAACGTGGTTCCCTTAATAACTTTCTCCGGTATTTTATCCACCTCCACATTCTGTATAATATTTTTGATCAACTTCTTCTGTGCCGTTCCTTCCCCCATCAAGTCCCCCGAAAACACCTGAGTCATTATCTTCAGACTCTCTTCCTTTTTCTCACTATCCTTCAAAAAATCGGGGTTTTGTTCATGCCAAACACCAGACTGTTGTATCACTTTATGTGATACCACATTCGCCAGTTTCTTGATTCTTGGAAGTTCTACCTTCTCTTTTTCCCATTCATCATTCTCTCGAATATAAACCGTTTCCCGTTTCAAATCCATACAATGAATCGGCCGTTGATACATACCCAATTTTTCCAAGATTGATGCAATAATTCGGCTACTCCCCTCAATTTGTCCATATTTCACTACCGTTTGTAGATCCGATTGATCCAATGTAATCGAATTCAAAAAATCGGTAAAATTGATCGCATCCTTACATTTTTCATTCAAGAAAAAGTTCACATTAAAGTGTGCGTTCGTCGTATTATGTGTCGTATTATTATTATGTATTGTGGTCGGTAGTTCGTTCTTTTCTTTCGTGATCTTCACTAGCTCCTGACTATTTTTCAGAAGTTGTAACAATATCTCACGCGTCAATGACTTATTATCCAGTTCTTCTTCCGTTTTGTTTTCCTCGGTTTCCAATTGTTGATCACTCGATAACTCGTCACACTTTTTCATATGATACCATAAACTATTCCTCGCCGAGTACTCCTTTCCACATCCTCGGCAAACCAACGATTTGCCTAAAGTCTCGGCGTTTTTTTTGTTCGAAGTTGTTCTATTTTTATGCTTCTGGGTGGATAAATGTCGGTCCCAATCACATTGTTTACTGCATCCAAAGTCACACGATTCACAATAAAATTTCGCGGCGTTTTTCGGCGTTTTTTCCATTCTATATTTTGAACAGAAAAAAACGCCGGACAAGAAACGCAGAAAAAACTGTTGGTAACAACATGTTTTTCAGCGAGTTTTAATGAGACCATTATGCTTTGCCTGAAAAAAACGCGAAAATTCTGGGAAAACTTTTTTAAGAAAAATAAAATTGGACATTTATAAATGTCCAAAAGTAAAAAGTGACGGGGTCTTTTGTTTTTAATTTTCCAAGATGGGATTTAAGAATTGATTAAATTTTCAAGAAAAACACACATTTTTGTAAAATAATATACAACAACTACAAAATTTATTGTTTATGGAAAATCAGTAGGGGATATGTTGTAGTGCCAGGATTTCCAACTTCTCGGATAACTCTTTTTGCCACTCCCACTCTTTACGTAATTGTTTTATGGTAGACTCATCGAGTTCATTTCCAGAACTGTCGTGTGTTGGCAAGCCGTCTGAATCAAACAACGAGTACAAACACGGTTGTCTACAGAACATTTCAGTTGGCGGGATATAATACCAATCCAGGTTTTCCAACACGTGTAACATTTGATTTCCAAAAGCATCATGTGGGTTGTCTCGTTTCTTCCAATCTTTGGACAGAATTCTGAGTGTGCTTTTAATAAGAGTCTCGTAGTTCATTTTATATACGTAGTAGTTTGTCTGTTCAAGTTATGATTTGGTTTTTATTATTTATTGGTTTAAAAAAAAGCCGATCAATTTTCCAAGAATTAGGGGGAACCGGTGGTCTTCAGAATCAGCTTCGCTGATTCCAGCCCCTATGACCCCCTCCCGCCCTTCGGGTAGTTTAGTTCCTTACCAGTTTCCGTAACAACAAATAAATTCAGAAAACCCACATAATTATTCTGGGTTCCCGGTGGATACTGCTGCCAAGAATGATGTTAATAAAATCATGGAATTTCGCGGTTTTTTGATGTTCGAATTCAGCAGTATCCACCGGGAACCCGGGAAAATTACGTGTATTTTTTCATTAAATAATCACGGCAGGTAAAATGGTAAGGAATAAAAAATAGTTGAATGACGGGAGGGGTTATAGGTGGGAACCGGGGGTTCCCCCTAATAGGTTCCCTTAAAAAATAAAACATTATCATACAATATATATAATGTCAGAAGAAGGAGAAATAAATGAATCTATAGAAACAAAAGAAATCAAAAAAGAAGAAACTCCACAAGAACAAGATAAAGGACCGGAACAAAAGAAAAAGGCATCGGTTACCTTAGACCTCGGTGATATTATCGAGATCGAATCTCCAGCAAATGTCGAATTACATCAGAATACATTTTTCATTATTTATTTGGATGATTCCAATATCAAAATCGTGAATGTATCCACTTTTTTACCCATTTTATTGAAACTCGATAGTGAGGGTCGGATCACCGATGAATCCATTAAGCAAATCAATATTTTAAGTAAAAGTGAGGAAAAAGGGTATGCCCGGCAGCATATGCTCTTACCCAAAACCTGGGTCAATATACATTTTGGCGGTGAAATTCCTACAGTGATCACTGGTGAAATCACCAATTTAGAAGAAGATATGATCGAGATCACGACATATCCCGATTTACAAACGATCTATATTGATTTTGAATATAAGGGTATTCCGGAACATTTGCCTCTGGATCAAATTGAAATTCGGAGTAAACCGGTGGGCTTGGAAAAGATCGCATCTTTGATTGGTATGAAAGAGCAAATGGAGGAAGGTGAAGTCGTGGAGGATTGGGCAAAATTCCATGACCAAGATGAGTCCTCTCTCGAGTTTGCTGATAGTGGTGAAATGATCATCCGAATGTCTCCGAATGCCCAACCATCGAAAAATATACGTGATGAACTCAAAACATTATATTTAGATGCAAATGAGATACAATTCGGTGAAGATTTGGATGATATTTATCAGGCAGTAGAGTTACCAGAATATCGCAAAAAATATGGAATTGAGACACAGGTGAATGATATGATGGACGAGCTTTTATCCGAGATCCCGAATGCAAAACGAACGAAGGCGGTACTTGATAATATTCATTATTTGATCGAGAGATTCCGTGAATTACGTGAACAGTTTTCCAAATTCGATACAAATGGGAATGTCTATGATACGAAACTGGTAGGCAATTTCCATAAGCCGCTTATCGAACGTATCAAGTCATTAGATACAAGGCTGAAATGGTTGATTCCGGTTGTTTCTCTACGTAAGAAGATTTATACGGAAATCGATCCGGAAAATACCCGGGATGTTTCACAGCGGAATATGGGACAAGATATTGTGGAACAAGCATCAGTTATTGAAGATTATTATGAGAATCAGCTACGTGGAGAGCAGCCGATTTATGATATGTTATATGAAAAAATGAATGATTTGATGACACCGATGGAAACACCGGTTTACCAGGAAAATTATCTAGTTCCGAAACAACGTGTCTTGGAAAATATTGAATCTGTTGTAAAAAATCTGAATAATTTCCATAGTACAGTTTTCGATTTGACGGAAAAGAAGGAGGGTTATTCACGTAGACGTTTTGTTGTACAGCGTTATAATTTGGGACAGACACGACTTGGTCCAAGTATCGGGAAAAACGGTAAACGTGTTTACCTACCTGAACCGATGACTGAAAATGATAATTTGACGATGACTTCGGTTTTAACATTACCCGATCCTGTAATAAAATTCTCGAAAATAGAGTTACCTTTGACATCGATTTTGGACCGTTGTTCCATATCGAATCGATATTTTTACCTATTCAAACTTTTGAAGAAAAACACGAAAATCCGGGAAAATTTGATATCAAAATTCAACAAAGATGAAGATGCAGAATTTTGGAAAGATACGAGCACAGGAATTCAGGAGTTTTTATTGGATGATTCGGTGGAAAAGGATCCACACCGATTCCAGAAATTCTTGGAAGCCATGGTACCCAAAACCGCGACTATTATTGATATGGTGAGGAAACAAATGAAACATCGGCTTTCCATGAAAGCAGTCGTGGATATAATGGAACCATTCAAAGTATATACTTCGGATATCAACTATTCACAATATAATCAGATCCGATTTTTCATCAAGGAACAGATAAAAGAATTCAAAACGGCATATTTGAAACGCGGTGATGAGTTCGCCAAGATGCGTTCTATAAAATATGCGATTGCGGAAATTGAGAATCGGTTGGAACGTATGTTTTTTGAGAAGCAAGAGGTCGCCGAAATGTTCTTTGATTCATATAATTTTTTAAAACCCGATAAAATGAAATATTCGGAGTCGGAATTTGCGGCAAAGATCATCAAAGTAGATCAGGGAACTCTATTTTATAGTCTGTTACAGTTCATGATGATTTCTTTGATCACTCCTGAGAATTTATTGGCAAGTATGGAAGAAAGCGATGATATGTCGAGTCAAGAAAAGATCAAGGCGAAAGATTGTGTAACCCGTGTCATTACCAAACGGTATGAATCGTTGAAACAGTTACAAAAAGATAATGGGGAGCAAGAAATCTTCACTGATAAAGAGTTTGATGATTCGCCATATGAACTCTATAAGAAATATAAGGACGATGCTCAGAAATATTTACCGGAGGAATTTGTGGAATATGTAACGGAAAACTTGATACAGAAACATGATGCACCGGTTTCTATGGCGGCCCAATTGGCCCAAACTTTAATCGCCGGAAAACGTAAAGTCCAAGAAGGTGAATATGCAATCTTAGAAATAAAGCCACAATTACCCGCCGGTTCGGATGAATCGAAATTAACGGAAAAAGAGAAGCAAAGAATCGCACAAGAAGCCAATATTCGTAAAAAGACGGAGTATTATCGCCGTATGAAAAATCAATGGGTACATGATTCTTCGATTGATGAAACCACATTTATCGATACCAATACACTCTTTTGTAATATGGGTAAAATCTGTTTCCGGAATCAAAAGGCGAATGTATGCGACTCTATAGAAAACGCGGAATTAAGGTTAAAACAGACGGAACGTAAACGGCTTTTGAAAGAGTTCGATGGACGTTTCATTGAGTCCTTGGAAACCATTCAAGAAACCGTGAAACATAAGATCGAAACCCAAATGCGTCTTTTGAAAAAATCCAAAGTCTTGGAAGAGATTCAATTACACCGGTATAACCGTTTTGCATTTGAACTCGGTAAATTCGCCAAAGCGGAGGATATTTTACAGTCACCGCATTTGGAACTCAGGGATACGATTATGGGACAGCCTGATTTCGTAAAGAAACAGACGGATTTGGTACGCTTCGCAGAGATGTTTTGCCGTGATGCGATGGTCAATGAATTGGGTGAGAATCAGTTTTGGCTTTATTGTAAAGATACGAATACCAAGTTGTTACCCACGTTTTTCAAGGACCTCGCTCAAGAATTTCTTTCGAATGGGAATTATCAGAGAAAAATGGATGAGATCTGTCGGAAACAGGGTGTAATGAGTGATGATGGAGATTCGACGGTGGATATACATAGTGGTTATGTAATATGCAAAAACAATTTGATACAAGAGGATGGATTCGATGATAATGGAATGAAAATAATCACACATGAAGTGATTGAAAAAGATGCAGGGCAACAGTTATTGGAAAACGTCGCGAGAATGAAAGATCGAGTCTTCGAAAGTGAGACGGCCGAAATGGTATATCGTATTTATGCGGCCATGGCGAGGAATATTGGAATTCCGGTGGAATCGATCGATGATGTCGTCATGCGTTTATCCACCGAACTCATTGAGAAAAATATCAAATCCGAGGAATCCTATAATAAAATGTCGGATAAGATGGAGAAAGATAAAGGGAAACGGCCACCACCTTATAAGATCTATAAGAATCAGACGATTTTGACCATTGTAGCTGCAATTATCTTGGTAGCGGTTCAAACTATAACACCGTCTTTTAAAACAAGAAAGACTTTCCCGGGTTGTATTCAGTCTTTCCGTGGATATCCTATGGATGACGGTTCCGTTGGTGATATGAGTGGACTCAATTATATTGCATGTGTCATGAAAAAGACGAGTAGTTCGATCGAACCCTGGAATTCGATCGCGAAACTCCCCGTGGAGATTTTACAGGAACGTATCAAAAAAGTGATTTCGGATTATGTGATTCCAAGAACGGATATTACGGAAATGTATGCCGAGAAACGCGAATATCTATTGTTACATCGTGACGAGGAGATTCCGAAAGAACATGCGTTGGATCGTTGGACAAATTTCTTACCGCCGTTGGTACCATTTAAAATCGTAAAGTCACTCAAGGGTTTAACCAATGAGTATAAAACAGAGCTCCTTACATTGATGCGTGAGGGGAAAGCGAAACAGCGGGAACATATTGCGATTTTCAAGACTAAAGTTTTGAAGTATGGCTATGGTTTTATCGAATCAATTTCGAATATTGTACATGCGAAAGAGCTTTTATTGAAAACGAGTTCCAAGATTCCTTTCTTGGAAAATGCATGCTGTAATGATCGGAGATCGAAAACACCCCTCGAATATTTCGCGAAAGAGGATGAGACGATTATGCCACATATGGAAATGGTGAAGAGTTGGATCAAAGTATTGGATAATGTGGCGACGATTTCGAAGGCCCCACAGCTTTACCATCCCATTCAAACCGGTTTTGTTTCCACACCCTTACCAAGTGAACATTTCGCGGAGAATGTATATTTAGCTTTTATTCATTATTGTAATTTGGATAGGGAGGCACCGATACCGGAGGAATTCAGGTGCCTCATCGCAGAAAAACCGGCGGGTTATAATCCGAAGGGCACGACGAAAGAAAAGATTGAATTCTTGAAAGAAAACGGGAAACGGTTCACCTTGGAAAATTTGATGCAACTGATGGAAATCGTGAATCGTAATAATTTATTGGGCGTTTACTCGGACCAAATGAAGGGAACTGCGATCTCTGGCTTAACTGATTTTATCGAATATTTGGAGAGCCAGGATTCATCAATTATTGAGAAGCCGTTGCGTAATTTGCTGGTGGAAGTGATCAAAGGATACGATCCGAAGAAGATGATTTTGGATGATGCGAAGAACCCCGATCCCGCGAGTTTCCAATTGAATAAGTATTTGGCAAGGGCGAATGAGGAGATGTTGGATCAGATCAATGAGTTCATCCGGATGAATAGTAAGATGACGAAGGGGAAACGGGAACAGTTACAGAATCAGTTGGCGAATATTCATATGTGGGCCATAGACCAAAAAACAAACGATCAGATGGATGAGACGAATATGTATACGGTAGTAAAATTTTTAAAGAATTCCGTATACAATATTTCGCGAGTTTACCCCGAGATCATTCGTAATAATCATACGGAACCCATAAAGATTCATAAACATTGGAATTTGGCAACACCTCATATTAAAGATCTGGCGAGTACGATGGCGAAATATTATGAGCCATTACAACAATTCAAGAATGATCGTGTCTTGAATAATTATATTGAGGATACACAGACGAAGCTGATCGATCTGAATGCATTTTTGAATTTCATTCCGGTTTTCACCCCGATTCATAAGACATTATATGATACCGAAAAGAATCCACCTGAAAAAACACAGTTGTCATGGTTCGCCTTATTCAGTAAACGTACGGTATATATGTTGATGTCTTATATTTGGTATTCGGTTTTTTATGAGTATATGAATTCGACGGAAAATGAGGATTTATTGGAAGCGGATATCTTGGATCGAAAGGAAGCGAGGAGACAAAAAATCCAGGAAGATATGGATCAATTGGCCCCTGGTGAATCTAGATCAGAGTTTGACCAAGATACGGATATGGCGGATTATAATGATGATCTGTTGGATAATGAAGTCCAAATCGAGATGGGGAATAAGAAAGAATTGAAAGAACGTGTCACCGAAATGTTATTGGCTTTCTTGAAACTCGAATTGGGAAATAAAGATAAATTGGACGCACCTTATGATATCTTGAGTAGAAAAATGCGAAGATCAAGGCAGGATGAGAAGAAGATGATAACGGATTATTTCAAGAATATGGATGTGGATGAACGAAGGGTGGAAGATCAGAAGAAAGCCCTCAAACTAGGCCGATGGAATGTGGGAATGCAGAAGGGGTTGGTATATTATGATAAAGAGACATATGTGAGGGAAAGAGAGGAGATGATAGCGAGGTTGAATGGGAACAATCAAGTGGAGGAGATAGCGGATGATCCGAGGGCGAGAGATGTGGATGAATTGATCAGAGACCAGGAAATGACGGAAGACGCGGAAGCGTATAAAGAGGCAAATGATATTGGTGGACTGGATGAGGAGTATGGGAATGGAAATTATTATGAGGAGGATGCTGACGAGGATTATCAATAAAATGAAAAGGAAGGGGTGCGGGGCGTAAGCTTCGCGGAAAACCTTGGTTTCCCCGCAAATAATATTTATTCGTATATAATAGATGTTATATTTGGAAAGAGGATTTATAAGAAATCATAAGGCAAGTTATGCGATCGCCCTTTTCCTGGTCCTTTTTTCCATAGTCCATTATTTCAAACCGAGTTTTTCATATGGTGATGAAGGCGAATTTAGGCAATTCGGGGTGGGGTATAAAAATAAGACGGTGATTCCGATATGGGGAGTGGCGATCGTTCTAGCTATTCTGTCGTATTTGTTTGTGCTATGGTATCTCACTTGCACATGAATAAATATATAGTTATAACGTATATAACTATATAGTATGGTGAAAACACAGAAAAGGTCTAGAGAATCAAGAAAATCAGGTTCGCACGAAAAAGAACCTATGACTTTGGCAGAAATGAAAGGATTGCAAGAAAAATTTGAAAAGGAGACAGGTGTAGGTAAATCAACACGTCCTTCTAGTTTACCGAAAGTAAAAAACGCATGGGGCGGAAAACGTTACAGAAAAACGGCAAAACGAAGACATGCGAAAAAAACAAGCGGATGGTTTTGGTAGATACATATCGATAAAATGGATCGATATGCATTAAATTAAGGGAGGGATTATAGGGGATAAGCGAAGCAAAGGTGGTTCCCTTAAGAGTTTATCACACAAGCTAATATCGCAACCAACATGGCCACAATCGACGATAAATAAATCCACATGAAATGCCCGAAAGTGTTTTTTGTCGCTACTAAATTACGTAGTTTTTCTTGTTGACTTAGTTTCACATTTTTGTCATTATCAAACACAATACGGAAATCAAGAGGAAATTTATCACTTGGTCCGGTGGAGCCATCTTTTGAGTCGGACATTTTAATGATATCATCTACATTCTCGACGCTTATCTGTGTAATCAAAAAGTTATAACTAAATTGATTGGAATCAATCTTTTCAAACAAATTACTTTGAACAATATCATTCATTAGGCTTGTTAAACCCCATAATTGTATATATTGATAACCCAAAGTGTTCTCGAATACGGTTATTAAATTGGGATTGGTTCCTATACCAAACATGGTAATAGCTACAATAACGAATGCGGCTAATGTATTCCAAAATACATAAAGAGCATCTTTTCTACTCATTTTATCAATTTTAGCCTCTTTATCTTTCATGATCATTGTCCTATAAAACAATAAATTTGCGATATACCCCAATGCGGTAACCAGTGCAAATAGGATGAGACCCCGATACCAAAACGTTTTTTTATAGAAACAGAAGCTATAAATGAGTGCTAGAGGAACTGGAAAAACAATGACAATGATAAAAAGCACGAGCCAGACTTGGGATAGGGATATTTTTCCAGTCGGATGAAGTAATTCGGAAACATTTTTGTCTATATTTTCCACACGTTCGAAGGCCATTCTAATTTAGTGTAATATATTTATAATAGAGACAGATTTTAAGGGAAACCTGGGTTTTCTCTATTATTTACTTGTATAACAATATATAAAATGGAGTATCCAAAATTAATAGATGCGAGGGTGACAAATTACATGTATGATACTTTGCAAATGTGCCATACAAATCGAGTGAAAATATATTCGATTGCTCTGAATGTGGGAGTGTTTATTTTATTTATTACAATAACTTTTGTAACATTGTATTATTGTTATAAGAAGAAACCGACGCCTTATGAATTGAAACAGAAAATGTTAAAGGATCAAGATTATATTTTGTCTAAAATAAGGCACTATCAGACGGAAAAATTAAAACTATCGGAGGACTTTTCAAAGGAATTAATGTCAAGGTAGAAATATATAATGAATACCACCGAAGAAAAAAAAGAAGAAATTAAAAGAGAAACGAATACGGCACAGGCCACTTTCGTTTCTCTTTTAGACAGATTAGATAAAACACATGCAGATGAGATCCGTTTCGATGAACCAATGCATGGAGATTTAGATTTTTCGTTATTAAAAGACCGAGATTTCAAACACGTTACCGCAATCGTTTTCAATAATGAAGGTGATGTCACATCGATTCAGAATATTCCCGATTCTATAAAAAAGATCGAATGTCGAAAGCAAATGTTAACTGAACTACATGACTTACCGGAGGTATTAGAAGAGCTCGATGTAACAGGTAACTATATAAAGAAACTTGATACAAAATCTCTTAAATTCCTAAAAATCCTAAGAGTATCAGATAACGAGTTGGAAACATTGGACCATCTACCTGAATCGATCGAAGAAATCGAATGTGAAAATAATCAGTTAATAAAGTTGGAGTTAGCTGGATTACATAATCTCCGGTCTTTGCATTGTTCGAATAATCAGCTTTTGGTAGTCGCGAATCCACCGACCACACTTACGGATTTCGAAATGGAGAATAACCCATTCGTGGAAATAAGCAGAGATATAGACCCAGAAGATAAGGCGAAATCGGAAAAACGTCTGGACTATTTAGAAAGTATGAATGAATATTTTGAACTCAAACGAAAATATGAGGAAAAGAAGAAGCAGCTACAAAAGTCTGCATATGAGCGGATGCAGAATGCGAAAAAAGGGTTCAAGAAAACCGTGAACCCGCCTTGTATATCATGTAAACGACCGGTTGGCTCCATATTTGATAGAAAAAATGGTCGTTATTTAGCTACATGTGGCGACAAAGTGAATCCATGCAAACTAAATATTCAACTATTTAGCGGTACCTATTTCAATAATGAGACTTTACTTACGCTTTATAAAGAAGATATGGAGAAGACAAAAGAGGATATTATAAAACAGAAAATGGATACACTTTTTAATTATGTTTCGGAGGATCAATCTGTCTCGGAATTCAAAAAGGCATTGGATGATTATAATAAAGATAGTAGGACATATAAAGATTTGATGGACCGGTATAAAGATTTACACGAGAATCCGGAAAAGGCTTTGGTCATTGAAAAGAAGACCCAGGAGATTTATGAGATTTTGGCGAATATCAAAACACAGATTAAGGAATACGAACAGACGAAAAACCGTAAAACCTTGATGAGTGCGTTACATACGTATAAAAGGGATTTGATTCCAGCGATCAAACATAAAAGAATGAATCAATATGAAGTGATGGAAGTGGATATAGATGAGGATAACAATACTTCCAAATTGTTTCAAAGAGAACTGGCATTGAATAAGATGGATTTTAAGTATGGTGAGGAACCAAGAGTGGTGAAATTCATTAGGGGAGCGGGGGAACCTTAGGTTCCCCCTGCGACCCCCTCCTCTTCTTTCCAATTAAAATTATTAGAGGGTCATACTCTATAAGTAAAGGAAGGGGTGCGGGGCTGGAATCAGCTTTGCTGATTCTGAAGAACCTTGGTTTCCCCGCAAGGGAGGGATCTAAAGGGAACCTTAGCGAAGCAAAAGGGTTCCCTTTATTTCTGCAAACTATATATAATGAATTCATTCCAAGTAATTGTTTTATCCATCGCTGTAGTAGTTTTAGTATTAGTTCTTACATTTATAGGTGTGGTGATGAGTAAACAAAACGCATCAACCGTATATCCACCGACAATGGGAGATTGTCCCGATTATTGGGAAGTTCGTGCCGATGGAAAAGGATGTAATGTTCCGCTTCAAGGAAAACCAAATAGTGGAGCTAAGAAATTCACGCCTGATACAAAAGCATTACTAGAAGATAAAAATGTAGCAAGTGGTCAATATATCAACTTTAAGGATAATGCATGGACGAATGTATGTACGAAAAAATGTTGGGCGACAGATAATGGAATCAAATGGGATGGAGTAACGAATTATAATGGAACGTGTGGTTGCTAAGGGGCATAGGCTTCGCTGAAGACCTTGGTTCTTCAGAATCAGAGAATCTGATTCCAGACCCTTTTTATATTCTATACTATTATATAGTAAGAAATGCAATTGAATTCGAGTTTAACTGTAAGTGATGCTTACAGAAGTGGAAATATATTGAATGTAGGAAAATACAATGGTCGTGTGAATATTTTAGAACCAGAAAATCCGAATGTCAGATTCCAAATGGCAGAACGGATTGCTATAAAAAATAAGGCCACGGAATATCGCGAGGTATTAACAGGCGAATGGGAAAACAATGTTTTAGCACAAGTGTTTTTCTCACCACAGAATGCCCAGATCATTCAGAATGGCCTCCGTGCGGGTGTATACAAAATGTCGAATGAGCAGTTTGTTATACCACCTCAGGGCATGGATACTCTGAAAACGATTATGCGATCGATTTATTTACAATATGCCAAACATTATGAGGATAATGTGACGAAACAAGTGGAGGATTTGAATCAACATGTGCTTGACTATGCGGTTCCTTCGGTTTATGGAGAGACGATGGGGTATATGAAGTATTTACAGGATCAAAGTTCTTTAGTGGTTCCTTTGACGTTACCGCAGCATCATGATAGGAATTATAAACAATTGGAACTGAAGCCATGGTTTTAAGGGAACCAAGGTTCCCTTAAGATCCCTCCTATTCAATTGGCACAAAAGGAAGGGGTCTTAGGGGAAACCTTGGTTTCCCCTAATAATGTATAGACCAATCATAATGAATTTAACAAAACTCTTTATGATTTTTTTACCGTTTTTAATTCACCCTACGAACTCTATATTCAATATTCGCATTTTGAAAACACCACTATTCACATCGACCCCCTTCTTTGGAAAGCATCATGCAATCATCATATCTGATCCAAATAATACTTCGAATGTTTATGTATTAGATTATAGTCCAATTATAAAACCAAATGAAACCATTCTTATGACACGGGCAAAGCTTTTATTCGGACAAACGGTTCCAGCTGAAACGCGATTACGGTTCATACGTAACATAACCGATGATGGTCAAATTGCAAAATCTCCCGATGTATTTGATATTCAAGACTCGGAAAAATCAAAACAAATAAGTGATCAGGTTCTAAAAAAAATAAAACAAAAAGATATCAAGGAATTTATAAAAAGTATGATGGATAAACAAGATGGTAAAATGAATTTGTATACTTATAATTGTCAACACTTTTGCCGAAATATTGATTAAAAGGAGGGATGAAAGTAGGAGGAACCCCCGGTCTTCAGAATCAGCTTCGCTGATTCCAGCCCCTAAAACCCCTTCCCGCCCTTCGGGTTGTTTAGTTCCTTACCAGTTCCGTAACAACTAATAAATTTAGAAAAACCACATAATTATTTTGGGTTCCCGGTGGATACTGCTGGATGAAAGAAAGGAGGGATGAAAGAAAAGGAGGGATCTTAAGGGAACCTTGGTTCCCTTAATATAATTGTCAAAACTTTTGCCGTAAAATAATATAAAACTTTTTAGTTCAAAAATATAAAATGTCAGAAGCCGATTGTCAAACGGTTTCGTCAAGAGGGATCATGAAATCATGTGACATTTATAGTTCAACCCCCATGTCGTCCGTTCGGCAAGTTACAGGTTATGATTTTTCTAGACTAAAAAATGGGCAGACGGTTTATATATGTAGTTCGGCAATACCGAATTTTATTTCTACGATTTTTCCAACCCTCCAACAACGATTTATATTAGTAACCGGAGATTGTGATGAAAGTTGTCCGAATGAACTCTTTCGGTCTCAAGAAGAGTTCATACGATTCATCGAATCAGATAAAATAATACATTGGTATTCGCAAAATTGTATAGGAAAACACCCGAAACTTACGCAAATTCCTATCGGAATGGACTATCATACAATGTCCACAAGAGATCATGAATGGGGACCGAAAACATCCCCTTTCGATCAAGAACGTATTTTATTCACAATAAAACAATCGGCAAAGCCGTTGGAGCAACGCATAGTGAAAGCATATGCAAATTTTCAATTCCTAATGAATACGAAATACGCGTATGACAGAAAAGACGCCATAAATAAAATACCGAAATCATGTGTATTCTATGAACCCACGAAAGTAAAGCGACTGGAAACATGGAAGACACAATCAGAATATGCTTTCGTTATTTCGCCTCATGGTAATGGTCTAGATTGTCATCGAACATGGGAAGCGATAGCATTGGGAACAATACCGATTATAAAAACTTCTCCACTTGATAGCTTATTTGAAGGATTACCTGTATGGATAGTAAAAGACTGGAATCAAGTGAATGAGCTCTCTATGTTGAAAGCACGAATGGAATTGAAGGATCGATTCAATGAAACAAATTTAGAAAAAATACAGCTAAAATACTGGTTAAAAAAAATAAGTAATATATAAATGATCTATCTCTTAATCACTACATCGATCAATAACAATTATATTCAACTGGATAAATTAATTGAAGTATATTCAAATGCATTAACACCAAAAAAAAATGAAACGATTACTCAAAATAATCATGTGTTTTTTTCAAATGGGAAAAGACGACGTAATCCCGCAATTCAAATAAGATTTGGAAATGTTCATAATATAATCAGTTCGATTGAACCCAACCCAAAACCACTAACTCCTGAATCCGTTGATAAAAAACAGCTTAGAGAATTGAATGATACGGATCGTGTCATAGAATATAAAGAAAATATAAAAAATAACATCTCTTATCTTTCGGATAACATAAAACCAATTATAATTGAGAATAACGGTAAGCGACAAACATTTTTAGATGAATTTGGTATAGATGTACACTATACTGAAAACAATAAAGAATCTTTTAAACACAAAGGTATAAATGAACTCATGGATATTAAATCGGCGATATCGGCATATAACATACAAGATGACGATATTGTGATAAAAATAACAGGACGATATAAATTAATAGATAGTTCATTTTTTCAAACGGTGATTGAACATATGGAATCACACGATGCTTTTATAAAATTTTTCAATGTTTTTACTGAAGAATTTATGGAAAATGATTGTGTATTGGGGTTATTTGCCATAAGGTGTAAATATTTAAAAGATTTCGAATATGATCCACATTTGGAAGTGCCTGAGACACAATTTGCCGAGTATATTCGTAAATCGGAGTGTAGACTATTTGAAATGAAACGTCTTGGATTAAGTTGTAAATTTTCAGATACTTATAAAAAATTAGATGTCTAGGGTTCACCTATTTTTGCGTGTTCTTCTTTCAACTGTTTTTTGTTTCACTGTTTTCTTTTTTGCCATTTTAGTATAAAACAGAGGATCAAAATATTTAAACATGCGATAGTCCGTTTGAAAAGCCCCCCATTTTGTGGCATCCAATATTTCTTGAAATCTGGGTGATAAAATAACGGCTTTTATTTGTTGTCCTTGTATCTTGGAAGAAATGGGGATTCCAAACGTAAGCTGTGACATGCCATATTTTCCTTCATAGTCGACATATGGATATTGTTTTTCATTGAAATTCAATAATATTTTTTTAATACCGATATGTTCTGGATTTTTTGCATCCGAATATTTTATAATGAGGCCATCTTTAACAATTCCATGAACAACCGGAATACTGTTTTTTTCAGACCGTTTTTTCGAAAGCGGATGGGTATAATAATAGTAGGACGAATCGAATATTATGGGTATTCCTTTTCCCAAAGGGACCATTATTTTTCGAATGGATTCAAATGCATAGTTGGGAATAAATGGCCAACTGGATACAGGAAATGATTTATGATAAGACCCGGTTTCATCAATGAGAATGTTCGTGTTATAATGAAGTTCTGATTCGTCAACATTTTTTTCTATTATATAGAGATCGAATCTAGATTTGATCCCGAATAACTGAATTCCATCTTGTTTCGAGTAAATATGTAAAAATAATAGTTTATTTTTACGTGTCATGAGTTCATAGAGCTCGGATTCGGGTCTTCGCCAAGCCGCCGGTGTAATAAAGGCTAGATGTCCACCACGATTAAGAATAGTAGATGATAACACAGAGATGACGAATTTATCCCAGAGTATATTTTTCCCCGCACCACCCTTATAGTCTGATTTTTTTGGGCTTTGAAAGGGTGGATTACCGATGACAATATCGAATGTTTCGACCCCTAGGTCATTCTTCCATGTTTCTTTTACATCTAAAAAGTCGGCATTTACAATATTAGCCGATGGTCCAAAGATTCGTTTTAAATCAGTAATGCTTTTTTTATTGAGTTCGACCATGAATAACATGTTTTTAATAATATGGGTCTTTCGACCAATCAAATCGGGTATCTTTTTTTCTAAAGATTTCAAAAGTCGCATGTATATAACAGCGGAGAATTGACCGAGTCCTGCAGCCGGATCTAACCATTTTAAATCAGGATTGGTCCAAACTGATTTTGGTAAAGCATCTAATAATTCGTCAATTAACCCTATTGGTGTAAATACTTCACCGAGCTCGTTTTTTTCTTTTTCTCGAATGCTTGTTTTTTTGTTATAAAATTCTAGTATTTCGTCTTCACTGGATTCGGTTATAGATTTCATGATAAAGCTATTCTATCATGAGAAATAAAGAGGGGAAACCAAGGTTTCCCCTCAGACCCCTTCCTTTAATTGAAACTCTCTAATCTAAATCCTACCGGTTAAAGGAAGGGGGTGCGGGGGAAACCTTGGTTTCCCCGCGGAACCGTAGGTTCCCCTGCAGATAGTTAAAATTCACATCTAAACCCCATTCACTAAAATGCATATCATCATAAACTAATGCATGATTCGACTTTATAATTTCGGAAGGGTCGTAAATAATAATCCGATCCGGGTAAAAATTTTGGATTTGGACCAATGTATCGTAAATGATTTCACGAGAATCAATAGTTTTTGAAGGATCCCCGTAAATAATCTGTGGTCGAAAGTGGGATTGAAATAGGATGGGTTTTCCTTCCGGGATCATCTGAATAAGAGTTTGAATATCATAAAAAAGATCCTCTTTGGTTTGTATTCGCATAGAATAGTCTTTTGTGAGTTCATATTGTACCTGAAATCCATCACGTTCATATAATTTCAAAGAACAAATCTCGAACATATAGACATCACATAGGTCAAACTGTTGTTTCAGTCTTATAAGTTTATCCGGTATTTCCGAAAGGGGTGAAATCCGGGGTAAAAACTCAGTTTCATTATAAGCAGTCAAAAAAGATTGTAAAATGGGTAGGGGAATATCAAGTTCCCCGCGGAAAAACTGTATCATTTGAATGTGTTGTTTTACATTATGTAATTTTCCTAAAAAGTTGAATCCATGTAGGTGATAAAATTTGGAATGTATCGGGTCCAGTCTACCGCGGCCATTTCCGAGAGATTCGAGTAAACGACAAGATCCAGAAGCATATACTTTTTTCATAAGGTATTGAGATAACATATGAAAAGTTATTTGATCGTTGTAATAATACGCATTCAACTCAATTTCTGCGTTTTATTTTTCTAGTTTTCGAATGACGTCTACTTGCTGATTTTATGGATCTCTTCGATTTTCTCGTTTTTTTGGTTTTGGATTTTCTCCTGCTTTTTTTCGGGTTTGACCCAGGAACCATACATTTGAACAAATGAGATCTCACTAATCCGGGTTTACATTTCTTTACCATTTTTCTTTTTACTGGGTTATATTCTACATTGATCATTTTTTCTATTTTTGAAGGTTCATAATATTTATTTACCATTTTTACCATATCGTTTAATGTGATAGAATTTCCCGAATATTTTGGACTCAATACATTCTTGGCGAATAATATAAACTCTTTGGCAAAATAACGGTTTTCCAATAATATTTTATCATCTGTCAAATCAAAGGTAGTGGAATAAATGTCCAATTTTGACTCCACGAACCAGTCGTCTTCGTCGTCTTCTACTGCATTTTCGATATAATCAAAATAAGACGAGAGTGAATACATGGGATCACCATAGTGCTCTTCACCTTTTTTTAAATGTGTTTTCGTAGGATCAGTATATTTATAATTTCCATCTTCATCAAAATCGTTTTTATCCATTTTGTAAAGAGTATCGCAAATTTTTACATCAAAAAATAGGTCCTTTAATTCTTTTTTGTCTGTTATTCCGTAAAGCTCTTTCGCTAATTCTTTGACTCTTTCATATAATGTAGAATTACTATGACGTGATGCAAAACTTAGGTAATCTTTCAAATACGTTTGATTTTCACCCGCTTCCAACTCTTCGGGCTTCTTTAAAATTTCGGAATGGCCTAAAATATAACAGTAAATCTTATAATAAATAAAAAAGAAATAGGCACGAAAATTCTTCTCGGAATTCGAATTGATTTGAATAACATGGTCTTTGTAATCCTCGTTGTGTTTTGTAATTAATTTGTCAATCGCTCGTTCAACCACAAGGATGGTTTTTTTTTCATATTTATGTTCTTTTATTAATTTTTCTCCCAATTTGAAAGAAGGATCTGCTGATACAATTTCTTTTATAATTTCGATTGAATCATAAGCATTGCATCGGAATGTCATCTGTGGTGCAAACGACATAGCAGATAGGTTTTTTGTTTTCATTAATTCCAATTCGTCATATGTAGCCATATAAAACAAATTTGTTCCGGGTTTATAGTAAAGTTCCCTTCTGTTATCATAACTCCCCAATGGTGAATAGTGAATTCGATCATCCGCGACATGGAATGTTCCACGCAATTTTTTCAGATTCGCAAAATGGTCCACGATTCTACTGACAGCATCCACGAATGTATCCAAAATGATATTGGGGTTTTCGGATTTTATAACATATTGACGTTCTATTTTCGGCTTATAGTAAGTGATAACCACTTCTAGACCAGAGAACGATCCACAATATTCAGACGAATTATCCGTAAATTGTATGCGATATGTTTTTCCCTTTCTGGTTTTAAATAAATACATTTTGTTTTTTTGAATACCCTTTTTGGCTAGATCTTTGCATCTTTTCTCTAATAGCTTACTGAAATAAATTTCAGAGTTATCATTCGTGAGCTGAAATTTCGTATTTTCTTTATCATGTGGCGTGTCTTTTTCTCTACCCTCAAAAAAATATTCTAAATAAGAATTTTTTTCTTTTTCTTTGAATTGTTCTTCCTTTTCCTGCTCCTCGACGAATTCCAAAAATGCTTCTAACTCTTCGTCTATTTCTTCTTCATTCACTTCTTCTTCGCCAAATTCTTCTGCGTATTCTTTTGCGAGTTCGTCATCTTCGTTTTCATGTACGTTATTTTCTTTTATTTTTTCTTCCGGAATTTGTTCGGGCGTTTTCGGTTCACGTTGTGATGAAATTCCGCGGTTGGCTTTGGGAACATGGACGGTCAAATAATTGTTACCGAATTTGCGTATATCATCTTCGGCCATTTTCCCTTCAACCGTTCGAAGTGTTAAATCTGAATTGATCAAGGCTTTTTTATCTCTAGATAATGACATTTTTGCGAGATCATGTGATTCAAATTCATATCCTATACTTAATATTTTTCTAAATACGGCACTAGCGAATATACTTCCTCCTTGTTGTGTCATTCTATATAATGCTTATAAAAAAATAGGGTGGTATAAGAAATTATGTTAGGTTTTCATAAATAGAATTTGTTAGCTGAAACGGTAAGTGTTTTACATCGTTTCAATAGATCTCCCCTTAACGAATTGGTAGACGCCCTCCTGTCTCATAAATCATTTGTCGATTCACTTGATAAATCAGTTGGCGAATGGGTTCATAGTACATATTATCTTGCCATTCTCCACTATAAGCTTTCGGTTGAATGCGGTTTCCATAATCATCATAATTGTCATACATGATATACAACGTGCCTTGTCCATGACATTTTCCGTTTGACCACTCTCCTTTATATGTGGCATTTTCCGCCCAATAATCCATTTGTCCTTTCCCATGGGGGACATCTTCATCTTTAAGATGATGTTCACCAAGTTCACCTTCATAAATATCACCATTATCATAAGACATGATTCCTTTTTTGGCGGATCCTAGTCGGAATTCTCCACGAAATTCGTTTCCATTGGTATACTTCATATACCCTTGACCATGTTCCTCATTGTTCAATATGTCACCTTCATAATGGTTTCCACATGCATAATGATAGATTCCATATCCCGACATATTCCCCTTTTGCCATTCTCCGTCATAGTATTCTTTTTGATCGGCCCATATGAAAATGCCCTGGCCATGTTTCTTATTATTTTGCCAATATCCGTCGTATGTATTTTTCTTTGTGTCAGTGAACTTACCTTTTCCATGCCTTTTATCATTGAACCATTCACCTTCATATTTGCTTTTATCTCCATAAATCATTGTTCCCTTTCCTTCATAATTATCGTCAACGAATTCCCCAGAATAATAGTCGCCAGTTTCTGCATCGAAGAATTCACCTTCACCTTGCATCAAATTGTTTACCCAGTTCCCAGATTGGATACTACCATCTGGCCATTCGTATTTTCCTTTTCCGTGTCGAAGATTGTTATGAAAATCGCCCTCGTAAATATCACCGTCGATATAATGCATTTGTCCTTCACCTTCGCGTTTTCCATCAACAAATCCTCCTTTATACGATGTATTATTGTCATAGATAACTTCGAACATACCTGGTTCTAACTGGTCGATCGAACGAATAGTGGGTTCTGGTTTTTTCATTTTTGTGGTTTTGTTTGAAACAAAACGTGGTATATAGATACGCGTTTCAAAGTTGGTGTTAAAGAATTGTTTTTAAAAATTATAAAAACAATTTATGGTAATCAATTTTATGCATCATTTTCCACCATCAGGCGTACCAATTCATCAAAACTGATCGATGGTTTCCACCCCAAAATTTTATTTGCTTTTGTAGGATTTCCTAATAATAAATCCACCTCAGTGGGTCGGAAATATTTGGCATCAATAAATACGAGTTCGCGTCCCGAATTCGAATCATATCCGATTTCATTGACTCCTTCACCCTTCCACCCAATATTGAAACCTCTCAATGCAAACGCTTTCTCAATAAACTCACGAACCGTATGCATTTCACCGGTGGCCAAAACGAAATCTTCAGCGACATCCTGTTGTAAAATTCGCCACATCCCTTCCACATAATCACGTGCATGTCCCCAATCACGTAGAGAATCAATATTTCCCATAACAAGACGGTCTGTTTCTCCTCTTAAAATCTTACCCAACCCAATCGTAATTTTACGGGTTACAAAATTATGAGCACGTCTCTCGGATTCATGGTTGAATAAAATGCCATTACATGCAAATAATCCATAGGCTTCACGGTAATTCTTTACGATCCAATAAGCATACAATTTCGCAACTCCATAGGGTGATCTTGGATAAAAAGGTGTAGTCTCACTTTGAGGAGTTTCTTGAACTAATCCATAAAGTTCACTCGTAGATGCTTGATAAAATTTGGTAATATCAGATAAACCGTTATTACGGATGGCTTCCAACATTTTTAAAACACCAAATGCGTCGGTGTCGGCAGTATATTCTGGCATTTCGAATGAAACCTTTACATGACTTTGTGCAGCCAAGTTATATATTTCCAATACAGACATATCCGCGTACAACGTCTTTATTTGTGCGAGGCATGAATATAAACACGCACCGTCTGTCATATCACCATAATGAAGCTTCAACTTTTTATTGGAAAAAATATGTTCAATGCGATCGGTGTTGATTAAAGAACAGCGTCGAATTAACCCATGAACAAAATACCCCTTTTCCAAGAGGAGTTCACTCAAATAAGACCCATCCTGTCCTGTAATTCCGGTAATAAATGCCACCTTTGTCATATGCGTTATTTTTATATAGGATTCTATTTTTATATCTTGTATTATATATATTAATTTTCATCATTGATGATTCCGAAAACGGTGTTCCAGATTTTCATTGGATTCGACGATCGAAAGCATTATTTGTTACAGGACAAATTTCATCGTTTTTTTCAAGAAAATCCGTTTTACGAACACGTATTTATAACACATGAAGACCAAATGATTGCGTTCATACAAGAGAAGGGTAACGATATGTTAATGAATTGTTATCATAAATTAGATGACATATATTCCAAGATGGAATTTTTCAAATATTTGGTTTTATATGAATATGGTGGTATTTATTTAGATATTTCCAAGACAACAAAAATGAAACTGGATGATTTTATTTCGGAAAATGATTCTGGTATACTTACAGCATCGGAAAGTTCAGGAATGTATTGTAATGACATTATGATGTTTGAAGAAAAACATCCCATTCTGGAACGTGTTTTGAACCTAATCATAAAATATGTGGGTGAAAATAGATATAATGGAGACTTCGAAGAAACGGTGGGACAGAAAGTGTTTTCCAAGGCAGTGCGAATTGTTCATTTCATTGAGTATAATGAAACCGTGGATTTATCAAAAGTGAAAAAATATAGTGAATTAAGATTTACAAATCCAAGGTTGAAATATAGAATTTTTGGTGTAGAGTTTAATAACATGTTCAACTAGATTAGGGGGAACCCCTGGTCTTCAGAATCAGCTTCGCTGATTCAAGCCCCTAAAACCCCTTCCCGCCCTTCGGGTAGTTTACTTCCTTACCAGTTTCCGTAAGACCAGATAAATTCAGAAAAATCACATAATTATTCTGGGTTCCCAGTGGATACTGCTGAACTAGATAAATAAGGCATTTTTCTTTTGATCATAGTCCATTTCCCAAACATGGGTTTTTATGTAACCTAAATTTGTAAAAGAATATCCATAACGAACTGTAATAAATATGAATTTTCCTGTGGACGACTTGAACCAAACGGCCCCTTTTAAAGCGGCGTCCGTATGGTCATTACGAATTTGTTTTATCTTTGGTCGTTTTTTTAACATGATATATCGGGGATCGTTTTTGGGTATGCGATGTATATGAATGAATTTTCCGCTTCTCCAACATGCTTCACCGGTGTATAATTTGATGACATTATGGATATCCGCGGGGAATTTGATTTTTAGTACTTGTGACATGGTTGTTTGATATAAAAATTCGTTTATATCAGAATCAATTTTTTAAGGGAACCTTTTGCTTCGCTAAGGTTCTTCCCTTCGGGTAAGATCCCTCCCTTTCATTTTAGAATTATCTACATGAAACCCAGATCAATTGTATAATTTTTTCTGAATTTAAATTCCTTTACATAACTGATAAAGAACTAAATTACCCAAATAGCAGCACTATCCACCGGGAACCCAGGAAAAATACATGTATTTTTCATTAAAGAATCACGTCATGCAAAATGGTAAGGAATTAAAATAATCGAAGGATGGGAGGGGGTCATAGGGGGAACCGGGGGTTCCCCCTACCAAATAGGATGGGATCTTAAGGGAAACCTTGGTTTCCCTTAATTCATTTCTTTTTGATCGCAATGTTTTTAACAGCAATCTTTTTCTTCTCCCCTCCCGCTTGAATCTTCTCCCTCTTCAACTTATACACCGTATACTCCTTATCCAAATTCGTCAGTTCGGAAAGCCACATTTGTTCCAAAGTAGTGGCCTTTAGTGCCGCAAGTTCCGACTCCGTATCTGCCTTCTCCTTCAGAATGTTTGCCACATTCTCTTGTGTCACGGAGTCCATCGGCATCTTGATCAAGTATTTAAAGTCATCATCGATCTTCGCGAAGTTCATGGACTCCAACAATACTGTAACTTGATCCGCAGTCTTCTTCCTCAGATCCACAGAACCATCTAGTGTGGCCAGGATGTAACGAGCACGATTCGAAAGCTTCACCAGTTTCTTCTCCATCTCCTTCACCAAATTCGCCTTTCGTTTTCCATACATCGAAAGTCGAGTTTCATAGAAGTCATCGATGAGTTCCTCGACCTTCGCGTACTTATGTAGTTTGCAGTCCGCATCGAACAGATGCATATTCGTGGTTGAAACTGTGGTCGAAAGCTTGAGTAGCTTCTCGAGACCATTGACACCAGTCGCTGAATCTTTTACGGCCTCCAACTCAGCCAACTTACCCTTTGGTAAGACCACTGTAATATCGATCGAGACCTCTGTCGAAACATTTGTGAAATCCTTGATCACCGGTGGAATCTTTTTTCCGGCCTTATCTGTGGATCCATCGACCAGTCCCTCGAGAACCGTGATATAAGGCATGGTCCAGGTTCCAACAGGAAGTTCCGTAATCCGGATCTTATCCTCCGCAATTTTTTCATAGACTCCACGAATCAAGAACTTTTGTTCCGCGATTCTCCGGATCTCACCCTTGAATCCCTCATAAAAGGGAACGAAATCTAAGCCCTCGTTTGGAACATCGGTGAGCCGGTTCGTAAGATATTGAATCACAGTCTTGGGATTGAATGCCGGAATACTACATGAGAATCCCGTACCGATTCCCGAAATGCCATTCATGAGGGCAAATGGAATAATCGGACAATAAAACTCGGGCTCCACCATAGTACCATCATCATCCAAATAGGTCAAGACAGCATCATCCGCCTCCGGGAAGATTGCACGAGTGAGCGGGTTCAGTTGGGTGAAGATATATCTCTCCGAAGCCGAATCATCGCCACCCTGTAATCTCGTACCAAACTGACCATTTGGCTCCAATAAATTCACATTGTTGGATCCGACGAAGTTTTGTGCCATGTTGACAATTGCACCATTGAGTGATGCCTCACCATGGTGATAAGAGGAATGCTCAGAAACATAACCCGAAAACTGTGCGACCTTGATTTCCGATGTAAGTTTTCTCTTGAAAGCCGAAAACAGGATCTTACGTAACGAAGTCTTCAGGCCGTCCACCATGTTCGGAATTGAACGATCACAATCATACTTACTGAAATGAATGAGCTCGTTATCGATGAACTTATTGAATTGAACCGTCTTGTTTCCAGTGTCCAAATATGCCTTCTTATCATAGGCTTCTAGCCAAGTCTTACGATCATCCGCACGATCCTTGTTGAAGACCTTATCGATTGTGTTATCGCATGTGTCTCCCGCATGGACGAAATCCACAATCTTTTTATTTGCAAAATACTCTTTGAACTCGGCTGAAGTCGAAGTGCCAAGACCCTTGAAATACTTGATATTCCAACCCGATGTACCCGAAGGACCCAAAGATTCTTTCCAAGCCAAATATTCACCGTCATTATAGAACAAAACAATTTGTTGGCCCTTCTTCGCACGTAGAATCGGCGTGTTCATAAATGAAAGGAATCCGGGAATCTTGAGAAGTGATGCCCACTCACTATGAAACAGATTGATACAAAGACCCTTGATATGAGATCCATCGAGATCCTGATCCGTCATAATCATGACCTTACCATAACGGAGATGTTGATAAACATCATCCATGTTGAAATATTTGCGTCCGGCCTCCAAGCCCAAGATCTTCTTGATATCCGTGATCTCCTTGTTTTCTGCGACCTTCTTTACGGTTTGACCACGAACATTCAGTAACTTACCCTTGAGTGGATAAATACCAATCGTGTTACGATCCTCGCTCGACAAACCGGAAACAATACCCGAAAGAGCCGAAAGTCCCTCACATAAGATGAGGATACAGTCTTTCGATGAAGCAGTTCCACTATTGTTTGCATCGATGAAGTTGGCAATACCACGAATCGTCTTGGTCTTTTGCCCATCTGTCTTCTTGGCCGCCTTGTTTTCCTTGGCCTCTGTTAACGAACAGGCCAAATCCATGACACCCATTTTTGCGACCTTCTCAATAAAGGAATCGGATACCACACATGATGATCCGAACTTGGCCGGAGGGGTGTTCATGAAATCCTTGGTTTGACTATCGAAAGAAGGGTTCACGACATCACATCTCAAGAAGAGAATGAGCTGCTCTTTGATCGAAGCCGCGTTCACCTTGACTTTCTTCTTCTTCTCGATATATTCCACGAGTTTCTTTGTGATTTGACCCATGATATACTCGACATGCTTTCCACCCTTGAACGTACAGATTCCATTCACGAAGGAGACTTGTGTGAACTCATGGTTCGGTGCGAGAGCCACTGCATATTCCCAACGTTCATCTGGTTGCTCATAGACACGCTTGGCCTCGGTCTTATCTCCGATATACATGTCTATGTAATGTTGAAAGTTCTTTACGGGAATCACTTCGTCATTGTAGGAGATCTTGACCTTCTTGATCGAGTGATCTGTAACTGCACCAATGTCCATTACGCGTTTCCGCAAAAGAGCCACCATATCTTCGGTCAAACCGGGAAGACCGAGTCGCTGATAATCGGGCTTAAAAGTAACCGTAGTATAAGGCTTTGCAGACTTGACTTTGGTGATTACCGGTGTGCCGATGGTGTTGAGATTTTGGTGGAACTCCTGGACATACTTTAGACCACGTGTGTGATCTACGGTTTCAACCTTACCATAAGTCGACCAGATGAGAACCAGCTTGAATCCGAAACCGTTCTTACCACCGACGATCTTTTGCTCATCCTTGTTATAATTCGTGGAAGTACGAAGATGACCGAAAATCATCTCGGGAATCCAAATGTCATACTCGGGATGTTTGGCGATATCAATGCCGTTTCCATCGTTGGTCATGGTAATGGTTCCATCGTCAGCAATCGTGGTCTTGATATAACTGACGAATTGCTTATCTAGGATTGGAGACTGGATCATACGAACTACATGGTCACGAGCATTCACGATACCCTCGTCGAAAAGCTTGTACAAACCGGGAACGTATTCGATAGTTTTCAAAACGATGCGTTTGGAGTCCGGATCGTAAACCCACATATCGGCGTCGACATTTTCGACGGATCCGATATAGGTATCGGGGTTATCGAGGATGTGTTGTTTATCGGTTTTACGTTGATATTGGGTGGCGAGAGACATGGTGAACTATATTTTGATATCGAATATAATCTTTATTTGGATTCAATTTTATTAAGGGAACCTACGGTTCCCTTAAGATCCCTCCCTTTAACTGGATGTGAACCTTTTTATATTGGTGTTTTATATAGTCATGTCGAATTCTTACAATTATTATACCTGTTCAAACTTGATTTTGTGTTATAATGATTTCACTCCCCAAGAGCATAAACAAGTTATTAAACGAAATGGTTCAAATAATCAATACAAGCCACAAAAGATGCGTTATGCTGAGTATATAAGAACACAGCCTGGTTTTTATACTTTTGCCAGTAAGAAGTACGTGAATCCGGATTATCCGAATTCTCCGATAAATTTACAAACGACGGTAGCGGCGAAACAGGCATGCTTTAGGAATGTTTGGTGTAAATTATAGTTAACATTATTAATGACTCATGAAGGAAGGGGGTTCGGGGGAAACCATTGGTTTCCCCCGTAAATGTGTCAATATCATATATAAAAAATGAATGATATTGTAAAATTTTGTGATAAAAAAAACTGTGAAAACCTGATAAGATATAATAAATTGGCCACAGGTGGAAATAATCCACACATGAGTTCAAAAATGAAATACTCTCAACGGATACAAAATTATTCAAGATCAAGAAGCTCTCTTGATTCTGAATCCAATACATGTAAAACGTTCGATTATAATGTTCAAAATGGAATACAAAACTGCCCCGCATCTGTTTTAGCAAAATTTGCCAGCATGTCAAATAATAATAATAATAATAATAATAATAATAATAGTCCCACGCCTTTAGTGAATAGCATTTCAACCACAACGAATAACATACTCAGTACAAAGTTTTCTGCGTTTCCGTGTACTAATCCAATATTTAGGGGGCAAAATATCTATTCGTCGAGAAACGTATCGCAATGTAAATGTCTATCAATTTAGGTCATAAATATCTTTTTAATATATATAATGAAACGTCCCGTTCGTAATCCTGATACTGGAATGTATAACGTTAGTGGAAAATCCTATAAGGAATTATTCGGATCTCGCCAGCAAGTTTGGAATGGGACCGCTTTTAAAACGTCAGGTGGATTAACAAAATCCAATTTGGTTATGAATAAATGGGGACGTATTGTTTCTGCCGCGAAGCATAAGACGGCCAAAAAAGAGAAACGTTTAGAGAAAGCAGGGTATTTTGCCGAGAAAGGAAAATTCGGTTTTGTGAAACGTGATACGAAGAAGAATCGTTCTAGATCTAGCCGAACTGTGGGTAAGGTTAAAGCTTAAGGGGCAGGGGAACCAAGGTCTTCAGAAATCCGAAGGATTTCCAGACCCCGCACCCCCCTCCTTTTGAGGAGTTTATTTTTAAATATTACAGTCTAAATTTAATATTTAATATGAAATGATCAGATCAAAAGGAGGGGGTGCGGGGGCGTAAGCTTCGCGGAAAACCTTGGTTCCCCCGCCCCTTAAAACAAACACTCCGGACTGATCCTTATTCTCGCTCCATTTATCTGTGTTGCCTTCATGTGAAAATACCGATGTTCACAATCGTCATCTGCTGGACGTTGTAAAATAGGTCTTCCAATAGCTCTTGCGGTTTGCATAATCCATTCTTGAGGCATGATTTCATTATTTTTTTTAATGTTCCATTCATAAGAAACGTCTTTAAATGCGGACGTTCTATAAATAGCGAATCCATTGAATGCAGAAATACATTCATATAATTCTCCATGTGGACATTCATCGAGCTCTTTTTTTATAAATTGTTTTATTATTTTAACTACTTCATGACCATTTGGAAAATGCCAACAACTATACACATATGGTCTAGCCGATAGTGCCCAAATATCATAATAATCTCGTCTATTAAATGATAGTGTGTCCCAGTCTGTTCTATAAAGTCCATTTTTTAAAACTGAAACATTCATTGGTTCTGAACAGACATCATCAAAATCCATCATTATAAAAAATTCGAAGTTAGGGGTGTTTTCTTTCCTCATATATTGTAATAATTGATTTCGAGCATTACATATGTTCTCAACACGAATCTGTTTACATGGATTAGGGTTTATAAGTATATCCATGTTATATTTTTTTTTCATATCGCATAATTTGCGAAGAGTTTTATCCTCGGATTTGTCATAGGCGATTACTATTTTATAATCTTCAAATAAAGGTATTATTTCGTCAATATTTTTGAAAACTGCGTCAATATAGGTTTCACATGATTTTGCACAACCACAAATATAGGTTTTCATTTGATATATAAAATCTATAAAATAAATAAATTTTATATCCTTTGCAAGGGAACCTACGGTTTTCCGCGAAGCTTACGCCTTCCGAACCCTCCCTTTTTCTATTTTTCTTTTGAAAAGGAATTATATAGTATCAACTTACATGGCACCGCATGAGTATTGTTCAAGTTGAGTCCATATTATTCCCGAAGGGCGGGAGGGGGTCTTAGGGGCGTAAGCTTCGATGAATACATTAGGTTCCCTTAAACGGCACAGCACGTGTACGACTTACCCGCTACGGGATTTCCCACACAGCCTCCCTCCTGATAAGAACAAATCCCATCGACAAAATAGTAATTATTGGTTCCAAGTTGACTGGCACAGTAATTGCACATCCATGCACATCCAGTGCCTGAACTCACCGAAAAAGTCACACACGAATTAGGAACAGTGGTGCAAACTTCGGTTGAAGCGAGAACAGCGGAAAAAAAAGTGAAAAGGAGATAACGGAAGATCTGCATCTATACCTAAATGCGTTAGATATCTTTAAATCCTTTAGGGGAAACCCATGGGTTTCCCCTTAAATGTGGTATCTATCTTTAAACCCTTGCACAATAAATAAAGGAACACCAAGTTTCTTCGCGTTTTGTACCTTGGAACTATCCGATTCTAAATCATCCGTAATAACAGCGAACGTATTCTTTGAAACACTCGATCCTATAACAGCACCGATTTCTACCAATTTTTTTTCCAGGATCTTATCTCTGGATCCGGTCATAACAATGGATTTTTTATAAAGAGGATGCGATTCGTCTTTTTTCTCAGATTTTTCTTCAGCTTTTTTTATTACAAGTTTCCCACGTAGTCCACATTCATCCAAGAATATTAGGAATCGAGGAATAGACTCTACAAATAAGTCGGAGGTTTTAACAGCCATTCCTTTAATCGCAGCAATACGTTTCTTTTTATCTGCGACGGATTCTGTCGATGTAAGGACCCCCATTCCAACTTCCGCTAAAATAAGATCAATCTTTTTATCACTAAATCCACGACCAAATAGATTCGACGCGGACATGATGGTTCCAATAGATGAAGCCGATAACCGATCCTTTATCCCCGTATGTAATTTTGTGGCAGTCTTTTCTTTGAATCCATCCACGGTCAAGAAATCGTCTTTGGACATAGCAATAATCTTCGGAATACTATCGAATCCAGCTTTCACAAGCTTGGAAACATTTCCCCCGCTTAGACCATCTACCTCAATTCCCCGAAAGAATCCGGTAATATTTTTCTCAAGAACTGAAGAATTGTCCTCCGGATTTTCCAAGATAATATCAACATGGCTTTCATTCCATTTGTAGGAAACTGTAGGCATTTTTGCAATAGTCGCAGGAACAACGACCTCTTTAATATAAGGAATGACATCTCCACTACGGATGAGTTTTACAATGGCTCCAACCCCGATCATATTATTTTCTATGAATGCCGCATTGAAGCCTGTAGCAAATTCGATTGTAACACCACCTAGACGAACCGGTTCCAATTGAACACGAGGTTTCAAGTATCCATCCTTGGAAGCATTCCAGATCACATCGACGACTTTCACTTCCGCCATTTGATCAGATAAAACCATTTTGAAAGCAAATGCATGATCGGGGTTTCCGGTTATTCTTGGATATAATGCATCATTGGTGACAATAACTCCATCGATCTCATATTCATAGTTTGATCGCCAGTCGACTAATACATCCGATAGCTTCTTATTCGTCAAGGCCGATTCTTCCGCGTTTTGTACGACTTCGAATCCCGATTTTTTCAAGAAGGCCATTTGTTCACTCGGTTTTAAAAGGGGTTTTATCACTTCATATGCGACAAAATGGAGATCTTTCGTCTTTTCATCGGTAGAGATACTATTTACGATTCCTGCGACCAAGTTACGAGGATTCGCAAATTTGGTTTGGTATTTATCCAAGAAGACATTTTTGGGCATGATAAATTCACCGCGAACAACAATATCTTTAATTTTTGGTAGCTTTAAGAATTTAATCAAATAACTCACATCTTGTCCCACTTTTCCATTTCCTCGAGTATAAAGTTTTTCACCGGAGGACTCGGCACTATACATTCCACTTACACCATCGAGTTTACAAGATAGAACGTATGGACCCGTGTATTTCTTGGACCATGCTTCCAGAACACCTGTATCGGGTTTGATTTTATCCATGGAAGGCATATTGTATGGTAGAACAACTTTGTTTTTCTCGATAGGAGCACCAACTTCTTGTATTGCTGTATTGTTGGGAAATTTACGCTCAATGAATTCTTTCAAAACGTCATACTCATTATCTGTGAGAATTGTGGTTTGTCCCGGTTCCAGATTATAATAGTTATCATTGGCGGTTTTAATCAATGAACTCAATGCGTCCTCGGTTAAAGGTTCAAGTGAAGAAACCCCATTGGTCTTGAAATGTTCTAGACCGATCGTTTTTGAATCTAAGATAACCTCATTTTTCAAGCATCCATTTTTTTTACTGCGAGATTTTGACATACCCGGCTCTCTTTTTTTATAAGTTCGTTTCTTTTTAGGTTCCTTTATATCTTCTTTCAATTTTTCCAAGAGTACAGGCACATTCTCTTTTTTTTTGTCCACATTAAAACTCGTGCCCTTCTTTTTTTTAATAGTAACCCGTTTTGGACTTTTCTTTTCATTTGAAATAATTGGTTCTATAGAATGTGGTAACTCACTCGATGCAGGCTGTTTTAATAATAAAGAAATTGTTGTGTTTTCCAAGACAGAAGATATGTTTTTTTCTTTTCCTTTAATAATAACCGATCTTCCATCAATCCTCTGTTCGGGTGATTTGTATTCCATATTTAAAAAATCGAAAATAGATCGTTCGTCCAAGAAGATATGTGAAACCTTTTCTCCTTTTACGGCTTTTTTTTCGGTTTTATTCATTTTATGTAGTCCGTGTTCATTCAAAGAATATCCCATGGTTAATGCATGTCCACGCATAACAGTATTAAATATTTTACTCCCAGTGAAATATAATACGGAAAAAGGATATTCTTCAGGTGTAGTAAAAAGGAAATCAATGCGGCGAGCCTTTTTACCCGAAGGGTCGGATAACTTTCCTATGACCAAACATTTGGATGACCCCCTGGATAATATTTCCAAGATTATACCCATCTCCTTTAATTTATCAATAAAAAGCCGGAAATTGTCTCCCGTTTTTCCGGTAATGATAACATCAATATCTCCAGATTGTAAAGCACCACGGCGATAACTACCCACGATTTCGAAAGCGTTTTTTTCGGATTCGGGCTTTCCTTTTACCACGTCTTGGAAAACGCGTTGAAAAATGCTGTGAAACTCATCGATTTCCGATCTTGGAATACGTTCCAAAATATCTTCATAATATTTTAGTCCTACTTTCTGAATATCATTTAATACATCGTTTTGTTTTTCTCTTAACCCTGCAATAGAAGTTATACCAGAAGCAATGAGATCTTTTGCTTTTTTTGGACCAATTCCATAAACATCCGTCAAAACATTGAGTGGATTCGTTTTCTCGCGTTCCAGGAGCCGGAGCGTTCCAGTTTCCACGAATTCTTGTAGTTTTTCAACAATCGTGGAACCGATTCCGGGTTTTCCTTTTAACACCGTTTTATAGTTTTCTACCGTAAGATCTTCGGTTAGAACCATAATCGTCTCTTGTGCGTTATGATAGGCACGGGATTTGAATGGTTCACCTTGTTTCGATAGGATGGTCTCTAGTTGACCGAGAATATCGATGAATTTTTCGTTTAATCGAATCGAAAGTGATTCCGACTTCGGTGATTTTTGTTTTTTTATGGTTTTACGTTTTTTGATAGGTATGTTATAAATTGGGTGTTCCATGAATTATATACTAAAAACATATAAAAATAAATAATTTATATGTTTTATAAAAATGTTACGACGAACATTTTCTTCAATTCCACGACCAACTGTCGCTAATGCTCTTCAGCTTTTCGAAAAGAGTTGCTATTTTAATCTCGATTTCAAGATCAATGAGGAAAAGGTGGCGAGAGAAGCCGTTGCCCGGTTTACAGCTTTCAATGTTGGGTGTTTGGCTGTTACGAATAATGAAAACAAGGTAATTGGCGTTTTGTCGGGTCGTGATTATATTCATAAGGTCGCCGCTCTTGGAAAAAATGATGCTGAAATCAAGGTGAAGGACATTGCGACTTACGGTCCAAGTCTTATTGTTGCCAAAGCTAGCGATAGTTTGGATACTTGTATGCAAAAGATGATGTTCAAGGGAATTCGGCATATGGTTGTTGTGGATGATAAGTCGAATGAGTGTGTTGGCTTGATTTCGGTGAAAGATGTCATTCGTGAAGTGTTGAAGGATAAAAACGATGCTATTACTCGATTGGGTGATTTTAGAATCGGGAAGGGGGCGTTTTTCGGGAGTGAGTAGGGGATTAAGGGAACCTACGGTATTCCGCGAAGCTTACGCCTTAAGATCCCTCCCTTAAAGGGAACTTAATGTTCTGTTTAATAATGAGAGATTAGAAGGGAGGGATTTAAAGGGAACCGTAGGTTCCCTTTAATAGGAGTTCCGCTCCCTTTTTGTCTTATTGCTTTTTCTTTTCAAGGGTGAAGCGGATTTTGTATTTCTCCTTCGATACGACCTAGTTTTAGATCGTGACATTCTAGTTGTACTTTTAGATTCTTGATGGTCCAATTCTTCATCCGTCTTGAATTTTTTATTGAAGGTGAAATCATTCATTCGTCGTATTTCGAAAACTTCAGGTTTATCACCTATTCTGGCTGGAAGTTCATTCGATAAAATCCGGACAGGTTTGATTAAATCATAGATTAAACCATTCGTTCTCTTATGATAAGCATCACAAATATCTACGTTTTTATATAATTTCATATATACACGTAGGCAAACTGCAACATCAACCAAAGCATTATGTAATTGACCGTTGGGTTTTTCATGAAATAAAATCTTATGTGCATTTTCTAAATTTGAATGCCTAGTCTTTTGTTTTCCCATTTCGTCTAAGGATTCGTCGATTTTGAAATAGCCTTTTTCATCGATCATAATTTCATCAGATACAGGATTATATTGATGTTTAGGTAGCTGACACACTTCTTTTGATTCACGCATAGTACAGAATTTGGGTCTTTTTTTTCCCATGAGAGAGCTAATCAAATAATCAAAACTCTTCTTTTGTTCGGGACTGGTTGTCGGATCACGCATCAAAATGGTTAGTTCTGCACAAACTACATTCAAATCAAATTGTATATTGTGTCCAATAGTAACTTCGCTATCATAATAAGCTTTCATGAAATCCATCATAGCCTGTCGAATATCTATGCCTTTGGTTTTTGACATTTGATCTGTGATTCCATGTACATTGGTAGATGACTTGGGAATTTTTACACCGGGTTTCATTTTAATAATTTGATCGTAGTGTTGCACAACCACTTCTCTATCCGTATCATATTGAATAAAACTGAGTTGAACAATTCTCGGCCACGATTCAGCCGGAACACGTTTATCGTTGAAAAACCCTTCGGTTTTAAATTTTGGGTTGGTTGATGGTGGTGGTTTTCCTGTAGTTTCGGTATCGAAACATATTACAATGGGCATTTTTGGATATATTGTGTATAGATATTATTTTTCATCTTTCTCGGCATCTTAATCAATTTTTAAACCGATGAAGATTTACACCTTTGAACATTGTAATCCGCACAAAGTGCGGATAGTGTTCAAAGGCAACGTTACCGATAAATCAATTAAGACGCACACTTCGTGTGCGAACTTAAATGTTCATCGGTGTAAATTCATTCATCGGTTTCCATTATAACATCTATATTTTGTAATCTCAGCATCCCTACACCATAATTCGTATGTGAATTTTCAATATTACTCCAATTTGCATACTGTATAATTGTGGGAGGGGTAAGAAAAAACCATAAATCTCGGCGTTGTAATTGTTTCCAATGCGAATCTATAGCATAGGTCCATCGATTTCCGGTTTCTAAAAACTGTGTAAGACCAGATCTGAAATTTTCCAAAAGAATGGGCATATAATGACGCGGAACTACATAACCAGTTGTTGTCTGAGATTCATATACGCGGGCATAAAATGGTCGAATCATTTCATAAGAGTCACCTTTATCGGAATAAACTACGCCGCCCAATAACAGAATATCCCATTTTTCAGGAGGAGAATTTTCAAACTTACGTAGACTTTTTATAAACACATCGGGGTTGGTAAACGTAATGTCATCTTCACATATCGTAACATAGTCATAGTTACGTTCAATCGCTAATTCTAAACATCTTATGTGACTTGAAGTGCAACCGATGGCACCATCATAATGCAAAATAGCAGAAAATCTTTCAAATCCATGACCAATTTTATCGAATTCAGAAGAAACATGATCGAATCGATCGGTTCTTGAGTCAAGATTTATAACAAAAACGTGCTTTAAGAGATTCATGATTATAGATAAAACGCATATTTCTATTTATATTTATTTTCAAAATCAAATAAATATAAGCAATTGTGTATATTAATTCAGAATGAAAGTGGGGATACTTATTCCTTCCACATCAAAGGGTAGAACATGGTCAACCTATTTGGATAGTTATTTATACAATTTAACTCTGAAAACTTTTTTATTAACATATGATCAGGAACACGAATATGTGTTTTACATAGGTGTGGATAGAGGTGATGTTATATATGATAATAAAACACAACATGATAATTTTCATAGATTTGTGTCTATTATGAAAAATGTTAGAATTGATTTTATTTATATGGATGGAATAGAAAAAGGACATCTAACAAAAATGTGGAATCGGTTATTCGAAAAAGCATATGCGGAAAATTGTGATTATTTTTTTCAATGTGGCGACGATATTTGTTTTAGAACAAAAGGATGGGTGAACGAATGTATTAAAACGATTTTATTGGCAAATGGTTTAGGAATGACGGGTCCCATAAATAATAATCCACATATTTTAACACAGACGTTTGTTTCACGTAGACATATGGAGACATTTGGATATTATTTCCCGGAAGAAATAATCAATTGGTATTGTGATGATTGGATAAATGAGGTTTATAAAGAAAAAAAACGTTTTTTTCCTTTAACCTCTCATTACTGTGAAAACGCAGGTGGAGATCCAAGATATATTATTAATAATGATAACAATTTTAATATAAATGGTTCATTAAAACGGGCAAACCTTAGAAACCTGTGTTCCGAATTAGTGAAACGCGATGTAAAAAATTTGTATACATAATTTAATAGTTATATGTTATTGGGAAAACGATCAAATGGGAGGTATCGTCCCGCTATTAATTTAAATAATCAAATGTCAATAGACATTCAGTATAATGGTTCAAGTGAACACATTAACTCTTCAATAGTTTTTAAAAATAAGACATCAAGTAAAATAACAAAAAAAGAAGAAATTTTTATAGATAAAGATGAATCAACAATTTTTAAGAATGATGCATTTAATTGGGTTCATTATATTTTATTAAATCCAGATTTGTTTTATGCAAATTTAACAACACGCGAATTGGCACTAGATCATTACATTAAGCATGGCAAATCAGAAAATCGAAAAACCATAATAAATTTAAATGAATACAACGAGTATTTGTACATGTATAGAAATTATAAAACTGAAATTAAAAATCTTTTTTATGATAAATTAATGGAAAAAAAAATAAAAGAAAGTTATACAAATGAAGATTGGGAAGCGTTCAATAAATACCCCTATTTATTTCATAAATATTTACTATTTTTAAAAAATCCAAATGCACCAATTCAATATAAACCATCAAAACAAACATCAATAACAAAAAAATTAATTTGTGCGATTCATTGCTTTGATCTAAATTTTTTTGAAGCATATTTCAATTCTTATCTAGAATCAATAAGTCTGCATTTTGATATTATAGTAACATATTGCATTGACAATTTTGACGTATTAAATAAATACAATTACACGTTTATAATTACTCAAAACATTGGAATGGACATTGGGGGGAAATTTGTCGCTGTAAGATATTTGAATGATTTGAACATTGATTATGACCACCTTTTTTTTATCCATTCAAAATCCGATAAAGCAAAAAGAAATGGATATGTAGAGCCTTTTTTATCGAATATGCATAAGATAATAAATATATTGAATGTAGACAAAAAGATAGGTTGTGTTTGTCCAAACATATTACATTACGGAAAAAATTTTTTAACAGAAGCAATGTTATTTGAAAACGCAAACGATTTTAATTACGGATTAAATTCAAATTTAGTAGAAGAATTTTCGAGTTATTTTAATTTACCCTCTTCTTTTTTATTTGTAGAAGGAAATGTTTATATATTAAGCAAAGATATCGCAAATGATTTATTTGGTGATTTGAAAATATTTAATTCATTAAATAACGAGGAAAGTTTTGATTATAGTTGGGTAAAAGCTTTCTATTCTCTAGACGGATCATTAATAAATGTTTATTCAAATTTTAAAAATAAAAATTTGTTTGGAAATACGAACTATATTAATATGAACATAAACGAAAAAAATAAGGTTAGAGATTACATGATAGAACACGCATTTGAGAGAATTGTTATTCCAAATGTAATAAAAAAAAATAAAAAAATAATGTTTGCTAATTCTTTTAAAAATTTTACTGTAAACAAACTTATAGAAAATTTTTTTCATTTTATTAACGACTTATCAATAAACAATTCGTATAGTTTACAAAAAACAATTGATTATTTAAATAAATTTTTGTTTGGAAAATTTACATACGCAGAATACATAAAATCCAACCCCGATTTAAATGCACACATACATTCGATTGAAGAAGCTGTAAATCATTGGTTAAATTTTGGCATTAATGAAAACCGAGTATTTAATCAAAGCATTTATAATTTATTATGTTATAACGATTTTTTAAATATGAAATTTTGCAACGAAATGTATAATATTAACGTTCATTATTATTCAACAACAAATTATAGTTTTAAACATTCGAATGATATTTATTATACAAATTGCGAAATGAATAAATTTTGTGAAAGTGTCTCAAAATCAACACTGGAAATTTTGCATAACTATCATAATTTTATTTTTGTTGTAGATTTCCCGATTATCGGTGGAGGAACGACTGTATTCTTGAACACGATAATTTCCAAATATAAAGACGAAACTACGTTTTTAATATGTAGAAGGTATAATGGTCAACTATATTTTTTTATAAATGATGATATATTGTTAGAACGAGGCTTTTCCGATGATGAATTTGATAACATTATGAGAATATGGTCATTTAAAATTTACAAAATATTTATAAATTCTACGGTTGGACATATTAAAAGAACAATTGATAGTATTTTGAATTTAAATAAACACACGACAATTATTACACATGATCACTCCAATGTTTACCGTGAATATCAAATGTACTATCATGAACAAGTTGATAAAACACATTCAGATTCTATATTAAACCTAAATCGAATAAATTGCTGTGTGACACAGAATGAAAAAAATCTTGCGATTTATGGAAAACATTTGAACGATCAACACGAGATAGTAGTTTCCGAATTGCCTGATTATAAAAAAGCACTTTCAAAAACATTAACAAATAATCAAAATATTGTTATAGGCGTAAATGGAAACATTTATTACATTAAAGGATACATTATTTTGAAAAAATTTATAGAAAAATTTTCAAATGTATTAAACGTTAAAGTAGTAATATTTGGCGACAGTTTGGATTCAAATTATCCTTATCAATACAAATATAATAATATTTACGAATTTAATAGACTACTTGAAGAACACAAACCAAATTTTTGGTTAGAAACATCAATGTGGCCAGAAACTTATTCTTATACATTGACACAGATGATGATAACGCAATTGCCAATTTTATATCAAAAAAAAAATTATCCGTCTGTCATTGAAAGTCGATTGTCAAAATATTCTAAGGCAGTTAGTTTCGATAATATTGATAATTTATCGTATGAATTATTATGTTCATTAAAACAAAATTATTTTTATAAGATCGAACCCATTATTTATTATGGAAATTTTTGGGATAATTATTTCAGAAACTCAATGGTTTTACCATTAGAACCAATGGAAAAAAATATTGTTTTTATATCATCAAAAATATACACGTCTAATGTCAGTTTTACCTATTCAGAAACACGTTCCATTTATTCTCCATTAGAACGTTTTCAACAGACGTTGGACACAATTGTTTCCATTAGAACATTTATGCCTAATAATTTTATTATATTATTTGATAACTCGGAATTTTTACCAGAAGAACTTAATGCACTGAATAGTAGTGTAGATTTATTTATAAACTCTCAAACCGATCCAATAATAAATGATTACACAAATGTAAAAACCACAAAAGCATACGGAGAGCTAGCACAAACATATGCAGCATTAAACCACATAAAAACGAATATGAATTATTTAAAAATTAAACAATTTTTTAAAATAAGTGGTAGGTATGTGATAAATGAAACTTTTAATTATTCAGATTACGACAACCATTTTAACATATTTAAAAAAAATTCTAATGTAACCGATAGAAACTATTATTATACATCTTTTTATAAAATATCCGGAATGAATTTTAATAATTATTGTAATGTTATTAATAATATGTATAATTATATTAAAAACAGTGATGAATATTATAAAACGGATTGGGAAGTTATTATAGCAAAAAACTTAAATTACAATTTCATAGAATTACCAAATTTAGGAATTACCCAAAATATAGCGGTCTGGAATCAAAAGGATAATATATAATTTTTATGCTTATATAAATATATAAATATATATCATATACGTTATATGTCCTGCAATAAAACGTTAATAGGAAAGAATGGTTATTTATTTTTAATAAACGATTCATCCAATGAAATTCAGCGGCATGTAAACGAGGAATCAATTATCCAAATAGAATCATTAAATAGATATGACACAGTTTTAAATAAATTTTTCATTGTAGTGTTTCCAGATAAATCCTATGTTTGTAAATCTCAAATGCCTGACGGTTATGATATAAAATATAGACCTCACATTGAAACGTATAAAAACAAATTCGGAAATTATTTATTTGATGGTTATGAAATTATTGGAGATGACATAGAAACGTTTTATAAAACAGATTCCCATATGAATTTGAAAGGAACGGTTCAAATTTATTACGAATTTGTTAAAAAAATAAACTCTATATTTAAATTGAATTTAATTGAAAAAATAATTACAATTGAAGTGAGACATGTAGATAATTTATGCGAAATTGAAGGCTATGGTGATTTAACTTGGTGGTTCAATATTGGAGATCAACAGTTGTATGACAAAACCGACTTTTACTATTATTCGAATGATCTAATAAATTTATATCCTTCCAAACTAATAACTCATGAACATGATTTAAATTTTTTAAAAATAGAAGATAATGAACTAAAGTCATTGAACTTTTCTGTAATTGGAACACCATTTAATTGGAGTGTCGTTTCAAACTACATAATTCATAAAAAAAATAAATCAGAACCTAACCACGTAGTGCTTATTTTTTATGATAGTTTTTTAATATCAACACTTTTTTTATATTTGGAATTGTTTGATGAAGTTTACATGTGTAAAGACTTATTTAACACTGATATAGTAAATGTAATAAATCCCGACTACGTTTTTGAATTTAGAGTAGAGAGATTTTTATCTTAATCTTTAATCATACCATTATTAGTGTTAATTATGGTTATTTTAGGGGCTGCTTTTTAGTTTAGTTCTTTTCCAGTTTCTGTAACAGATTTCAAAATAACAAAAACATATATTCTGAATTCAGGTGGTTCTTTTTAACCATTGAAAAATTATATATGTAATAAACAATTTTTATATAATTTTATCGCATAGTCACGATTCTCATATCCAATAACCTTGGACCATTTTCCAGGAGTTTTGCTTTTATAATTCTCAAAAAACCATTTTATATTTTCGAGAACTTCATTCGAAACGTCTGAAATGTCACATATCTCATTATTGTCTTCCTCCAAGACGCATAATAATTTTTCATCCATACCTTTTTCATCTTCCATAACTAAAACGCCTACGATATAAACATTATATAAATTGTCCTTACGTATAAGTTTTTCGGTGATTATAAGTGCATCCAAATCATCTCCATCCGCGGCTAAAGTTCCCGGTATAAACCCGTAAGCATATGGGTAAAAATAGGGATATTCAAGAACTCGATCAAGTTCCAATGTTCCAGTGGTTTTATTTATTTCGTATTTTTGATTACTAAAACGTTCGATCTCTATATAAATTAGGACGTCGCCTTCCTTATATTCAGTGTTGATCGGTGTAGAATCCATAACAAGTTATAATAAAAACAGTAAATATTTTATTTGCTACATTTATTCGCAAATAAAATACTATATCATGATCGCCCCTTGTTTTTTTACAACTTTTTCCTCACTCTGTCCAATGACAGATCGCATAGAGGCTAATATATATTTTACAACAATTGGACTAGTGGTCAATAATTCCGAAGAGGACATGGTAGCAAACCATTGATAATGCACACGATTCAGGACCTCTTCTCTTGGAATTAAAATGCCGAAATTTCGCATTGGGCAAATTTGTAAAGGGGCTTCTTCCATGAGATCCTCTACTACTATTGGTTTTCCATCTGTGGTTTTTGTTCCAATGTACTCTCCACCAATCAAGTTCATTTTTCCGGTTTTTATTTGACCAATGCACCATTCGGATGTAAACCCCATAAATTCAACGTCGCTTGAAAAGTGAGGATTTTGATTTCTTATTTTTAAATAGTCCGCCATCAATCTGATTTCAGGAGACTTTTTTTTCGCCCCCATGATCTGTGCATCTGGTGTAAAAGATCTTTTATGTTTATCCATCAAAACATTTGTATAACGATTTACGTTTTCGCATATAAAAGGTTTATCATTCTGGGTTCCCATTTCATATAGATCTATCAAATTTTTCATACATACAAAAGAGTTGGGAATGGTCATTCCACCGTAAATGTAGATGAGTTCAACCATACCCAATTCGCGATATCGTGATTTCATTGGTTCGGCGATCTTGGAAATATCAATGTCCCATCCTGGTATTAATTTACTAAATGTTTCATCATCGATGAGACAAATATTAAAATCATCACCACAATGATTAATAATGGATTTTACAGTGAGATGAATATAGGGTTGATTGAGATCGGTTGTGTTTCTGGATTGAAAACTTTTCCATTTTCTTGCGTTGATTTCATATTTGGAATGGATCCACATTTTGGGACGTTCTTGTCCATATAAAGGTGAATCATGTAGTAAATATTTTTTAATGAGCTCGTGTTCATCATTATCATCGGTAAATGCGGATTTTATATGACTTCCGAAATAACTTGCTAATAATATGATGCTTATGGTGAAAATGTATTTATAAGTATTATTCAATGTCAACATCAATTATTTCGTATATAATAGCCCACCAGATTTTTTTAAGGGATTAAGGGAACCTACGGTTCCCTTAAGATCCCTCCCTTTTATTTTTTCCTGTGTTCCCGGTGTATACTGCTGTTCAAGATAAAGGATGGGGTCTTAGGGGCATAAGCTTCGCTGAACACCTTGGTTTCCCCTAATAGTAGATGAAATAATCAATTGTATAAGATGATTCGTTATACTTTATCATAGAGTGAAACATTACACTATTGGATTTACAGATCTGTCTTAAAATGTTTGTGAAAGAGTTATAATTGAATTTGCGTGTCACATAAAACTGTTTGGATACATGGTAATTTGGTAATATTTCTTGTAAAAATCCTTCACTTAAACCCAAAAATAACATTTTTTTGAATGCGTTCTGATCGACGAGATAATATTTATCCGTTTTCAAACATATTTTCTCTAATAAATCAAAGAGAGTTTTTGATGGAATATTCTCCTTAAAAATTTGTTTCAACATATACTACTATATCTCTCGAAAAAATAATAAAATCAGATCTTTTGTCATTAGAGATAATTCAATGATATCTTCATGTATGCTATGAAAAATCGTTATGTATTTACACAAAACGGGTATGATTTTATACTTTTCATCCTCGGTTAACAAACACGTTGTTTTAATGAACGTAAAAAAATAGTCTAAAATATCGATAACCGAATATCCGTAATCATGAATTTCATATAGACATTCAATCGCGTTTAACATATTATTTGTTTTAATATACTGGATATAGTACTCGAATTGTTGAAATGAAATGGTACTACAAATTTTTTTGGCTTGATCCAGCGTAATTTCATTGGATCCATTTTCGCACAGTATATAAATTTTCTCTAAGTGATTAATGGTTTCACGTATGGAATGATTCGAAAAATGGATAATATAATCTCGCGTGGCGTCAGATATATTTATTTTTTCATGGATTATTATTTTATCAACGATATATTTCATATCATCGTCGCTTGGTTTATGGATTCGAATAATGTTTATTCTAGATTGAATGCTTTCAATCACCTTTTGAATATTCGAACACGCAGCTATAAAAATAACATTGTTTTTGTGTTTATCAATATAGTTTCGGAATACCTGTTGACATTGTTCATTTATCATATCAATATCATCGACAATGATCATCTTTTTCTTACCGTAAATGGAGCTATGTGATTGACAAAATGTTTTCATTTCCGTACGATAATAACTTATTCCTTGTTCTTTCAGATTATTGATGAATAAGATATTGTTCTCTGGGAACCCCTGTGTTTTATGTAATCCATAATATTCACGTATTAATGCATATAACATTGAAGTTTTACCAGATCCGGAATTCCCTAGGATCAATAGATTCATATCATCAATTTCTTTTAGAGTGCGGATCATGGATTTAAGCTTTGGATCTATAGTAAAATCATCGATGAAATAGGGTTTGTATTTATAGATAAACGATGATTGAGTTGTATTGTTTGAATTCATTATATATTCATGGTTTAGTATATTTATTATGTTTTTCGTAGAATCAAATATAAAAAATTATTGGGTGGATATATATTGATTTATGTCTGAAAATTTATATCAAATTCTTGGAGTTTCCAATAAAGCGAGTGAAATAGAAATTAAGAAAGCCTATCGTACATTATCTTTAAAATATCATCCAGATCGTAATTCATCGAGTGATGCTCAAGAAAAGATGGGTCAGATAAATGAAGCATATGAGGTGCTGAGTGATCCTATGAAACGAAGGCAATATGATATGGAGCAGAATAATCCTTTTTTAAAAGGAATGGGGATGCCATTCACACGAATGGATAGTATGAATGAAGAGATGGGAGATGTAGGTGATTTGTTTAGTATGTTATTTGGACAAGGGATGGGACCTATGGGAATGCCCGGAGTCAGAATGAATATGGGTAATATGAATATGGGTCCAGAGATTCGAGTGTTTCATGGACAGGGGTTTCCCGGACAAGGATTTCCGGGACAAGGATTTCCAGGACAGGGGTTTCCCTTTCTAAAGAAACCCGAGCCCATCGTTGAATATGTGCATTTAACATTGGAACAGGCATATCGTGGATGTACATTGCCGGTTGAAATTGATAGATGGAATATGATCGGAGAACTAAAAGTTCAAGAAGAAGAAACCATGTATATTAATATTCCAGCGGGGATCGATGATAATGAAATTATTTTGATGAAAGATCAAGGTCATAGTGTAAACGAGAAGTGTCGTGGAGATATTAAGATCATTATTCAAGTGAAAAATGAAACCATGTTCAAGCGACAAGGTCTCGATCTAGTTATTAAAAAGGCGATTTCATTGAAGGAAGCGTTATGTGGATTTTCATTCGAGATACATCATATCAATGGAAAAACATTAAATTTGAATAATAAAACAAATCCAACCATAGTAAAACCGAATTATAAAAAAACTATCGCGGGACTAGGTATGAATCGCGATGGAACTTATGGAAATTTGGTGATAGAATTTGATGTGGTATTTCCGGATTCTTTAACTTCAGAACAGATAAAACTTATAGGTGATATTATATAATTAAGGGAACCTATGGTTTTCCGCGAAGCTTACGCCTTAAGATCCCTCCTTTTTATTTTAATATCATTTATTTATATAGATGCAATTCCAAGACATTTCTCGATTCGCAAATGTCTCGGATTATTTACCGATTTTGAACGGTGCGTTAGTCACAGATCTAATTGTTATCGCTTTGGTTATTTCCGGAGCAATCAAATCCGTAACTCTGAAAGAGTGGTATCATAAGTATGGATTGGCCGCGGTTCTTGGTGATGTTTTGATTTTAGTAATCGGTGTTATTATTGTTAGAGCTATTTATTATTTGGTGTTTTCCAAATTTTCGATTGTGGCTTTTGTTGGTTTAGCTGTTATAGTACAGTTAATACATGATCTTTCGTTTGCTCAGATGATGAATGCAATTCCAAGAGGTAGAAGTATGATTATGGATACATTCAAAGATTATGGAAAAGAGATGGGAGGGTTAATTTTAATCGCGGACGCGTTGATGATTTCTGGAACGGCTATTCTAGGATCTTTATTGGCATCGTCAAGTTTGAATATTAATATTATAGTATTAATTTTGGCGATTTATTTGGTACCTTATTTCATTTATTCATTGTAATAGGGGTTCCCCCTATGCCCCCTCCCGTCCTTCGGGCGAATTAATTCCTTACCATTTTGCCAGACGTGATTATTTAATGAAAAATGCAAGTAATTTTCCTTGGTTCCCCGGTGGACAACGTCGCTTCAGAATCAGTTCTCTGATTCCAGACCCAGACTCTATCCTCAAATTTTATAATGTTAACCATTGTGTTTATTTGCCATGCGTCTCCGCATTGTTGGCCAGTCTTCATATGTAGCTTGAAATTGTTCAAACGCTTTTTCATAGGCATCGGTGTCTTCTACTCGGTTGTTCTTTTCAAGTTCTGCATATTCGGGAGAATCTTCAAAGTGTTGTTCCATTTGTTCCCAATAAGGATCATATGGATTTTCATCGACGTATTTATCGCATTGCTCACAGCAACCTACATCTTCGACGTCTTTATAGTCGCCTACATAGTTTTTACAAGTGGGAAGACCACCTTGGCATTTCTTTCTTCTAACAATTTTAGACTTCGTCTCTTTTTGCATCTCCCTACAATATTTGTTCTTATAATATATATGAACAAATCGATTTTATATTCTTCTTTATTATTTTCAATTATAATACAGGTATTGACTGGTGTATTAGACATATATGCATTGACACTAAATATACCGAGTGCACTTCATATTATAAAACAACTTTTAGTATTAGAACTTGGGGTTCAAGTGGTTGAAGGGTCATTTTATGTATGGTTATTCCGGAATTTTAATTCGATCTCAAATATTACACCGAACCGATACATCGATTGGTTTATAACTACACCGACTATGTTACTAACGTTAATCATGTATCTCATGTATTTGAATAATAAAGATTCTGAAACGGGAGATAAATTGGATTTTTTCCAGTTGTTTTATGAGAATTCAACGACTATAATGACCATTTTGTCATTGAACTGGCTTATGTTATTGTTTGGCTATCTGGGTGAACTCAAAGTGTTACCCATTATAACGAGTGTTCTTTTAGGATTCATCCCATTTGTTATTTATTATTATCTTATTTTTGCGAATTTTGTGAGTATGGATAATTTAGGATGGCAGATATTTGCATATTTTGTTGGATTCTGGGCACTATATGGCGTAGCTGCGTTTTTGCCATATTATGTTAAAAATACGATGTTCAATATTCTGGATCTATTTTCTAAGAACTTCTTTGGGTTATTCTTGGTGTATGTTATTTACGCTAACGGTGTCGGTTGTTGACTGAAGGAGGGGGTCAGAGGGGGAACGTAGTTCCCCCTCACCAGAGCACGTGTATACTCAAATTATTTGGTGAGTATTTATTATCCTTCCAGTCGCCTTTGATTCGACTACTTCTTGTTAAATAGTTTTTTCTGCGTTTCAAATCTTTATGTTTCGTAAAATCTTCATATCCAAGAAGTCCGAAACTAACCCATTTTTTATTTTTGGGATCGAATACACTGTATTTCTTTTGAGGATTATGTGCAGGATAGAGTTTTGCGGTTTTTCCAAGATATTTATAGGCCATTTTTTGGGCTTGTCTTGGATTGGAGTATTTATAAAGACGTTGGGGGAAAGCTTTTCTTGTTGCATTATTCTTCATCTTTTATTATATGCGGTCTGGTATATAATGGAAGTAGAAAAACATTTTTTCGTTTATTTATTGGAGTCGACCGATGGATCTACCTATGTGGGAGCAACAGTGGATTTGGATCATAGGCTTCGGCAACATAACAAGGAGATTAAGGGAGGAGCACATGCGACAAGTGCTAAAGTTGCCGCAGGACAGACATGGAGAAGAGTTTGTCATGTGGCGGGTTTTCCAGATTGGTCCGCCGCTTTACAATTTGAATGGCGATGGAAACAGTTATCAAGAAAGTTACCCATGAAAATGAACCCTTTAGAAAGACGAAAAAAAGCGTTGGAGACTTTGCTGGCTTTAGATAGACCAACGACAAAAGCGGTTGCATATAGTGAATGGTCCGAACCACCGGTGGTAAATTGGGAATAAAATGTGGGTATAATATAATTATATTGGATATGTCATTATTTTCGAAAATTTTTGGGACAAGTACAGAAAAAGAAAAAATAGACCAATTTATTAAAAAAGAAACTGAATTGTTGGAAGAAGCTGCAAAAGCGAAATTATTGAAACAACAACTGAATGATACTCGTTGTCGTAAGGTAGAAATAAAATGGAAAATTACAAATTCTAGATCTCGTAAGAACAATGTTCCGATAACAGATACTTTCTATCATAATCTTAAGGGATATGTGTTAGGAACAGTTAAAAAAGTTGACGATTTTTTACCAATCTACGACGAAAAAGAAAACCAAGTTAGAGTTTTAATAAAAAACGATATAACCGAGATAAAAGACATTGATCCATCGTCTGAAATCCCAATCAAGTTATTATCAGAAAAGATACAAGAATGGAATGATACGGCTGCATCCGACCTTAAAATTCAAAGCAAATATGTTTTATATCAAAACACTGTTTACAAAATCATAAAAAATGAAGAAACTGGTAAATTAGAAAGACAACGTGTTGATCAACGTAGCACTGAAATTCAATCATTAGATCCTGAAACTATTTTGACATATGGCGAATATAAAAAATTAGATCCTAAGACGTTTTTGACACACGGTGGTTCATCAATTAAAACCCAAAAACAAACGTCGAATAAACGTAAATTAAAATCAACAAAAAAACAACCCAAAAAATCGAAATATTATAAAAGAAGAACAATAAAAAAACATTAAAACGTGTTTTTGTTACGATGAATGGTAACAAAAACACTAAAATAAAGGAGGGGTTTTAGGGTCATAAGCTTCGCTGAATCCTACGGTTCCCCTAAGCGGAGATCCGCTTCGTAGGAATCTCCACATCGACCAAATAGATCGAGTTCTCGGTAATAATGATATACTCCTTACCCACCTTATAGATCTTACCAATAGGGCTGGTATATTCCTCTTCCGATTTCACCAATAACTTTTCATTGGTCTCCTTGACACCAATTAAGACGGACTTATCGAGTGAGGCGGTCCAATAATCCAACATAATGGGCTTATCCTCAACAATGGATAACTTGGCGGCATGTTGAAGAGTTGTATTCTCAGGTAACCGGTATCCACCGGGTAAAGCGTTAGCAGTAGGAGCAGGTGGATTGGGGGGAACTACAGGGGCACTAACAGAGGCAGCAGTAACGGAGGCGGAAGGCTTGCTCATTTATATCAATAATATAAATTATAAAAAAGAATTTACTTTAAATACTTATTCCTAAAAAATAGATTCAATAGTTCGCCTAAATAATTGACCTTTAGAATATATACCACATGGATAACACAATTGAAACTCCGGATAAATATGTAGAATTGTTCATTCTCCTAAATCAAGAGTATATAACATCGGCATGTGAGTCCGAAAATTTATCTAAATGTGATAATCGAAACCATTTATTTCATTTGGGTTGGAAAATATTAATACATCTATTTAAAAAGACTCGATATATGCAGAGGACGATAAAAGATACATATACCATAATGAAAAAATCGGGGTCTATCTACATTGAATATATGGAGCAGATAATAACAGAAGATGCGGATAATATTGATTTCGTGAATACTTTTAATTTTATTTATCGTAAAGCATTCGATGTTCCAGAATTGGTAAATAAAGAAACATCAATCGATATTCCGGGTGAATTTTTAGATAGAATCATCAAAATAATGGATACATTAATGATGTGGCATAACAATTCGTTCAATATAGAAAACCGTAAGGCTATATGTAATCTACTTTTGCAATCTTATTTATTATTATTTAATAATGATGAAAAAATCCAATACATTTATGCCTTGGAATTTTTAATAGAAAAACTTAATTTTGAAAAGACATTATCATTTGATGAATATTCGTGTTTTTTAACAGATTATTATTTTTTTGTAATAAGAAAAAAGAACGACGTTTTAACAGAGTCTGATACAAATAATATTTATTTGAATAAACACTATTCACAAATGGATAAATTTGATAAATTGTTTATTGAGTGTAAAAAAGAAAAAAAATTCAAGGCATTTATCAAGTGGTTATTCTCATCTTCAGGGGTTTAATGAAAAATTACATGTATTTTCATTAAAGAATCATGATAGGTAAAATGGTAAGGAATAAAATTATCGTATGACGGGAGGGGGTTATAGGGGCTGGAATCAGCTTCGCTGATTCTGAAGACCGGTGGTTCCCCCTATTATCGGACACTTGCTGTTTTCCAATAGTCTTGTGTCATTAAAATTTGTTTGGTTCGAACCTTTGTCTTTTTCATCTTTACAAAACTACTTTCATTGGGTGCCTGAATTTCAGCATATTCATTATATAACATGGTCTTTATGAAATCATAAATGAAATTCAATATGGATTCAGAGCAATTCCCCACAATAAGACAACTTCCTGTGCGGAAAATCATGAACGAAACTTCGGTATACCGTTTGTTATCATTTAGTTCGCTCATTTTTTGAACTCGATCTTCTCTCGAAACTACTCCAGTCTGTAATTTTGTATCGTATCCAATTTCGTGATTGAAATAAAACTTGCATTTCACGCCGGGATAGCTACATGGATCAAACGCTGACTCGATCTTGTATTTTTCACTTCTTAAAATGGAATGTAGCTTCTCGCGATTAATGTAAAATCCACAGTTGAAATTCGAATTAATTAGAACACTGTCCTCCTTTTCATTTTCCAAGAAATCGATTTCGTCCATATCATCATTTGCCTCGGAGTATGTACGTAATATTTCCAATATCATAATTTTGACATCTTCTAGTAATTGCTTGTTTACGATTCCGGGGATTTCCATTTTTCCGGTATTGAATATTTTTACATGGACCTCTTTGAAATCATTAGATAACGTTATAGGGTCACGTTGTTGGAAACGGAGGATCATGGCAAAGCAGTTATAGAAAGCGTTTTTCACTTTGCCTCGGCAATTCATAATATCTTTTTTGGACATTCCCACTGTCAACTTACGTTCATCCTTGAATTTTATACGTCGGGCTTCCGGGTTATGAATTTGCTTTAGTACATTTTCAACATAATAGGGTATGTCTGAAAGTTTGGCTTTGTACTCTTCATATTCCTCTGGTGTTTTTGACACGATCTTCATCTGTTTTTTTACTACACCTCGTAAAGGCTTCCAATATTCAACAATGGGAATATTCCAAAATAGATTGTGAATATCAACCGCTCTATTGAGAAAGAGAACCTTTGTTTTTGTGGATATGATCAGGTCTTCACATTTAGGAACAACTGCTCCTATATTTTTTACTACAGGTTTTTTAATGGTGACAGTTTTTGACGGAACCGATGAATATTGATCACATAAGAATTGTTTCCATTCATCATCAATGTTTGACATTTTCTATTTAAAGAAACCTTACTTTCTTTATATAGTTTCAATTTTATTAGGGGAAACCACCTTTGCTTCGCTTATCCCCTAAGACCCCATCCTTTTACACCATTTTGCGTTTCCAATGTATTAAAGAAACGTCAAAGTGGGCTTTTTGAATTACAAAAGGTGTAACAAAATTTTTATTAAAGGATTGGTTCTTAGGGGATAAGCGAAGCAAACCTTGGTTTCCCCTAATTTAATCTATATCTTATTATATGCACTATTGTTCACAAGACAGAATTTATCTGATACAAAATGATAGGAGGGGGTTAAAGGGGGAACCTGAGGTTCCCCCTTTGAAAATAGAGCTCCCTAAAAAAAGAGAAATACCCAAAAAAACAAAAAATCCGTGTTCACCTAGTAATTCGTTGGATTATGCATATGGATTCGACCAAATTATATCATCATCACCAAATACGACTTTCTTCATCAATTCTTTGAAAATTCGTTTGAATAAATATTAGGATCTGGCGTAAAACTCATTCAATTTCAAATAAAAATAATGTAAAAGTGTATCCAAACTTGCATCTGGGTTGTGTACAATTTCCTCCATAAACGAAAGTAGTTCCAACGTTATCAAATCTTTATGATTACGTATAATAAAATTAAAATAAGATTGAATGATATGTTTTTTATCAACATTGTATTGAATACTAATTTTATGCATGAATTTTATTAATTCTATTGTGGAAGTCTCGGTTTTCGGTTTTAACAACTGCCCATGCAATGTTTCCAAAAGTTTATTATTCATTACATTGGTTTTCCAATCACTTTCTTGTAAGTTTTGATTTAATTGTATGAAATTAATCATACTTCGCACATCGGAGTTATATATGGATTGAATAATTTCTATGATCTCTTGGTTAATATTCAGGTTTTCATTTTTGGCAATATTTTTAATGAATTGATATATGTCTTGCTTCGGTAATTGATTGAAACGAATACATATGAATTCATTTTTCAAAGATTCATCGATCTTACTGATATAGTTACAGATAAGACAGTAACGTACATTATTCGATGATGTCTGTAGTAAATGTTTTAGAGCTTGTTGTGCGTTTTTCGTCATATAATCAACTTCGTCCAAGACTACGAATTTGATTCCGGATTCGAACATATTCAGAGATTTTACGAAAGTATATATCTGATTTCTAATAATATCAATACCGCGTTCATCGGACGCATTCAAATGAATAATATTACTTTTGTTTGGACGATTATGGCGTTTTTGGAATTCGTTGATTAAATTAATAATACTTGTCGTTTTACCCGTTCCCGGGGGACCATAAAAAAGTAGGTTTGGAAAATACTTTTTTTCGAGTATATTTTCGAAGAATTTGCGGTTTACGGGATCGAGTACAATGTCATCGAAATGGGTAGGTCTATATTTTTCGACCCAAGGTATCGATTCTGTTGATTTTTCCATTCTTGTTATAGATGCAAGAAAACAATATGTTTATTTTATTTTATAAAATAAACATTAAGGGTTAGTAGAATTTATTTCTTGAAACACTTTGATAAAAGGTTACATAAGATAGTTACAAAGGATTCCTCTTCAACCGTAATTTCTAATTCAATGTCATTCGTTTCTTTCGATTCCTTTTCTACTTCTAATGAAGAAACTGTCTCTTGCTCTTCCATCAAAGGCTTGGGTTCAAATAGACCATTTATTTCAGATACTTCGTCGTCGACTTCATCGTCGGAATCGTAGTCAATGGGATTAATATTCACTTGCACCTCGTCAACAGTTATATGCGGATGCTCGCTTCTATCCATGCTATCAGATCTAGGCGGGCTTAATTCAACGATTTTTTCTTCGGAGGTTTCGACCTTCGTAAAAGGGAACATTATACATAATCCGGACATTTTTCTAAACTGATTCAGATATAAAAATTGATCCTATAAAAGATCAATTTTTATTGCCTTGAAATAAACGCACAATGAATTCAGTAAACGATGGGTATCTGGAGCTCGCATTGGGTCCAATGTTTTCCGGGAAAACAACATACCTCATCCAAACCTATAAAAAATATACGTATATTGGTAAACGTGTAGCAGTTATTAATTTTGCGGATGACATGAGATATCATGATACAATGTTATCGACTCATGATAAGGTGATGATTCCTTGTATTCAGACGAAGACACTTCGAACAGTTTATACAGAAAATGATGATGTCAAAGAAGCGGATGTGGTCTTGATCAATGAGGGGCAGTTCTTCGATGATTTAGCGGAAGTTGTTTTGAAGATGGTGGATGGGGACTTGAAGACAGTTTATGTGTTTGGCTTGGATGGTGACTTTAAGCGTGAGAAGTTTGGTCAGATGTTGGATTTGATTCCAAGATGCGATCGAGTGGAGAAGTTGCATGCATTATGTTCGATGTGTAAGAACGGGAAGGTTGCGTTGTTTTCACATAGGGTCTCGAATGAAGAGGGGCAGGTGGTGATAGGATCGGATAATTATGTGTCGTTGTGTAGGGGGTGCTATAATAGGGAGACCGTTTAACGGTGAAACATTAACATACAATCCATTTAATTATAAATTTTTATCTTTGTTTTATATAACTAATTTTATGACTGAAAAAAGAAAAATAGATTTGGGAAATGGAAGAAAGCTAACGATACGAGAAGATAAACGCAGAGGTGACGATAACATCAAACAATTTGCGTCTGAAGACAAAAAGCCACAGCATTGGTTTTTTTCTTGGATGAATCGTTCAAGCACAAGGAAATCGGCGAAAGGAGGAAAAAAACGCACTCTTCGCAAAAAGGCAAACAAAAGAAAAACGAAAAAAGCAATCGAAAATAAAGAGAGAGATCTGAAGGGAGGGATCTAAAGGGAACCGTAGGTTCCCTTTAACATTTCTTAAACTACTTAAAAACGATCACTTAATTTGTGTATTCCTGAATACAAATTAAGTATGGAGCCTTCAACTAAAAAACGTCCTAGCAAAAAAAAGAGTGGAGTAGACACAGGAGATCTGCTATTACCTAAAGAAAATATCAGTATCGTAATAGAAGAAAAAGAACCAGAATCTATATTAAAAGAAAAAGTCGCAGAAGAAGACGCCGCATTAAAGAAACGTGGACGAAAACCGAAAGGGGGAAAGCTCATTTCCAAGAACGTCGACGATTCAAATAAGCCCACTCCTGTAGTAAATGTGATTTTGCATTTGAAATGCTCATCCAAAGATTTGGATTCCTATACCACAACAATGAATAAGCTGGTGACAAATCCGCTCAATTATAATCCCGATGTTCCGCCAGAAATTATGACATATAATAATGAAACGCAAAATAGCTATTCGGTTTATCAAGATCCCGATAAAAAAAATACAGTAGATTATGCGTATTCCGAACCGTTAATTTCAAGAAAAGACGTATCTAGTTCGAATACACAGTGTTGCTCAAAGTGTTCTGCATCGGTTGAAGAAAAAACACCCGATGAAACAGATGACGTAAATGTCAAAGAATTGAATCAGAAATTGAAGCGTCTCAAAATCAATCTTTATAAGAATGCGATGAACGATAAAAAGTCCGCCTGTTTTTGGTGTACATATGATTTCGATAATGAAACATGTTATATTCCAAAATATGAAATGGATGGGCAACTTTATGGATATGGTTCATTTTGCCGTCCGGAATGTGCGGTGGCATATTTGATGAAGGAGAATATTGACGACTCGACGAAGTTCGAACGATATCATTTACTGAATCAGATCTATAGTAAGGTTTATCATTTCAAGAAGAATATCAAGCCTGCACCGAATCCTTATTTTTTATTGGACAAGTTCTATGGCAATATGACGATTCAAGAATATCGTAAATTATTGAAGACGGAACATATGCTTTTGGTAATCGATAAACCACTTACACGAATTTTACCGGAGCTCCACGAAGATACCGATGATTTTATTATGGGTGTATATGGAGGAAGTAAAGGATCTGCTACACAGGCTGGAGGTGTATATAAGGTGAAGCGACAGAGTGAAAAACAACAGGGGCCAACGAAGTCGAGTATTATGAGGGATAAATTTGGTCTAACACAACAGTAGTTTAATTACTTCGTTTTTGGATGGTTATGATTCAAACAAGAAACATGTCGATAAATAATTTCACGTAATAGTTCCCAGTATGTTTTTTCGGGTTCCAATGATTTGGCATATTCCATGGCGGCATTGTCGGCAAGATAAACAGTATATGTTTTAAAGATGTTAAGAGATTCATCAGGAATAAAATATTCGGCATTTTGATGAATATAATCGAATACTCTTATTTTGTCTGTTCTTGGAATGGATTTTATGGAATTCATCTTTTTATTCTGGACGAATAAACAGTGGACTTTGTCATCCACATTTCCAACAATATCGGATTTTGATTCTACAGAATATTCGGTCATGAGTCCGAATGAAAATCCAACCGTAATGTTTTTCTCGACCTTTGAATATAAATCGGCGAGAGAATCATAGGGAGAATTTGAAATGGTAAAACATTCACCAGTATGTTTTACGATTTTACATAGGAAATTTTGTTGCAGAATATGTTGTTCCAAAATTTGCTTTCTTGCATTATATGAAATGGGCCGTTGAATTGATGAATAAACATCTTCATATTCAACGTCGAATTCGGTCATTTTTGATTTTGATTGGATATCGAGTTGTGTTTTTACAAGAATCAATTTTTATGGTGGAACCAATGTCTTTTGAAGCCGGATTCCAGATCTGCGACGAAAGGTACATTGGTTCCCCTAAAATAAAATTGAAACGGATTAAAGATTAAACATGTAAAGTATCATTAAACTTAGTTGAGAATGAAGGAAACCTTGTCATTTGATAAAATGATGGATATCATGCGTGAGAATTTCGAGTATATGCAGAATTCCCCGTTGGTGCGTTCTTTGAGAAAGGAAAATCGCAAGCTTGCAAAGGAGAATAAGCTCTTGATGTCGATTATAAAGGATTTTCATGTTGCTAAGGTTCAGCGTAAGAAAGATAAGCCTGTTACAATTGATTTATCGAACGATGATGAAGTTGAAGAACCTCTGGTAAAGATTAAGATCGAAAAAACGGAAGAAAATATTATTTATGAGTTGATCGAGAAGGAAGAACTAACAAAGACATCACAAGAAGAGGAAGAAGGAGAAGAGGAAGAAGGAGAAGAGGAAGAAAGAGAAGAGGGAGAAGAGGAAGAGGGAGTAGAGGAAGAAGTAGAGGGAGAAGAGGAAGAAGAGGAGGAAGTAGAAGAGGAAGAAGAGGAGGAAGTAGAAGAGGAAGAAGAGGAGGAAGCGTTGGTCGAGGAGGGGGAGACAGAAGTATACGAAGTGACGATTCGTGGTAAAAAGTATTTCACAACGGATCAAAAGAATGGAAAGATTTATCTCGTGGATAAGGACGGTGAAGTAGGAGATGAAATCGGAAAATTTGTGAATGGTGTAGCTAAACTTTAATTATTAGATCTTAACTTTCTCGTAACATTTCCCCTAATTTTTTTTTGTCTTCTAGATTTTCCACCGCGTTTGATAATAGGTTTAATAGAATCAAAATCTAAATAAGGTCGAAGCTTATCCAATTCAACGGTTTCTTTTTCTTCATTCATTTTTAAAGATTCATATAATTTTTCTAGAACTGCATTTCTATGAATACATTTAATCTTATCGCTAGTTATTATTCCTTTGAATGCATCAATTTGCACCTGAACTTCTAGTTTGCGGTTTTGTAATTTTATTAATTTTCCATTTTTCATGAAAGGGAGCTTTGATAAAGAAACACCAACATTCAATAGATCAGTTGTGTAAGACGAAGCGAATGATTTCGTCTTCATGACATATGTATTTTTAACATAAGATGCAAACCCTTTTATGTTTTTGGTTACAACGTCCTTATTGTTAATAAAATCGTCGATCAGTTTTTGTAATTCAGAATTACTAGTGTTTAATATTGGAGATGAAAATTCGGAAAGTATGGATACGATTTGATTTATATTTTTATATTTTTTAAGAACATCTTTCATTTCTTTTCCAACTTTTTTAATGTATTCAGGATGTTCAATCACATATATTATAGTATTGTCAGAATTAATCACTTTTGCATATTTTACAATTGTTAAAAATTCTTGGGGTATAAAATCCGCATAAGAATACATTTTGTCTAATGTTTTTTTTATCTTTAACGTTATAGTTATTAATTTATTAATGTCGTTTTGATTCGAAAAAAAATTATCAAATTCTGTTTTTAATACGGGCAAAGCATTTGACGCTTTTATATTTTCCAAAATGTCTTTATTTCTATAACCACTTCGGCCTTGTTTTAAAAACACACCGATTTCATTTAATGCCTGATCAATCGCTATCTTTGTTAATAATTTTACAGACTCCTTCATTTTATTTTTTTGAAGTTCGATTTTTTTTATTAGTTCACGCTTATCTTTTGATTCTTGTTCATTGTATTTATTTAATTCGGTTATTAATTTTTGAAAAGTGGTATTATTTATGATATCATTAATCCATAATGATTTTGTAACCGTGTAAATAGAACCACCTAATTGTATATATGAAAAAACTGTACCCTCTTTCGAAAAATCAAAGTCATTATTGATATTCACTTTTTTTTCTATTTTCAATTCAAACGAATTTTGCAAATTTGATTGCACAGGAAACGTAGTAGGAAACATGCAACCGAGCATACACATTATGTTATAATTTCCATTTTCAAATTTCTCACCAGGCGATAAAGAAATAGGTTTGCCACTAACGAGTTTTGAAAATTGGTCCTTATCAAAAAACACCGATATAAGATTTTCGCGTGTGAGATTTTTCAATTCATCTACTGGATATTTTACATCAAATGTAAAAAAAGGATATTTTGATAAAGCTCCTCCTACTTTTTTTTGATCAGGTGAGGGGAAATAAAAAAGGTTTCTTGTTAAATATCTATTCACTGAATTCGGAATATTAAAATTTAGGTTTATATATAGAGTTTCAATATTTATTGGCATTTATAATATATCTATTTCAAGTTATATTATAACCATATTTTATTAGGGAACGAGGTCCCTCCTAAAACCCTTTCCTGTTTTTTTGGGCATTCTATTTTATTACCATTTTTCATCACGGGAGTGATTGATAAAACATTATACAATTATCCTGTGCTTCAAACCTAGAAAGCTGATTTTATTGTGGTGGTGGTGGCGGCGTAACCTCTTCGGGTTTTTTTTCATTCGTTGTCATAGATTCGGCCAAATTTAAATGATAATGCGTAAATTCATGTGGTAAGCAACAGTAAGGACTATCTTCATTAAATAAGTAATCCATAAATACAATAAATAAAATGGTTATAGCTAATGCAATATAGATATCACGCGTTCCCATCCATGCAATTGCGAATATCAATATATTACGGCTAAATGTATATTTTAAATAGGCTTCCATACTTTTACTTAATTTAATAGTAACGAATTTTGACGATACATTAAGAATGATGATCATCAGTCCCGCAAACAATTTACTGTTATTCATTATTTTTACTTGATCATGAAATAACGAAAAAAATCCTGTAAAATGTTTATTGAATAATATGGATTTCCATTTTTTTGATTTATTCTGTTTTGGCATTCATATACACTATGAATAGATAATTCTACGCTTTGCTATATAATCGGGTTGGATCAAATGAAAAATTACAGTTTGGGTCGCATGGATTACATATAGTTTCATTTTTGAATTCTAGACCGGGAAAAATAGCGTCAGCGAACTCGTGTTTCGTTTTCAACGAAAGGTCGGGTTGTAATTTTATAATCAGCTCTTCATTTACGCAATATTGTTTGCGAAATTTATCTTTTTCCGTATACGAAAACGAATCGTTTAATCCGGTGTCTTCGAATTCAATGTCGAGATCTGGATCCGGTGGGTCAACTATAAAATCTAAAATTTCATACCCATTATTATCATTATTATTCGAAACCAATTCGCCGTTTTTTGTATCAACTTGTGACTTAGTCTTTGGTCTAATTGTCTCATTCGATTCATATAGAATCATGCCTTCTACCATATCCGATTGATAATATAACACGAAAAGTGCACATAAGAATGTTCCATATAAAACATTGATACATGTTGCAAAAATTATAAGTAATATGGCAATAAACTTACCTAAATGGCTATAACTGAATGTTAGGACCTCATCCGGGTACATAAAACAAAATAAAATTAATAAAATGATTATAATCTGTGATAAACTTTTGATTGTTTTTTGTTTCATATATAAATGACTATATTAATGTGATAAATTATTTAGCCAAAAAATTTTCTGCCTATTTTCTAAGTATTTTATTTTATATATTCCAATATGTCTTTAGTTTCATATGCATCAATATGGACAAATGATGACGATCCAAATAATACAACAAAAAAGAGGGTCGCATCATTAAGAAAAACAATTAAAAAACAACCGGTCACTGTAAAACCAGCTAGTGATATTGATGAATATAATAACCAAGAATTAGTTGATCAAGAAGAAATTCCTAATTTTCAAAATGATCATAACGAACGTTTAAATCAAATTTTGAATAAAATGACGAATTTAACACAGGAAAATGACGGACAAGGACTTGCGAATTTTACTCCTCTTCCTAATCCGATTATAAATAAAAAAACGGATGTGGAAAATGATAAAAATGTCAATGGTAAACAGGCAGACGTTCCTTTATCTTATCAATCAAATCCGATGCAGATTCCTCCGCCGGTTTTAAGGAGAGGATCAGAATCTACAAATTTCATATCACATCTACCCGATTTAGGAAATGTTTATAGTAGTTATCAAAAAAGCTATGAAGCTCCTAGGGAATTAGTGAGACCTTATTCTGTAACCGCAATAAACCAATCACAGCAATATGCCAATTCAGATAAATTTATGGAGAAGATCAATTATATGATTCATCTTTTGGAACAACAGCATAATGAGAAGACGAGTAATGTGATGGAAGAATTTATTTTATATACGTTTTTAGGAGTCTTTATTATTTTTATAGTGGACTCTTTTGCTCGTGCGGGGAAGTATACCCGATAAAGGGAACCTACGGTTCCCTTTAAATCCCTCCCTTTATTATTCATTCCTTTTAACTTTACGAAAAATTAAATTTTGATAGTTTTAATTTTTCATATCCAATTATTACACTTCCTCTTCTTCTTCATCCTCTTCATCTTCCTCATCTTCATCTTCCTCCTCCTCTTCATCCTCTTCTTCATCTTCCTCCTCTTCTTCATCTTCATCTTCTTCATCTTCCTCTTCTAATTCTACTCCATCTTCCCATTTCGTAATTACATCACCATTGCAGTTGGACAATTCTCCGTTTTTTATTTCTCCACTCGAATCCCAATGACCTTCAAATCTAGTTCTATCTTTGTAATATAATACTCCTTTCCCTTTTATCCAATATATAGTACCATGAAATTCACCTTTTCCTCCATAACTGTCTTTAACCGTCCACCCGTCTACATACTGAGTCTCCATATTTTCTTCAATGGATAAAATTTCACATTGTTTTTCCAAAAGTTGTTTGGTCAAATCGGCGATTTTTGTCTCAAGATCCTTGATCTTATTTTTCGCATCGGTCAATTCCAGTTCCATGATTCTAGTTTCTTTCCAAAATATAATACATTGTGGAATTCAATTTTTATAACTATATTATGGCGACTTTATTCGCTTGAAACGGCATCCCCGGTATAACCATATTATACGCATAATATGCCGCTTTGTTTTCAAATACCGGTGTATATTTCCACCTCCATTTTTCCAAGATCTTGGAATTGTGGCTCAAATTATTAAATAGTATCATTTTGTATTTCTTTTGTAAATTCAAAATGCCGCGTAATGAGCTCAAAAATCCTGAAAAAAATAGTCCCTCCATTTCTGTATTGGAAACGGAAAAAACGCATTCCAATAAATTCCCATCTTCAATATCTTCATAATTGGTTTTCGCATCTTTGAAAATATAGAGTCCATAAATGTGTTCGGCATTTTGTAAGACATACGCATACATATTTTCCGTCTGTAACATTGCAATAATGTTTCCCATTTCTGGAATACACATTAAAAAAAATGGTGATTGTGCATTTTCTTCGCCTATAACCCGTTTTGGATGTGTGATTCCATATAAAAAATCCGAAAATAAACCCACATTCTCATTCAATATTCGCGTAACTGTGAATTTCGGTGGTAAAGGTGGAAGTTTCACATTTCGCAAATAAAAAACAAATGTTTTGAATTCTACTAGAGGAACAACACCATCACATAGAGAATCCTCTTTTTTGAATATAGTTCCAAGAATCTCTGGATTTTTAATACGTTGATTATATTCAGCAGTTTGAATCAAATTCCGCGAAATGTTTTTTTTAATATAATCCCGATTCACGCATAAGTAATCCCAACTATAAATAACATGTTCTAACATTTTACCATTCGTATTTATAAATAATCGTGTGGGTTTGGATAGAATACAACCCACGGGTAAAGGTTTTTCTAAGATATTGGTTGATCCACTCGCATCATATTCTATAGAAAAATCACTTTCGTTGTAAAATGTAACATAGCTTGGATTACTATATCCCGTCATCATGGCATTCAATCCGGAAATATCCATCATTGCGATGACACGATCTGATGGAATATAGTAACATTGAATTAGGTCCACGGTTTTTTTTATAGATTCGTCGTTCATTTCAGCGTAAGGAATAGTTAAACACCGCTTTGGGTCGCAAAATTTGGTTTTCACCGGAAATCCATTTTGAATATAAAAGAATGTGAATGACAATCTTCTCCAAAAATCATAACTATGGAACACCGGTTGTGCTGACCAAAATGGATATTGGATTTTAATAAATGCGAAAATGCCTATTATTAAAAAAATAATAATGATGTAAATGTATTCATACATTACTTTATTAATGTATAAATTTTATAATGATATGACGATCATGTCGGCCGTTCCAAGATATAGATAAATTGATTGTCATCACCCAATTCATTATAGGTAGCATAACCCTTTACTAAAAATCCTACACTAGCGGCAAGGGATAAAATCTGTTTCGTATCTTCCATATAAAAAGAAAACTCATTTTGCCTCACATTTTTAGTTAGTCCATCAGTAAATGTCTCTTTCAAAGTGATCTTGGAATCATTCATATCATATTTGGCTTTATATTCAAAATCGATAAAATCTATAATAGTGTCTTTGATACGTTTTTCCGAATAGTTCTGTGGGTTGGAAAGCAGAGCAGGTTTTCCACCTGGTATTATTGTGTCAAATTTATTACGATCCACGAGATGAAGAACCAAATAACCACCGGATTTTAACCAGAAATAACAATTGCTAAAAAAATCGCGTTTGTTGTCGAATTCATATAGTGTCATTCCCATGCATAAAATATGACTGAATGTATTGGATTCATAAAGCATCGGTTCATTCGCATTCCCACACTTCACTTGAATATCGGAATTTTTTGTTAAGGCCTGATCAACCATAGATCTTGATTTATCAATTCCAAGTACTTTGAATCCGCGTGAATGCAAAGAATAAACTAAATCTCCTGTTCCACTTCCTATATCCAAGAAGACACTTTTCTTATCGGGTTCGGTCATTTCAACGATTTTTAGAGCATCATATTCGGCTCGTTTTTTCGGAACCATTAATGTGTCATATATTTTTGCATAAAAATCATCATATTTATCATCTTGGAATTTTGAAACAAACCTAGAGTCTTGAGAGAATCCTTCGTAAAAAGGGGCCAGATTTTGTTTCTTATAAAAATAAAAAAGAATAAGAACAATTCCAAGAATAGTTAAAAGATTCAACCAGTATTTTTTAGGGTTCTTGGAAATTAAAAAAGATAATATATTCATACTATTATATATCAATAAATTATTAGGTTAGTTTTTTATCGTATTTCTCAATTGTGTTCGCGTGTTATTATGAAATAGTTCTTTCCCTATATTTGGGTTATTTTTGATATTTGGATGTAAGCTCTTATCTATTACTATTCCATTTTCAAATAAAAGAGGGTATGGTTGTTCTTCCGGTCTGGAAACAACAGTAACTTTATATAAATCACTGTTTGATGATGGAACATATACACTTTGATCGGCACCTTTTTGTAATGCGAAAAATTGGTTTCTTAATGTAGATTCTGTATTCACATTATTAATGTATCCCGAAACGGGACCATTTGTCATAATTGGAGGTGTGAAATTAGTTTCTAATGAATAATCATAGTTTGATTCAATTGGAACGGTTGCTGGCATGCGTTTATCAAGCATCGGAAATAGAGCGTATTTTGTTTGAACGGGCCGGCTGTCAATATTGGGAGGTAACGGTTGGTCCGAATGATTTCTATCGAAAATTCTATCATTTAAGTCTTCAACCCAGCAGTTTTGACCATATGAAACTCCTTGTACAACACCATACATTGGTTTTGTTGAATCCGCATACTCCATTTTATAAACTATATAGTAACTATATAAAAAACATTTCTACGCGATAGTGTGAACCAAGGGCTTCAGAATCAACTTCTCTAAGCGTTATCGGTTATTTTTACTTATGCAAGTATTGCTAAATTAAAAATGACATAAAGATTTCGCTTGATATAAATCAGTAGACGTATGGTAAAAATTTGTTCTGATCCCTATCCTTCCAATTCAAAATATGAAGATTATTTTGAATTGTATTCTTATCCATTGAGTGATTTCCAAAAATATGCAATAGAGGCGATTGTAGAGGGAAATCATGTTTTGGTGACCGCACATACAGGGTCGGGAAAGACATTGCCAGCAGAGTTCGCCATAAAACATTTTCAAAGAAATGGAAAAAAAGTGATTTATACGAGTCCGATTAAAGCTCTTTCGAATCAAAAGTATTATGAATTTACTCGAAAATATCCGGAAATTTCATTTGGTCTAATGACGGGAGATATAAAGACGAATCCAGACGCGGATGTTCTAATTATGACTACCGAGATTTTGATGAATTCTCTTTTTCTATTATCAGACGGTGGATCGAACACTAAGCATCTATCGTTCAATATCGATATAAATAATGATTTGGCGTGTGTTGTTTTCGATGAGGTACATTATATCAATGATGCGGATAGAGGACAAACCTGGGAAAAAACGATTTTAATGTTACCTAGACATATCCAAATGGTGATGTTATCCGCTACAATTGATGCACCAGACCGTTTTGCGAAATGGTGTGAGCGTGACGATCCGTCAAAAATAGTTTATTTGGCATCTACATCGAAACGGGTAGTTCCACTGAGTCATTATGGTTATCTGGTATCCACAGAGGGATTCATTAAAGGGCTAAAAGATAAAACTTTAGAGAAGTCCGTTCGAGATTCCACGAAACAACTAATTATGTTAAAAAACGATAAGGGTGAATTTTTAGAAGCGGGTTATAAGAGTTTAAAAAATACAACCGATCTTTTTGATAAGAGACAACAACATATTAAACGGAAACATGTTCTCAACGATTTGGCTTTGTTTTTGAGGGATAGAGACATGTTGCCCGCGATTGGATTCGTCTTTTCGCGAAAGCAAGTGGAAATGTGTGCACAAGAGATTACGGTGCCGCTTTTGGAAGATGATAGTAAGGTCGGTTATACGGTTCGTAGAGAATGTGAACAGATCATTCGGAAGTTCACGAATTATCAAGAGTATTTGGAACTACCTGAATATAACCAATTGGTAGCACTTTTGGAAAAGGGTATTGGAATTCACCATAGTGGTATGATACCAGTTTTGCGTGAAATCGTAGAACTCATGATTTCGAAAAAATACATCAAGTTACTTTTTGCTACCGAATCTTTTGCTATTGGACTAGACTGTCCGATTAAGACAGCGATTTTCACCGGACTCATGAAATTCGACGGCAATACAGAGAGATATTTGATGTCACATGAATATACACAGATGGCAGGTAGGGCGGGAAGACGTGGAATTGATACGATTGGATATGTGGTTCATTGTAATAATTTGTTCCAGTTACCTTCGAAAACGGATTATTGTGATATGTTGGGTGGAAGGCCACAAGAATTGGTTTCCAAATTCAGGATCTCCTATTCACTTATCTTGAATTTGCTGAAGAATGGTAAGAGTAAGATGCAAGATTTTGTCGATTTTGTGAATCATAGTATGGTCCGCGGTGAAATATCAGATGCTATAGAAAAACAAAGGCATACTATTGTTGAATCAGAGTTAAAGTTCAAGACCTTAGAAACGTCCGCATCGAATCTTCAAACGCCGATGGATATTTGTGAAAGATATTTACATGCTTCTATAAATTTGAAAACAGCTGTGAACAAAAAGCGTAAGGAAATGGAAAAAACGCTTTCGGAAATTGAATTTCAGTATCGGTTTATTAAATCGGATTCATCACAACTTATGGCATTTTATAACGCGAAGCTTGACTATGAAAATGAAGTGAGTTATTTAGCGACATTGGAGAATCATATTGGTTGTGAAGTGAATAAGATATTGACTGTTTTATTGGAGCAAGGCTTTGTTCTAATCATGGATGATATTTATTGTCTTACGGAAAAAGGTATAATCGCGTCAGGAATTGCGGAGATACATCCGCTTGTAACCGCCGATTTGTTTCATGTCTGGAACTGGTTTCAAGATTTTTCCATAGATCAATTGATCGGATTTTTGGCAGTTTTTACAGATGTAAAGATCGATGAAGAATCAAGATCTTGGCAAATAAAGATCGATGACCCTTTTCTAAATGCACGTCTCAATAAGGTTATTAAGGAGTATTTGTTTTATGAGAATATGGAGGATGATCATGGATTAAAGACGGGAATCAATTATTTGACTGCGTTAAATTATGACATGCCAGAATTACTGCTGGAATGGATTAAGACGGATTCGCAAGAAGAATGTAAGTGGTTTATTCAAACACGGCTACACGATAAGGGGATATCGATCGGTGACTTTACAAAAGCGGTTATGAAGATTAGTACGATAGCGAAGGAATGGTCGAACGTTGCGGAACAGTTTTCTCATATTGAACTGTTACATAAGTTAGCTCAAATTGATGGCAATATTTTGAAATATGTTACAACGGCACAGAGTCTCTACGTATAGGGGAACCAAGATTTTCCGCGAAGCTTAAGCCCTCAGACCCCTCCTTTTAATGGAGAGAACCAAGGTTTTACACGAAGTTTACGTCCTCAGACCCTCCCTTTTTTGCTCCTACGTCGCTTTAGTCTCGATCGTTTTACGTATTTAACATATATTTTACCAGATAAACATGGCGGATACTGACAATCGAGCTGTTTTAAATATGTTTTTTAGCCGTCAAACATTTCTTTTTATTCTTACGAGTTGTTCGTTTGCATTTTGAATTCATTTATTATATACGAATAAATGAATAATTTTTATTAGTTCGAATGGATGGTTTTATTGAGAGGAGGGATTTAAAGGCGTAAGCTTCGCGGAAAATCTTAGGTTCCCTTTATGTAGTGATACCCCACAAAATTCCATAACAAAATATTTACTACGCTTCCAACCATGAATCCATTACCTGCGGATACAAGGGTTTTACCTAAAAGATAGTAAAAGAGGACAGGCATCAGAACACATGCCAAAATCGCATAAAACACCATAACCATAGAGAATTTGTTCAAAGGGAAAGAAGAAGTCATTCTATACTATATTAACTTATAATTTTTGTAAAATAGGCCCAAAGTCCCAATCCAACAAAACATTTGGCAGTTAAATCCAAAATGTTCATTGCTATGTTCTTGTAATCTTCAGTAAACATATAGACTAACCCGTACATTGACCAAACGAATAGATAGATTCCAAATAAAATATAATTTGCGAATACATATTTTGGTTTCACAAAAACCATGAAAATAAAGGCAAACATTATAACGAAGGGTATAAATCCGCCGATCATTGCAGTCAAACGTGTAAGTTTACCTTCCTCTCCTAAATATCCAGTATAAAGCATAGCATAATTAAGAATAATCACAGTTCCAATTGTGTGCAAATGAACGGGAACGTTTGTATGACTTCCAAGGACGAAACATAATGCCAAAAGCATAAGTGGGGTGGTTATAGACCAATCGATATAACGTGTTTTCGTAATGTCCGCCCAGTCAATCGGTTTCGATTCTTCACTAAATTTATCGATTTGGGACGCAAAAACGGAGTAAAAATATCCGGCAATTACTGATATAGCTGTTTCTAAATTTAAAATGTGACGAACCTTGGGATCTTTCGTACGCATTGCTTCAATAAAAGTAATTACACCAGTTGTTAATAGCAAAATGTAGGTTATTACAAATGAAAATTTGACATAATGTTGAACCGGTTGTTTTTTCGCTTCTTCTTTGTCTTTTTTCTCTGCTATTCCTATAAGTGGTTCTTGCCGCGTCATTTTATATATTGAAGTTAATATATATAATGGATATAAATTTGTTTACCGTTTCAATAAATGTTTTGCCTTCTGTGAAATGCGTCTGTATTTTGCAGTACCTTTAATCGTTTTATATTCGTTTGCACGGATATAAGCTGCATAAACGCCTTTCCGATTTCTTTTACAAGTATTACGTGTACAAATAGGGAAGGTTTTATTTGGTCCTAAAAAACATTTTTTCCCGCATTCCTTCATCATCACGGTTCTCTCGTGGTAACCAGGCTGTTGTTTCGACCAGTTCTTCAAGTATTTTCCGCGACCTTTGATTCCGGTTAGGGATCTACGTTTCATCGTTCTTCCGCCGTGCATTCTATATATAGTCCAGATATTTTTTCTAAAAGGAAACACTTTTACGCCTGTAATACATTATCGTATAAAAATGCCTAAAAATATATGATAAAAATATATATGAATTATAATAATTTTTTTCTAGTTGGATCAAGCTGTTTTTTCTTACTTCCGGTGATTTATTTTTTGGTTCAACTTAGATTCTCGAATATTATGGAAATTGTTTTGGCATCACTTTTATTATTGAATTTGAGTTTTTCTATTGCGTTTTGGTGTGACGCAATAAATGGTGGGACAATGCATATTATAGATGCAATATTTGGGAGGATCTCTGTTATACTGTTCTCCGCGTATATTTTTTTTATAAAGGAATGTCCGCTTCATTTAAAAATGATGTTTTTTAATATGTTTATTTCTACTCTGATCTTGTTTTATTTTAGTAGTTATTACTCGGCGATGGACTGGATATCGAATTATCATGTGATGTGTCATTTTGCGTTTCATATATTTATAGGAGTTGGATGTCTCATCGCATTTTTGTAGGGGCGTAAGCTTCGCTGAATGCCAATGTTAAATAAAATTATTCAAAAATTATAAAGGAGGGGGTCTTAGGGGGAACTTTGGTTCCCCCTAATGGAATGTCATTAAATATAAAAACTGATTGATATCTCCAAGAATCTCATCGCGTATATTGAGTAGATCGGAATCGCGTTTTGTATCAAGCACATTTGTTAAATCAATTAAAAACTCGCGAAAATCATAAATTTTATCTTTAAACTCTTTGACTTTGTTATATTGAGGCACTATCACTTTTTGATCCCACTGCTGAATACGCGATTCATCTTTTCCAAGAAAAACCTCTACAAACTTATCAATATTTTCATTCAATCGCGAATATAGTTCATCAGTTGCTTTATGTCGAGAAAACGATTTGGTTCTCCAGTGATATAATTTAACCACATTCAACATTTCGATAAATGTATGAACAATTTGCGATTTCTTGGAACCATTTTTTGAAATAGGTCTACGTTTTATACTTTTCCGTAATGCCTTTCTTTTTTTCATGGAACGTCTTCCCTTAGTCGCCATCGTGTATACTATATCTTATTATATTTTTTTTCGATGACTTCGTCGAAAAATTGTAACGCATTTAAAATGGCTTCATCCATATTAAAATATTTGTAACTCGCTAAACGACCTACAAAAAACACATTATTTGCCTCTTCTTTTATAGCAAGTTTTTTATATTCTTCATACAAGTCCAAGTTTTTTTTGTTAGGAACAGGATAATATGGCTCTCCAATATCATTTGTTGTTTCACTAACAATAACAGTGTCCTTTGATTTTTGGTTTAAAAAATGTTTATATTCAACAATTCGTGTATAAGGAACATTTGGACTCGGGTAATTTACAACCGAATTGGGTTGATAAAAGTTCATATCTTTAACAATTTCAATATGAAAATCGATACTTCTATATTCTAATTTTTCTAAATCTTGAAAATAGGAATCCACTGGCCCTGTGAAAATAACCATATCATATGGACCATTCCTTTTTATATGATCAAAGTAATCGGTGTTTAATAAAATCTGTATATTCTCATGATCAAGAAGTCTTTCAAAAAAATGTGTATATCCTTCTTTTGGTAAGGCTTGAAACTTATCCGAAAAATAACGTGTATCGAAATTATTTCGAATAGGTATTCTTGCTAAAACGGATTTGTCAAGTCCTTCGGGATATTTATTCCACTGCTTAAAAGTATAATCTTTGATCAGTTTCTCATAGAGAGTCGAGCCGATCCTAGATTTTGCCATTTCTTCACTGTTATTGATAATGTCATATGACACCTGTACTTTTTCTAACCATTTGTTTACATCGTCTTCATTCTGTAAATTCTCATCACATAGCTCGTTGATGGTTGTAATATTTACAGGAATAGATACGAATTTGTCATCCACGTATGTTAATACTTTATGCTCCCATCTTGTCCATTTATCAAATCGGTTCACATAATCCCATACTCTCTCATTATTGGTATGGAATAAATGGGCTCCGTATTTATTCATTAATATCCCAGTTTTTTTTTCGACATAGTCATAACAATTTCCTCCTATATGATCTCTCTTTTCTATAATGGTAACCTTTCCGTTCAATTGATTCACTATTCTTTCGGCGATTACTGCCCCAGAAAGTCCCGCACCAACGACTAAACAGTTCATTTATAGAGTATTCATGTTATTTTGTCATAAAATTGAACGTTTTAAAGTTTCGATGTTATAATTACAAATGAAAATGAAGTATAAAATCGTGGCTCCCCCTAAAAACGATGTTATTTGTCAAGATAAGCTACACGTTGTTTTGACCAGATATCTCTATATCAAGCAAGAGGTCATCATATCTCTCACCATAGCGATTCTCGAAAAAAATCGCGGCGAAGCTCTCTTTTGGGGATATGAACTATATTGGTCGGGGTTCCAAGAAGAGACATTCGAATATTTGATGTCGGTTTTTACAGAAATGTTCGAATCGTTAAATCCTAGGCTTAAAAGGTTTCTCCAAAAACAGATAGATTCTTGGAAACAAGATCCCAATACACATTGGATTCTGGGAACAATAATTCGCAATTTGTCGGATAAAAGTAGGAAATTTCAGGTCGATACATTTGCTCTACAACTTTCTCCTAAAATGGATTCGACAATCAAAGACCATCAGTTTTATATTGAATTGTCGAATGATGACATAACACAATATGATACGGTGGAATCATCAGATAGCGATTCGCCACGTTTCATTCTTGGAAAAGTATGTCGATTCTCTACGAAAAAACAATACAATGAGATATTTGGAACTGGACACAAGGATGTTTCGAATAAAGAGATTCTGGATGCATCAACTATGAAGTGGGACTATTATGCATCATTTTCTCCGATTTGGAAAGAACGTATTGAAGATCATAATGGAAAAATCGATGATGTTGTAAAACGTATCATTTTCGATAACGATGATGACCAAGAAGAGTTTTATGATCGGTATGGATATGAACCCGATGAACAACATACAGATCTTCTTTCTAAAATTACTCATGTGAATCCAGTGGTTCAAGTGAGTTTACGTGAGTTTTGTGTTATATTTGGTGCAACTTCTGATACATTAAATAGCATAAACGATAGCGGTAGTGAGTGCCATCAAAACACCGCCCCATAATGTATCCATGATAGCTATATTGAGTTTCCATTTTTTAAGCATGGCATAATTGGTTGTTTCGTATACACCATAAATTACAAGACCAAATAAGAATGCTTCGAATACGGATCGATTCGTTCTCAAAATGAAATAATATAACCCGAAAATAAGAAAGAAATAACAGAAAATAGCCGGCCATAGTTTCAAATTTAATGCAACACGTTGTATTTCAATGACCTGATTTTCAAACGCGGTTCGATTTGCACTTATGTATATGAAATCTAGTGAAAGAAGTATGATCGCCGGTAATACGATTTTTTTTAAAATAAAATTCATATATACAATGATTATACAATAACTTCTTCTGGAATTTCTTTGTCTTCGTTTATTTCGAGAGACATATTTTCATCTACGCTTTGTTTTACCGGTTTTTCATCTTCTTTCAAAATGGGGGTCTTGGAAACTTTTTGGGTAATGTTTTGCTGTTGTAGCCAATTTATGAATAAATCTGGTGTATTTGAAATTGCATTCATGATAGTGGTATACGTTATACTACATACGACATCTTTATTTGAATCTGAAAAATGTATACTATACCACCAATATGGAGGAATAAATAAAGTGTATCCTTGGAACACATCGAACTCTAAGAATTTCATTTTTTGAAGATCCCTGGAATATTGGGGTTGGATTTCGTTAGGATTCAACGGAGAATAAAATTCATAATTATCGTAATCTTTTATCGCATGCATATATTTTGTACTTTTCCAAGGGGTCATCTTTACGTGTATTTTACCAGAGGTTACGACTAAAAATTTACGGAAATTGGTATGGTATTTAAACGGTGTCGATAAATCAGGGGATCCTATAACAACATCATATTGTGAATGAATAGTAAAGGTTGGTTTTAAAAAATCATCGAATGCAGAAAGTCTTTTTCCAAGACCAGATTCTTCTAAAAATTCATCATTGTTTTCTGATAAAAAATGTTTGTTTTTGTCATTTTCAATGAGTTTTAATCCACTTTCTAAGGATATTGTCACAGGATCTACGGTTGGTTCTAAAATATTATAATAATCATTCGTATCTTTTACTTTAATATCAAATGATGTGTGACTTGCGACGGCATCATAGGAAAAATCCTCAATAACATCTGGAACATATTCCATTAAATTAAATATTACGGGCTGTCTGACTTCACATACATCCTGTAAATTTTTGTTGTTATAATAATCCATTTCATATATCTCTAAATCCTCGCTTTTTTTGAATTGATTATTGATATAAATATAGAGGAACAAGACAAAAACAAAAATAAAAATAGTGAGTAAAATATTCATAATAAGATATGCTTATTTTGGATTATTAATGAAAGAACGCAGCAGGGGAACCTACGGTTCCCCCCGCACCCCCTTCCCTCAACTCGAATCCAATGCCAACTGAGACCCCACCTTTAAAAGGAAGGGGTCTGAGGGGAAACCTTGGTTTCCCCTCCCCGCTTAGTCACTCATCTTTGGTGCTAAATAAAACACAAACTTCGCACCACTATCATTTAACAAATAGGTAAGTCGAATCGGATAGTTATTTGTAATGCATATATCAATATCCTTTGCAATCTTGCTATATGCACAAATCGAGCCCAGATGTGTAATGCTAAAAGATATATTTAATTCTTCACCTTCATTAATGGAGAATGCGTTCAGATCATCAATTGGAATATTTACATTCATCTTTCCCACATCCTGACTCACGGCGGACATTTGAATCTTATCCTCGGAACACTCAAATTGTAGTGTATCACCGAATAGTTTCATTTGTGTAACGAGAGATGCGAAATTCGCCGATGGTAGAGAAAATTCCGCCTGATAATCCATAGTGGGGATCTCCATCATTTCCTCATCAATGTCCATGAGTGGGATTTCGAAGTTTTTATTGAAAACAGACTTGGATTCACTTGTAAATTCTAGACCGAGTTTGTCGCTTTGGTTCATATCATAATTAAGTAGAATAGATTGAATTTTATCTCTCGTCGAAAGAACCTTGAACATAATCGTCGTATTAATACCAAGTGTGATAGTTCCGCTCTTTTTGTGCTCATATTTATCGAACCAATCTGCGGGAAGGTACATTTCGACGATGGAAACTCTCGCCGAGTCCATGGCTTGAATGAACATACGGTCAGGTTCGAACATTACATTGACACTTTCCGTGAAAAGTTTCATATGTTGGAAAATGGAGGAGAACGCCTCGGCTTTTACGGAATTCGTGATTTGGATATTCATTTTTGAATGTGTTTATTTATCAATATATAAACAAATTCTGGTTCAATTTTATTGCGGGGAAACCAAGGTCTTCAGCGAAGCCTATGCCCCCGCACCCCCTTCCTTTTTAACATGTAACTTAGTTTTCACGATCAAGATAATGAATCTATTGAAGTTTCACGCTAATTTTGTTTTGTTATTATATATGGCAAAAACCGAAAAAGCAAGAAAAGGCCCCTCCGATTCCGCCACCGAGCATTCAGTCGGCACTCAGATGAAAGGAAATGACGGAAATATGTGGGTCGTCTCCGTGACAAAAAGTGGAATACATCGATGGACTAAATTAAATTCTGATTCATCTAAACCAAAACAAACCACTCGGAAGAATTTGCCGGAAAAAACAGAAGAAGTCTCTGTGGAAAAGTTGAAACAATTGAAAAAGAAGTATAAGGTTGCAGTGTCTGGATCAAAGAAAGAAATGGCGAATGGACTCTGGAGAGTAAGACGATCAGCCCTATCGGCTCAAGATTTAGGATTGATTATCAAATTTCTTCCAAGAGCAGAACAAAAAGAAGTTGAGAAATTATTGAATCAAAAGAAAGATAATCCGATCACAAACTATAAAGGCATGTGGGAACCAACCCCGAAACCATTGACTAAAATGAGTCGCGAAGAGTTAATAAAAAGACTACGTAAATTTAGAGATTCTTGGGAAAAAATAACTGGCCGTAATCAGGATTTATCCAATGAGCGTATTGATGATGCAAATGATAAAGAACTTCGATCTCTTTTAGTGTTTTACTATAGTGATGGTGCGAAACATATAGCAGAAGATTGGTTACGCGAATAGTTGTTTTAACCTAGCTTCTGAATCTTTCTTATCTATTAGCTGAATCCTCTTTTTTACATTTTCATTGATGAGTGAATTGAATAATTTCGAAATGTTTTGCATAACGGCTGGTGTATTATAAATGCAAAATTTTTCCATATAGTTTGCATATCGAGTTTCGGCTCTCAGACATTTGTGACAAAAGTCACGAATGATATCTCCATATCTATGTGCGGCACTCATCGAAAATGTATCCAAATTAGCATGAACCTGATATGATCCATAAATATTAATTATTTCGGCAAATAACTCTAAAATGTTTTGAATAACGGCTTCATAAATTGTCGGTGTAACATAAGTTTTAAACAACAGATAATCAAAATACACTATATTTGTTTCCGGAATTTGATAAATTGTAGCCTTCACTAGATCAGAAATATCGAATTGTTTATTTATTTCTTCGGCACACAAGTTTTTTTGTGACATCTTGAATAAGATTGATTTTGAATGCGTTAGATAATATTCCGTTTGCTTTTCTTTTATTTGTTCTTTAATGGACATTATATAAATTTATTTATGAAATGTTTTTAAGTCGATAACGAAATTTCTTGTTCAACGTTTACAGAATTTTTCTTTTTTTGATTCTTTGCGTTTTTCCCTTTTTTTCCTTTTAGTGAAACGATAGTAAACTCCGAGTTGTCCGATTCTAATTCGTGTTGATTAATCTCTATATTTGATTCTTCTTGCTTATCTCCATCTTCTACATTTTCATTGATGTTATTTGTTGTGTCTAATATTGCCCGTGTAACTTCATCATATACATTTTGTTCTACATTAACTTGTTCTAAATCCACTGGAGTTTCAGTGTCTATGACCTCATTGTTTTCAAGAACAAGTTGTTCACCTTCTTGTAAATTTTCTACGACTTGAACAATATTAACGTTATTATCGATATGTGCTTCTTCATTTGCTATTTCAAGTTCTTGTTCATGATTGACCTCATTTAATAAAACGACGTCGGAGTCTAATTTAATTTCATCATTTGTTGTTTTAAATTGGTTTGTTGTGACTTCTGAAAAAATATTTATTCTTTCCTCCAATAACATTTTATTCACACCCATGGTATAGTTTTGTAATTCTAATAACAAATTTTTTACATTTAATATTTCCGTTGCTAAAATTTCATATCTGTCATTAAAATCATTCATATGTTGTAAAACTAAAGCTTCTGAGGTCTCTAACATATAAGTTTTAATATCCTCCATTTTTCTATTAATAATTTCGTCAATGGACGATTCTAGAGTCGATTTAACATTCGACTCGCATTTTGATAAAATTTCTTCTGTATTTATTTCAACCGGCTGTGGTTGAGGGAGGAATGGGTATGGAATTTCGGGTTGTTGTTTTGTGGCCTTTTCTAAATTTATTATTCTAGTGTCTAGAAATTTTATAACCTGTTGAAGGGTTAATACTTTATTTCCTTCAATGTTATTCACTGGTTGAGAGTTCCCGATATTATTTTGCATATTAAGGTTGTTATTGTTATTATTATTGTTATTATTAATAATATTAATTTGTTGATCGGGTGACTCTTGTTGAATATTTTGTAACGTTGAAATTAATCGGTTTGTAGGAATAGATTGAAGAACATGTGGAGGTTGTAGCATTGGCGATGATAATAATCCTCCTGCCCGTCGTCTTTTTGCAGCTGCAGTTGCCGACATTGCCATATCAATGTTATAAATTATACTTTGATATGTCTAAATAGTTATAAACGCAGTAGGGGAACCTCCGGTCTTCAGAATCGGCGAATCCGATTCCAGACCCTACGACCCCCTCCCTTGATTCAGAAAATCTTTTTTCCATCATGTTAAGTAACGTTATTTATTAAAACGCAAACAATTATTCAGTGTCCCCGATATACAATTTTGAAACTCATTTTATTTTTTCAAATCTCTATTAATTTCTAATGAAAACTATATAAGCTATTTAAAAATGGAAATTTTACAAGAGGCAAAAGACATAAATAGAAAATCTTTTATAGGTCACGTTTTTTCCACCACAGAAGAAGGGAAAGCCGAAGTATTGAATGTGGTTCAGTATGCAACTTTAGGCGTTATTCCTATCGTGATCTTGAATAAATTAATTCAGAAATTCGTTCCTGAAGCAGATAGTGATAAATCAACAATCGAACTTTTAGTCGAAATTTTCATACAATTGATCGTTATGTTCTGTGGTATTATCGTGATTCATCGTGTGATAAGTTATATTCCTACATATAGTGGATTTAAATATGAGAATTTGACCCTTACAAATGTTATTTTAGCATTTCTAATCATTGTTCTCAGTATCCAGACGAAGTTGGGCATTAAAGTGAATATTTTAGTCGATCGAGTTTCTGAGTTATGGAATGGACCAGAAAAAGTTCCACAGAAGCAGAGTCGTGGAAGTATGATGACATCTGGACATACTTCGAGTCAGGCGGATTTTTTTGATGGCTCGGCAATGCAGTCAGAGGTTTTCCCACCGGCACCTGTAGTCACTACAAAACAATCCACCGGGACATATGATCAGGCGATGAGAGGCACTTCACAACAGGACTATGCTGCTCCGGGACCGATGGCGGCGAATAGTGTGTTGGGAGGGTCATTTGGATCCTTCTTCTAAGGGGCGGGGAACCAATGGTCTTCAGAATCAGCGAACCTGATTCCAGCCCCGCACCCCCTCCTTTTAACAAATATTTCACGAAACTTTTTTCAAAGGGAGGGATCTTAAGGGAACCGTAGGTTCCCTTAATTGGGTTCCCTTTTAAAGGGGTCCATCTTCGCCATGATCTCCATCTGTGCCAAAGACCGATCCAATGCTCGTTGTCGATCCAACCCGTTAAATAAATAGTCCGTTTTGGGTGCTTGTTCATTCTTCTTGATCTGTTTATAGACTTCATTAATCTTATTCGTGACATTCTGTAAAACCGTTTTATCGGATATAATTTCGACATTTGAATTCATGGGTTCACATAATAACTCCACCGCATAGTATAACATATACCGACGCTTCTTACAAGCAGCCGTGGTATATTTTATACAAAATAGTCTCAGCAGCGAATTGATAATTTTATCGACAAGTGGATTGTTTTTTCCTTGGCTATAATGCAATATGGATTCCCAAATTAGCCAAATAATATCTTTTCTATATTTTGTTTCGATTGGATATTCAGTACGTTTTTCACATACACATGGCAGTTTCCGTTTTTTACATAATATATCAAATTCGACCACCCACTCGATCCAATAAAAAGCAGTAATCATATTATTATTGTTATTTTCCCCGGAAATGCAATAGGAAAACTCATTGATTGCAATAAAAAGTTCCTTCGGATCTCCCTTTTTGAAAATAGGTTCCGCGTATTTTATAAAGGGTGCTTTCAATCGATCCGTCATTTGGGTCATATCGAACTCTTCTTCGCGATTTATTTTTACGGATTCGAAACTGGGTTTTCTTGGAGATGTCGCCAAAATGCATATGATTTCGGCAAATAATTTCCTTATTTTATCATTGTTTCGAACTTCTAGCTCATTCAAATAATGTCCCTGTCCCATTATATTTCGGAAAACTTCGTATCTCATTTCTAGATAGATCGCCATTTTTGGATTCCCTAAATGAATATGCTTTGACATATAGTATAAAATATTTTCCCAGACATCTCCAAAGTGTCCTGCACATATAAGCTCAGCTGTCCAATTACATGCCGGTTCTATTCTACCCTTTAACATGGCTTCTACCATTTGTGTTCTCACCTCTGTTTTTTTATATTTTGAAAATGATACTCCTTTGAATTGAGCGGATGTTCGAATATCATTAATATCCGATGAATCTTGCATATATTTTATATTCCATAAAGATATAAATATATGATCAAATAAATGCATAACGAACGAACGAACGAAATGGAAGCCTTTTATTACATTTTGCAAAAACATATGCACTCAAAAAAATCAGTATCTCCGATTAATGGATTATTTGAATATTGGAATCATATTTTTAATAATGAACGTGAAACAATAACTACGACACGTTTTGTAAATATACACTTTTATTGGTTTATTTCGGAATGTTATAGAGATATAAAACGGTTAGATAATGAATTGGTAGATTATTCGGATATCGCAAAAATAAAGTTCGAGAATCTTATAAAAATTATGGAAAATGCATTCGTTGTAAATAAAGAAGACCCGCTTTTATTTTTTTGTAAAGCACAACGCACATACTGGGCATTTTCGCGTTTTTTACGTAGATATCGAGTTAGAAAATCTCCGACTCGAAACACAATGGATTTATATATGAACCCACTTGATATTTCCAAACCTTCATCAATGGTGATTTATCAAGACGGAGCAAAATATTATTTTCGAATACCCGATTTGATAAATATTATAGATCAGGCACTATTAAATCATTGTCATCATTTTGCAGAACCCTTGTATCCAAAAAATCCATACACAAATTTAGAATTTTCAGAGGCGATATTAATGTATATATATGAAAAAATAAAATATTCTAGTTTTAAATTTCCCATACTGTTACATTATTTCTACCTATCTCACTTTAATGTGGATGAATTTTTATATGATTACGAAAGCACCATAAATGAACTTCATATCAAAGATTATGCATTTAAATCGAGCTCCGATGTTTTATATGAAGATGTTTTACTACTTATTAAAATCTATAACCGACCGAAACGACTACATATCGATAACGAATTTCCTATGGGGAAATTAGTGGATATTATGCGACCTTATCTGTATTTACATTACATTTATGAATTTTCCATTTCAGAGACCGAGAAGAGAGAAACGGCTCTCAAAACGTTAAAACAAAAATTCGATGCTTTTATCGATTTCAATCCACAGTTCGGTAGAAAAATTTTACATAGACCCTCGGGTAGTAAATTTTATAGTTTAATTAGTTTTAACGATAATCATATAAATTTCAACGCGTGTTATTAAAATATTTATGTATAATATGACAATTTTATACATAAATAATTCCGTAATCTATCATTATGAGATCATTTTGAGTGTTATTGAAAAATATCATTTGTTGTTAGGTATATCAAAAGAATCCATAGATTCTATTTATTTAACATTTTTACCGAATGATTCTTTCCAACAATACATCCAGGACAATTATCCAGACATTCATATTTTGAAACCACGTTTTTATGATTATTTTATTGATTGTACGGTTTACTCTCATTTCGGAATAATCGAGAATAACGATAGTCATCAATATATAACCCATGATATACATCCATGTTTTGAAAATAAATCGAATATTTGGTCATTAACGCCTTTATACAAGAATTTATCTAAGGTTTTGTGTGCCGATGTTTTCCCGTTTCAAAACTATAAGATAAAAACGGATATTCCTATTTATGTGATCCAAGGAAATTTTATTCCTTATCGTAGATGCTATGAACTTTTGAATCGGATTTTATCTGTGGAATATGAATATCCGTTCAAAATAAAGATTTTGGGAAGAAGAGACCCAGATGAATATGTGTTTCAAAATGGTTCGGATAAATTGATTTATAAAACCGATCTGAATTTTATCGATTTTCATCGTGAGCTTTGTGAGTGTTACTGCATTTTACCATTGATAACAAAAAAAACGCATCCTCAATATTATACGAATAAATTTACGAGTTCGATTAATTATGCGAGGGGTTATAAGTTAAAATGTTTAATCGATCGTGATTTACAGGAAATATATCAACTGGACAACGTAGAAATATTTCAGGATGAAGAGGATATCGTAGAGGCGTTTAGAAGAACACTCATTAATTTTTACTCATAAAAAATTTTATGCAAAACAAACGCCTAAGGAGGGTTCTAAAGGGAACCTTGGTTCCCTTTATTCGGTAATTATTCTAGGAACCACATTAATTGCTTGTAACTCCTGTGACATCAGTTTATATGAATAAGGAATTTCTACTCTCGCAAAATCGGTCATATTGTTACATGTCTTACATAAATGTATCGTAAAATCATCCTTTGAAAACATCCGATTCTGTGTTCCATCATTATACGATGCAACAAGACCACAACGCTTACAAACATGTACACTATATTTATCTGAGGCGTCATATAGACGTTCACGACAGAATCTAGACATGCCATGGGCCAACATGACATCACGCTCCATTTCTCCAATTCTGAAACCACCATCTCGACTACGCCCCTCGGCCGGTTGTCTTGTCAAGTTCACCATGGGTCCGATCGCACGACTATGTTGCTTATCATTGACCATGTGCTTGAGTCTCTGGTAAAATACTGGTCCAAAGAAGATATTCGATTCTAGTTGCTCACCAGTGAGGCCATTATAGAGAACCTCATTTCCATAGGATTCATAACCAACCTTTTGTAGTTCCGATGCGATCGTCTTGACCTCCAGATTTCCGAAACTTGTTCCATCTCCGAATAGACCAAGTTCCAGTAAAACCTTACCCAACAATGTCTCCTTTAGTTGTCCGATGGTCATACGCGAAGGAATGGCATGAGGATTGATAATAATATCCGGTCGGATTCCATCCTTTGTGAAAGGCATATCGCACTCTGGAATGATGTTTCCCATCGTACCCTTTTGCCCATGACGCGATGAGCACTTGTCACCAAGAACTGGCTTTCTCAAAATACGTACACGAACCTTGGCGAAGTTATAGCCATCTCCGTTTCTACCCGTATAATTCTTATCAATATACGTCTCCTCCATTGTACGAAAGATCTTACTTTGATCTTCGTATTTTACCGTCTTGGTCGGATCATTGCGGTTCTCCTTGATCGGAACAATTTTCGCAATAATAACATCACGATTCTCGACAAGAGAATTCTCCGGAATGAAACCATTGGGATCGAGTTTCGAATAATTGCCGAACTTGATACCTTTTGTCTTCGCTGGATCTGGCTTACAACGAATAATCTCATCACGAATGATATTTTTGTCTTCGTCTTTTTCCGTGTGATAAATCGTTGTCATGAATAAACCCCGATCGATAGATCCCTTATTGATAAGAACACTATCCTCCTGATTATATCCAGTATGTGACATGATAGCCACATGGATCTGTGAACCCGAAGGGATCTTGTTGAGATGTAGAAAGTTCATGATTCGAGTATCTACCAACGGCCTTGACGGGTAACTCAAGACATAAGACGTCTTATCCATACGTTTATCGTAATTCATTGCATAAACGCCCATTGCCTGCTTAGCCATAGCACAATTACTACTCAGGAAACCATTCGATGAAATAAAACTGTGATTTTCCGATTCAACTTCGATGTCAGAAATTAATCCATTTGGGCACCCTTTGTGCGATTTTATTTTTTCAAAATTTACATTTTCAAGAATATCATCAAATCTACCAATCTTAATTGTAGCGTCATCCATCATTTGATCAACTGTCGCCCATCCAATATTTGTCATGAATTTATGGTCTCCTGTGGCTGTTATTTCTCTACCACTTTCAGTAATAATTTTATAAATTGGATATTCGTTCTCACGCACAAATTGGTTTACAACATTGCTGTGTGACTGTTCAAACGTTTCCGGATTAAAAGTGATAACGCTTTCACCGATTTGCACTTCTCCAATTTTCTTTTTAGACCCATCGGACATATGAACTATTTCGTTTGGATCCAAACATTGGTATGTATTTCTGGGAGCCTGATTATGATCAGGATAAGGAATACAAGATCCCAAGATTCCGAAGATTGTACTCGGGTGAATCTCACAATGCGTAAAATTCATTTTTGCTCCCTTCGGAATAAGATAATCCTCCTTGGCCTTCATCGCAATCATCGCAAAATTTTGCTCCTCGGGATCTATGTATTCGATGACCGATTCGTCGATCTTACAGTTCGTAAGTAAATCATTCCATGAAAGTTCCTTTTCTACGACCTTTTTGACAATATCCTTGGTCAGTAAAGCTTTTCCGCCCTTGACTTTTAGAACTGGACGTGTAAGTCGACCACCATCATTACAGACTCTTATTTCCATCATTTTATAATCAAATACTACGGATGTATAAATGTTGATAATTCCGCGATATTTCTTATCCTTCAGGTTCTCATAAAGCTCCATGGGTGATTCACTTACGCCGACCCAACATCCGTTAATAAATACCTTCGTCTTTCCATGTAGGGCTTCGGGAGTTGTATCATCTACCTTTAGAATTGATGGACCAATATATTCGTAAAGAGAAGCACTGTTTGTTGGAATCGTAATATGACCCATATAGCTAATGTTTTTCACAACACCAATCGATTGACCCTCTGGTGTTTCCGCTGGGCATAGAAATCCCCAAGTCGTATTATGTAGCTTTCTGGGAGCAATAAGCTCACCACTCTTCTCCAGAGGAGTATTTATCCTACGTAAATGACTCAAACTAGCAATATAAGTAAGTCGATTAAGAACCTGAGCCACACCCACCTTACTACTATTTGACTGTTTGATACTGAAATCACCGGTAGATAAGGCTCGATTGATACCGTTCTCAATTGTAGTGGATTTCATGATCTTATAAATATTGGTCATATTGATAATGTTTTCATAGTCCTCGGTGGAACGCCAAGATCCGTTATTAATTTCACGAACCACTTGCTTTTGCATCTCCTTGACCAACTTATTGAAATAGTTTCGGAACAAGTTATTCAAGAGTGTTCCAGTGAGTTCGATTCTCTTATTCAGGTAAGAATCACGATCATCGGTAGGAATCCAGCCCAAACTTGTTTGAATTAGTTTCTTTGCCATATATCCGAGTAAATAGAGTTTTTGCTCGAGAGTGGAACAATGTGGGAAAAGGTCCGAATTGAGGACATCTCGTGTGAATTCCTGCTTTTTCAGATACCCCTTCTCCTTATCCATATTAATTGGAGTATATGCCGCGTAAGCTGTGATATGTTTCAATGCATCTTCCTTTGTGGGATATTTATTGGCATCGATCACCGATGCCTGTAGACAATCTAGAATCTCGGCCTGCTTCTCATCCGCAATATCTAAAAGTATGTATTGACAGATCTTCTTATCCGAAGGAACACCTAGAGCACGAAATAAGACGAAGAGTTCGATCGGCTGCTTAATTCTCGGGATGTTGATATAGAGTCCGTGACCAAATCCATTATTCTTACTCGAAATCATCATTTCAATCTGCTTGGGTGAAATACACTTGTAGTCAGGAACGGACTTTATCTCGGCAAACCAGTTCCACTTTGCTGTATTCTTTCCATCGAAACAATAAATACGGTTTTCAGCTGCCCTCTCCTGACCTAGAACGGTTTTCTCTGAACCCTTAATAATGAAATAACCACCGCAGTCCATATTGCATTCTCCGGTCAACTTGGGATGAATGTTTTTGTTTTGACTAAGAACACAAATGGATGACTTGATCATGATGGGCATTTTTCCAATATTTATCTTGGGAAGAACCCGTTGAATAATCTTCGGATTATCCATGGACTCGGTATTCCGAACAATGTATTTAATATTCACATCTACGGTCATCGTAGACGCATAGGTGAAATTACGCAATTTTGCCTCCTGTGGAAACATCATTTTAGTTGCACCATTATTCTCATGAATCTGTGGGGGATACAACTTGAAATTCTCGAATGATACCTGAATTTCCAAGAAGTATTGACCATGCTCTTCGATATAATCATGTTCCGATCTTATGGTTACCGGATTGAACATTTGAATCGTCCTCTGGATCTGATAGTTAATGAAATGATTATAAGATTCAATTTGGTGCCGAACCAAACGTTCGAGGTGCTGACCACGGAAATACGATTCTATGATCTCATACGGTTCTTCGGTATATGATCCTAGATGGGAAAGAACACCCGCATCGTCTTTTACGACTCCCTCTTTATCAGTTTCCATACGTATCATTTCTTTCAGAGTTTGTACATGATCATCTACGAGAGATTCCTCGAAACCCATCTTCTTTGGCTTCTTTATTTTAATGGTTTTCATAAGTTCTGGATTCTTTTTTTCAAATACGTCTGATATCTGAATAGATGAACCAGATGCAATCTGACCGTCAAACATCATCTTTGCCGTATTGTAATCCATTCGTTTATCCAGTAACAACTTAACATATAGTTCGAATCAATTTTTTATGTCGTTTCAAAAGTTATATAAACATAGTGTCTATAACCTATGAAATGAGTTGTTCCAAATATAACAAATTCATTCAATATCTCGATGAATATAAACCAAAGAGAGATTTTGAAAAGTCCGATGCCTTACGTATTCTTAATAACAGCCATACATATTTTGTGAAAAATGATTACCATAAAAAAAAATATATGGGTGAATTTCCCTTTTCGAATCAACGATCCGTGTTTTATAACTTGTTTGAACCTAGTTTTTTCGACTCTGATCCTTTTATTATTCCATTAGTTCCAAGACCAGATTATTATGAATATTGGAAGCAAAAACATGAGGTGATTAATATGACTCCTGAAGAAAAAAAGATCGTTCAAAAAATAAGAAAAGAGGATATTGAATGCTCGGTGAATACATTCCAAGATATTTTGAATATCATAAATTCCAATGAATATCGCGAAGATACTGAATATAATATAGATTTGAAAGCATTGGTGAATATTAAAGAGGAGCTATTACAGTTGAATTCTATGATCGGAATCAAGAAATTTAAGGATGCTATCTTAAACCAACTATTATATTTCATTCAAAATCTTCATTCCGGTAAAGATCCCGATTTCAAGAATATGATTTTGTCTGGTCCACCGGGGACGGGAAAAACCGAAATAGCCACTATTTTGGGTAAAATGTATTCGAAACTTGGAATACTTAAAAATAATGTTTTCAAAAAGGTAACACGTAGTGATCTTATTGCCGGTTATTTAGGACAAACCGCTATAAAAACGAAAAAGGTGATCACCGAATGTTTGGGTGGATGTTTATTCATCGATGAAGCTTATTCTTTGGCAAGTTCCGATCGTGAGGATTCATATTCGAAGGAATGCTTGGATACTTTATGTGAATCCATGAGTGAACATAAAGAAGATTTAATGATTGTTATTGCGGGCTATGAAGAAGAATTGAACGAAACTTTTTTCAAGGCGAATAAAGGACTAGAGTCGAGATTCATATGGAGATTTAAATTGGATGATTATACTTCAAATGAACTTATGAAAATATTTTTGAAAAAGGTAAAAGATAACGAGTGGGATTTTATCCAGTATGATGAAACACTTGATATATGGTTTGAATCGAAAAAAGACGCATTTAAACATTTTGGAAGAGATATGGAATTGTTATTTTCATATACGAAAATTGCACATGGTCGCAGAATCTATGGAAAACCAGTAGATCTTCGCAAAAAAATAAATTTAGATGATTTGAATGCGGGATACGAAGCGTTTTTATCAAATACGAAAAATAAAAAAGATAAACCAAATATACCGTATGGACTTTATACGTAGGTTTGTCTTTGATATAGATTTTATATGTTTACTATAATCTATATTTTATAAAACAATGAATAAAACAATCACCATCAATCCAGAGCTATTCAAAAATACATCGAACCGTGGATCGAGGAAAAAGAAACCGGAAACAACAAATGATATACGAGTAAAAACACCAAAAGAAAAGCGTAGATCAATAAGAAAAAACCATGTTTTAAAATTCATCCGCGATCAACAAGAGAAAAATTTGAAACAGTTGTTAGAGACAGATAAGTCTACGAAATCGGTAGAACCTGTGTCAACCGATTTCAACAGTGATTTTAATGAATCGCTCAATTATTTGATGTCATTGTCAGAAGAAAAAGAAAAGGGGAATACGCAAAATAAAAACGGTACACTCAAAAATTATTCATCACCGAAATCAAATGTCAATTTCAATTTAGACGCAGCGGGTCCAAATATTATTAACACTTTTGTTTCTAGTCCGGTAGTTCCGGTTTTTCCAAGTCAATTGTCTTCACCGAATGTGAATGCTGTTCCGAAATATGGTTGTTTGAAAGGTGGTGCATTACCCACATATCGATCCTATCATAATCAGACTCAGAAACGATATGCAGATACACATCAGTCATCGGCACAAGTTACTAGTTTTTCCGAAAAAAAACCAGAGGATTTCAACCGGGATGTTTATAAAAAGAGTGAGATTCGACAGACTCTGGAAAATATGCGAGAGAAACCTAAAAAAATGCGGTACCCGAAACAAAAGAGAACCGTTCGACGTACATTTAAAGTTGGAAAGTCCAAGACGAGGCCGCAAATTTCTGTGTTAATATCGAATAAAACGATAAGAAATCAAATAAGTACGAAAACTCATCTTTTAAAACAGACCCCGATCGATGAAGTTCGACGATATCTTACAAAAAAAGGGTTTATTCGTGTCGGGTCCGATGCACCGAATGACGTCTTGAGAAAAATGTATGAGAGTGCCGTTTTAATTTGTGGTGAGATTCAAAATCATAACCCGGATAACTTACTATATAACTTTTTGAATGATGTCAAACCTTAAACAAATATAAATATTACTCATTATATAGAGTAATGAATATGTGGGAGATATTATTTACATTTGCCACATCTACCTTGATGTTCAAACCCTTTTCTATGTCGAAATTTCAAACCGTTTTTCGTGCAATTCCCAAGTGTGAAAAGTGTCTATATTTTTTACCAAAAGACATAGGTAGTAATGAAGTGGGTCATTGTAAAAAGTTTGGGTTTATAAGTGATAATAAAACAAAAGAAATTACGTATGACAATGCGGTTCAACAAAGATTGACGGGCACTTGTGGTCCCACGGGAAAACACTTCCTGTTGCGGGTTGGAAATTATAGGGATTAAAATTGATCTGCTTTTTCCGTTTTTTTCAACTTGAACCAACTTTATATTAAAATGACACAATCTCTAGGTCCCCCTTTTATGGCGGAGGAAACATTTGGGTTTACAATTCCCGATTCTTCACAAATAACATATGGTTACTATTGTAAATATAGTGGAAACGCCGCGTACAACTCAAGATATCAAGTTGCTTTTCTTGGTGATCAAGTTATCAAAAATGAAAAGGGTATTTATTTGTCTAGAATGACAACACAAAAGGGAAAGTATAGATACTATCTCAGTCAAGAACATAAGACGGTTTACTGTCAAGGATGCGGAAGAGCAGGATGTTTGTCTGATAGTTGTAGGTCCGGACTTGATTATGAATATTGCTATAACTCAAAATATGTGGGAAAAAATGTGGATAAAGCGTTATTGGAATTATTCACCACTTAAAGCAATACCAGTATTCGAATGCTATAACGGCCGCTGTTGTTAAATAAACTCCCGCAATGAATATTTTGTTCCGACTTGTAGTATCATTGTTTTTTTTATCGTTTTTCGGAGATTCTGGTTCTGATAATTCACCGTCGGATGAATTGGGAGTAACAATGTTTACCTTTATATTATCGATAGACCGAGGAGAAACTTTTGGTTTACTATGTGGGTCATCTAAAATACAATATTGACCATAACCATTTCCAATATTATATCTCGATGCCTTCATTATGGGCTCCGATCTAGAAGCCCTCATTTTATTAATGATTAGTTTTTATTTTTTTTAAATTGGTTTTTATCGAAAATCAATTTTATTCAAACCTGATTTTCGGTGTTCGCCAAAGGTTTCGGTCGTTTCATTCTACACAGAAACACATAACCACAATAAAGAATGGAAAACAATGCTGTGATTATTATGCCAATAAATATGGCAAATAACACTAATTTGCCCAAGTCTGACATTTTTTTATTTATCATTAACATAAATATTGGTTTATAATATCAATTTTTAATCAGAAAAAACATAAAACCTTCTTATTCATAAAAATTATTCTATGACCCCCATCAAAATCCGATACTTTTTTTCGATCGGACATCGATGTAATTCCACCGATTTCTCTATAAAATATGATTTAAGGAAATATAGTTCTCCTTTTGACTATATGTATGTTGATTTTGAGTCCGCTTTACAAATAATTCAAAAACGTTTTTCCGATTTTTGTAATGATATCGTTTTAATGGATAATCAAAATAAGAGTGTGCAATTGATCTATAAAAAAAACACGAATGTGCCCGATGAAGAATATTCAGCACTTTTGAAAAAAGAACTAAAATACATGAACGATGACTTTTCTTGGACCACTTTGCGAATCAATCAAACATACACGCGGGTTTTCGATGAAAATCATGCCCCTCATGATAATATTTATTTTTGGCCTAGGATTTGTATTCATCATCATCATAATTTAAAAGATGCTCATGTTCGAAATGGTATGCAAAAGCGATGCGATCGATTTTTGAAAATAGTGGATAATTGGTGGCAAGAATGCGTTTTGTTTTATATAACCCAAATTTTACATGGAATCAATGTTCAAGATGAAATATTGCGTTTATTGACTATGAAAAACAAATATGGATGCAAAGAATGGTTGGTCTATATAATGTGCTGTGACGACCAAGAAGATCACCATTATTTTTTAGATCGCTGTTTATTTATTATAAAACGGGTTTCCACATATGAACAACAATTCTTGGAAAGAGGAACCGATAATCATGTGAAATATTTGAATTATGATAAAGAAAATGATTTGATACGGAAATATTTTGATATGGATTTAGTTGAAAAGGAAGTTATAGATTCTGCATAAAAAACAAAGGACAAATTTACATAGTTTTTACTATGTATTAATTTTACATGTCATTATATCCTCCCTCGAAGTGGCAATTCATTACCGATAAATCCGTATCGTCAATTGAGGTTTGATACATATCGTCTTCCTCGTTTATTTTCTTGATGTAGGCATCAAGTTGTTCTTCGGTCATTGCGTTCGGGTCGTTAATGGGCACCAGTCGTGTCGCATCAATATTTAGTATGTATCCGAATAAATAGGTATCGTATATGCTTTCCCAGTGACTGTTACACTCGATTCCTCCTTCCCAAAGTCCACGTCCTCTTGTTCCTCCATAAACCTGGTCCGCACATTTCCCACAGTATCCGATGAACACTCCGGATAGACTACCGTAGTAAGCACAATTTTCACATTCTTCTGGACCAGTTTCCTCCAGGTGATTTTCGGCCCAGCCTTTCGGGAATTTAGCATGATACTTGATATTACCAATCTGGTAGGTCTCGTTTTCCTTAGTTGTAGCCATTTTGACGATTTGGTTTTATTAGTTTGAACTGGTCAGAAGAAAGTATCAATTTTGTTAGGAAGAAACAAAATTGATTGAATTGTCCAGAACGTATCGATTCAAAAAATCATTATGAACAACGGATCGCGTAGAACTTTGAATCGACATCTCGCTTACTTGAAACGTAGTGGATGTGATTTCAATAAAATGAATGAATATTATGGATACAAAGATACTGAAAATCATATCCGAAAAATCTCTTTGATGAGAGATCCAACTTTAGCAAATGTTTTCAAGCTGACTATAACACAAAAGAAACGCGAGTTGAATCCTCTTCAAACCTATATCGATAATTTGCCGAGAGATATGAATAATGTAATCTACTCTTATCTTTACGTAAAGCGAGAATTGAACTATTTGATTGAAATTCCGAATGATTTTCCATTCCGACCACTTTTATGGTCGATTGTATCGTTTAAAGAAAATGATGTTTCAAAATACGAGGATATAATAAATCCGAACGAGATGTATTGTGGAAATGACTTCTCACCTGCCATGACATTAGAATCGCAAATACTATTGCATTTGTCAGGAATTCCTTGGTTTCATGACTAGAGTGAGTTATTTGTATAGTTCACATTTCTATTCATTTTTTTCTACGTTTATTTTAGTAAATGAGTTCGGTAATAAATGGAATGTGGAGCAGTATTGCAACACCAATTGCTAATGGAGTGAGTGCTACCACTAAGGGTGTGAGTGCTGCTAGTCAAGTAATTTATGATAACACAGTGAAACCTTTAATTGAACAAGGCAAAGAAAAACATTCAGGTGAAAAACAAAACGGCACCGATGAAGTAGAAACAATTCCTCTTAATAATGAAGAAAAAAACCTTATAAAAAAAGATTTGCAGTGTGTTTTTTCTTATTATGTTGAAAGAGATAATATCGGAGACACTAAAAACTTGGAAAAGTTTGATTCTATAAGACGCATTCATAAAAATAATGGACAATATTCAGCGAGACCTTATGCTAATAACGATACGGTGATTACTAAAAAGTTTTGGACTTCAATATATGGTGACATTTGCTCGACGATTAATTCTTATTATACAAAGTTAAAACCATGTAAAACTGGGATTACGTTTAAATATTATAAAAAACTTTCGACTGTAATAGGACATTGGATAGAGATATACACTGTAAACAAAGAGTTAGATTTTAACAATGAAGATGGTCATTTGTTTCAATTCATTTTTATGTATTATCATGGCGACAAAAAACTATCAGATGATTCACTAATAACAAGTGACGAATGGATGGGAATTTTTGATAGAATTGAGAGTATAAAAAAAACGCATACCTTTGAAGATTTTGTTTCTTTCTTTATAGGAGTTGTCGAAGGGAATTATCGTAACCCTCCTCCTCCTAAATCAGGAGGGATGAAAAAACGTTCACGCAAATCCAAACGGAGAAATAAAAAGAATGGTAAGACCAAGAAGCGTTAGACAATTCATTTTTAAATAGATATAAACTTTTTTTCATAGAATTTATATCTATATGGCCGAATCTACATCTATTTATAAAGATTATATCGATCTTACCAAAACATATCAAAAACAATATGGTGAAAATACGATTTTACTTATGCAGGTAGGTGCGTTTTTTGAAGTCTATGGATTCAAATGTCCGTTAACGGGCTTGATACAAGAAAGCAGAATCGAAGAATTCACCCAAATGTGTAATTTGAATGCATCTGAAAAAAAGATTGTATATGAATCGAGACAAGTGATAATGGCCGGGTTCCGTGATTATAGTCTCGATAAATATTTGCAAAAGATTATGGATTATGGTTTCACTGCGGTTGTTTATGTCCAAGATAAATCGGGAAAAAATATTACGCGGGTTTTGGACGCGGTTCATTCCCCCGGGACTTATATTTCTTATGATACCGAATGCTTACCGCAAATGTCCAATAATATCATGTGTATTTGGCTCGAACGATTTAAACCGAGAACACGGATAGGATCCAAAGACGTTTTGATCTGTGGCTTATCCGTAGCGAATATTTTCACCGGAAAATCGGCAATCACAGAATTCCAAAGTCCATATGAAATCGTTCCCACGACATTTGATGAGTTAGAAAGATGTGTTTCCATTTATTCCCCCAGTGAAGTGATTCTCATTTCGTCTTTTTCTTCCTCGGAAATCGAGTCTATTATCCAATTCTCTGGGCTAAGTTCAACTGTATTTCATATTGTAAATTCGGAAACTTCCGAAAAGGTGAAAAAATGTGAAAGGCAACAATATACACAACATATTCTCGATACCTTTTTTGGAAAGGAATCTTTACAAACGTATTCTGAGTTCTCAACGTATTCTATTGCGACACAATCCTTTTGTTATTTACTTGACTTTATCCAAGATCATAATCCGAATTTGGTGAAAAAGATTGGTGTTCCCGATTTTCATGTCTCGAATCAAATGATTTTGGCGAATCATACGTTGAAACAGCTCAATATTTTATCGGATAGTCCGACATCTGGGAAAAGAGGGTCTGTTTCCGCGTTTTTGAATAAATCTTCCACACCTATGGGCCGCCGTCTCTTTCACCAGCAAATTGTTTGTCCAACAACTGATATTGAATGGTTAAATCAAGAATACAAAATGACCGCAGTTATGCTGGATCAATATGATATGGTTCCAAACTGCCGAAAGAGTTTAACTAAGATCCGTGACTTGGATAAGATTTGTCGCCAGATTATCGTGAAAAAGATATATCCTTCTACCATTTTTCAACTCTATGAATCCGTGAATCTTTCACAACAAATTCTAATATGTTTCCAAGATTTATCCGAGATTTTAAAATATGTAACAAAAGACATGAACATTCCTCGAATTCAGGAGTTTTTGATGTTTCTAGATAGCCAATTTTATATGGATCGGTGTTCTAATATATCGTCTTTTTCAAATATAGAAGACACTTTCATAAAACCAGGAGTAAACACAGTATTGGATCAGCTGTATCAGTCATATAAAGAAAACACATCGAACTTTAATAAAATTCATCAATATTTCAATACATTGATTCAAGGTGAGTCCAAGAATATCGATACTACGGAATATGTAAAGATTCATGAGACGGAAAAATCGGGTTCAACCCTTCAAATTACGAAAAAACGCGGACTGGTACTAAAATCCATATTGGCAAAACGCGAATCCATTAAAATCTCGGGAACACCCATTGTAATTGAAACGAAGGATGTAAAGTTGGTTTCCGCATCAGGATCCGCGGATGAAATCGAGTTTCCTTTCCTAAAGAAGACATGTCAAGACATTTTATATCAGAAAGATGGTCTCATAAGGGCGTTAGTCAATACGTATTATGAAATTTTGGAAAGAGTTGAGTCGGATTGGTATCAAACCATAGAATCTCTATCGCAGACTATTGCAAAACTCGATGTGCTTCAATGTAAAGCTTTCATTGCTAGAGAGTTTAATTACTGTAGACCAGTGATAGACCAATCATCGGAAAAAGCTTTTATTAAGACCGAACAACTTCGTCACTGCCTTATTGAACATATCCAACAGAATGAGATCTATGTTCCAAATGATATTCATATTGGCTGCGACGGTCAAGATGGAATGTTGGTCTATGGTACGAATGCGGTCGGAAAAACGAGTCTAATTCGAGCTCTAGGCATTTCTGTGATCATGGCACAAGCCGGATTATATGTTCCTTGTTCTAAATACGTATACAAACCCTATACTGCAATTTTTTCACGTATTCTTGGAAACGATAATTTGTTTAAGGGACTTTCGACTTTTGCGGTGGAAATGTCGGAATTGCGTATTATTTTGAAGATGGCCGATCAGAATAGTCTAGTTCTTGGAGATGAACTCTGTTCTGGTACGGAAACAGAATCCGCACTTAGTATCTTTGTGTCCGGTTTACAACATTTACATCGAGAGAAAACCAGCTTCTTATTTGCCACGCATTTTCACGAAATTATAGGATATGATGAAATCAAGGAGCTGGATCGCTTAGTTTTGAAACATATGTCTGTAATTTATGATCGCCAAATGGATGCGTTAATTTATGATAGAAGGTTATGTGATGGTCCTGGAAATAGAATGTATGGTCTAGAGGTATGTAAATCACTACATTTGGATGATGCATTCTTGGAAAATGCATATCAGATCAGACAAAAGTATTTTTCTAAGTCGGAACTTTCTTTCGCTTCTTCACCTTATAATAAAGATAAGATTCGTGGGATCTGTGAATTATGTAATGAAAAACTGGGTGAAGAAATACATCACTTAGATCCACAGAAAAATGCGGATGTAAATGGATTTATTGGTACGTTTCATAAAGATCATGCTGCGAATTTGATGACGGTATGTTCGAAGTGTCATGATAATATTCATGCATCTAATAATTCTGAAAAGAAAATTATTCGTAAGAAATCCACGAAGGGGTATGTGAATTTGACTGTTTAGTAAACTTAGGAGGAACCCCTATATCATTTTATTTTTTTTTATAAATTATACTATTACATTTTGAATAAATTATAAATAACCGCTAGTATGATTGAATATCCAACGGTTGTTATAAATACTAGAGTAAGTTTTTCTGTATTCTCATAAAAGTCATTTGGATTCAATGTTAAAATATGTTTTTCATAATCGGTTTCGATCCCTTCGTCATCCTTATAAATATCTTCTATCTTACTTCCTTCTATTTCTTCGGAAATATCTGTTATAGAATCGTTTAATACGATTTCGCTAGGAATTCTTGTATCAGTGCAGAAAAAACAAAACCTCATTTTTAAATATAAAAAAAATACTTTTATGTTTTTTCAATCGTTAAACCTATTTATATCAGCATTATCCACCGGGAACCCAGAATAATTATGTGGATTTTTCTGAATTTATTTGTTATTACCGAAACTGGTAAAGAACTAAACTACCCGAAGGGCGGGAGGGGGTCATAGGGGCTGGAATCAGCTTCGCTGATTCTGAAGACCGGGGGTTCCCCCTAATTTATATTGTAACCGTTTTCTCGTTTTGAACGATAACACTTCCCAGTCGATCTCCTTTTTGTAAATCTTTTACAAAAGCGTAAACTATTTGCACGTTCTTCATAGAAACGAACCTGGAATGTTGTTTACATAGGACAGCACCTTGTTTTATCACGTAGACGCGATCTTTTCGATCCAACAATTCGGGTATCGCTGCGATCACGTGACCGGAAGGTTGTCCAGCTATGTGGAACCAGATATGATGTGGTTCTGCTGCGTCGATGATTTCAAAGTTTTCTTTCGCTGATTTCCCGATGAAATACTCGACATTTAGACCACCAATATTTGGAAAATTGATGATTTTGGTAATCATTTTGATTGTTGTTTGAAATTATACAAAGAACAAAAAGCGGTTCAATTTTTTAAGGGGAAACCAAGGTTTCCCCTTAAACCCCTTCCTTTTAGTCTTAAATGAATAGGAGGGATCTTAAGGGAACCTTGGTTCCCTTAAACCGTGGTTTCCCTGCTAAGGACAGTTTCCCATACACTTTCCCTGATAATACCAATAATCTCTATTGGGTATAGTTATATCACTGAATACGGATTTAATTGTGGGTCCGCCAGCATTTCCGGCAACGCATTTTGTACCACCCACCAAAACACAACATTCCGTAGATGCACAGGTATCCGCAGTCAAAGCGTTACATTTTGTATTTCTCGTCTGATCATCATTTGCATACTGTGTACAAAATCCTCCCTGCAAATAAGGTGCTCTCGTTATTGGAGCAGCCTGTGACAAGTTTGTAGTTTTACTTAAATATATACTATCTTCATAAGTTGGTTTAAATCCGGTTGATGCAAAAGGAAAACTACCGGGTTCATAATAAACGGGATAAGGATCTATCAAATTTAAAGAAACATCAAAATTTACCTGTTGTGCTTCTTTTTTGTCACCTCTAAGTTCAGGATTAATATTTTTATAATCGTCCATATTGGCAGCGTCATATGTTAAAGAATTTTGTTTGAATTCGCCTTTTTCTTTATAGATATCAATAACGTTTACACACTTTAGTTCATCTTCTGAATACTTTCCTGTTGGAGCTATTGGAACGATTCCTCCCGTTTTTGGATCCACGTTTGATCCTTTTATTAATTCTGAAGCATCAATCTTAAGTTTACAACCATCGGGTATAGGTCTCATTTTTAGTAGTCCCGGTTGATTTTTTATTGATATTTTGTAATATCCATCGGGTATTTTTCCATCTTTCGGAATATCAATTACGTCCGGATATAATTTTTCCATAGGATTTTCATTTTGTTTATTTGGTCCAGGTTGCGTATTTGGTCCCGGTTTCCTACTTGGTGCCAGTTTCTTAATCGGTTCCGATTCTTTATTCTGTCCCGGTTCTTTATTCTGTCCCGGTTCTTTATTCTGTCCCGGTTCTTTATTCTGTCCCGGTTGGTTATTCAGTAAAAGAGAGTTTGATTCACCTGGTGTCAATCCCTCTTTTTTATGTATATAGCGTCTCCATATTTCGAGACCTAATAAATAGACGATTGAAATTACAACCCCTAGTTTTATTAGATTAGACACGAATGATCCAAAGAGTTTATCTAAACAGAAAAAATTAGGTAATCGATATTTATTCATTATTGAGCAGATCAAAATCCAAGATCCAAATATGATAACTACTATTTTATATACTTCCATTTATATTATTTGGATAAAAAAATTGATTCAAAATGGCATAGAAACAATATAGGTAAACTATAATAGAATGATTATTCCCATAAAATGTTTCACATGTGGATGTGTTTTAGCTGACAAATATAGATTCTTTCAAGACGAAGTTCGAAAGAAGAAGATCCAGAAGGGTCTTCAGGTAGAAAAAGTGATTTATTTGACCAAAGATACTATGGATAAAACGCCCGAAGGAGAAGTTTTAGACCAATTAAAACTTGTTAATGTTTGTTGTCGTCGGCATATGTTGACTCATATTGATATTGAATAATTTATCAAGTAACTATATAGATGGCTAAAAAATCGATTAAGAAAACATTAAGAATAAAAAACAAACGTAGATCAAAGCGTTCGAATCGACGCGTTTTAAAAGGAGGAACCAACTTTCCAACTGTTGATAATGTTATACCTTATAACGAAAATATTGGTTTGGCCGGAGATCCAATAGATCCTTCCACTCAAATTTCCGGACGTAACTGGGTAGGTGGAAAAAAGCGAAGATTGTCGAAAAAATTCTTAAAGAAAATGAAAATGGAAATGAAAAAAAAAGGAGGTTCTATTTTTAATTATGATTTATTAACTGGTGCGTCTTTTCAGGATAATGCGGTTCAGTCATTAAATACCAGTTCGGGAACTCAAAACACGCTTGATAAAATAATAGGCAATCCTCAAGAAACTGGACCTACATTGTCCTATAATAGAATGCCTGATTCCGCGTTAGTTTAGTATATTTTCTAAATATACACTATAGCATGGCGATTGCCGGATTACGCAATTTATGCACGCCCGCTTATCTTTATTTAGTAATATCTGTTGTGGCTATGGTTATCATGTTTTACCAAAATATTGGTAATGTCGATAAATATTGCATAGGATCTTACACTTGCACCGTTTCCAGTACCATTTTGATTTTCTTGATCAAGGCGGTTTATATTTTATTCTGGACCTGGGTTCTTAATTTAATATGCCGTGCTGGTGCACCTGGTATATCTTGGTTCTTGGTTCTTCTTCCGTTTATCTTAATGTTTATTTTGGTTTCACTTCTTTTTGTCTCCAATTAGGTGAACCGTCGGCTTTCCGCGAAGCTTACACCCCAAGACCCCTCCCTTGTTTCTTTCAGAAGTATCCACCGGGAACTCATAATAATTATGTGGGGTTTTTTGAATTTATTTGTTATTACGGAAACTGGTAAGAAACTGTTATAATGAAGGGCGGGAGGGGGTCATAGGGGGAACCGGCAGTTCCCCCTAATTTCTTTGCAAGATATATACATGTTCAAAATGAATTTAGTTTATTCGAACCGCGGTGTTCCATTACAGCCTTTTGTGCCCCCACCACCACCTCCTCAGCAGCCGGTTCAGGCACAGTCTACTAGGCCCATTTCCATTGCAAATAGATCAATGTTTAACCGCACTGTAAAACCCGAAGGTGGGTGTGGATGCGGTGGCGGTCATTAATTCTTAATCAGAATTATCCACCGGGAACCCAGGAAAAATACATGCAATTTTTCATTACAGAACCACTTGAGGTAAAATGTTAAAGAATTAAAATAATCGAAGTACGGGAGGGGGTCATAGGGGGAACCTGTGGTTCCCCCTATGCTTAATGTAATTTCTAATTATTGTTTATTATGAATAAGATAATAAACAATCTTAGCCATATCGGCGACTTGTTTGCTATTCCGTTTTTTTTATTATTGACATACTATTTTTATAGTTTGCCTGAAAAATCAACCCTGGAATACGTTCTATTTGTATTTAGTGTTTCTGGGTTATTAATGGATGTTTTATTTACCTGTTCTTTTCTTTTAACATAAAATTGATTTAAACGTATAAAAATACAATGTGTAATATATATTTACTATAACTATGAATCCCGCAATTTCTCAGGTATCGGAAGATGGAGATCTTCTCGGGTTTACTCTTTCCGGGATAAATCTTTCTTTCGCAAACGCACTCAGACGCACCATTCTTTCTGATATTCCATGTGTCGTTATTCATACTGAAACGCATGAAACAAACCAGTGCACAATCACAAAAAACACGGGGCGTCTACATAACGAAATTTTGAAGCATCGTCTGAGTTGTATTCCCATTCATACTTCGGATTTGATCGACTTTCCAAATAAGTATATATTGGAACTCAATGTAAAGAATGATACTGAGAATATCATGTATGTGACAACCGAGCATTTTCGCATAAAGAATAAGGAGAATGGAAATTATTTGACAAAAGATGAGACTCGTAAAATATTCCCTCCCAATACACTTACCAATTCATTCATTGATTTTGCGAGGTTGCGTCCTGCGATTAGTGATTCCATTCCAGGGGAAGAACTCGCTTTAACCGCTAATTTTAGTGTGAGTGCAGCGAAGATAAATAGTATGTACAATGTAGTGTCCAAATGTTCTTATGGAAACACTCCTGATCAGACAAAGATCATGGAAGCATGGGAAACACAAGAGTCGAAACTGAAGTCGGAGGGATCCGCACAGAGTGATATAGAATTTCAAAAAAGAAACTTCTATTTACTCGATGCACAGCGGCATTTTGTTCCTGATAGTTTTGATTATGTATTACAAACAGTAGGAGTTTATGAAAACAAAGATCTGGTGAAAAAAGGATGTGCTGTTTTACAAAACAAATTTATTGATATGATCCAGGCTATTGATTCGGATATCATGCCCATTTTCAATAGTGAAACCACAATGGATTATTGTTTCGATGTTATCCTGGAAAATGAAGATTATACCATCGGTAAGGTTCTTGAATATATCATTTATGAAAAGCATTATCAGGGGGATAAGACACTATCCTTCTGTGGGTTCAAGAAATTCCACCCCCATAATGCAGATAGCACGTTGCGTATTGCATTCGAAAAAAGTTCAGATAAAAATTCGGTGAAACTTTATTTGAGGGAGGCAGCTATTGCTGCACAAGATCTTTTCAGACGTATTTATGATATGTTCAAGTAATAGGTAACAATAAAATTAAAGAAATAAATATAAAACCATTTTTTTATATTTATAAAGCATGTCACTAAGAAAATTTGTTAATAAAATTTGTTCTTGTTGTTTGCATTGGATTCATTTAACACCAAGACAACATTTTTCACCTGTTTTGCAAAAAGAAGATATTCCTATTCATCATAATATAACCTTTGATTTTGATAATTTTGTTGGTGAATATAAACATTTACAAAACGTTTCATGGAAAGAGTGTAAACCTTATATTCCCGACGTCATTTGTGGAAAAGTTATAAAAGTATATGACGGTGATACTATCACTATTGCAAGCCGGCTTCATAACTCTTCGGATGAAACTATTTATAGATTTTCAGTTCGTCTTCTCGGAATCGATTGTGCAGAAATGAAATCGAAGAATGAAATTGAAAAATTGCATGCAGTTCAAGCAAGAGATGCTTTGTCTTCTATCGTATTGGGAAAATTGGTAATTCTAAAAAATGTTACGATTGAAAAATACGGAAGACTTCTCGCCGATGTTTACTATAATAATATTTGGTTAAATGGTTGGATGTTGGAAAATCATTATGCAGTTCCTTACGATGGAGGAAAAAAAATTATTCCAATAGAATGGATAAATAATAAAATTGATCCAAATGGATTGTAGTAATTCATATAATAATGAAACATGGAGAAACGATTGAATTCCAAGATCGAAGAATATATTAAGACGTTCAAGGATGAAATTCGTAACCATGTAATTGAATTGAATTTTGACGATAAGACAAAGACTGCTGATCTTGTCGGGTTTGTATATGATTATGAACGTTTGTCTTTTCAAAAAGATGATCTATCAAAGAGAAAGAGGGTAAAAAACTGTATTCCGAATTCAAATAGATGTAATGCAAAGCGGGCAAATGGAGAGCAGTGTACGAGGCGTAGAAAAGATGAATGTGAATTTTGTGGAACGCATTCTAAGGGAACACCTCATGGAGTGATTGTTCCAAATTCAGAGCAGGTCAATTTACATAAGATGGAAGTATTCGCTGAAGAAATCAAGGGGATCGTTTATTACATCGATCATTTCAATAATGTATACAAGACAGAAGACATTATGGAAGGTAAGGAAAATCCTAAAATCGTTGCTAAATATGCGAAAACTGAAACTGGTTATTCTATACCTGAATTTGGGTTGGTGTAATGTTTATTTGTTTACCTTTCGAACAATGTTTTCTCTAACAATATCTTCCCTATTTTCTAAAATGTAATTATTTAACTCAGTTGCTTTCGCAGTGTCGTTGTCGAAAAAATTTGATAAAACATTTAGTAACATTTTTTTTGTGATAGGTTTTTTAACGTTTTTTTTGTTATATATGATTTGACCGTCATTGATATCAAAACAATCGATTTCGTTTTTCTTCATTACATCAATGAGTGAATCCGAAATAGCTTTTTTTTCTTTTTTTCTTATTAACTGTTGTTGTTGTAAAACTCTTATTTCGTTATCGATTTTAACCCATTCTTTAATTGTTTTCACTAATTGTTCTTTGTTTTCCATATGTATACATTTATAAAATATTTTTAAATGTGTTTGATAAAAAGAATTCTTTTATTATAGTATACTAACTATAACATGATTCGAATGAATTTTAATACAACATTCAAAGGTACATCAAACAATAAAACTATTGCACCTATTCAAATGATAGCTCATCCACCAAACCAAACGTATAATTCGAATCATGAGACCGAAACACGCAAAGTTGATGTAGTTATAGATCGACCCATTAAAAAATTGGCATGGGGTGAACCTATATGGTTTTTATTTCACACACTTGCACATAAAGTAAAAGAGGAAACATTCAACATCGTAAAAAGTGAACTATTGAATATCATATTTTTGATATGCAATAACTTGCCTTGTCCGGATTGTTCGAATCATGCGACTAGGTATTTACAAGGTATAAATTTTGACGCAATTGTAACAAAGACGCAGTTGAAAGAGATGTTATTTAATTTTCACAATTCTGTAAATATGCGAAAAGGTCTCCCCATTTTTCCAAGAGAGCAATTAGATGAAAAATATAATACAGCTATTACCGCAAATATTATTAATAATTTTTATTATAATTTTGATAAGAGTTCAAATAATCAAAAAATGGCCGCGAATGGGTTTCATAGAACAAGAACGATTCAACGAATGAAAACCTGGATCTTAACCCACGCTCGTTATTTTGATCCTTAATTTTATTGTTTCTTTTTAACTGGACGACATCTATACATACTTCTACTTGGTTGTGTACAAACATCTTTGTTGTTTATTCCGCTAAAATATGTAAAATCTGCTATTTTTGTTGAATCTATTATCATTGCCCATAATACACCAATTAGTCCACCTATTATCAATGATGTTAATAGATATTCAGGTGAAGCACAGCTATTTGATGTACTCCACATAAAGTCCGCTATTACAATCAAAGGGAATATTATAAAAGTGGCAATATTTTGTGATTGTAAATTATTCACACCAATGAAATAGGATAGATAAGCAAGTGTGTATCCAAAAACGGTTTGACTCAAGGGTAATCTGGATAATGGTTCGTTCGCACCTAATGTTAACATATTGCATTTTGCTTGATTTAAAGCGGGAACATCTTGTTTTGGTAGTACGTTTCCAACAATTATTGTGGTTACACTTGCCATTAACAAACCAACTAAATAGATAAGCCCTTTGAAATCTTGATTAAATATGGATTGTAATGCAAAATAACTAACAATTATGAACGGCGATAACCGAAAAAATAAATATATCAAATTAATAATATTAAGATCCATGTTATTATAATATTATTAGATAATTCTAGGAGGAACCCGTGGTTCTCCCTACTTACCAGTTTCCGTAATAACAAATAAATTCAGAAAAACCATATAATTATTCTGGGTTCCCCTATCCTATTCATATATAATTGATAACACATCTTGTATATGTTTGATCGATATAAACGATATTTTTTTTTCTATGAACATTTCCCCGTACTTTTTGTTACATTCCTCGAAATCGTTTTGATTGGATTCTGGATATAAAAATGTTTTAACCCCTGCACGAATTCCACCTAATATTTTTAATTCTAATCCTCCGATCGCTGTTATATCTCCGGTTAATGTTATTTCTCCTGTTATTGCATAATCGTTTTTTATTTTCTTATCTGTAAATAAACTATATATAGCTGTCGTTATTGCTGCTCCCGCGGATGGCCCGTCTTTCGATACGGCTCCCTCAGGGCAGTGAACATGAATCCCTCGACTACGTGTTTCTTCCATCGATTCTATCCATTTTTTTTGAATAGATTGTGGTGTAAGATTCCAGGCTAAAGTTTTTGCCACATTCATACTTTCTTTCATGACATCTCCTTGCATTCCTGTTAATTTTAATTCCAAGAATGTTGATGTTGGAAAAAATCTACACTCTATTGAAATAATACCGCCTTTTCCTTGTGAATTTGCCCATAGTCCGTTTATTATTCCCATTTCCGGTTTGATATGTATCATTTTTTCATTTATTTTAATGTACTTTTTCAAATATTTTTTACCTAAATCGTCTTTTTTTACTACTATTGGGACGTTTGTTTTGTCAGATTCGGTTTGATTTGATAATAATTCTATATTTATGTCACCGTATAAATCAAACATTATTTCCTTCAGTTTTCTTATTCCTATTTCCACCGTGTAATTTTCTATAATTCGATCTAATGTTTCGTCTTCTATTTCGACCGTGTTTTCAAACCCCATTTTTTCGTTTATTTCGGGAATTATAAATTTTTTGCATATCACATGCTTATCTTTTGGAGATAAATTATCAAATTTAATACGGTGTATGCGATCAAGCAAAATAGGGTCGATTTGATCTGGATCGTTATATGAAAAAATGAATAGTACTTTGGATAGATCTATTGGTATTCCGTTGAAATATTTATCTTGGAATTCATCGTTTTGTGTAGAATCAATTAAATGCATAAGAATCCCTATAATTTCTTTACCCTGTTCTGTCTTACTCACTTTGTCTAATTCATCAATATATATAATGGGATTCATACATTTTACATCCATTAATGTGTCTACGATTTTCCCCCATGTCGAATTTACATAAGTATAATTATGACCTTCCAGTGTAGGACCATTTGAAGATCCACCTATAGCTATAAACGCAAATGGTCTCGGTATTCCGTTTTCATCCTTTAAACAATTTGAAATTCCTTTTTTCGCAAGAGATGTTTTTCCTATCCCGGGTGCACCTTCAAACCCAAAACAATAACCTTTTTGATCACCGTTTATCCATTGTGATATTATTTTGAATATTTGTGTTTTTGCAGAATTGTGTGCATATATAGATGATTCAAGTGACGTTTTGATATCATTCATATCTGATTGAAGAAATTTTATTTTTTCTTCTATCTTTTCTATCAAAACAAGTTTTTCTGGTTTCAAGTCTAATTTTTTGAATATTGATTCATGATTTTTTAATGATAATATTGCATTTTTTTTATTGAACGGTTTCTGTTCGGTTATGTTTAATTCTTTCAAGCATGCCTTTATTTTTGGTATTTTCATTTTATTTATAGCATCATTGCACAATTGAATCGCGTTTAATGAAACCGTTCTCTTTATGTCTTCTATTTTATTTTTAATCTCAAACAAGGTATATTTTTTTTTCACCGAAAAATTTTCATAAAAGTTATCCACACTGTTTCCAAGATTTATAAACATGGTATTCAAATCTGTCATTTTATGTAAAACCGGCTCTTTTTTATAAATATCAAACGGTATTTTCAATAAGCCCTCTAGGTATTGTTTTGCCTTACTTCCTTGATCTTCCGGTTTGCATCGAACTTCTTTTAATTTTATCATCGCCTTTTGTTTAATAATGTCGCTCGTCTTCATTAACAAGATTTGTTGTTCCAATGATACCTTTCCAGTATCGTATTTTATGCTATCACTTGAATAATTCATTGTGCATTTCATAGCATCTTTAAAATAAAGTTTTATATTCCAAGGTAATGAGTTATAAATAATATTTTGTCTATCCGAATCTATAGTTATTTCGTTGTTATTTGATTTAACGGGTGTTAATGTATCATATAAAATATAGGCTATGTAATGAATATCGCTTTCCTTACTATAAATTAATAAATGTATTAAAAATTTGCGTTGGTTGACGGTATCCATCTCCAAAAATTTTTTAATGATAACCTCCAAATTATTCGCTTTTACATATTCAACATCTTTAATTAAAGATATATATTTTTTGTAAATGTCATTACCGCTATATATTAAATAATCTTTTAGGGTTAATGATTTTATTAAACGGTCAAATATGATTATATCGATAGATCCATCATTCGTTTCTTTAATTTTTTCATATGTCATTTTTTGATATTTAATGAATGGTTCATTCGTTAACAGCTGTGGATCTATATCATCCAAGAGTGCTGATAATATTATTGTTTTTTCTTCCTTTTTATTTTGAATTATAAGTCTGGATCCATTTATGGAATAATCAATCGATCTGGATAACGTATTGGGTTCTAAACATTCTAATTGGTTACATAATTCCGGAATTATTGTATTTTCATTCAGTTTATCACAACATCCTATACTGTTATTTTCAATTTCTTGTTTCGATCTTACTAATTTATAACTTATGAACGATGCGTGTTTTTTAATAATATTTAATTTTGATAAATACAGTTCAGTTTCGTTTGATTTATGAGAAAACGCTATATCAAAATTTTTACCAAAAACCAAGTATAATACATCGTTCAAGTCGTTTGTTCCAAAACCTGATACTAAGGTCGACATTTTATTAAATATATTCTGTAACTTTGTTAATGTTTCTTGTTCCTCGTCGATTTCAATGGATAAAATCATGTCTTCGTTTTTATCGTGAATCTCATTTAGGTTGAAATTGCATACATTCAAATCACTATTACTAAATATATCTAATTTTTTGTGTTTTTGCAAAGAAATTAATACATTTTGAATAATAGAGTTAATCTTTTTTGACTTTTCGAATATAAAATCTTTCAATTTATCATTGTGTTCGTTTGATTTTGAGAACTCATCTTTGACCAATGATACAGAAATTATAGGTTTATTTTTTATCATTCAAAATCTATATACCTTATATTTTAACGCTATATTATATTAGAGTTAAGCAAGTGATAATGAAAATGATATAAATATATTGTTAGAATATATTATATCCAAATAAAATGGGCATACCCAGCTATTTCTCGTATATTATTAAAAATTATTCTAATATTATACGTAGTCTGAAAGATGTTTTGAATCAAGATATACATCATTTGTTCATGGATTGTAATTCCATTGTATATGATGCGTTTCGTGGAATAGAAGATGCCGAAAATATGAACATTTACCAATTGGAAGAGTTATTGATCGAATTGGTTTTAAATAAAATAGAAGAATATTTGATTCTTATAAAGCCAAAAAAAACGGCTTATATTGCATTTGATGGAGTTGCCCCTTTGGCAAAAATGGAACAGCAACGTAGTCGCAGATATAAAAATTCTGGTGGAAAAACTAGTGGCTGGTCTACTTCGAACATAACGCCCGGAACCGAATTCATGAAAAAGTTATCCAAGAAGTTGAACAAAAAGTTTGAAATATATAAAAATGAGGCAATTCAAGCGAAAATTATTATTTCTACATCGGAAGAACCTGGAGAGGGTGAACATAAACTATTTCAATACATAAGATCTTCTCCCACTATGTTGCCCACTGACAATTGTGGCGTTTATGGACTAGATTCGGATTTAATTATGCTGGCACTATTTCATAGTCAATATTTTGATAACATATATGTTTTTCGTGAGGCCACAGAATTCATCAAAAGTTCTGTGGATATAAAAACTGAAACTGATAATGAGTGTTGTTTTATGGATATTAAAAAGTTATCCGATTCGATTGTTAAAGAAATGCGGTGTGGTGTAGATGTTCGTTCTCGAATATATGATTATATATTTTTGTGTTTCTTTTTGGGAAATGATTTTTTGCCACATTTTCCAAGCTTGAATATTCGAACACATGGAATTGATATGTTGTTGGAAATTTATCGATTATATATTGGTAAGTTCCCAGATAGAAGTTTTATTTCGGAATTCGGAAAGGAACTAAAAATTCAATGGAAATGGGTTTCCGTGTTTATCAAAGAACTTGCAAAAAGAGAGCACGATTATTTGCTTCAGGAATATACTCTTCGTGAAAAGTGGGATCGTAAACCATGGTCTATAGACACAGAAGCAGAATTGGATTTTCTTACTCAAAGTGTCCCTGTTATTTATCGCCCGGAAGAAAGTTATATATGTCCTTCTGAAAAGGGATGGGAATCGCGATACTATAAATGTCTATTTGAAAATGATGTATCTGTAAAAGGTGTTTGTAAGAATTATGTCGATGGATTACAGTGGGTTTTTAAGTATTATACCGCAAAATGTCCAGATTGGAAATGGCGATATGATTATCATTATCCACCACTTCTTTCAGATTTAACCACCTATGTTTCCGCTGGCGTTTCCGAGAATTTTTCCGAGAATTCTCCGGTTTCACCTAGTGTGCAATTGGCCTATGTTTTACCGATGACCCAACATGGATTACTGAATTCGAAAACAAGAGATTTTATATCAAAATATGATTCGAATCTTTATCCTTCTCAAATTAAATATAAATGGGCATTTTGTAGATATTTATGGGAAGCACATGTCGATTTGCCTGCGATTTCACTCGAAAAAATGAGGTCCTGGGAAAAAGCATTTTAAGGAAATAAAATTGATTTTTTCATTGATTTATGGTTTGACTATAAATCAATCTATACAAAATGGATCCATCAAGACCGGGATTTTATACAAAGGTTAGGGGATGGGTGTATAACATTATACGTTCTTCATTTGTGAATGCATTTATTGTTTGTGTTTTATGGAGCACTCTTCATTATTCGGCATCACATCTTTATGTAAAACTTTGTACTTATCCGAGTGTTTATGGTTTCTTATTGTCTCCTATAATTGTAGATACACCGCATTGTTCGGCTATAAGATGGCTTGTTTATAATGGTGCGTCGCAAATTAAATTGCTATGGGCATTTATGGGAGGTTATGCCGCAAACGGTCTAGAAAAAATATGGGGATAACCATATATATGGTTGAAATTAAAGAAGATGATAAACGAATATATATAACATTGTTAAATCGCGAAACTACAAACATAGAAAACATTTATAATAAAAATTATTTTTTTTCTCTTGGTCTTGAAATGATCGATGAAGATGAAGAAAAAACAAACAATAAATCAGAGGATGGGATTTTAGATAATTTCAAAGAAGGATCAACAATAAAATTTGTTATTAAAAAAACTTTAAAAGAACACAGTTTCTCCAATTTCACTTCATATTTAGATGATATTAAAAAATCGCCAAATTTGAATCCATTGACTGTTTTTGAAAGCGGAATCGATTATATTGCCTTAGAAAATATAACAAATGACCTTTGTAGCTGTTTGGAATATATTAACTTACACGGAATGCAATTGATTGAAAAGAAAAAAGAGCATATTTATGTTATTAATGGAAGATTTATAATTCTAACTGAAGATGTAGTTTTGTTTGATGAGAAAAACGCTGCGAATGAAGAAAGTATATTAAAAATACTAACTGAAATATGTGGAATCGAATACGCTCGTGATGAAGATCATTTTAAACCATTTATTTATGGCACGTTTTTATATAATACATTAAAAAAACTCGTTTCTTAGGTTTTGTTGTCATATTAGCAATAAGCGTGGTAAGGAGGGGGGTGCGGGGGGAACCATGGGTTCCCCTGCCCTTTAGAGGGCAAGGGGTAGGTCGAGGTCGAGGTGTAGTTGAGGTTGTAGGGAAGGAGGGGGTAGGTCGAAGAGGAAGAGAAGGTCACAATTTTTGGGAGGATTTTCCCATTCACGAAGGGCGAC
>Ga0209088_10000011_pt1 | contig 188747 bp, 241 predicted proteins | sample S_140625_EF_Meta_FD_187324 | JGI IMG/M metagenome (GOLD analysis project Ga0209088, IMG submission 187324) | Freshwater microbial communities from Lake Simoncouche, Canada to study carbon cycling - S_140625_EF_MetaG (SPAdes) (version 2) | ecosystem: Environmental > Aquatic > Freshwater > Lake... | reverse complement strand
CAAGGTTGTTAAATGAAAAAACAGATTCCACAGATTAAATATAGCAATCTTAAATCTATTACATCTTATGTTGCAGATTTACAAGGAGACGAGAAAGCATTTAAAATACTAAAGAATGTTGGCAAGAAGGTAATCACAGAAGAAGAATATATTATGATAGGTTTTAGACATATATTCTCAAAATCAAAGAATAATAAATTTGAATTGACTTCCATTAATAAAAAGTTAAAATCTAAAAAGAGATGAAGAATAAAACTCAACTTATGATTGACCCGCCTTCTGGTTGGAAATATGGCTTTCCTAAACCATACGATGAGAAAAAAGATGGACACTTAAAAACTTTCTTAAAAAAGAATGGTTATCCAACAAAAGATATTGATTTTGCATTAGAAAATTGTAGAATGTTTTATGAGGAGATTGAAGTTATAAAAACAAAAAATAAATCTACTGACCCTTACCATCTTAAAGTAGGTAAGTTTAAGAAAAAGAATGTATTTGATACTCAAGTGGATATGGGAGATCGTATGAAAGATTTTTTCCTTGGCTTGGGCAGAAGGGTAATTACAGAAGATGAGTTTATTAATATTGGTTTTAACTATGCACTAATTAAAGGCTTGGGCGAGGCTAAAAAGACTAAAAGCAAAAGAAAATGAAGCTACTTTTAAGTAAATTTCTATATCATATTGGTGATATTATTAGTTTAACTACTATGAGGCTTGGAAATGGCTATGGTTGGAAAGTTTATAATAAGATTATGCTCTGGAGTGTTGATTTAGACCAGAATGGAAAGGTTTGGAAATATGTCAAACCTAAAAAGAAAAGCAAAAGTAAAAAGAAATGACATTTAATAATTTTCAGACTAATGCTAGTAGAACTGCTTTTTATCCAAGATATTTAGCTAACGATGGATTATACTATACTACTTTAGGGCTTGTTGGCGAAGCTGGTGAGATTGCTAATAAAGTTAAGAAGATAATGAGAGATAACAATGGAAAACTTACCAAAATAAACAAAGCAGACATATTTGATGAACTTGGTGATGTATTATGGTATTGTGCTAGTTTAGCAGATGAACTTGGAGTTAATCTTGAAGATGTTGCAATAAATAATATAAATAAACTTGCAGATAGATTAAAAAGAGGTAAAATAAAAGGAAGTGGAGATAAAAGATGAGTCCTATACTTGGAGCTAACCCATTAGATTATGACGCTACATATCCTCAAGTAGCAGAATCGGCAAATGATGATGCCAAGATTTTTGTGATGGAACGAAACGAAGGCAGAGAAGTAATGTTTCAGATTGAAGATGGAACTCAATACTATGGTAGGATTGGTTATGTGCCAAATAGCGAGCATTATTGCGTTGTGGTTGATAGGAATGGAACTCCTTGGGAATGGTATGTTAGAGAAGAAGCTACTAGATTTGTAGAAGATACTATTCCTAAAAAGAACCTTTGGCAAGATTCTCAAGTATAAAGTATTCCATAATATGAAATTAGTATTTATTGGATTTATAGCGATAGCATTGATAGCCGTTTATATTGAATATAAAGACCTATAATATGTTTCTTATAATTAATGATACTTTGGCTTATACTGACCTAAACCCTACTATTAGCCTTGATCTTGGTATATTCTTGTGCAGTTTCGTGGCACTATTCTTATTTAACCTTCTTATTTTACTTGAAGCAAAGAGAATAAGGCAGTATATTAAAAAGAGAGGTGAAAAGTAAGATTATGTCTTTATTAGGTATAGATTTTGATATACAAGGGTATATATTTAAGCCATTTTACTTGTTATTAGGAGTATTATACTTTCTAGTGTTATTGAGTTTGTTAGGAACTCTATATATGGTCTTGTTTTTAAGAAATACTCTAGAGATAACACTAAATAACATAGATAAGAATAGAAAGAAGTATAATAGATTAGGATAGAGTATAGTTTAATTGGTGGTATATAAAATATATATCTACAAAGTCAAGCACAATTATTATAAAAAAATATATCTTTATTTTATCTTTATCTTAATGTAATCTATGTATAAGGATGAAAAACTCAAATAATCTAGAAGCTACTCTAGAGAGTTATTATGATACTATAAAAAATCCTAAATACAAATTAGGTAATTGGATAGTAACAGACAATGATCTTTATATTAAATTAAAAAATAAATTAACTATATGTTATATAGCTCATATTGATATTGGTTTAAATGATAGTATAGCTCTAGTAGAAAGCAAAGATAAATACATAGCAATTAAATATAGCCCCAAATATATATGTTATAGAGAGAGCGATAATGAATATAATTTATTATCTGATAACTATAAAATGTTAGCTATAAATGAAGATGTATTATATCCAATCAAAGATAACCTTCCAGAATGTCCTTCATTTCAAGAAATAAGGAAATTATTTAACTGGAAGCTAGGCAAAGGGGCAAAGGCTTTTTTAGATTATTTTGTTTAATTTTAAACTATATTAGGATATTAATAAACTTATTGACTTATTAATAAATCCTTTGTAGTATTATAAATATGGCATTAACAAATAAAGAAATCAAAGCTATTAAAAACTTTGCTGATAACATTAAAAACTCTGGTATGAACCCTTGGGGTAATCAGAAGCGTGGTAAGGATGTACGAGAACTTCATATGGGCAAAAGCAAGAAGAGCGTCTTTAACAAAGAAGATGCTGTTGGCATTCCAAAGATAGAAAAGATTCAAAAAAATAATCGAAGATAATAGTTGACTATATCTTAAATATATACTAATATTAACTTATGAATATAACTAACACGCAATATACTTGGTCTGTTAAAGCTACAACTGGTCAGCTTGTTGTTGCTCCCAAGAGTTACCCAACTCTTCGTGGTGCAAAGATCGCTAGTAAGCGATTCGCAAACAAGACTGGCGGTTCAGTAGTTTCTGTTTCAGCCAAGTAATGTAATAGTAGGACATTGGTTCAATCCCAGTGTCCTATTATACTTTAGACTTTTCGCAAACAAAAGATATAATAAATAAACCGTGAAGCCCAAGGAAGTAAGGTTTGTGGTGTTCCTAGCAAATAGTTAGACCTCTTTCGATTTGCAAAAACCACAGATTAATCAATATGTCCCAAATAACTATAACACTATTATGTATGCTAGGTTGCATAGCACTTCTTCATTTTTCGAACCACATTAAGTGAAACAATGATAACAGACAACCAAATAAAAGCAATGACCGAAAATGAATTGGCTTATCTTTATTATGCTTTAAATACTGAATGGAACTCTTTAAATATGGGCTATGACTTTGATTGGTATGCTCTAAGATCATTTAAAAATAATGTGATTCAAAATATTCTAAATAAATATAGTGCGAACTTGACAGATGAAAATAAAGGTATTACTATGGAAATACTAAAGAAATTAGAAGGAAATATATGAATCATTTAACAGCTTTAATAGTGGTACTCTCAGCATTTAGTTCGGGGCTATATGTTATTTATAAATTCTTTAGAGCTAAATATGTAAGCTATGATACAAATCCGATTCACTATTGGTCAAATAGAAAGCAAAAAGTAAAGAAAAGATATAAGACTCTTAGAAAATATAAAGCTAAAAAGCGAAATAGCTATCTTGCAGTTATAAATAAATACAAATTGACATCACATAAATAAAGGTTATACTAAATATATGAGTCAATATACAGATGAAAATTTTAAAAGAGAAGATTGGGAATTAATTCAAGATGCTATTGTTGATCAGATATCTTATCTTAAGGGTAGACAATCTTGGGGGTACGAGGAACAAGTTGAGCGTCTAGAAGCTTTACTAGAAAAAGCAAAGATTAGTAGATTAGTAGCAAATAAGGTTTAAATAATATGTTTTTAATTGTAACTGAAAATTTAATTGGAACTAGCGAAATAAGGATGATTGGATTAGGAATTGCTATTGGCATTATGTACTATAGTGTTAACTATGTTTGTTCTATGTTGTATGATAATGGATGTGATATCTTTGGTAAGTTTAATAAAAAGAAAAAGAATAGTAAAAAGAAGTTGCGTTAATTAGAATATCGGTTATGCTCTTTATATGAGCAAAACATCTAAATCTAAAAAAATCAAATTGCCAAAGATGGATGACATCATGGCACAAATTAAAGCAGACCAACTAAAGAAAGCAGATAGAGTAAAGTATCATGCTAACCTATTATTCGATACCCTAGCACAAACAAAAGTCTCTTCTATTGAAGTATCTTTTGAAGGTTGCGGAGACTCTGGACAAATCGAATCAGTAGATTATACAGACGCTAATGGCAAGGGCATAGACGAAGCATATCTTGATAAGGTTATTGTTAAAGGTTCAGCTAAAACATCCTATCACAAATGGGATGAAAAGACAAAAAAGCTAGTCAAGACAGAAGCCACAGAAGGAAATGTCAGAGAGATTATTGAAGAGATATGTTATGATAAGTTAGGTGCAAGCCACGGCGGTTGGGAAATCAACGAAGGTAGTTACGGAACATTTCACTTTGATGTTGCTGGTCGCAAGGTGAATCTCGAATACAATGAGAGGATAGAAGAGGTTCGGACTAGTGAGGAGAGTTTCTAATGGCTAATCCATATCACCATTCATTATCGTCAGCAAAGAAGTGGGGCGGTTCAGCAGAAGATTACCAGAAGATTCACGATTGGTTTGATGAGAGTAAGATGATGATGGCAGACTTTCGCCATCGTGCTTTACGACATCACGCCGAAGGTATCTTTATGTGTGAGAGGATATTTGGTAATACCATCACACTATCTAATGGTAAAAAGATTCCTACTCGTTGGGTTGGCGAACAGCACATAGCAGAGGACTTGGGCTTTATTCCATCTATGCAAGATTGGCTTAAACATATTATGCCAGAACCTTGGATGGGTAAAACGAAAAAACTTGAAGTTGAGTTAAATGTCGCATAAAGTTTGGTGAGGTGGTTTTGGTCATCGGTGGTTGCTTCCGTTAACAGCAAATCGTTTTGTGGTATCGTAAACCGCAACTATTATGAATGAAAAAATTTTAAAATCATTAATAAACTTGGTAAGGTATTCTAATGATATACCAGACGATCAAAGATCCGAGGAGTTCAACAAAGCCCTTGGTACAGCGATCTTTGTTGTTCAAGAAGCTTTGCCAAATAAAAAATGGTCAGAAATTTTTTTAGATAACTAATTTTTTTTGTTCTACAATCTGTTGTATTTGATGTATAATAGAGCATATGAGCAAGAAACAAATGGAGAAAGAACTAAACTATGGCGATTGCAATAATCTTTTGTGTTTTTTCGGTAATATTTTTAAAGAGATGGTCGGAGGAAAGATAGAAGTTGACAAGAAAGAAGATTCAAAGTAATATAGTAATAGTAGAAGGCAAACTCTCGGTTGCGAGAGGATGTAATGGAAAAGAGCGAGGCGCCGTATATCTTTTCCGTTCCTTCTACGAAACTTTCGCACCTAGATCAAGGATTGGATGTAGTAGATATTGCGAAATAACTCTACTACCATATATCCCTTGAGCGTTTGTTGGTATCGCAGAAACCAACTTTCTTTTCTTTACTTATTTTTAATTTAGGTTATATTTATTAGATGACCACATATAAATACATAGCAGACTATATAAATAAACCTACTATATTTTGTTATATTTTAGATCGCGTAGTAAATAACAATCCTTATTTGTTTACTGGCGAGTATAATAAAAAATTACTAAACAAGAAAGTATGGATGGCTAAACAAGTGTTTCCTCATTGTGAACCAACTCAATATACTTATTTCAAAACATTCAAAGAAGCAAAAGATACATTAAATAGATGGGGCGCGAAGTGGGAAAGGGTTTAATACTATGACATATAAAGAACTACTAAACAATCTAAATAATATGAATGAGTCTCAATTAAATAGTGACTTAACTATATTAGAAGGTAATAATGAGTTCTATCAAGCTAAATTACTATTTGCTAATAGAGAAACCAATGATATTTTAGATAGCGAACATCCATTTATTTGCAGAGTATAATTGACAATATAATAATCTAAGTTATATTTAAGTTATGACTAAAACATTCAAAATAGGCGAGACAGCACTTGGCGGAACTATCAAAGTAGTTATTCCTAAAACATTAACTACTATTAAGATAGATGTTATTTCTACTAATCATATTACCAGAGGTTCGTGTGATGCACCATACTTAATTAATCAGTATATCTATTATAGCTTTGATAGGATTAGAATCGAAAGAGATTTGTTTCAAATAGTAAGTGGTTACTGGTCAGATCAAATACTAGCATGGATTAATAAAAGCTGGCAAAGTCAATTAGCCAAAATATAATTTGACAATAATTTAATTTATCTTATAGTTAATCTATGAACTCACCAATGATTAATCCTGAAACTGCTCAACCTTACTATACAGAAACAGAAGCTAAAGTAGAAGCCTTTAAGCTATTAAGCGAATTAACTGATTTATATTATTCTTATCATCACAAAGAAATTAAGAAAGCAGAATATGAATATCAAACTGAACTAGCTATGGAAGAAGCTAATAGTTTAATTTTATTAGTTGAAGGCGAATAATAATTGACAATAAATATAAAAGGAGTATATTAAAACTATGAACAACATCGAAAAACCCCTAAAGAAATTCACGATTCGTATGCAACGCAACCAAATCGCAGAAGTGGACATCGAGGTGGAGGCCACATCAGATGAGGAAGCGGTTGATAAAGCAACAGAGATGGCCGAGAATTGTACTGATGCTAATGGCTTTGCCCTTGAGTGGGATGAGGTTGATTATAACTTCGAAGCTATTGATGTCGAGGAAGAAGAGGAGGACGAAGATGAAGTCGAGTGAGGAAATTGCAAAAGAAATCAGTGACAGGATTGATGAATATAAAGTCCTCATGGTTGAGCATAATAATAATCAAAGTGCAGTAGATGAATTAGAAAGTGCAATTCATGAACTAGATCATCTATTAAGATGGATTAATGAGTAATGCACCTTTAATTTTTGCTATTATATTAAGTATTGCTTTTGCTATTTATATATACTTTAGCTACAATGAATAACTTATTTTGCATTGAAATACTAACAGAGAAACCAGTAATATCATTTGATGAATTACTATTAGCTAAATATGAAATAGATAATAGTGTAATAAGAGATAGTGAAGATACTAAAGAGTCTAGTTAATATAGTTTTATTTTTTTTATTATTTCCTTTGATATTATTAAGTGATATGATAAATGATGATTGACATAATTTTAATTTACTATATTATGGGTAGATGAAGTTAATCAATAGCACCTCTTATTGTTCTGAAAAGTTAAAAGAAATTATTAAATGGTGTATGCCAGAAGGCGTATTCCTTAAAGACATCCGTAAAATAGATTTTGGTAATACTAAATTAAATTGGCATGGCAGGGCTTGGGGTAGCATGAGAGTGCATATTGGTGTGCCTAGATATGGCAAGTATCTTAGACCATATAATACTGGAGGCAGAAGAGGCTATCTTAATGTTGAAACATATAGCTGGGAAGAAGGTTTAATTGAATTAATTGCTCATGAATTAAGACACTTATATCAATATAAAAAGAATAAGTTCTTTCATGGTATAAAAAAGATAAGAAAATATAACATGGGTACACGAGCTAAATTATGTGAAGTAGATGCCTCTTTATATGCTAAAAGAAAAGTAAGAGAGTATAGAAAAGGTAATTATAAATTAAATTTGGTTTGACATAAGTTGTTGTTTATTATATATTTACGTTGGGGCCCCGCGCCGCGCTGCAAGTCCTTAATGAATAAGCAGTTACAACAATCCTAAAAAAACTTTCACAGGATTGGCAACTCCATGATTATCAGAATCTTATGACATGAAAAAAGTTCTTGTCATACTTTAAAAGTGTGGTATGATTAACATATGGCTAGAACAACAAAACCCGCTCAAAGTGTATACGATTTCGATGTACACCAAGAGCCACTCCTCACAACAGACGGCAAGAGGACAGGATACTTCGGGATGGTACGCCGTGATACCCCCGAACCCATGACGCTCGGAGTTTGCACCGAGCAGTATGGTGTGGTGAAGAATGCAGACCTCGTGACGATGGTCGAAGAGTCGCTAGCGCAGAACAGTATGCTCGCTAATCACAGCTCCAAAAAGTTTGTGGTTCGTGATGGATCCCGTTTCTATGCTAGCTATGACTTCCCTGAGTTTAAAACTCAGTTGAAGCCAGTTGGCAAGCGTGCAGTTGGTGATGTGCTTGGTTTGAGATTAACTGTGAACAACAGTTATGATCGCTCCAGTCGTGTCTCCCTCTCGCTTGGTTTCCTCCGTTTGGTTTGTTTGAACGGAATGAAGTCGTTGACCAAGGAGTTCAGCATGACGAAGAGGCACACCCTCGCCGTTAATCTGGATTTCATTGGTGATGCGTTGGCGAATGCAATCTCCAGCGTTGACAACTCTGTGGCAATCTTCAACAGGTTGGCGCAGAGAGCAATCACTGATGAGCAGGGTTTGACCTTACTCACCAAGTTGGAAGAGAAGAGCGTGATCTCTGCTAAGGTGCGCGAAGGCATCGAAGCAGTTTGGCGCAATCCCTCTTACGAGGCGGATCATGATCGCAACTTGTACAACCTCTACAACGCTACTACGCAGTTCCTGACTCGTAACGTTGCGGATGAGCGGTATGAGTATAGCGAGAGGGTCAGCACTGACTTGCTCAAAGTCTTCAGCGGAAAAACCCGCGACGAAGAGCTTTTGAAGTTAGTCGCCTAAACTAAAACGAAACTTTAACAGAGGCGGAGGGCAAAACCCTCCGCTTCTTTTTGCTCAAATTGCATCATGCATAAGTCTCTGATTATCAAGGAGTTACGCGCGGGGGCAATCCGCTTTTGCAACTCCTTATCTATCAAAGGTTTACATGGCTTGACATTTATATTATTTATGTTATAGTTATGAGATGAAAGCAAAACATAAGGTTTATTATAATTTACATAAGAAGTGTCTTTCTATTATGCTTAAAGGAAAAGTATTACAGCATAGCACAGAATTCTTTCTTAAAGATGTTGAGTTTAGGGTGAGTCAAGCAGGTCGTTCCAGGGTTTTAAAAGAACAAAGAAAGAATGTCCATGCTTTTGTTTGTGGTACGCCAGATGATGGTTGGCCAGTAGATCAAGTAGAAAGAAAAGTTACCTACAATCCTTATAAGTATAATAGCTTTGTTTATGCTGATAACCTTGAGCCAGTATATAAAGCAAAATGGGTTGGAGTTATTAATCGTGATATATTTGTCTTGAATTAAAAAGAAAGTATAGTATAATCTTTAGATGGACAACATAACTAAAATCAAAAAACTCGCTGAAGGTGGCTACGCTATTTATGCAGTAGACCCCAAAACTAAAAGTGAAATGCAAGTTGGTTATATCGGAGACGGACTCGACATCAAGGGTTGGCTTCCAGAAGGAGTAAAAATTGAAAATTCTTGAAGAAACATTTACTAGCAGAGGCTTTAAGTTCACGATGGTTGGGCGTGATGGCGATGTTGCAATCTATAAAAAGCAACTTGATGAAGTAGACAGCGAGGCTTTTAACTACGAAGTTATCGCTATCAAACGCCACAATGGTTACGAGATTGCAGGTGTCAAGATGCCTCCTGCTGAAATGTATCCATCCGATAGTCAATGGGGCGATTGGGCATTCACTTGTACTAATCGTGAAGATGCAGACAAGCGATTCGTCCAATTAAAAGAAAAACTATCAGCTTATGTTGCGACATCGACTTTGGCTAATGGCGAGAAGCGTGGTCGTGGCCGACCTCGTAAAATTGATTTGACAAAAACAGAATTAGTAGTAGTATAAAGTTATGACATACAAATGTTCAGTAAGCGGTGAAGCACTTTCACCAGAGAGAGTCGAGGCTCTGCAAGTCCTTGGCATTCCAGAAAGTAAATGGACAAACATTAAACATAGTCAAGTAAAGAAACTCCGAGCCGTCTATGCTGGTGACGATGGCAGTAATGATATTGTTATCTGTGACGCAGTAGATGGTGGCTCATTATTTGACAACTCAGTAGTAATGGAGGTAGAAAATGAATGTTAAGTATATTGTTTTGAGAGATGGTATTCGGGTTAGTTACGATATGCACAACAGCCAAGCAGAAGCAGAAGTCGAGGCAAACCATTGGAGAGAAATCATCAAGCGTTGGCCAGACGGAACAAAAGTAGTGATTAAGAAAATTGGCGAGTAACTTCGGAGGCTGACACTACATACTAGAGTCGTCTAACTGGTTAAGACCCACGATTTATATTCGTGAAGCTCTAGATTTGAGCGTAATGTAGGTTCGAATCCTACCTCTAGTAAGTTACTGATAGTCAACGAGATTCTTTTATTGACAAAAACTCAAGTTGTGGTATTCTTACATTATGACAAAACAAACAGCACCATTCTATGTGATGAATGTGTTCGGTCAAGACCGAGCCGTTATCCTAAACTCAGCAATCCGTATGTGTACGCCCAAGGAAACTTGCTCACTCAAAGATTTGGAGAACATCTCCAAGGCTTTTGCAGTAGAGTTTTTCCAAGTGCCGAAACCTTCCAGCTTTCCTTCTAAAGTGGGGCAAGTAGTTTAAAGGTGAAACAGAGTACTCATAATGCTCCTAGTGCTGGTTCGAGTCCAGCCTTGCCCACTTCTCCTTGTGCGGATTGGATGCTTAACTCTTATAGCAAGTATACCGAAACAACTCAAGAAGATGTAGATTGGTATTTCAAACAAAAAGAATTGACAACAAACAAAGATAGGATAAACTAAAACTATGACATTAATTAAACAAAATCTTGGAGCACATTGGGTTATTGGAATGAAAGGTAAAGTAGAGGACATTGAGCAGTTTCACAACCGCATATATAATTGGGGTGGCACAAACGGAAGTATTCAATGGATGAGTGCTAGCTTTGGATATTTTTGGATTACTATGGAAAAGTTGGAGCGAGTTATGTTTAAGTATATGCTTAATGGAATGACTGATAAGCTTGGTAAAAAGTTTAGAGGAAAGAAGGGCGGGATGAAAGCGGTTGCGATGCACAGAATGAAAACTGCGATTGCGAACATTCCAGTAGAATCTTTTATGCATACAGCACAATCTCAAGACTTCTATTCTCTTGGAACAATCTCTGCTGAAAAGCTAGATACTGATAGTTGATTCGCCTAGTATTCCAATGGCAGAGAAAAACGACTTAAAATCGTTCAAGTGTCAGTTCGAGTCTGACCTAGGCGAAGTAAAATGTCGTTCCTATAACTCAACTGGATAGAGTAACAGTTTTCTAAACTGTAGGTTGCAGGTTCGATTCCTGCTAGGAGCGAATTATTTTCTCTAAATAATAAATAAAATGTAAGCCATTATGTGAATAACTTTTTTGTTAAATATTTTCCAGAATTTTTAATTTTAACAATAATGTTTGTGATTAGCTCGAGCGCAATAGAATCGCTGATTAAAATAGTTATTACACATCTTAAATAAAAAAACAATTAATAATTATACAAATAGAATTTAATTGATATTAATAGCAAATAGATGTAATATATAGTAGATATGAAACACCAAAATAGATTAAGTAAAATATTGGAAAGACAAATCTTAAAAGATGAAGATCCAAAACTTATTGCTGAAATAGAAAAGTTTCTAAATAATCTAGAAGTTGTTTTCGCTAAATGGTCTAAATCTCATCCTAATTGGAAAGAGACAGAAGAATAATTAAACTGTTATAAGTATCTGGCGCACAAAGAGTTGCAAAAGCGCCCTCCCTCGAATCGTAAGTCGTTGATGGTCAACGAGATTTAACTAAAGATATTTCTTGTTAAAAAACAAAGCTGTGGTATATTTAAGTATGAACAAAATCAAAAACGCAATCATATACGCAACCTCATATCTGAAACACTTCGTCCTTTTCCTCTTGGGGAAAAGGTATTTAATCGAATACAAACCTTACGGCAAGGATGATGTTTATACCTACATCATCAGCAAGCCTTCTTCTCATACCATCAGCAAGGCAGGGAATAAGCTATTCACTAGCTTCTGCTTTTCTGGTCGTATGGATTCTGGCGTGAAGCAATTCCGCTATGATCGAATCGCTGGTGGTCTCTCGCCAGTCTAACAATAGAGAGATGGGGCTTATTCACCCCTTCATATAGAAAGGGCGAGGAGTAAAATCCTCGCCTTTTTTATTTGACTTATAGTTTAGTTATGATACCATACAGATAGTTCTTTTCTATTACTTGATGGATCGGCGTGGTAGCTGTGAGTTTGCAATAATAACTTAGGTAGAAACTGGAGACACGCAACAGAAACAACTTTAGGAGACTATCATCCAAAGATTTCTGTCTGAGCCGAAAGGCGTAGACGAGTTGGGGGTAGCGTCCAACACCATCGAGTATAGTTTATCTTTTATTACGCCACTTATCTCTGTGGTAACAAACCCAACTTAATAAAGCTTTTTCAAAACCAATATCTTTACCAGCTTTTTCACTTTCGAGCCATTTGTGTTTTAAGATTTCTTCTCTTTCGCTTAAGAAGTTTTTATATAATAATGAATGGCTCAATATGCGATCCATATCTTGTTTAATATTATCACTCATATAATAAACTGCAAAGTATATTACACAAAAGTTTTTATAGTATGTAAGTTATTCTACACCAACAAGTTGCAAAAGCAACCTCCCTGTAGTTCTAAGTCCTTGATGGTCAGTGAGATTTATTAGTAGACAAAAAGAAAAAAACTGATATATTTAAGCTATGAAAGTAAACGAAATTATCACAGAAAAGTTCATCGAAGCCCTCAACAAAGGAGTATGCCCTTGGCAGAAGCCTTGGAAAGTATTTGAAATTTGCAACGGCGTTTCAAAAAAGAATTACAGAGGCATCAATCAATTTTTGCTTCGGATGGTTTCCTCTGACGATTTCTTTTTTACATTTAATCAGATCAAGGAACTAGGCGGAAGGATCAAAGCTGGTGCAAAATCTCACATGGTAGTTTACTATAAATTACTGCAGACAGAAGCTAAGAATGAATTGACCAGAACTTTCCCGATGATGAGATATTATAAAGTTTTTGGGTTGAGCGATGTCGAGGGAATCAAATGGAAGCAACCAGAGACTCCTAAGTTAGAATTTTCACCAATAGAAGAAGCAGAGAAGTTGATTAAGAAGTGCGTGATTCAGATTAAGTATGGTGGCAGTCGTGCCTGTTACTATCCACAAGATCACAAGATTGATTTGCCTTTGAAAGAAAATTTCAACAGCGTTGAAGAGTATTATTCCACAGCATTTCACGAGATTGGTCACGCTATGCATAAAAGCACCAGCGACGATATCAAAAATGGTTTTGGTTCTCAGAATTATAGCAAAGAAGAATTGACCGCAGAGATTTTTGCTAGCCTCTGTCTTAACTTCTGCGGAATTGATTCTGAAAAATGTTTCAACAATTCTGCCAGCTATCTCTCCAACTGGCTGGGAGTATTAAAGAAAGACATGAACTTTATTATCTCAGCTTCTAGCAAAGCACAAAAAAGATTTGACGCTTTCCTTGATAAAAAAGACAGTGAAGAATTGCATATGAATTATTAAGAGTTGCAAGTGCTTAAGTATTAAAGACTTACGCAAGCACCCTCCCTGCGGTTGCAAGTCGTTGACTATCAGTGAGATTTAAATGGTAAAAAAACTTGCATCAAACTTAATTTATGTTAAGCTTTCTTATGTTCAAAAACAAAAAACAAGCCGAGGAGATTGTCGGAACACTCTCAAAACCTTCGAAGATGCCAGGATTTGCTTATTCAACACCCGCAAAGCGTTGTCTTATTGGGCAGAAAATGCGGAATGTTGTAGGAAGCATTTGTGCTTTTTGCTACGCCCTTAAAGGGCGTTATGTTTTCCCCAATGTTCAGAAAGCTATGGAAAAGCGTTTCGCTTCTCTTACCAATGATTTGTGGGTAGATGCTATGACTTATTTAATCGGCAAGGTTAAGAATCCACATTTCAGGTGGCACGATTCAGGAGACTTGCAAGGCGTGTGGCATATTGAAAAGATTGTGAAGATTGCAAAGAATCTTCCGCATATTTCTTTTTGGTTGCCCACAAGAGAGTATGCCTTTGTCTCAACCTATATTGAAAAAGGCGGTGAAGTGCCTAGCAATCTTACCATCCGTTTGTCTGCTCTGATGATGGATGGCCCCGCACCAGTAGGAATTGCACAACGCCTTGGCTTGTGCGTTAGCGGTGCGAGCAAGCTAGGAAACTTTAACTGCCCATCTTCTAAGCAAGGCAACAAGTGCGGCGATTGTCGAAAGTGTTGGGACAAAAATGAGTTTGCAATCGACTATAAAAAGCATTAAGATGAGTTATGCTCATAACAATTCTAGTGGGAATTATAATCACAATTTTATTATTAAAAAAACAATGAACATAGAAAAACTATTAAACGAAAACTTAGAATCTTTTTATCCTTGGAACGATTCTGATAATCCTCCACTCGACACAAACAAAAATTTTGTGCAAAGACAGAGAGAGATTGACGAAGTGTTTGAAGGTTGGCGAGCGAGTATGTAATAAAATTTTGTAAGTCTTTGATATTCAAGGATTTACAAAAATTCGCTGCCCTGCGGTGTAAGTCGTTGATACTTAGAGACTTAGCGACGCTCTATAATTGACCTTATTAAAGCATAAATTAATTGCACAAAAACCAAACCAAAGTATGCCCAAACACAGGTTAAAAAAATTTCCATAATTATTCTCCACAAATTTCTGGATCGCCGAAGTAACCATAGTCCTCATCAGTGCCGTGGCCAGCAGAAGCCATAGCTGAATCGTGATCACCATCCATCGACTCATCAGGTTCACAAGATGATTCTGAAGAGCCAATGATAAGAGGGTCACTTTGCTCAGAGTAAGACCGATGCACAATATTGTTAGCCATATTCTCCTCACGAATATCTTTCAAGATATCACGCACATCTAGCACACCCAGCATATGCTGGCTCATCCATTCCTTGAGAGACGCTTTGTAGTCCATATTAGACGACCTCCACAAGAGTTTCGTTGGAGTCATAGACTCCAGACAACGCATCGAGCATTGAGTTGACCACATCATTGGAATTGATGTAGTCAAAGAACGCATTAGCGTCCACATAGGTTTCCTCGCAGGTTTCCGTCGCTAGGGATGTGATTTCGTTTCTCATAGTTAGAATATATCACAGATTAACTTTAGCGCAAGGTTTATTTTTAGAAAAAAAAGATAGTAGAAAATCTAATCTTTGCAAGTCGTTGATAGTTAAGGACTTGCGCGGGGCACCTCCCTGCGCTTGCAAGTCGTTGATGCTTAGAGACTTACAAGAGGTCTCGAAGATTCAAACAACCCGCAGAGATGTAGTAAAAAAATCTCTCTCGCAAAAAGTTTTTCTGTTCACCATTTTTCATAGCGAGCCTATAAGTTTTTTTATTTAGTTTGAAAAGAATCTTTTTCATTTAGTCTCCTTTATATTTTGAGGATGCGTTGAAACTTCCAATGAAGTTCATCGTTCCATTCTTTCGAGCTTCACACTCTTTAAGAAGTTCTGGAGTCATTTCGACTTCGGTCACTTCATCATAAAAAGCTAGGACACTTCCAACACCAGAGATTCTGGAAAGGCATTTTTTGTTAGAGGTTGAATTGAGCATCTCGCAGATTGCGATATGGTTTTGGATTTGGTAGTATTTACCCACTACGAGGGTTTCTATTATGTTTTTCATTTCTTTATCTTTCATACTATTTAGTTTATCACAGATTGAGTTTTTTGCAAGCTATTTCTTTAGTTAAATTTCGTTGACTTACAACGACTTAGGACTTTTTCCATTAAGTTTTGCCTTTAGTAAGGCGTGAGCTTTAGCCTTTTCAGGATTATTCTTTTTCCAATCAGACCAACTTTTTTTGAGTCTAGCCCATTTCTTGTTGTTATTTTCCCAACGTTGAATTTCCCATTCTTGGGAAGTTAATTGTTTTTTATTATCGTTATTCATTTATTTATTTTCCTTTACTAGTTTAGCATTGTTAAGGTTGATAGTTCCAACCTTATCTTTGTCTATACCTTCAAGGAAGGTTACAACCGCAGTATTTGCAGAAGTTTTGTAAGAAACTTTTACTAGAGTTCCTTCGTAAAGGTATATTTCACCAAAGTATGTTGGTGTATTGTTAGAGTTAGTGATTATGGATTCAGAAGAATCCGTATTTTTACGCATATTTTCACGCATTTGTTTGCGGTGAAAATTCCAATTTATCATTCTATGAGTCATTTTATTTTTTTCTTTCTTTGTTATTTGTTATCTTTTATTGTTATAAGTATAGTTTAGCATATTTCAGCGGAATTGCAAGTGATTTCTTCAATTTGTTTTTCGTTGACCATCATAGAGTTATGATGAGCGACTGAAACTTTTTCTTGATATTTTGCGAAACTTTCATTCAATCTTTTTTGAGATTCTTCGCTAGCTTTTTTTAAGTCAGCAGAGGCTTTTTCGAGATTTGCGATTAGGATTTCATACTTGGTTAATTTCTTATTCATAGATACAGTTTAGCATATTTCAGAAGAAATGCAACATATTTCTTCATTTAAATTTCATTGACCATCAAGGAGTTACAACGCAAGGGAGGGCCCTCCTACAAGTCTTTGGTATTCAGCTACTTACAACTTATAAAACTTGTGGTTGCGTATTGTAGCTACTAGCCTTGTGTCCCTAGCCCACTTAGGAGCGACGCTGACGGCGTGGTAATGGTTTGCACCCTTCACGATGTCTGGCATCTGTTTATGGATGACTAGATCAGCAAGGTATAGAGCGTTCTTGCCTTGTGCTGTTGCCAGTAGCTTCTTCTTGGTGGCTTCACTTACTCCACCATTCCAGAAGCTGAATTGCTTAGGCGATAGGCACACTTGGCTAGGCGTTTGCTTACGCTCTATGGTGCGTGTCTGTATCACACTAGCAACACCTGCCATACCCTCGAAGGTTTCACCCCTCGCTTCACCAAGGATTGTTAATGCTACGATGAATAGTTCTGCTGTCATACTATTAGTCCCTTCCGTTACTGACTGCACCGCAGTAGTCACTAGGTTTCTCTGCTGTGATCGTACCGAATCCGTAGGTATCATTAGAGACAGAGGCACTGAGGAATCGCCCGTCAATGATGTTATCGAATTGACCTTGTGCCTTGATCTTCGCAAGGCTCATCAATCCGCCCTTCATTCCCTTTGCGTTGATCTTATTGCATAAGGAGTGCAGAGCAATCTTAACGAGAGCGTGTAGCACTGCGTCGGGGTTAGCGTAGAAGTAAAACGCTTTGCCGTTACCCATATCGTGCAACTGCCCATTGGTTGCACCCCAGTTGTATAGGGCATTGTGGAACGAGGTGATGCGACCTTTGCCACCTTCCAAGAGGAAAGCAGTTGTATCGCCGAATGATTGTTTAGTGATGTTTAGTTGGTTTTTCATAGTGGTTATATTATCCTTTTCGATTGGTTGTGTCAATGGTTATTCGCAAGCGTGGTGAAGGTCACTAGGCTCGTATATCTTAAGCATCTCCGCACGCTTAGAGGAGTACGCCTCAGAGACTTTAAGGAAAGACTCGCAAGCCTTAGCGTGATTCGCAGAGGCTTTCTCAAGGTTAGCTAACAGGGTTTCGAACTTACTCAATTTGTTTTTCATATAAGAGTAGTCTATCATATTATAGGAAAGGTACAAGAGATATCTTCAAGTTAAATTTCATTGATAGGTAACGACTTATAGACATAAACCTATCATTAGGTACCCCATTTTTGAAAAAATCGAATCAATTTTTCAGACTAAACACTCGCGGGGGGAGCAAAATCATTCTCCCCAATAACAATAATCTATTATTCTATATAATAAATCAATATATATATCTATAATCTATCTCTTTATACCCCCCCCTTTTTTAAAATCTATATAAAATCATTTAAAATCATAAATAAACCAAAGTAAAAAAATCCAGGAACCTATTTTTTTATATATCTCTTTTTATATATGCTTCTTGTATCAGGTGTAATACCATCAGAATGAAAAACAAAACAGTAATATCAATATCTCTTGTGTTCTTGGCGCTATTAAGTTATCTCTTATTTAATAAAAAAAGCAATAATAGTTCACCAATAGAACCAGAAAGGATCATTCTTATTGATAAAAAATCATCAATTTCACCAGCGCCCAAGGTTAATATTTCTATTTTGCCCCAAAACGGATTAGAGGTGGGGAGCAATTGGAAAAGTAAATGATAAATCAATATGGTTCAAGATCTAATTAAAGCCTCTCCAGATTCAGTAGAAAACTTAACCCCAGAAGAGATGATGGGGTCTCATATATCGTTGTTTGCTCCAAATGATTTAATCTGGGTTGCGAAAGACGTTTATGATATTCAACATACGTCTTTTTATAAAACTCAAGAATGGTTAGAGAATTTACCAATAGCACATGGGACTTATATTAGTCCTAGTTCTTATAAAAATAAAGAGGGGAGAAGAAAAGTAATCAATATAGAAAAAAATAAATACGTCGTCTTAGAGCATGACGGAATGAGTAAAGACGGTGTTGCTAAAATATTCATGGATAGTCAGAAAAAAGGAATGAAACTCGTAGCAGTAGTCGATTCAGGCAATAAATCTATTCATGGATGGATCCCAAATGATGATCGCGCAGAATATTGGAGAAAATTTTACTTAATTCATGGTTTTTGCTCGGCTTCAATGCGTCCTAGTCAGCCAGTTAGATTAGCGGGTGCTACTCGTCATTTTAAACAAGAACAGAATAAAAGTCCAACAATACAAAAGCTTTTGTATCTAGACAAATCGCTAATAAAATATTAAATATATGCTATACGAAGAGTTAAATAAACCTTCTGATTCTGCAGTCCCGAAAACCACCTCAATGGAGCATTTATATAATGCGATGGAACTTCTAATACGGTTTGCAAATAAAAATAATCTTAAGTATTATATTTGTGGTGGAACAGCCCTTGCAATTTTTAATAAAGGCATCTATAGGGATAACAACGATTTAGAAATATCCGTTGACATCAATCAAGAACAAGCCTGGATTGATTTTTTAGAAAAAAATGGATTTGACTTTATAAAAGATGGCCCGAGCTTTCCTTTGAAAAACAAGAAAAAAGTTTTCTTATCGCAAGACGCGGTCTTAATAGAAATGATCTTTCTCAAGGATGGGCTTATTAACGAAGACAACATTACAGTGGATATAAAAGATTTAAATATTCATATATATGAGCCTATCAAAGTGTTTTACGTTAAACTCCTTTACTCCAACAAAATAACCAAAAATATAAGAGCACAAGATAAGGCAGATTTTCTTTATTTTAAACAATATCTACTTGACTATATTGAAAAATCATCATAATATAGACAAATGGACTTTATATTTCAATTAGCCTCATGGTTGGGATTCACGTACTGCCTATTATTCATGTTTAAAGCCTTTGGCATGAACTTTGGATTATTTGATAAGAAGCCAGACCACAGAGTTTATCTTAACAACCAAGAGATTGTTCCAGGGCCTAATACCAAAAACATATATATAGTTCATGAGAATACTGTGACGACACAACAAATAGTAGAAAATTATGCACCTAAAAAGCTTAACAAAAGTAGCGATGTCAAATTAGTCAACTTGTTCCCTAGCAAAAAACAAGAACAAACCGAGCCAGAGCTAGACCCTAATATATTTGATTAATAGCATTTAGGTTTGTGTAATTATATCTATGGATATAACTGCACCAAATATGATACTTGGTTGGAATAATAAAGGGTTAAAGATACCTAGAAATATAGCTGTGTCAGATAAAACATACTTCTTACCAACTTTAGATATGGTCAATAAAGAAATATTCCCCAAGTACTGGCAATGGCTGAAATCTTTAAAATTAACGAAATGGGTTCACAGATGGGATTGTGATAATTTTGCAGAAGCATTTCATCTATTCGCATGTGGATACTACCAACAGCAAATAGAGTCTAATTCAGAAGGTATAGGTATAGGCATAGTCCATTACAAAGCTATTTTAAGAGCAGAAGATAACACAAGCGGTGGACACGCTATAAATACTTTGATTGTAAATGACAATAACAATTTACAAGTAGTTTTCTTAGAACCTCAAAACGGCAGAATACTAAATTTAACTCAACAAGAAAAAGATAGTATTTGGTTCCTTTATATTTAATATGTTTAAATTATTATTAGGTTTGTCAGCTTTATTTTTAGCATCTTGTGGAGCATTCTTTTCTGTTAAAGGAATAGGATTACTATTCTCTGGTAGTTTTTGGCCAGCAATTATTATGGCCAGCAGTTTAGAGCTTGGAAAAATAATGGCAACCAGTTTTTTGTATAGATACTGGCATAAAATCAATAAATTGATTAAAATATATTTAACATCAGCTGTTATAGTTTTGATGGGTATAACTAGCTTAGGTATATTCGGGTTTTTAAGCCAAGCTTTTTATTCAACAAAAAGTAGTATGGATTTGATTGAGTCTCAAATTAATCTATTGCAAGAAAAGAAAAATACATTAACTTCTCAAGTTCTCTCTAACACCGAAAGAATTAAATCTCTTACTGATACTCGTAAAAATCAAGAGAATAATTTAACAAAAGCTTTAGATCAGACAACGACCACCACGGTTACGAAATCTGGCGGTCTGTTCAGTAATGATACTCAAGAAAAAGTTATAGATAAAAAATCAGTAGAATTTAAAACTCAAGCATTAAATACTGTGCAGTCTAGCATATCCACTCTAGAGTCTAATGTAGAAAAAATTAGCCTAAGTAACGAGGAAAAAAATCAACAGATTAATTCTATTGATAATAATATTATTACGTTAAACAAACAAATGACATCTTCTGATATAGGTACTTATAAATTTATTGCTCAAGCTTTTAATACGAATATAGAGACAGTAGTAAAATATTTTATATTAATTATAGTTTTCGTTTTTGACCCGTTATCTATATGTTTGCTTTTAGCTTATAATATTGTAAATAACAAAAAATTTGAAGAAATTGAAATTACAAAAGATATCTTAAAAGAAAAGATGATAGAAAAACCAATCAAAATTATAAAAACTTTCTTAGGCCCCTTTAAAAGAGGCACTAAACAAAAGCATAACCCCGATCTCGCAGACCCAAATATAAAAAATTAAACTAAAGAGTAGCCTTTTTTAAATTTTAAATTTAGTTCAAAAGGATTAGTGCTTTTACGATGATCAAATCTTTTAATAAAAGATGCACCAATCTTTGGCATTTTAGCAAAGAACATTTTATTGTTTATGTTTAATGTTATATGAGAAGGTAATACAGAAACGCTCATTAATTTACCTTTCATATTTCTTTTTATTGCTCTAGCGATTGCGCAGTTTTGAGGATTTGCCATTTCTCCTTCAAATATATTTTGTTGTGTTATTTTTATGGTTCTATTCATTTTATTTCCTGTATTTTGTAATCATAATTATCGCTATCTTCAGTAACCCATTTGGGGCTATTTTCAGCTGTATAAATATGAGAGTTTATTTTTCTTTGCAACAATAATTCATTTGTTTTAGTTGCGAAGCTTGGATCGAATACTTTGATTCTGTTGTTGGGTTGTATTGCGAAATTACCATTGTCCAGTTTTATAACATGACCAGCTTTATGTTGGTCTGGCTTTTGACTAAATCCAAAATTTAATTCATTATAATCACTATGCGCCCAATCAAAAGTAAATAAATAGCGACCAGTGTACTCTTGCCCAGTTCGGCCAGTGTATTTAACTATTTTATTTTCTAATAAGTAAAAAGTTGTTACAGCAATATGATAACTAAAACTATCCCATAATTCTAATTCGTCTAATTCCATATCTGGCGCGTCTTCTTTAGAACAGAATGCACTTATGGGAGCATGCCACCAAATCCCTCCGTCTTCCATAAGAAAATTAAAAAGAGGGACTTGGCTAGGAAGACTTGTGACACCGAAAATTAAACATTTATATTTTTTATCAAAACTATCTTCTTGATTTCTTAAATAATTCCCTCTTACAAAGGCTTCGATTGGAGGAATATTTGCATTTAAGTACGCCACGGTTCTTTTATTTACACTTAATTCAAAATATAGTGTAAACCATTGTGGAAACCTCATGTCTAAAAAACATCGAAAAGAACGAAAAGAGGACAAATCGCCAGTAGTTCCTCAAAGAGATAAAATTCAACAACCCTTGAATATTAGGGATCTCAATTGGACAGAAAACCAAAAGAAGTTTATTCAAATCTTACAAGATAAATCTACTAAGATGATGTTCTGTAAAGGACCAGCAGGAACAGCCAAAAGCTTGTTAAGCGTTTATTGTGCTCTTCATGCAATTAATAACAAGAAGGTAGGAGAGATATTTTATATTCGTAACCCTGTGGAAAGTAGCACTCATAATCTAGGATTTCTTAAAGGTGACCTTCATGAAAAATTAGATCCATATCTACAGCCTTTAATGGACAAACTCCATGAACTATTACCTAAAGGACAAGCAGAATTATTATTAAAGCAAGAAAGAGTCAAAGGACTTCCATTGGGATTCCTAAGAGGGCTCAGTATTAACGCTAGTTATATTATTTGCGATGAAGCTCAAAATTTAAGTATTCATGACCTTTTATTAGTTAGTACTAGGATGGGCAAGTTTAGTAAATTAATATTTATTGGAGATATTCGTCAATCAGATATTAAGAATAGCGGATTCGAAAGAATATATAAACTATTTGATGACGAAAAAAGTAAAAACAAAGGTATTATTACTTTTAAATTTGGAACAGAAGATATTATGAGAAATGATATCTTAGCTTATATTATTGAGAAATTTGAGGAATTACATTAATTTAATGTGTAATCATATTTAATATGTCTAACATCACAACAGATCCTACTGAAAAAAGATTAAATTTAGTTTATGATGCCACTCCATTAGACACAATATCTAATTTTACAGTAAGCGGAACAAACGGCACAGTTTTAGAAGCAAATGCTAATCGTGAAGAACTTTATATTCAAAATTTATCAACATCTCATCTTCATGTAAAATATGGAGCTTCTGCTGCTGGTAATTCATTTAATTTTGTTCTAGCATCAAGTACTGCTTCTGGAGGTGGTGATGGCGGAAGTTTAAGTGATCTTAATTATACAGGAGTAGTTAGTGTTAGTGGAGTGAGCCCAAATTATATTTGCTGGGAAAGAAGTTAATTTTTTTCTGACTATATGATAGTCAAAAATCCATACTCTACAGCTTTTGGTAATAATAAACGCGGAGTTATTGTAAAAAATCCTAAAAGAAAAATAATTAACAATGGGCCACCTCCCCCATCCGAACCAGAAAATAGCAATGTAGCATGTTTAACTTTAGCAGCTGGATTATATAAGAAAAAATATGAAGGTTATTTTTATGAAAATGATGACTTTTTTAATACTAGATTAGTAAGCGAATTTATTGATGACTATAACACTGCAAATTATATAATAAGTAACGTTGGAAGTACAACTGAGCAAGATTGGTATAATTGGGGATTTTTTCCACAACCCCAATATGATACACCAGAAGCTATAGGTTCGCCATTTCCATCGATAGGTAAAGGCGTTACTTTTTTTGGTTTTGGTTTTATCCAGAACCCAGGAACTGCAAGCGTAAGTCCTGTTGTTGTGTCTGAGGAAGTTACTTCTCAGATTGATGATAATTATTCTTCAGCTCAAGGACAAAATAATAAAAGTCTTATTATCAAAGGCTACTTTAAGCCTACAGTAAATGGAGTGTACAAATTTAGATTATACTCAGATGACGGTAGCTACCTATGGTTTGGAACTAATGCTCTTGACGGAAATAGAAGTATTACTAGGGATGGGAATGGTAATGTAACTGCTACTAACGCTGTAGTATCTCTACCTGGACTTCATGGGCCTTATCACACAGATCCACCTGGTACATTCACAATGGTTGCAAACTCTTATTATCCATTAACAGTTGAATTTGGTAATGGACCCGCAGGCGAAGGAGTTTTAATCTTTGATTATATGCCTCCAGGATCAGACACATTCACTTCAGATTTATCTGGTAAATTATTTTATGATACTGTTAGCAAAGGTCATAGAGTATGCCCCGCATAAATACGATATATCGTTATTTTAAATTAAATTTAAATATTTAGAATATACTCTTCATTTAGCATATAATATTATATGTTAAAAATTTATTGTTCTGAATGTGGTTCGCCAACTGAATATTCCCTAAGTAAGCCTAAATTTTGCACAAATTGTGGAAATTCATTTTCAGGCGTTAAAAAAGAAGAAAAAGTAGCTTTACCAGTGCAAATGCAAAAACCAACTATAACCAAAGCGAAAAGGCCAAATATTGAACCAGAAGATTACGAGGATGATGATACTGAAATCACAGAAGTAAATGAAGTGCCAGATATTGATAATTTAGATTTCGATATTAATATTCAACGAGATGTTGTTGAAAAAATAGGAGATATCGTCGGTTCGTCCAACCAACAAAATACTTTAAGACAAAATCGGTCCAAAATAGTAATTAATAAAAAAGAACAACTAGAAAGCCTACGTAAAGAAGGCTCTGCATTAAAACCAAAAAGTCGAAATCGTAAGAAGCAATAGTCTTTTTAAATAATAAAATGCCTAATCAAAAACTCAATTTTGAAGGATGTATAGCTCAAATAGACAATGAAATCTTTAAAAGGAGAAATAAATGGAACCTGACAGCCATATCTTGGATGGATTTTTCAGATGTTTCTCAAATTTTAAGAATTCATATTTACAAAAAATGGCATTTATATAATCAAACTAAACCATTAGCTCCATGGGTTAATCGTATCATAAGTAACCAAATTAAAAATTTAATACGCAATACTTATAGCAATTATGCAAGACCATGTTTAAAATGTGCCGCAGCAGAAAGCGACGATGGCTGTAGTATTTACGGAAAACAATGTGTGGATTGTCCACTATACGCAAATTGGGTGAAAAGCAAAAAGAATGCTCACGATACCAAGCTGCCTGTAGCGATGGAGAATCATTTGAACGAAGTATATGATATAAAAAATGATACAGTTGATTTAGAAAAAACAGCAGAAAACATTCATTTTAAAATGCAAAAGATTTTAAAACCAATAGAATGGAAAATTTATACATACTTATATATTGAACATAAAAACGAAGAGCAGGTTGCTAAATTAATGGGATATAGAACCACAGAGAAAAATAGAGCAGCTGGATATAAGCAAATTAAGAATTTAAAAAAATCAATTATGATTAAAGTTAAAAAACATCTTTATAACGGAGATATTGATATTATATGAGCGAAGATATTTTAATTTTAACAGAAGAGCAACAATTGGTTTTATTAAAAGAATGGAATGATCGCGTAGATGATCCACCCTCGTTAGCCGAACTAGTTAAACTTGCTTTTAACAGAGAAGATCTGGACGGCAGAAGCAAAGAGGGAAAAGCAGTCAAACAATTTTTAGCTTCTAGACAAATTAAACCTAGAAAAAGTCATGAATACGAAGCCAAAGGTATTTTAGAATTATCTAGTGAACAAAAAGAGTATATTAGCAATAATTGCAATGCTATGACTGGATTGGAAATGGCAAAAATATTATTTAAAGATGAAACTCTAACAAACCTTTGCCAAGAAAGCAGAAGCGTTTTAGAGTACATGAAAAGCATACCCACAAATATAAAATATAATAACGCCGAAAATGAAGAAGCCTCGACTGGAGATTATAAACCTCCGCGCAGCGAAGAAAGAATGATAGCTAAGATTAATAAATATGTTTTAGATGGAATAGATAAAAGCAAAATCACTCATGGTCAAAAAAGAGAAGTTGCTGCGGTAATAAGTTACATGAATACTCATAGGTTCATACATCAAATTAATATTTATGATAACGAGAACGACCGCGAACTTTTTGAGAGTAGTTTTGTAAGATATACTTATAATAAAGGTGATTTAACGCAAGAAGAGGTAGATCAATATATAGTGCTCTGCACAGAAGTCCTTATTTCTTCTAGTATTCAACAAACTATTAGCGTATTGCAAAATCAAATAGATTTATCATTGCAAGATGATGGTAAGATTCCTATGGCTCTAGTTGAAGCAAGCAACACAGCTAGAAAAGAATACAATGATTGCGTAAATAGACAACAAAAATTAAACAATGATTTAAAAGTTAAAAGAAGCGAAAAATTAAGCAAGCAAGTCAAGGAAACTGCTTCAATTATTAATCTTGTGCAGATGTGGAAAGAAGAGGAGAATAGAACTAAGCTTATTAAAATGGCAGATCTTAGAAAAAAGAGTTTAGAAAAAGAAATAGATCGGCTTTCATCTATGGAAGAAATAAAATGTAAGATATTAGGAATCTCTAGAGATGAGATTTTAAATGGATGAGTGTCATATGCAAAGTAGATGGTAAAGAGTTCAAAGATGAAAAAAGCCTTCATCTTGCGCTTAGAGGATATGGTTTAAATAAAGAAAAATATTATCATACTTATTATCCCAAGAAAGATTTATTCTCTGGAGAGACTATTAACTTTAAAAACAAAGAACAATATTTTAATAGCGACTTTAATGATAAGAACAATATGAAAAAATGGCTAAAAGATCAGCCAATAGAAAAAGCCCAAGAATATTGCAAGTCATTGCTAGTTAAACGCAAAGCAGATAAGAATATAGTATACTCTCCAACGCAAGTAGAGCTAAGAACTATTATGAGTCCATCTGTTGTCTTTTATAATAAAATTTTTAATGATTATTATGATATTTGCTCCCAAGTAGGCTTAGAAAATAAGTTTGTGCATCCTAAAAATATAACCAACCAATTTCAAAAGAAATTAACAGTAAGAGATACCATATATGTTGATACTAGAGAACAAAGTTGGCTTAAGTTTGACATACCTTTTGAAATAAAGACGCTACCTTTTGGAGATTATTCCTGCTCTAATGATAACTGTGATTGTTATATTGAGCGAAAAAGTCTTAGTGATTTTATTAGTACCTTGAGCATAGGCAATTTAGATAGATTTAAAAATGAAATAAGCAAAGCGAAAAAAAATAATGCTTACCTTATAGTAGTTGTTGAAGAGAAGTTGAGTAATGCGTTAAGCTTTCAATATCTGCCACACATTAGCAAAAAAATAAAAGCTACACCAGAATATATTTTTCATAATGTGAGACAACTTATACAGGATTATGATAATTTGCAATTTCTTTTCGTAGATGGTAAAAATGAAATGAAAAGAGTGATAGAGTCTATTTTTAGCTCTAAATGTTTTTATAAAAAAATAGATTTGCAGTTGGCTTATGATTTAAAAATTTTATGATAGAATGTCCAGAAAAATACGTAAAAGAAATTAAAGACGTTAATGCTGAATTAGCGCTACTTAAAGGTTTTTTAAACGATAAAGAAGCAAAGATATCTTTGGCTAAATTTTTAAGAGCAAATATAGGCTTTACTACAGAGTTGATAAGCGGAGTTAAGCTCGCGCCATATCAAGAGATACATCTTAAAGCTTTCTTCAATAGGAATTTTAATATGTGTGTGTTTGGTCGAGGATGTGGTAAGAGTTTTATAGCTGCAGTATTTTGTTTTCTACAATGTATATTTGAGCCTAACACAAAAATTTTGATTGCTGGGCCTACCTTTAGAACTGCGCGATTTATATTTAATAATTTAGAAAAAATAGTTAATAGCCCAGGTGCAGAATTACTAGCTCAATGCTTTGGAGCAAAAGCTAAAAGAAATGATCAATTTGAATGGCATATTAATGGAGGAAGTATTGTAGCGATCCCATTAAACGGAGAAAAAATTCGAGGATTTAGAGCGAACGTTCTAGTATTGGATGAGTTCTTGCTTTTGCCAGAAGAAATTATTAAAAATGTACTTATGCCTTTCCTTGTGGCTCCACAGAACATCAAAGAAAGAATGGAGATCAGAGAGCTAGAAGATAAGCTCATTCAAGAAGGTTCAATGAAAGAAGAAGACCGAGAGGTTTTTGGAAACACAAGTAAAATGTTGGCGTTTTCTTCTGCGAGTTATACTTTTGAAAATTTATATAAAACTTATAAAGAATGGTCTGAAAAAATTATAAATAATGAAAAAACAGAAGCAACATACTTCGTAAGTCAACTTAGTTACGAAGCTCTTCCAGAAGAAATGATAGATAAAACTATTATTGAAGAAGCACAAAACGGAGGGGCAAGTCATAGTAGCTTTTTAAGAGAATATTGTGCTAGATTTACTGATGGTAGCGATAGTTATTTCAATGGTAAAAAAATGGAAGATTGTACTTTGAAATTAGGCGAAAAACCACATACTTTATTGAAAGGAGATCCAAAGAAAAAATATATTCTTGGTATTGATCCTAATATGAGCGATAGTCCAAATGCAGATTATTTTGCTATGGCTGTTCTAGAGCTTGATGAAGAGAAAAAACAAGGAATATTAGTTCATACTTATTCTGGATTAGGCAATCTTAAAAATCACGTAGCCTATTTATATTATATAATGACAAATTTTAATATAGTATTAATGATTGTCGATAACGCTGGAGCAGATGTATTTTTATCTGCATGTAATGAATCAGAATTATTCAAAAAACAAAAACTAGAAATAAAAACATTTGATATAGACTCAGATCTTGATGGACCAGAATATGAATTTATGATTCGTAACGCTAGAAAAAAATATAACGTAGAAGATAAACGAATAGCCTTTAATCAAGTATTTACTGGCACATTTATTAGAAAAGCAAATGAATATTTACAGGCCTGCATTGATTATAAAAAAATATGGTTTGCTAGTAGAACAGGCGCGCATGAATCATTTTTTAATGAGGTTATAAACAAAAGCGCACCAATAGATTTAATGAAAAGTGAAGATAAAAAAGATTGGACTATTCTTGATTTTATAGAAAACCAAGACGATTTTATATACCAAACAAAAAAACAATGTGCTCTAGTAGAGCATTCTTCTACAAGCAGGGGTACTCAGACTTTCGATCTTCCACAGCATCTCAAAAGGAGCTCTTCGGCGAACAAAGCAAGAAAAGATAATTATTCTGCACTTATGTTAGCGAATTGGGGTTTAAAATGCTATAATGACATGATGGAACAACCAGAAACAATAGAAATAGCGACTTTTTCGCCTATAATGCTTAAATAAAGGTGTAATAATTAATATCAATGGCTAAAAAAATTAAAAATAAATCAAAAATAATCAAAAATGAGGAAAGTGGGCCTCTGATGGTTAGTCAAGCTTCAAGCTACGAAAGCAGAGGTTCATCATATGCAGGCTCTGATTTATCCGACCAGTCGAGTACTCAAATGCGTAGAAATACAGCTGGTGGAATCGTAAGAACAGATCGATATAAGAATATTGACGAAGGACTAATACCTTTTAGATATTCAACTGGGGTAAAGAATTCCTCTAATATGAATGTTAGAGATGCGGTCATATTATGCCAAAAAGCGTATTATAATTTTGCTATATTTAGGAATACCATAGATTTAATGACTGAGTTTTCTTGTAGTACCCTTTACTTTAAAGGCGGTAGTCAAAAAAGTAGAGATTTTTTTGAAGCTTTGTTTAAAAAAATAAATATATATGATTTGCAAGATAAATTTTTTCGTGAGTACTATAGAAGTGGGAACGTATTTTTATATAGGTTTGATACAAAAGTTTCAGATTCAGATATCAGCAAAATTACTCAAGCGTTTGGATTAACATCCGCAAAAGCTTCAGTTAATTTACCATCAAGATATTTAATATTAAACCCTTCAGATATTCAAATTGGTGGAACTATAAATTTTTCTTCTGGAAGGTTTTACAAGGTTTTGAGCGATTACGAATTAGAAAGATTAAAGACTCCTAAAACAGATGAAGATAGAGAAGTCTTAAAAGGCCTACCTCCAGAGACTCAAGAGCTTATCAAAAAAAGAACAGTTGGAATTTTAACGCTACCATTAGAGGCTGAAAGGCTTTGCGCGGTTTTTTATAAAAAGCAAGATTATGAACCATTCGCTGTCCCTATGGGTTTTCCAGTATTAGATGATATTAATTGGAAAGCAGAAATGAAAAAGATGGATATGGCTATAACTCGTACAATGCAACAAGCTATTCTTCTTGTCACTATGGGTACAGATCCAGAAAAGGGCGGAGTTAATCAAAAAAATCTAGAAGCAATGCAAAATTTATTTCAAAACCAAAGCGTCGGTAGAGTGTTGATTGCAGATTATACAACAAAGGCAGAATTTGTTATTCCTAATATCGGTAATTTGCTTGGTCCAGAAAAATATGAAGTTGTCGATAGAGATATTCAAGTGGGATTGAATAATATCCTTATAGGAAATGAAAAATTTGCTAATACGACAATTAAAGTCCAAGTATTTATAGAAAGGTTAAAGCAAGCAAGACAAACGTTTATAAATGAATTTATAATACCAGAAGTGAGAAGAATAAGTAAAGAATTAGGTTTTAAAAATTATCCAACAGCAGAATTTGATGATATTGATTTAAAAGACGATGTCCAATATTCTAGAATATATAATAGATTAATGGAGCTTGGGATCTTAACTCCAGAAGAGGGATTAAAAGCAATTGATACTGGAAGACTTCCGCAACCAGAAGATTCATTGATTTCTCAAAAAAAGTATAAAGAATTAAGAGATCAAGGTCTTTATCAACCATTAATTGGCGGAACTAAAATAGGCGGAGATGTTGGAAGACCAAACGGAACAACAGGAGTTCCTCAGTCGACAAAAAATGTTGAGCCAATTGGTCAAGGAAAACAATCCAAGGCTTCTTTAGAAGAGAAATATAGCGTTTATAAAATAAAAGAAAACCTTATTTCTGCTCAAAAATTAGAAGAAGAAGTTGCCGCGTTATTAAGAAAAAAACATAATATTAAAAAGTTAAGTTTTAGTCAAAAAGACGTAGCCAACCAAATTTCAAAATTAATCATTGCTAATGAGTCTCCAGAAAATTGGAATGTAAAAATAGAAGATTATATAAATCAACCTTTTGATAAAAATCAAGAATTAATTTCAACCATAAATAACATAGCTTGCGATCATCAAATTGACACTTACTTAGCAAGTATTTTATATCATAGCAAGGTAAATTAATATGGCAAATTTAATTCGTTTAAAGCAATTAGATTTAACTGAACTTTCTGGATATATCAATCAATCTTTTATTGGATCGAGTAGCGGGGGATCGAGTAGCGCAACTAGTCAATTCAATTACCATATCGGTAATTTTAATATTTCAAATTATTATTTAAATTTAGTGAGTAGTCCTTCTGGAGTGACTGGATACCTACCTCCAGTATCGAATGGATTAAGGTTTAATATCAAGAATTTAGGAGAAGGATTATTGGTTATATCAGGTTCGGCTAACATAGATCAACTGGATTCAATATCTATGCAAAAAAATGAATCGATAGAGTTATTAGGTGTAAATAACTCATATTACTCAGGATGGGCGACCATAATTAGTAATCCAGGACTTTAATATGAATTATCTCAATTTATTACAAAGAAAAAATTATAAAAGTTTTATAATTAAAAATACGGCAGATCAAATTCAAAATGGTAAAGATCTATTAAAAAAATATTCAGAACTCTCTGCGATTGGTTTAAATGAAAATAATAGATACATTATATATCTAGAGCCAGGAACATTCGACTTAGGTTCCTCGTCATTAATTTTAAATAAAAATTTTATTGATATTGTCGGTTTAAACGAAGTAAATAAATCAATTATTACTTCTGATATTAGCCTACCGAACAATGGGACAATCAATCAATTGCTTGATTATATTTCTCTTGCGAATTTAGTAGTAAAAAACACTAATACGTCGTTTGCGTCACCATGGCATACGCTAACTTTAACAGAAGAAGACAGAATTTATTATGATGATAGACTGGGTAATTTACCTGCTGCGTATTATTTGAATCTTAGCCCTGGGCAAAATTTTGGTCAGACTTATATCGAGAATGTCGATTTTATTAGTTTGACTGAATCTATCCAAAGTATGAGAAATAGAGTAAGCTATAATGGAACTTATAAAAATGTTTCAGCTGGAAAATTTTCTTTTGGTTTTAAAGGAAGAGCAAATGGTAAATTTATAAATTGTATAGGAAGCAGTTACGCTTTTGGCTCATACGCTGGAGAAGCTAATGGTTACTTTGAAAACTGCAAAGCGAATAATTACTCGTTTGGAGCCTGCGCAATCATAGTTACTGGAAAATTTATAAATTGCAAAGCGAATCAGAAAAGTTTTGGAATAGATGCGGGGATAAATAATGGGTCATATATAAATTGCGAAAATGATGTAACGCAATGAAAAAGCTAGATATAGTATCGCATCTTCCAAACACTTCAATTTCGTTCAATCAAGAAGATTCCAGTTCTGCAGGGACTTTGATCCTTAGTGGAATTACAAATTATGGAGTAGAGTCAATAAATGTGATATCTGGAATAAATCCAGCGCACCCTTTCACAGCTTTAGATTTTGGAAATAAAGAGTTGGTTGTTGCAAATGATAGGCATACTATATCTCTAGGTAGGAATACTACACCAAGCACAATTACAATTTTGCAAGCTTCTCCAAACCAATCATTTAAAATGAATTTGGGTACGGCTTATTTAGTAGATGACGCTAGTAGAGTTGCGGACGTTCTTAGTTTAACTTATAAAACAGGAAATTTTAATCTAAATGCTAGACCTAGGGTAAATGGAACAGCAGTGAGCTTGATCGGAGAAGACGTTTATATTCATATAACAGGCAACCAAACTTCAATTGTAAATGGAACAAAATATCTTGCAGACACAAGAAGTACTTCATTTGCATTTAATCTTCCTGCGTCTCCATCAACAGGAAATTATCTTGAATTTGTTGATCCATTTTATACTTGGAGTGGAAATAATTTTATTTTGAGTGGAAACGGAAATAATATAGAAGGCGAAAATTCTCCATTTACAGGAGATGCAGCAGGTTTAAGTATGAAAAGCGTTTTTGTTGGTGGAATTTACGGATGGAGAATAGTGTAAAGGCATATATGGGAAGTTTAAAAAATTTAACAGAAGCAAGATCAAATTTACCAACAGACTCTTTTGATCTTTCATATGCTGGTACTTTACCAATACCTCGCATTCCTATTTTTACAACTAATCCATTAAGAGGCGCTTTATTGGGTTTATCTGGTTCTCAAACCGCAGCTCTTCTCTATGGAAAATGGATCACAAGTCTTTTTATTACGGGGTATAATAACTTAAACTTCGATAACCTCACATCTTTATCTTCTACAAATATAGTAGGAGTTAGAGATTCTTTCACCATACAAAATTTGTCTAAGTTAACTAATCTTAGCTTTCCTGTTCTAACTTCTGTTGGTTTATCTTTCTCTCCTTTTAATGGTAGTATGAATTCTCTAACCAGTCTTAGCTTTCCTAATCTAGCCTCTATTGGCTCGTCTTTTAATAGTAGCGCTACTACTACTGTAAATTCTCTAACCAGTATTAGTTTTCCTGCTCTAGTTTCTATTGGTGGATCTTTTGGATTTACTGGCACTAGTTTTAGCGCAAATTCTCTAACCACTGTTAGTTTTCCTGCTTTAGTTTCTGTTGGTGGAGCTTTCACATTTATCGCTAGCACCGCTAGCTTAAATCTTATAAGTACAATTGAATTCCCTGTTCTCGCTTCTATTGGTGGGGCTGCTACCGTGGTGGCAGGTGTTGGTAATTCTCTTACTACTATTAGCTTTCCTGCTTTAGCTTCTGTAGTTGGTAATTTTGTACTAATTTCAAGCAATGCGCAAGCTCTTACAGTTGTTAACTTGCCTGCTCTAGCTAATGTTGCAGGGGCAATTCAATTTAATTCTAGTAACGCAAACAGTATTACCACTATTAGACTTCCTGCTCTAGCTAATGTTGGGGGGGTCTTTACGATTTATAGTTCGACCGCTTCAATGAACTCTTTCACTACTCTTTTAATAGGTTCTACTTTGAAACATATAAATGGAAATTTTAATAGTGGAGATGTAGGTCTTGATAGACACAATGCATGGTCAGCAAGCACATATTATCCATCATATAGGTTATTCACAGCACCTGCATCAGCTTTTTCTTCAACTACAACAGGAACAACATGCACTGTAGATATTCAAGACCATGGACTTCAAACTGGTGATATAATCACAGTTTCTGGTATTACAGGAACGTCAGTATCAGTTCACAATTTTAATGTATCAGCTGTCCCAGTTACTCGAATTACTGCTAATCAATTCACATATACAATTATTGCAACTACGCAGATTGCCGCAGGCACAGCAACAATCCAAAGACAAGAAGTCGCTGTTACACCTATAACTAAAAATGGAAGAAAATATATTTGCACAACCGCAGGAACTTCTGGCGTTTCACAACCTACTTGGCCCACGACAATTGGAAATACTGTTGTAGATGGTACTGTAACTTGGACTTGCTCTGAGTTATCCTTGTCTAATATCTTATCAAGATTAGATGCTTTAGATGGAACAAATGGAACAACTACCTATGGCGCTAATCGAGTTATAACCATTGGACCAACCAGCTTACTTACTATCAACTCTATTACTACATCAGCTGGGGTTGCTACAATTACAACCGCAACAAACCACGGAATAACAACTGGCACACAAGTTGCAATTTCTGGATGCACTGGCGTTGCTCTTAGATATAATGGTGTGTGGACTGCGACTTCAACTGGATTAACCACTCTCACAGCGCCTGTACCAACAGATTTAAATGGTGTTGTGGGCGAAGGAATTATGAGACTCACAAATTCAAGCCCTCAATTCTCAGGAAGCGCTCCAATATCTGCAGCAACTATAGTAGGCGCAGCACACGATTCTCATATATTTCTTAGCACTACTCAATTGAGAAATAGTGACAATGGAGCACTTTTACCAATTTTTTCTGCAGGAATTTATAATAGAAACGGCACAACAAATGGTTTTCCAAAATATTCATGCACGGAAAATGGATTCGATCTATGGTATGACACAACAAAAAAGCGTTGGGTAAACTCGCCATCTCAATACACGGGGGTAACTGCAGCAAGTGTAGACTATCTGCACACACCACAAAGTGTATCTATTGCGTCTACATCAGCTGCGAATCCAGCTGTCATTGTATGTTCGCAGGCCCATGGTGGATCTGGATCTGAAGTATTTACTGTTGTAATAGAAGGTTGTTCAAATGCAGCATTAAATGGATCTTGGGTTGCTACAGGAACAAGTTCAACCACGTTTACAATTCCTGTAAATGGATCAGCTGGAGCAACAACTAATAGCGGAACAGTTAATGTTTTAGATCAACCATTCAATCAGGGTAGACTTACAAATGGTAATGCAAATGCTCCTCGGCAAGGCATTCAACAAACAATAACAACAAGTGTCAATCATGGATTTACTACAAATGATTTTATTCATGTTTATGGTGCTGTTGGAACCCAGGCAATAAGCGTTAATGATTTGAATAATAGTGCTAATGTAAAGAGTGTTACGTCAGCTATTACAGTAATTAATCCAACCACTTTTACACATGTCCGTTATTCAAACCAGCAGCCAGTTGTTGGTAATTACTCCTCAGTACTTACAACAATGCCCCATATGAGAGACCCATCTATAAATGATGTAGCTTTTTATAAAACACTAAAGCTTCGTGCAAAAGGATTAGTAGCATTTCTTATGGGAACCACAGGAATTTAATTAATAGATTAATTGGGTTAGATAAAAAATAAAACAAATTAAATTACCTAAATAATAGGTGTAATTATTTTATAATATGTCATTAGAACTAACGACAGCATCAGATCTGCAATTATCAGGGATAAGACAAACCCTAAGAACAGTAGGTTTAATTGGCGATGAGATTATTAGTGGAATTAAAACTTTTAATAAAAGACCTTTTGTAAATGGAAGTGGCGTATTATTAATTGGCGATGATTTGCCTGCACCAAATCAAATTTTAAATACCACATATTCAAACTTAACAGGCTTAAAAGCTATTAGCGGATTATTGAGCGGTCAATTATATAGAATTTCAGATTTTGTTCTCAAATGGAGAAATCAATCAATCAATGATTCAACAGTCAGAACAGCAGCTTCTGGAGAACCTCTAATTGTTACTGCTATTTCTAATAAACAAATATATCACTTAGCGCAATCAGAAATTTATCCTCAAGATACAATTTATTACAATATAGATGCACGTAGTTCTTATTCTTGGGGCGAAATTAATAATAATTTAGCTATATCAGATTTCAAGGGCTGGATTTATAGAAGAGTAGATAATCTTCTGAACATTGATATACCCTATGATTGGAGAAACATAACGGTTAATTGTTGCAAGCCAAATATTATTTCTGTGCCAAGCTATTCCAGTAATCATCAATACTCTAGATTAGATTATGTTAAAGAAACTGGTAATAATAGCAATCGCGGCAAGTTGTATTATTCACTTGTTACAGGCAATAGCGGAAATGCTTTAAGTAATACTAATTTTTGGCATCCAGTATCAAATTTTGTTGAGAGTGGGACTTTTTTTAGCACAGATGAAAGTTATGGATTTAGAGCGCTTTATGATGATGCAAACCTTGGAGATTTTATTATAAATTTACCAGCTTTAACCTCTTCAAGAATTCAACAACCAACTTTTACTTCTACTCTTACTGGATTAGGAACTTTTACATTAAATGATGTAAAAAATATAAAAATAGAAGGTGGCTATAGTAATGTGATAATTGGCAACAATTTCCACTCTAACACTATTGGCAACAGTTTTAACGCTAACACTATTGGCAACGGTTTTAACGCTAACACTATTGGCAACGGTTTTAACGCTAACGCTATTGGCGACTTTTTCTCCTATAACACTATTGGCAACAATTTCTACTCTAACACTATTAGCAACGATTTCAAGTCTAACACTATTAGTAACGGTTCCGACTTTATTAGCAACAGTTTTAACTCTAACACTATTGGCAACAATTTCTACTCTAACACTATTGGCAACCTTTTCTACTCTAACACTATTGGCAACAATTTCCACTCTAACACTATTGGCAACAGTTTTAACGCTAACACTATTGGCAACGGTTTTAACGCTAACACTATTGGCATCGGTTTCGCGTTTAACACTATTCGCAACAGTTTTAACGCTAACACATCTGAAAGTAATTTTTATAGTATTGATTTTTCATCTTCAACACATGTATACAACTCTTACAACACAACACTATTTAAAAATTCAGCAAACTCTATGAGATTAAGATATTTCAACAGTAGTGACCAACTAGTAGTAACTGATCCAACAGCATAAAACTTATGAAAAACATATTTAATTTCATTAAAAATAACCCCAAATTACATAGTGTAATACAAGATAAGAAAATTCAATTAGAAAACCAATAATATGCCAACAACAATTCACATAACAGATCAAGGCAATCAAACTATATCTGGGGTCAAAAATTTTGCTCAAGATACGACATTTGGCGACTCGGCGCAAGGTGATTTTTTAGTTATTTCTGGAAATAATTTTACAGTCTACGGGAGTGGTAATTTTACTAGTGGACTTTTTGTAAATGGAAATCCTGTATTTACTGGATCTCCAAATTCAATTGTTTATACCACAGGAAATCAAACTATATCTGGGATTAAAACTTTTGCTAATAATATTCAAGTTTCTGGAACTGGGATTTTTAATGCTATTGATTTAAATAACATTGATAATCTAAGTCTTTCTGGAGTAGATATAGCTATAACAAGTGGGAATGTAACTCTAACAAATCGCCCAACAGTAAATGGCACTGGAGTTTTATTAAGTGGTGAAGCTGGAAATTTGCCAAATACTGTAGTTTATACAACTGGTAATCAAACCATTAGTGGAAATAAAATATTTGATTTATTTAGAATAGAGCCATCTGGAAGAGCATTTGATCTTGGCACTGGATTAAATATAAATAGTCAAAGTGGAATAGTTAGAATTAATACTAATGTAACTTCTTCATTGGGAGCAGGATTTACATATGCTTTAAATAGTGGAGTTGACCCAAATACTCCATTAAATATTGAAGGTCGAGGAAGATTGGTTCATGGTTTATCACTAGATGCAGGAAGCAATAATTTTACAAGCGCTTCAGATCATTTTCACTTATTTTTTTCAGCTGGACCTAATAATCCAGGATCATTTAACGGCAGGTACTCAACAGATACAAATACAAATTATAAAAGCTATCAATTTTCTCCTACAACAAGACCAAATGGAAACGACAACCTAAGAGATTTAATTCACTTAACAACATTAGAAGCAAAAGGTGCGGGTGATCAAACATTCCCTACTTCTAATCTCACAGAATTGTATTTAACAACAACTGGCACAACGGTAGTAACACCTCCAGGAACAGGTTTAGTAGAATTAGGTTACGCAGTAAATAGCCAAGCAACTTCTCAATATTTACATGCAACTGGAGATACAGTTTATCTAAGAGTATTTCCTGGAGTTGCTGGAATTGTCGCTAATACTTATAATGGAACAGTTGTAACAAGAGCTACTGGACTTGATCCAACATATGGCTCAACAAACGTTTATAAAGTTGGAATTGCTCTTGGCGCTTTAGGAATCAATAATAATTTTAATTCAGCGCAAAAAGGTACGTCAACTCAAACAGACGCTTGGACATTAACTAGAACTACAACATCAAATGCTTTTACTGGAATTACTAGAATAGAAAGAAATAGTGGTCAATATTTAGATCAATTTAATGTTTTTTATAGATCTCCAATCACAGGATATACTGGTGAAAGTGTTGTAGTAGATGTTTTTAATAGAGGAGCAGGAACTTTTATAGCTTCTGGAATTACATTAACACAAGCAAGATATGACGGATATGTTTCAAAAGTTTTAAGTTCTACTGGATTAGAAATTACTCTTTCTTTAATGAACTTTGGATCTTTAGGTGGGGTTGGAAGACCTGGAGCTTTTCATAATCCACCATTAACTACTGGAAGTGGTTTTATAAGTTCAGAAGATCTTATTACTGGAATGCAGATTTATCGTGGAGCATCAGATGCAGTTCATAGAAATTATTGGGCGCATAATGTTTTCGCAGGATTTAGAAATGTTGATGCAAGCGTATTAAATGTTCCAGCAGGAGTTATTACAAGAGTTGCTGTCGGAGGATTGAATAGAGTAGAGAGCGGATCAACTTCTGCTCTTGGATTTAATAATAAAGCTTATGGTTTTAATAGTCATGCTTATGGAGCTCATCAAGAGAATTATAATACAGATAGCGTTAGAATTGGCGCTACAAATGAATCATATATTAATATTGTTAGTGGAAAATTAGGAGTTAATGTAGTTAGTCCATCTGCAACTATAGATATTGGAACAGGAAATATTACCGCTGGAGGACTTGTTATAAGTGGGTTAGGAGCACCTTTTATTTTGAAATCTCCTAATAATCATACTTCGGTATCTTTTGATCCTACTACGAATGGAAATGCTGGGGCTTTATTTTCTAATTATATTTATTCTTCTAATATCGGAAGTAGAGGAGATGATAATTTTGATTTTTATTATGGTGGAGGAGGAACAAGAAGTGTTAGATTTATAGGTGGTGGAGCAAATGCAAATAGAGTTTTATTAGATTCAAATGGTAACTTTGGTATTGGTAGTGGCATATCTTCTGTGCCGAGTAGATTTTATGTTAGTGGAAATAGCATTTTACAAGGAGATCTTACGGTAAGTGGTAATACAACAATAACTGGTCACCTTTCTGCAGCTTCTAAATCATTCTTAATAGATCACCCAACGCAAGTTGGTAAAAAACTCCAATACGGCAGTTTAGAAGGTCCAGAGCACGGGGTATTCGTAAGAGGAAAAACTAATAGGAATATAATCGACCTTCCAGATTACTGGGCATCTTTAGTTGACGAGAATAGTATTTCAGTTAATTTAACGCCAATGGATGCATTCTCTAATATTTATGTTTTTGAATACAATAATAAAAGAATAGTTGTAGATGGTAACAACGGAAATGATTATTTTTATACAGTATACGGAGAAAGAAAAGATATTCCTAAATTAACCGTAGAGTTTTAATATGGCAACTCAATACGGAAAAGTCAAAAGACGCGTTAAGTTTTCTGATGTAAATAGAATCGGTACAGTCGGTAGTACAGTTTTATTTAATGGAGATAAAGATGGTGGACTAGAGTTAACTTTTAGGGCAGATAATTATGGATGTGGCGGAATTCCAAGTTCTTTTGCTGTAGAATTTAAAAATGAAATTCAATATGATAGAATAGAAATAGAATTTAATTTTCTTGGTGACGTAGGATGTTGGTCAATAGGAAGCGGTACAGCTCTTGATTCTGGTATGTCTATACCATTAGGTTTTACAAGTTTAAATAATTTATTAGGTTTTAGCGCTTCGAATAAAGACCGAGTATATGATTTTAAATATACTTATGAATTACCAACAGTCGTAATTACTAATCCAGGTCAATATGTTTATAACTGCGGCGATGCAGCAGCAAATTGGGGCAATCAAAATATAACACAGTATAGAAAATTTAAAATGATAAGAACAAAAAATATTAAAAATAATCCGGCTGGAATACTAGTGGTTAAATCTTGCACAGATACAGGAGCATCTGCATTAACTACATTAAAAAATATTTATTTTATATGAGCCTTCATCATTCTCCTAAAATAGTTACTGATGGGTTAGCGCTGTGCTTAGATGCAGCTAATAAGAAAAGCTATTCTGGAAGTGGAACAGTTTGGCGCGATTTAAGTGGAAAAAATAATCATGCAATACTTACAAATAGTCCAACTTTTAGTTCTTTAAATGGCGGAACTATTATGTTTAATGGTACAAATAATTTTGTAGATACCCAAAAAACATCTGCACAATTAGGATTTTATGATGCAAGTTATACTATGGAAGCTTGGGTTTACCTAAAAGCTTTAGATGGTGATAAAACAATGTTCGGAACAGATGCTATTGGTGGCAGACAAGGTCTTCATTTAGTTTTTAGAAGTGCAGAAATATACCAAGGTCATTTTGGTTCTGATTTTGGTACAGGAACAGTAGAAATTAACAATTGGTATCAAATAGTTTTTACTTATAATGTAACAAATAATTTATGTCAAATATTTAAAAATGGCATACTACAAGGAACAGGCAGTATTGGTTCTTTTATTGGCACAGGCAGTATTTTAATTGGTAGATGGGCCAATTCCGCTTATTTTAACGGTAATGGAAGTATTTACAGAATTTATAATAGAGTATTATCACAAACAGAAGTTTTTCAAAACTACACTACTTTGAAAAGAAGATTTAATTTATGAGCGCATCAGGTGGAACAGATTTAGTCACAAATGGTATGGTTTTATCTTTAGATATATCTAATAGATATACTTATATTGTTGGATCAAGTAATTTATACGATGGTATTACAAAAAAATATATAGGAGGCATAGGATCAGGGACTTATTCTAATAAATATAATGGATCATTAACATATAGTTCTGGAAATGGTTTTACTGGAAGTTCATTTCCAAGCCTTGGAATAACAAACACTTTTACAATTAATCTTTTTATTGAATTAATTTCTGTAACTGGGCCAAATCAATCATGGTTTATCGGAAGTGAAGTTTATAATACTAATGGATTTAGATGTGGTTTTACTAATAATAAATTAGCTTTTTGGTCAAGTGAAAGTGGTGGAAATTTTTATTTTGAATCTCCATCTAATACATTTTTAGTTAGTCCTAATCCATTTTACGTTACTATTTCATTTAATTCTTCTACAGGAACAGCAAGAATATATAAAAATGGAATTTTATTAGCTTCTCAAGCTGGTGCAACATTAATTGCTCCAACAGCAAATTCTTTTGCATTTAATAGTACATTAAATGGTACTTCAACTAGTCTTATATTGGGTCATCTTTCTATGCATAACACAGAGTTATCTCAACTTCAAATTCTTCAAAATTATCAAAATCTAAAAAGTCGATTTAGATTAACATAAGTGTAATTCGTCTATATGCCCAACATACTAATAAATCCAAATTCGGGGCTTATTGAATTTAGCACAGGAATTGCTGGGAGTAGTTCATTTAATTCTAATTTTAATAGCGGCAACTTTGCTACAAGATTAAATTATGATAATCTTGGTGGTTTAAATTTAACTAGTTATGTTACAGGAAGTGCATCTGGTCAAGATAGATTTAGTGTCGATGGCGTAAATGGTAGATTGTTTTCTGTAACAGATAATCTTTCTGGATCTATTTTTAGTGTTAATGATATAGCTGGTCTTCCAATCATAGAAGCTTTTGATGATAATACAGTTGTTATGGGAGCTTTTAATAGAAATGATTTTATAATAACTGGAAATTCTGTTGGCATAGGAGGACTTCCAAATACAGGAACAACTAAATTATATGTTAGTGGAAATTTAACTGTTAGTGGAAGAATTATTAATAATATTGTTGCAGATCAATTTTCAGCTTGGACAGGAGTAAGAAGATATCCTCCGTTAGATTTCCTAAGTGCTACTACTAATACTACTGCTTCTGGAACAGTAAATTATTTTCCTTTTTTAATCAAGAAGGATGTTGTTGATCCTGTGGCTTGTATTGAGATGACAAACTACTCGACCTTTGATCCAAAAATTGATATAGGTATATATTCTGGAGATTATGGTTTTCAAAATGCAAAACTAATTGCTAGTGGGTCTATAACTGGCAGCATTCTTAATACTGGAATTTATAGAACTAAATTAAATGGAACTTTTAATAAAGGTCCATATATAGTTGCTTCTATGCTTAGCACTGGGGAAGGGAGTACTTTTAGAATACTTGCCTCTCACGGATTTAGAGAGCATTTTGGCATAAATACTGGCTCTAGCACTTTACATGGATTAAACAGTACAGCTCTTACTCATATATTAGCTGAAACTGGACGCTCCATTTTACCACAAAACATAGGATTAGGAGAGTGGTATGTTTCATCAAGCACCGTGTTAAGTCCATTAGTATTTTTAGAATATTAATTATTAGATTTTAAAATTATAACTATATAATATAGTGTAATCCTTTATGAAAACTATGCTATCTAAAATCTTTGGCGCCAATTGGAGATCTTCCACTTCTGGAGTTACCACAGTAGTAGCAATTACCACTGCAATAGCAATTCACTCTGATCCTTCATTGGTAGCATTTCTTCCAGATATCGCAGAAGTTTATATTATTGGAATTTCAAAATTAGTTGCCGTCGTTTCTGGTATAGTTTTTGCACTCACAGTAAAAGACTCAGCAGTTACTGGTGGAACAGTAGCTCAAACAATCGAAGCAGAAAAAAGAACTGGAGAAAATATATGAATAAATTACAATTAGCCGCAGTTGCTCTTTTGAGCGTATTTCTTGGAGCTTGTGCCACAACCAATACTGGAAAAGTTGATGTTGCAACAAGTGTTGAAAATACTCTTCCTTATGTTAAGCCAGCAGTAGTATTAGCTTGTACTGTTGTTCTTGATCAAGCAGTTTCTGGTAATGATAGAATTGAAAAAGCTAAGATGATTAATCATGTTGCAGCAATTGTAGAAGGATTAACAGCTGGAAATACTCCAACTCCAGAACAACTACAAAAAGCTCTTAATGATTATCTTCCAGCAGAAAAAACTCATTGGGCAAATTATGTTACTGTAATCAAAGATCTTTATGCTCAACAATTTGCTAGACTAAATGGAAATGGTGCTCTTGCAGTAAAGGTACTTAACGCTATTGCTTCTGGATGCAAAGATGCAACAGCAAGTTACGTAGAGTAATTATGCCAACTGGAATACTCCAAGCTTTACTTTCGGCAGTATCTGGAATATTCGCAGCAATCAATAACGTGTTCGGAGCAAAGAACACAAAAGAAATGAAAGATCGTCAAGAAGCTCAAAAAGAAGTTGACCATCAAAGTGGAATTGAACATGCAGTAAAGGACAAAGACCTTGAACAAGCTCGCAAGCATATTAGTTCTTAATTTTTTTCTTGTTGGATGTGTTACCGTGACACCAAATAAAATACAAGATGACAAATCATCTTATGATGCAACTACTCCAAAGCAATATGATAAAGATAATGGTGGATTAATTTCTTTTGTTGGTGATGATGCTCTTATTACTCGTCAAGCGCGCGAACGATATAATAATCTAATTAAAATGTATAGAATCAAATTCAAAAAAGAAAAAGCAATTGATCTAACTGAAGACGCTGGAATCACTCCTTACAAAGATAATTTTGGCAATGAATTGTTCCTTATTAGTAGTGAACATCTTGTTTATTTTGGAGTACTTAATAGTTGGTTAAAAGAAAAAGTCCCAGCAGATAACATCATAGACAAGACCATAGATAAAATTAATAATTAAATAAAATGGGTCGTTTAAGTTTAAATAAAAAATATATTACAAATATAAGAGCTTCTGTTTCTGGATCGGATGCTCATATTTTTCTTGGAGGTAGCAATAATACAATCAGCATATTTTTAAATTCAGCAGAACTTACTGGAAATAATAATTTTGCATTAGCTGATAGTATTTTGATATATGATATAAATGTCAACGCTTTTCTTACTTACTTTCTTCGAGGAGATGGAGTGACTTGGAGAAAAGCTGGAGGTGTAACTGCTGAAAATAATACTATTATACCAAATAATTCAATCATAGTTCTTCAGTCTGTAAGTACTAAAACCTTTACAATGCAAGGCACAAATTTAGTTCAAAAATATACTGGTCTAGGTAGAACTACTATTAAAAAACAAAACTTAAGTATATTAATTCCATTTCAAATTGAAATTGATGTATACCCAAATAATCGTTATATATTTAAATCAGCAACAACTAATCTTTTAGGAATAGTATTTAATCCAAGTTTATTTAATGCTCCATATCAAGATATACTTAATATTTATACCCCAAATGGAGAACAACTATCTTTTTATTTTGATGGATCAGAATGGATTTATAGCGATTTTAGCCCAAATGCTAATAATTACATTATACCAAATAATTCTATTATAGAAATAACAACAGATAATATAACTTCAGTACCAGTTGGTGGCGGAGCAATTATACAAAAATATAATAGTGGAAAAATAAATTTATTTAAATCTAGCATAGCTCCTGCTCCTTCTCTTATAGCCACTCCGTTAGGTATTGGTTTTAATGTTTATTCTGGTAATTCTGAATCTCCTGGAATGCCGCAAACTATTTCATATCTTGGTAATCCTTTAGATCGAATTGGATATATATTAAATTTTTTAACTAACACTAATCATTATTGGACATTTACAATTGCCAATGGTTATAAAATATATTTTGCTTTGGATTCAGGTGGATATTCACCTTCAAACATAGATTCATCTATTGCTATTAGATCTGGAAGTACATGGGTAGAATCTAATATATTATCTCAACAAAATTTTGGCCAAAATCAACAAGGTCAATATATATTAAGCAGCGCACATCCTTATGCTGCAGGAACATATACTTTAAAAATAACTAATTCAACAGCTACATCAGTAAACTATACAATTAGATTCATTGTAAATGCAGTTTAATTAAATTATGTTAAGTAAAAAATCCTTAGATCTTATATTAGAATTTGAAGTTGGTGGTGGAGAAAACTATTATAATAAATTTTTAAAAAATCCAGCTTGGCCCGAAGGTCAAAGCGGAGTTACAATTGGTGTTGGTTATGATTTGGGTTATGTAAATAAAACTGAATTTAGCGAAGACTGGAAAGATCTTCCTAAAGAAATTTTTGATAGATTATATAAAGTTGTTGGTATCAAAGGATACAACGCAAAGAATCTTATTAGAGGATTAAAAGATATAACTATTCCTTGGGATCTTGCACTTAAAGTATTTAATAACAAAACAGTAACTAAGTTCTATAATTTAACGCGCCAAACTTTTCCGAATTTTGATAATCTTCCAGAAGATGCAAAAGGTGGATTAGTTAGTCTTGTATTTAATAGAGGAGCAGCTTTAGAAGGTGATCGTCGCCGCGAGATGAAATTAATAAGAGATGGTATGAAATTAGTATCTAATTATGATCAAAAAGCATTAACCTTTATCGCTAATCAAATAAGAAGTATGAAAAGAATCTGGATTGGCGGAAGTATAGAAAAAGGAATGAGCAGAAGAAGAGACGCAGAAGCTAAATTAATAGAACAATCATTAGTGTAATAATCTTTATGAAAAAATTGATATTAATATTGCCGCTATTTTTATTAATATCTTGTTCAGAACAAAATATTGATAGTCGAGAATTACCAACTAAATACCCAGAAACACCAACTATGGGTTCTGCTGATGATGTTAGTAAAGAGCTTTATAAGAAGTAATTTTAATCATATATATCTTTTCTAGTGTATAATATATAGATGAGCATCAATCAAGATAAGCTTGGTTTTGAGTCTAATATTGTCTCAGGACCAAAAGACGTAATTAAAAATGATAAAACAGTTGAGTTCTCTAAAAAAATATTAGCTACTCTTCAAGATAAAGTAAAATCTCATAATTCACAAAATAATAAAAAAGTAAATATAAATCAAGTTAAAAAAGTATACCGAAATACTCCATCAGATAAAAATTTCAATCAATTAGCTTTAGCCAGAGTTAATATGTTTCTAAGAATGGTTAGCGGAATCTCTGCTTATGTTGGATCTAACATTAATCTTTCAAAAGCGATTAATAATAAATATATTATTGAAGCTAGCTTTAATCCCTCTATGGAAGATGTAAATAAAGCAAACGAAGATATTAATAATTTTAATTTAAACGATTTTGAATTTACTTCAATTGACGAATTATATTTAGATGATGAAGAAGATAGTGTAATCTACGGCTTAGACACAAATATAATATAAATTATGAAAAAACAAACAAAATTTTTAACTACATTTTCTAACATTAAAATTAGACCAGTTGTGAGTGAAGAAAAAGATAAATATCTTTCTGTAGCTTCATTAGAAAAATTAAAAAAATTCTTGCCTAATATTAATACAGAAGAGAACGTAGATCTTCTTCCTGTAGCTTTTGATGCTTGCGTTGTTAATAGAGTCAATAAAAATGGCGATGTTATTGATAGCCAAACCGCAGCAAGAATAGCTAAAAATTTTGCTAACAAACCAATTAACATCGAACATAATAGAAACCAAGTAATAGGTTGTATATTGTCTGCTAGCTTCAGCAAATTTGGTAGTAACGAAAGCCTTGCAGCAGAAGAAGTCAAGACTATGAAAGAGCCATTTAATATTACTTTAGGTGGCGTTATTTGGAAGATAGTAAATCAAGACCTTGCAGATCAAATTGAAGAATCTAATGATCCAACTAGTAATAGCTACATGAGTATATCTGCTTCTTGGGAATTAGGATTTAATGATTATAACCTTATTGTTCTAGATAGTGCAGAAAAAAATATAGAGAATGGCGAAATTATATCAGACTCGGTTGAGATTGAAAAATATAAAAATAATCTTCGCGGTTTTGGTGGATCTGGAAAACTAGATAATAACAAATCAATTTATAGACAAGTTTCGGGCAACGTTGTTCCTCTAGGTGTTGGATTTACATTAAATCCTGCGGCCGATGTTCAGGGAATAGCCACTCCTTCAGAAGAAACAATTCAAATAGGTGTAAAAGCTCAAGAAAATGTTGCTGAAATAGGCCAACAGCCTATGGTAGCTTCAGAAAATAATACTTCCCAAGAGGAAAAATTGAATGTAAAAAAAGAGAGGATATATATGAAAATAACTAAAATTGAAGATATTACTGATTCCCTGCTTAAAGAAGCTACAGCTAGTTCTGTGGTCGAATTTATTTCAGAGGAAATCAAGAAAGCTAACGATACATTCTTAGCAGAAAAAGCAGAAAAAGAAAATGAACTTAAAGCTGCTGGTGAAAAAATTGCTACCGTAACAGCAGAACATGAAGTTGTTAAAAAGCAAGTTCAAGAACTAAATGAAAAGCTCGCAGCAATTCAAGCAGAGCAAGAAGCTAAAGCTAAAGAAGAAGCATTTAGTATGCGTATGGCCGCTCTTGATGAAGAATATGAACTTGACGATGAAGAGCGTAAAGTTTTAGCAGCAGATATCAAAGACATGAATGATGAATCTTTCTCTGCTTATAAAAATAAAATATCCGTCCTAATGAAAGAAAAGAATAAAGCTGCCAAAAAAGCAAAAATGGACAAAGAAGATTCTAAAGAAAAAGAAGCCATGAAAGCTTCAACAATTTCCGAAGAAGTAAAAGCTTCCGAAGAAGTAACACAAGTTCCTACAACCCAAGAAGTTGTAGAACAAGCTGTTGACAATGGAACCAAAGCTTCCGTTGAAATACCAAATTCCAGCCCTGCTACAGAGCAAAGTGTACAAGAAAAGTATGCTAAAGCCTTTAGTTTGGAAGGATTTGACATCAAAAAATAAATAAGGAGAAAACAATATGGCTCATAATTTAAGACCATTGACACAATATAACGAACATGATGTTATTAACTTCTTCGCATATAGCGGAGATAGTACTCTTGTTCAAAAAGGTGCCGCAGTTAAAATCGCAGGCGCTGGCTTCAAAGCCGATTCAGCTAATCCAGTAGAAATGCTAGGCGGACCTGGTGCTTCTTACTCAAATACTGTATCACAACGTTATGGCGTAGTACCAAAAGTAGCTGCTGCTGTTTCTGGTGATAAAGTTATCGGATTGACACTTATGGACGTTCGTGAATTAGATGAAAATGGTGAAAAACTAGTTTTCAATCCACGCAAAGCCGCTGAAATGGGCGTTGTAATAAGTGGTCAAGCAGTTCCAGTTTTAACTCGTGGCGTAGTTCTATTTAGTGGACTAGCTGCTGGTTCAGCTGGTGATAATGTTTATCTACATGCTACTGTCGCAGGTGATTTGTCAACCACAAACACTGGCGGTACAAGAGTAGGAAAACTTCTTGGTGATCGTGACGCTAATGGCGTTGCTCTTCTCAAGATTGAACTCTAATTTTATAAAGGAAAATTAAAATGAAATTAAAATTAAAAAATACTCCAGAACAAGTTGAACTAATCAAAGCTATGGGTAGTAAAGATACCAATGTAGCCAGAGAAGCAACTCAAGCGTTCGCAGCATTTATCGGACCAGTCGTTAGCAAAGTGCTAATGCAAGCTGGAACTGCTAGTGCAGTTTATACCGATCTTGCTTTTGACGAAGATGATAATCCTTCTATTCCTCTAGACCTTTGGGTTGGAGAAGGCGAAGGCTACACAACCGTATGGAGCCAAAATGTTGCAGGTGGTCTTCCCACTTCTAACGTAGAAGGCTTTAGCGAATTGAAGGTGTCAACCTATCGTTTGGATAGCGCAGTTTCAATGCTAAAAAGATATGTTCGTCGTGCTCGTCTCGATGTTGTTAGCAAAGCCGTAGAGCGTATGACCAATGAAATTCTTGTAAAACAAGAACGTAATGCTTGGGCAGTAGTTCTAAAAGCACTCGCTGAAGCACGAAGCAATGGTTCTACTCAAATAGAGAGAGTCACTGGCGGCGCACTAACGCTTGGCGGATTAAACAGTCTAATGACCCTAGTGAAGAGAATCAATACCTCTTATGCTGCGGGTACAACTGATAGTTCCTATGGTCTAACTGACTTGTTTGTAAGTCCTGAGATCAAAGCTGACATCCGTGCATTCGCTTATAACCCAGTAGGAGCATCACAAAGTACAGATCTTCCAGCTGGTGTTCGTGAAGATATTTATCGTAATGCTGGAACTCAAGAGATCTATGGTATATCCATTCATGAGCTCGTTGAGTTTGGTGTTGCAAGAAAATATAACACCCTATTCAATAGCTTCTATAATGGTACTGAAGGCGGTACACCAAACTTTAATGAAGCTTCTGGTACAGATGGTGACGAGATTCTAGTTGGTCTTGATCTATCTAAAGATGCATTTGTTCGTCCAGTTGCTCGCAATAGCGAAACTGGTGGAACATTCACTGCTCTTCCAGACGATCAATTCACAACTCGCGCTGACAAAGTCGGATTCTATGGATCCCTCGAAGAAGGCCGCGTATGTCTCGATGGTCGTGCAGTTGCAGGACTAATCGTAGCAAACGACTAATATTTAAATATTAGAAAATTGAAAAGCCCAAGGGTTTATCCCCTTGGGTTTTTCTTTTTTATTAGAGATATGATGTTTTATCTGATATAATCTATTAAGGACAATATTATGGCAAAAAAATTAAAATTAGACAAACTACATCAAACGCACGGAAAAATAGAAAATCCAGTTACTCTTGATCAAATCTGGGGTGATAGTGGTAAAAGTAAGTATGGTACTTTAGACCCAGAAAAATATTCTGAGTATCTTACTAATTTAAATAAAACTGATCTTCAAGCCCATGCAGTTAAAATTGGTCTTATGCCAATTGACGACAGAACTTCTTTGTGCTTGAGATTAAAAAGAGAATTTTTAAAATACTCTTCTCAGTATACAGTTAAAAAAAATATTCAAACAAACAAGCCTCTTTCTAAAGCTGCAAAAGATACTCTTTCCGAAGGTCGTTAATTCTATTTCGATAAAATAATTGTTCTGTGTAATATTTTACATGGCAACATTTTATAATATCACTGGTTATCAAGGCGACCATATACAATTAACATTAAATTTAAAAGATAGTAATGGAACAGCACTTAGTTTAGACGGCTATGGTGTCCGTGGGCAGGTTAGGTCTAGTTATGGCTCTACAGGAGTTTTATTGGATTTAAATCCAACCATAATAAGCGTGTCAGCTGGAACGATGGCTATTAATATCAACTCATATATCTCTGCAGATATTCCAATATCTGATCACGTTTATGATATTGAAAGATATCCATCTGGAATATTAAATGGAAATAGCATAAAACTAATGCAAGGAAAATTTACAATTTTACCAGAAGTAACGAGATAATTTTATGGCAGATATTAATGTAGATGTTAATTTGCCAAGTGCAATAAATGTTGATATAGCATCACCAACACAAGCTTTAGCTACAAATATTTCAATTCCTGGGCCTCAAGGACCAAGGGGTTTGCCCACAGCAATCAATGGGATTTCCAACGAATACATTTATATAAGCGGAACGGATGGAGTCAGAGTTTTTAATAGCGGAATAAATACTATATTTGTTTCTGGTAATAGTGGGTATTTCCAATCAGCAATAAACTCATTAACAACTAATTTAAATTTAACTGGCGCCAATTTAAATACTTCAATAAACTCTTTAAGTGGATTGTTTACTGGATACACTGGAACTTTAGACGCAACTTACGCAACTGATAGTCAACTTGCTACGACTGGATCAACTCTTGTTAGCAGCATAAATTCATTAAGTGGCACATTAACTTCAACATATTCTACTATAAGTAGTTTAACAGCTACTGGCTCTACGCTTGATACGAAAATAGATAACCTAAGTGGCTATGTAAATTCTCAAGACAGAAATTTATCAAATAATTTAATTTCAACTGGATCTTCTCTTCAAAGTAACATAAATACACTTTCATCTAATTTAAATTCTACTGGTTCAAATTTAGAAAATAAAATAACTTCACTTAGTGGAACTTTAACTGGAAATTATCTCACAACAAATGTTGCATCTAATACTTATGCTACAATAACAAATTTAAATTCTACAGGAAATACTTTAAACTCTAATATTAATTCTTTAAGCGGAACTCTTACAAGTAATTACGCTACAATAACAAATCTTTCAAATACGGGTTCTAGTTTAGTTGGTACAATCAATTCATTAAGTGGTACATTAACATCTAATTACGCTACGATTACAAACTTAGCTTCAACTGGCGCTACATTAAATAATAATATAAATTCACTTAGCGGAACCTTAACTTCTAACTACGCAACTATTACTAATCTTGCATCTACTGGCGCTACTTTAACTTCTAGTATAAATTCTCTTAATTCTGTTTTCACTGGATTTACTGGAAATCTTGATGCAACATATGCAACTGATAATCAATTACAAAATACAGGATCTACACTCTCTCAAAACATTAATAGTTTAAGCGGTACATTAACAGGAAATTACTATCTCAAATCTAATCCTAGTGGTTTTATAACTGGAGTAGATCTTAGTTCTTATCTAACTTCTTCTACAGCGAGTTCAACTTATGCTACAATAACAAATTTAGCTAGTACTGGAAATACATTAGAACAAAAAATCAGTTCTCTTAGCGGTACTTTAACATCTACTTATGCTACGATAACTAACCTAGCTTCAACTGGTTCAACTTTAAATTCTAGCATTAATTCATTAAGCGGAACTCTTACTAGCACTTATGCTACCATAAGCAATCTTGCAAGCACTGGATCTACATTACAAAATAACATAAATACATTAACAAATAATTTAAGCTCAACAGGTAGCTCATTAGACAATAAGATTGGATCATTGAGTGGAAATCTAACATCTACTTATGCTACTATCTCAAATCTTGCAAGCACTGGCAGTACTTTGGCCACGAATCTTGCTTCTACTGGTTTAAATCTTGATACGAAGATTAATTCTCTAAGCGGGAGTTCAGTTCTACTTTATGGAGATCAAAGCATTGGCGGAGTTAAAACTTTTAGAGATAATGTTTACATTAATAATCTTTTTGTTACTGGAACTCAAACAGTTGTAAGCACAAATAATTTTAGCGTTCAAAGTCCATATCTACTTTTAAATCTTACTGGTGGAGCAGTTGATGGTGGAATATTCTTTGTTACTGGAAGTGGATTAACTGGAATAAATGATAGTGGTCCAATTATAGGATTTGATCATAGCAATAAATTTAAATTTGGAGTTAGTACCAGAAATAGCGACCTTTCAACTTTACCTGATATAGCATCAGTTCAAGATATTACTACTTATAGTGGTTTTGTTGATGGCAAGTACTCAACCATAATAAATCTTGCTTCAACTGGAAGCACACTATCTACAAATCTAGCCAGCACAGGTTCAACTCTCCAAACAAATATAAATAATCTTAGCAACACTTATGCTACCATAACAAATCTCGGTTTAACTGGAAGTACTTTAGTTACTAATCTTGCAAGTACTGGATTGACTCTTGATACAAAAATAAATAATCTAAGTGGTTATATAAATTCAACATCTAGTAATATTGTTTTTACAACAGGAAATCAAACTATTTCTGGAGTCAAAAGTTTTGCTCAAGACACAACATTTGGCGACTCGGCGCAAGGTGACTTTTTGGTTATTTCTGGTAATAATTTCACAGTTTATGGAAGTGGTAATTTTACTAGTGGACTTTTTGTTAATGGCAACGCAGTACTAACTGGAGTTGATTTAACTCCATATGCTACTGTAACAAATCTCGCAAGTACTGGTTCAACTTTAAATAACAATATCGTTTCCTTAAGTGGATTGTTCACTGGATTTACAGGAAATCTTGATACGACTTTCGCTAGCGATATTCAACTCGCGAATACTGGATCGACTCTTGTTGCTAGTATCAGCTCATTAAGCGGAACATTGACTTCTACTTACGCTACTATTACTAATCTCGCCACTACTGGATCTACTCTTGATGTTAAAATAAATAATCTTAGTGGCTACATAAATTCTTCAAGCAGTAATATTGTTTATACAACTGGAAATCAAACTATATCTGGAATAAAAAGTTTTGCAACTGGCATAGATATAATTAATAGTGGAAATCCTCAAAGCTTAAGAGTTTTTAATAGAACTGGCACAAATTCTGGTGAATTTGGAGTTTTTGGTTGGCAAAATAATAATTTAATTATAGGTTCTCAAGCCACAAATTCTGGTATATTAAGAAACACAATATTAACTGGTGTTACTGATATTTTTGGTCCTCCAAGTCAAAATATAAATATAAGCGCTTTTACTTCTGGTACAGCAGTTCCAGGATTTGGCTCTGCGCTAGCAAATAATATTAATTTAACCGCAGGGACAGGCATGGCACCATTTACTAGCGCATCAATATATGGAACAATTAGTGCGATTGGCAATATAGACATTAATAATATTAGTTCTCCTCGTGTTGCTAAATCAATTAACATTTATAGAACAGGCATAAGTAGTATAGGACTTCCTGGAATTTATAGTGCAATTACTATCGATAATGATAATATTTCGATAAATAATCCACCAGTATCAAGTCCATCTAATAATTTTGGATTTAGAATTAGTGGTGTTGCTGTAACTCCAGCTCTTTATGCTACTTCAGCTAATCTTGCGAGTACTGGCTCGACCTTGCAAACGAACATCGATAACTTAAGCAACACTTACGCTACCATTTCGAATGTCGCTTTGACTGGAACTACATTAGTTACGAATTTAGCTAGTACTGGATCAACTTTAAACTCTAGTATTAGTTCATTAAGTGGTACTTTAACATCTACTTATGCCACTATCTCAAATCTTGCCAGTACTGGTAGTACTTTAGCTACTAACCTTGCTGCTACTGGCGCAACATTACAAACTAATATAAATAATCTCAGTGGTTATATAAATTCCTCATCTAGTAATATAGTATTTACAACTGGAAATCAAATAATATCTGGACTTAAAACTTTTAATAATGGATTAAGTACTTCGTATATTTCTGGTATTTTTGGCTCAACTTTAAATATTATAGCAGGTTCAGGCGTGGGCGCATCAAGCATTAATGCGAGTGATCTCATTTTAATGGGTGGTAGTTTGAGTGGAGTTGCACCAAATATATTAAAAACTGGTGCAAGTATTACTATTGGCGGCGCAAAGACTAGTGCTACTGCAGATATAACTATAAAACCTTCAATTGATCAGAATGGAGCCGCTGGAAATATTGTTCTTGAAGCAGGAGTATCTACAAGTTACAACGGTAAAATTAATATGTTTGGTGATATAAATATTAATGGCACATCAGATGGTGGAACAGCGTTATCATCAAAAAATATAAACATATATCGAAGAGGCGATTTTTTTGGCAGTCCATCTCAAAGACTTGCTGTTTCAATAGATAATAATAATGTTAATTTTCAAAATGGAATGGGACTACAAGTAAGTGGCGTACAAGTAACTCCAGCTCTTTATGCTACTTCAGCTAATTTAGTTTCTACTGGTTCTACTTTGAATTCTAATATAAATTCATTGAGTGGTACATTAACTGGGAATTATCTTACGACTTCATCTGCTTCTAGCACTTATGCAACTATAACTAATCTAGCAAGCACTGGATCAACACTTCAAACAAATATAAATAATCTTAGCAATTCCTATGCCACAATCACTAATCTTGCTAGTACTGGCTCTACATTAGTTAATAGTATTGGTTCGTTGAGCGGAACATTAACTTCAAATTATTCTACCATTACTAACCTTGCAAGTACAGGCTCTACTCTTGATACAAAAATCAATAATTTAAGTGGGGTTTCAGTTTTAAGATTTGGTGATCAAACTATTTCTGGTAATAAAACATTTATAAATAACATTAGCGTTTCTGGAACTGGTACTTTTTTTGATACATCTATATTTGTAGATGAAATGACCGTTTCTGGTATGAATTTAACAGTAGCAAATGGAACCGGAATATTTTCATTTCTTAATATTAGTGGCAATTATGATATTTACTCTCAAATTGAGAACTCAAAAAAATTAGCATTAGCATATGCTATAGCCCTATAATATAAAAGGTGTAATCTATTTAAACATATATGAAAAAACTTATAACAGGATACCAGTTCTTAGCAAGTAGCAGAGTAGTTAATTTTACTGAATACGGCCCAACTAATCCAGTAATTCTTGATAATTTACTATTAATAACAAATGTAAGTAAAGGCCAAATAATTTATAATTTTGCAGATACAGCCGCAACTGGAGCGGTTAATTCTACTAGTGGATTTTTACTTGGTTATAACACAACATCAATGGCTAATGCTGATAGACTTCAGATATTTTATGATGCTCCTACAGAAGATATTGATTTTGCAAGTGGTTATCTAACTGGATATATAACTGGGTCTGGAACAAGCACTGGGTTGTATTCAAGTGGAATAAGATTTGATTATCAGTCTGTTGGAGGACGAGCAGTTGATGTGGCTTCTGGATTTTTCCCTCAATATGGCAGAAATGCAAATGCAGTATTAAACATTGATTCCCAAGGCGGTGGCGCACTAACTCTTCAAGCAGATCTTGATAAAGATATTGATAGTGTCACAGCATTTCCTCCAGTTGGTGGTTATGCTAGTAATTATTCTATTCAAACTGGAGTTGGCACAATACTAAGTGGCAATAACAGTAGATTAGGTTGGGGCATTACTAATTATGGCACAGGAAATATTTATCTCAAATTTGGCGCAGGAGCAACAGTAACAACTGGCGTTAGTTTTGGCGTAACTGGATCTGTTATAACTGGTAGTAGTTTTAATATTGTATTAAAAGGTGGAAATACTGAATTTGATAATAATGGCGGAAGCTTTATTGATTTTACTCCAAAGTATAATGGTCCAGTTAGTGTTGCTCAATATCCTAATGTTAATATTAAATATATTTCTTGGGAACTAGTTTAATGTATAAAAGATACTATGATATTGATGTTGATGCAAAAGCTTACGCAAACAATATTGTAAAAGCTGGCGGAAGAATTCCGTCTGATATAGGTAGTGTTAGTGATTTTATAAGAAGATTAAAACAAAACAATTTGTGGAATTCGCTCTCTGAAGCTTGGTTTTTTAGAAGCGTTCATAATATTGGATCTGGAACTATTGTGTATCCTTTAAAAGATATTAATAATATTGCTACAATGGTAAATGGTCCACTTTGGAGTCCAGCTGGAATAATATTTGATGGATCAAATGATTATATTATTTGCAACTCTAATGAAAATTGGAAAAAATTAGTTGCTCAAAAACAAATTAGTGCATTTTGTATAGGAACTTGTCCTATTAGTGGTAGTTTGGGTAATATGTTAGTTGCTAATACTGAAAGTCCAATATATATTTTTATTTGGGTTAACCCAAGAACAAGTTATGGCGGTGAATATAGATATGGAGGTGCAGATGGATCTTATTCAAGTACTAGCGATAATACAAACACAGGTTTTAATATGTGGAATAGTACTGGTGGAGTAGGAAAAAGAACTATTGGTTATAGAAATGCAACATCAATAGCAAGCAATGGAGCAGCATCAGCAGGGGACACAAGCCAAGGATATCAACAATTACCTAATAATACTACAAACGCTTCTTTAACTTTTGGTAGATATGCTGGCGGATATCAAGGTACTTTTTCTCATTGTTTTATTTTTAATGATTATCTTTCAGCAGCAAATGTAAGCGCAGTTTATAGTATAGTTAAAAGCACAATTGGGAAAGGATTAAATTTACCATGAGATTTTACGATCTTGATATTGATGTTAAAAATTATGCAAAGCGCATAGTAGATGCTGGATATAAATGTCCAACTGATATTAATAGTGTTAGTGATTTTGTAAAAGCATTAAAAATTTATGGATTATGGATAGATCTTGTTGACTGTTGGCTTATGAGAAGTATTCATAATGCTGGGGGTGGAACGACATTATATAGTTTAAAAAATAATTTATTTAATGCGACATTAACAAATGGACCAACTTGGGAAAGTTCAGGAATGAATTTTAGTTCAGCTAATTCCGCAGCATTTTTTTATAATTTTAGTAATTTAACATTAGGAGATGGATATACAATATCGTATATACCAGCATTTCTCTCTAAAACTGCTAGCACAGCATATTTTGGAATTGTAGGATTTACCAATGCAGAAATATCTACTGGTCCAGATCGTTCACCCGTTCAGAGTAGAATCTATTTTGATGCAACTAGCCACAATATAACAATTGATTTGCAAGAAGGCTCTGCAATTGCGGCGGCAGAAATAAGAGAATTTCCAAATATGATTTCTAGTAATTACCATATGTTAACTTTTTCTCAAGAATGTTTTGGTTCTTATACAAAATTAATGTATAGAAATGGTACCTCAAAAACTATTTATACAAATAATTCTGGTAGCCCAAAATTAAATGATTTTCTTACTAACGCAGCTACGACTAATGATAGAACTAGCGCTGCTTTTAAAAATTATGGAAGTGTATTTACTGGATTAAAAAATAGCGCCACATTTTTACACAAAAGGGCTTTAACCGCAGCAGAGCATGTTATTTTTTATAATATAGTTAAATCTACTATAGGAAAAGGTGTTGTGATATGAAATATTATAAACTAGACAGAGACACAAAAGCCTATTTAAAAAGAATGGCCGTTGATGGAATTAAAACTCCAGCTGATATTTATTCTGTTAATGATTTTATTGTTGGATTAAAGGATTTAAATTTACAAGACTTTACTGAAGCTTATTTTTATTCTAATTTACAGAATGCTGGAAGTGGAACAGTTTATAGTTTTAGAAATAATTTAAATAATGGAACTATTTCTGGGGGTCATAATAGAAGAACAGATGGAATAGAACTAACCAATGGATCAAGTAGCGTTATAAACACAAACTTTTTAATGCCTTTTGCGCCATGTACTTTTATATGTATATTTAGATCAAATGCTGAAGTTAATGTAATAGCTCCAACAATCTTTTATACAGCAGGACCTGGTACTAATGGAAATCAATTTGCTCTATTGAGCACTAGTTTATCAGATAGTAGATTGAGTTATGTCTCCTACGGAAAAAATTGGACAGGTATTATTTCTTCTAGTCAAACTGCAGGTAATGCTAAAAATTTAAGATTTAATTTTGCATCTTTTGTGATGCCAGATAAAAGAGGTCCATTAAGATATGCTTTTAATAACGCTTTTCTTACAGGAAGTTCATATGCTACAGTAGATGATGGTTTTAATACAACTAGAGCATTTTATAGAATAAAAGGTAATGAGTCGCCAAGTAGTGCAATTCTTCATTCTGCTCTTTTTTTTGATAGAAACCTTTCTGATTCTGAAGTTACAAGTATTTATAATTTAATTAAAGTCACTAGCGGAAAGATGTTAAACATACCATGAGATTTTATCAATTAGACAACGATACAAAAAAATACATAAAGCGCCTTAATTACAATGGCATTACAACTCCTTCTGATATATATTCTGTAGATCAATTTATTAGAGGATTAAAAGATCTTGGTATTTATGGCAATATGATAGAAGCTTGGTTTTTTAGAAAAAATCACAACGCAGGAAGTGGTAATATTCTTTATTCTTTTAGAGATAGTTTTAATAATGGTACAATCAATAGTATCTCAACAGCAGTTTGGAATGATAGAGGATTAATATGTACACCAAATGCCACAAATTCTCTTTCTAATTATATAACTGGGAATTTAAAAACAAATACATTAAATAATTGTAGTATTTTTTCTATTTTTATGAGCAACTCTCCTATGGAGAATTTTACAAGTGGTTATCCATATGTATTTTCTTTAACAAATTTAAATGGTTATAGACCAGCAGAATCTGGCGCTAGTTTTTCTATATTATCTTATGGACAGAATGGAAATACTTGGTCATCAAGCTTTAATGATAATAGCAGCGCTTTAAATATACAAGGTAATACATTGTATAAGATAATTAAAGGATCTTTTAATCCTTCTCAAATAAAAGTAGAAAGTAGAAATTCAAGTTCAACTACTACATCTGCTACAGGAACAAATCTTGAAAAGCCATTAATTTATAATGGATTTGTTTTTAATGGTAGAATAAATAATTATGGGAGTCCTCTTACGCAAGGCGTAAATGGAAATTATGGAGTAGGTTTCCAAGGAACTCAAATTTTTAATTGTTTTTTTGATATTGACGTTAATTTTGCAAGTTTTGAAAGTTTATTTAAAAATACAATTGGCAAAGGAATAGCTCTACCATGATAACTAATAGAACATATGGCATTGATCTTGATGTATTAGCTTATAACGCTAGAATAGTAGCTGGCGGCAATCAAAGTCTAAGCATGCAAAGTTTAAGACAATTAAATCAATTTGTAATTTCAATTAAAAAAATGGGTTTATGGTATAATATGATTTGCTGGCCGTTAAAAGCAAATCAAAATGCTGGAAGTGGAACAATAGCCTATTCACTTGGTGGTTTTGGTATATTAAATGGTACATTAATAAGTAATCCAACTTGGGGTGCCAGTGGAATTATTTTAAATGATCCAAATCAATATATATCACTTAGCGGCGCTTCAATTAATGCTGGTAATTTTACTTCTCTTTCTATTCTTTCAACAATAGCAAGTAATAACAATTCTCACTTGTTTGGTTTATTTCAATATTTATCATCAAATCCAACCAGAGGAGTCAATCATGCCATATATGGACCAACTGGAAATGGAGTAATAAATTTTACTGGTTTAACAGGCGGCACACGACAAAAAGGAAATCAAAATGTTACTAATGTTGGTATAGGTTTTTATTATGCATCTGCAGGAGTTTCAGATTTATCAGATCCTGTTAATTCTACTGGTTTTGTGCAACTTAATTTCACAAGAAATACAACTTCTTCTGGTTCTGGCACTTTGCCTTATACTTTTGGTTCAAATCTTTATTGGTTGTTTGGTTTTCAAGGTTCAATAAGAAATGAAATCGCTTCATTTCAAGCATGGTTTTCTGGAATACCATTAACTCAATCTCAATTATTACAAATACAGAATCTCTATAAATCTACACTGGGCGAAGGTTTGGGATTACCATAATAAAAAAGTGTAATAAAAATATATATGATATCAAACAATCCAGTCTCCACAGTTAACGCTTTTGCTGTTCAAGGATCAAGAGTCATATCTAGTAATTTCACTAATACAGGTTCTGCTACCCTTGTTGCAGCTGACTTAAATAGAGAAGTTTTAACAGTATTCAATGAAGGGGCTGGAAATTTACATATTTCAGCTGGAGGAACATGCACCACAGGGGTTTATCAGGTACGCTTATCAGCAGGGGACTACTGGGAATGTCCAGTAAATCAAACTACTCTTATTCATACGGCCATATTTGCAGTAGCTGGTACAGCTAGAGTGACTGAAGTAAACTAGGATAACGCCATGGCACTTTTCCAAGCTAAAGATAAACTTTTTGGCGATCTAACAGTTCCTTCAACTAGATGTGTCGGCCCTATGGCCGCGTATGGATCTAATGCAAATGGATTATTTCTCGTTAGTACTTATGTCTCTTTCACACCAATTTACACAAACACCGCAAGAGTAATAACAACTCTTAAAATTGAAGTAACAACTGCAGCAACAAGTACAGGAACCCCATTAATTCAACTTGCAATATATAATTGTAGACCAAATCAACTTGCCCCAAGCACTCGAATAGCAAACACTTTAACACAAGGAATAGACGGCACTACCACAGGTGTAAAAACTATAACATTTTCTCCTACTTGGGTTCTCCCTAAAGGAATAAGTTTCCTTGGTATGAATAATAAAGGGACTGCAGACAATAATACTTGCTATGTTAGAGGTTGGGATGGGGTTGGGCGAGAAGGCGGATTATTAGGATCTATTGGAGCAGGATTTGATGGAACAACTCCAACAACTCAATATAATAATGCTGGAATTCCATATTTATATATTGGTAATAATGTAGATTTATCTGCTGACTATACTTCAACAACCATAGACTATGCGGGTGTCGGTGGCGGTAATACGGCTGCTTCATACGTTGGAGTATTCTTAAAATAATATGCCACGCCAAGAATATTATCAAAATGGTGAACTCGTAAGAGTCGAGGATACCAGAACATTAACCGAAGCTATTGAAGAGCGAAAAGAGGTGTGGGCAGAACAAACTACTAGACTAATACGCACAAAAGTCACAGAAACAGATGAACGTAATTGTGCGAATGGAATCTATGATGGTGAAAAGAAAGCGCAGATTCTTAACTGGATTAATGAGTGCAGAAACAAATATTTAGCATGCAAAGCAGCCGCATTAAATTGCACAACAAATGAAGAGATTGATGCTATTCGTTACGAGTAGCATATTATTTTTAATTTAAACACTTTATTTTTAATTAAATATATATAGTGTAATATCTATTATATGCCTAAATTACTAATCACTAAAAATTCATCAAATAATAAAAAATTACAAATAATTAATGCGCAAACATTTATAAGAGATTCAACATACATAAGAAACACTGTTTTGCCTATATTAAGATCAAGCATAACTAATTTTTATAATTATGAATATGATGGTGGTAGCTATGATATTGGTGATGGTGGAGGTGATATGTATGATGGTGGAAATACAGTCTATTTGAATGGAGCGCCGCAAATATATGATACTGAATCTGCAAATACCTTTTGTTATACATCATATCCTTTTATATATAAAACCACACAAACTTCAAATTTTACTTTAAGTGTTCAGGGCAATTATGGAAGTGACGGAAGTGAAACTAAATATCAATATCAACAAGACTTTGATTATCAAGGCAGAAAATTTTCTATTTATATTAGTGAAAGCATAGATAACAATCAGAACGACCCATCTATAGTAGAATGTTTTATTGTATATTATCCAAATAGCAAGCCAACTATCAATTTTACTTATACTGAAAGTGGCGATGAGAATGGAAATGAAACAATAGATGTTTCAAATTTAAATGGTCAATCTGTTACTGCTTTTTATCTCCTAATAAGTAATTATCCAGCAGTTCAAATTGGTAGTGCTACTTTATTTGATGCTCTAAAAACTTTTGTAGTTAATGCTACATCTGTGTCTACGTATAATAGTATTGGCAAAAAATTTAAAATTAATAAAATTAATACATCTATTAATTATTCTAATGGATTATATGGTAAAAGATACCTTTCATATTTTGATGATGACGTAAATTGGTTTAATACAGCAACTCTTCATGGAGATGTTAATCAATTAACTGAAATAAATGGATTTACTAGTTACGATGATTATTATAGCTGGCAATGGCTTGGATACTTTAAAGCAAGTTCAACTGAAAATTATACTTTTTACACAAGTTCAGATGATGCAAGTTATCTTTGGATTGGCTCTAATGCTCTTGCTGGCTTTACAACAGCTAATGCTAATGTAAATAATGGTGGATTACATGGGCCTAGTGAAGTCGCATCTTCACCAATAAGTTTAACTGCTGGAGTTTATTATCCAATAAGAATTCAATTTGGAGAAAACGAAGAGGGGGATGAACTATCATTTAGTTTTTCAGCACCAACTATAGCAAAAACAACACAGGGTTTAGGATATTATTACTATAATCCTGCCACTTATGGTTTTTAATCTAAATTAGCTTTAGGTTATTGGTAATTTTTAATATTATATAGTGTAATATCTATTATATGACCAATAAAATTGTAGATATATCAGACGAAATTTATCGCGAATTAGGCGAGCCAAGTGATATTAGTATCCCTAGTATAGCTTTTTGGCTAAGAACGAATTTGGGTAAATTAAATATTTTAATTAACAAAAAATACACCATAAATACTCTAGACCTAGAAGTAGATGCTATCAGTCCAGAAACGTTCACAATAATAGAAAAATCAATCTTTAAGAAAATGTATAATATACATTATTATGATAGACAGATTATAAAATTGATAGGAAAATCTAATAATTTAAATTTAATAAATCAAGATACTTCTTCCAGTGGAGAAAACGCTACAACTGGATCAGCTAATTCTGATAGTTTAGAAATTTCAGAAAATGGATTCTCATATAAGAAAACAAATAGCGAAAGCACAAGTCAAATTTATAAAAGAGCAACAGACGCAATTAAAGCAAATACCCAATTTGTAAGGCAGTTAGGTTTAAATTTCGTAGAATTAAAAAAACAAGAAGCCGAAGAATTAAAAATGCTAACTCAAAGTTATAATTTAAACGAAATCAATCCATTGCAGATTGCAGGAGATGACACTATTCCAGGCACAGATAGATCTTATTCCTACAATTACTCTATAAGAAATATAGAAAATTTATAATATGGCGTCCCTGATACTTAGTTCAGAAATAGCTGCCTACAAACAAGCAATAAATGATCACTTTGATACGTTTAAAAGGTCAATTACTGTTCATAAACAACCAATTAAAAATATATTGCAAAATACGACTAACCAATTACTAGGATATGAAGAAAATTCTAATGTAGTCGATTATACGTATACTCCTAGAAATCAAACTTTTGATGCAATTATAAATTATAATTTGGCTAAAGAAAATTTACAAATTGATAATGAAATAAAATTAAAATTTCCAAACCAAATAGTAGAAATTAAAGTTAAAGAAGGTGCAAAAAATTATATTAATCAAGATATAACAGAAAAAATTACATTCGATAATAAAACATTTAACCTTATAAGCACAGATGTTATAAAAAATTATCAAGGTTTAATATACTACGTTTTTTATCTAAAAGAGACATTTTAATGAAAAGGGTCAATATAGATTTTGATAAGGCTTTGGCGAATAATAAGAAATTTGAAAAAAATGCAGTTAATGTTGTCAATGAAAAGTTTAATAATGCTCAAGAAATATTTTTAAATGAATTCGACTCTAGCCCAGTAACACAGGAAATTGAAGCTGGCCCTACCGCCCAAAATGTTTCAAATACATTAGGAGGAATAGGGAATTTATTTAGTTTCATTGGCTTTAATAGTTCAGATAATCCCGTAGAAGAATTAAGAAGTTTAATCAAAAATAGCTTCAGAATGTCCAGGAAAAAAAGCGCAAACTCTATACGTTTCGAAATTGAATATCCAAATTTAAATAAAATAAAAAATGTAACTCGCATGCCTTGGGAAAATGGAAATAGTTGGGCTGTGGGAATTGAAAAGGGCATCTCTGGGTTTAGCAGCTATATGTATAAAAAGTTTATTGAAGGAAGATCAAAAGAAGGCTTACAGAACAAAAATAAAATTAGAAGTGGCACGTTCAGAACAACAAGGTATATTTCTGGCATGATAAATAATTTTGTTAAAAATATAGAGAAAATCAAATGAAAATCCAACTAGATAACCTTTTGATGTCAAGTATGCTTATGTGGATGGATCATGTGATCTTAAAAAAAGGAGAAGCGTATAAAAATTTCTCTAGTCAATTTTATCCAATTACAAATATTTATAATGGATTTTATAGTTATGGTCTGCCTTTTAAACAAGTTGTTTGCGATAGTTCTATAAGTGGAGCTAATATACTTTCTGGAGTTTATGTTAATAATAATTTTCAAGCTATTGGTCAAAATAATTTAACTGGTATAAGTCCTCAGAATGGTCAAGTTTATTTCGTATCTGGGCAAGGGACAAATACTATTAGCGGGAATTATGCAGTTAAAGACTTCAATTTATATCTAACGAATCAGCCAGAAGAAGAGATTTTGTTTGAAAGCCAATATCAAGCCAGACCTAAAACTAGTCAAACCCCAACTGGTTTAGCCATAGAAGCAATAACTTATCCATGCGTATTCCTTAAAAATAACGGTGGTATTAATCAACCATTCGCTTTTGGTGGAGAAGATAATACTCAAATATCAGTCCGAGCAGTAGTTATGGCTGATAATATGTTTAATTTAGATGCACTTTGCAGTATATTAAAAGACACAGCTAGAGACTATGTACCATTAATCAATAGCCCATTTAATAATTTTGGTGGATTAAATAATGGGCACTATAACTATGATAGTTTAACTCAAAATATTGATGTTGGAGTTAATGGATTCTATATTTCAGAAGTAAATGTAAGCAAAATATTTGCTAATTTAAATACAAAAAATAATCAAGTATTCCCAGCTTTTATTGACTTTACTCTGAATAATATTAGATATCCCAGAGGATAAAATTAGTTTCTCATTCTTTTTTTATTACTGTAATAATAGTTACAGATTTAAATAGGAGAATAATAATATGGCAAGAAAAAGAGTAATTTATCAAAGCGAAGCGCTTTTCGTAGGTGCAACTGGAGATGCTTCACCAAAGCAATTAAACCGTGTTCAAAGTGCAAACTATAGTTTCGAAGTAACAAGACAAGACATTAATCAATACGGCCAATTAGCCTCAATTGATCGTATCATTCTCGAGCAACCAACAGTTAATTTTGATTTTTCTTACTATTTAAATTCTGGAGAAAACGAAGCAAATTTAGGACTTTCAGTAGCAACTGGAGTTGGCACCATTGCAACAGCAGGAACACCAGCTTTATCGGGAATTTTAACAGCTAATAAAGATACAAATAACTATTATATTCTAACGGTTGGCGAAGGTAAAGATGCAAATATTGATGGTAAAACTGGTGGAAAAACTATCGGTATTGGAAATGGATTCTTATCATCTTATAGCATGGAAGCTTCCGTAGGAAATATTCCAACAGTTTCAATCAATGGCGAAGGAATGAATATGAGATTTTATGCAGATATCTCGGGAACTCTTCCAACAATTAATCCAGAGGACGGTTCTTCTGTAGCTGGCATATTTACAATTCCAAATCCAGTTACTGGTGCGGGATATTCAGCTCTCCGACCAGGAGATGTAGATCTAACAATCGCTGGGGCAACTGGCGTTGTATCTTCTGATTTGAAGATCCAAAAAGCTTCAGTCAAATTTGATCTTGGTAGAGATCCAATTCAAAAACTTGGAAGCAGATTTGCCTTTACGAGAGAAATCAAATTTCCAGTTACCGTGACAATGAGTGTTGATGCGATCATGGGTGACGTTGAAGCTGCAAATCTAGCGGATATCATTAATAATGATTCTGCAAAACATAATCTACAAATTAAAATTAATAAACCAAATACTGATACAGAAGCTATAAGTTATGTTCTTAGAGGAGCTAAACTAGACTCGCAAGACTTCTCGAGCAGCGTTGGCGATAACAAATCCGTAACAATGAATTGGAGCGCTCAAATCGGCGGTCCAAACGATCAAGTCGGCGGATTGTTTATTTTCGCTAATAGTTAATATTTAAAAAATATAATGAATCTAGAAAACCCGCTTCGGCGGGTTTTTTAGTGTAAAGGTATATAGGCACAAGGTTTAACAAAGGATAAAGGTTTATGCAAGATAAAGCAAATCTCAAAGAGTATTTGATGTTCCAAATACATCGAAATGTCGTTAATTTATATAAAAGATATCTTAATTTAATAGAAGACGTACAAGAAGATCACACTAATATGTTAAATAAATTAAACAAAGATGTTAGCTTAGAGATATTAAAAAGTGTTGATTATTTTGATGATAATAAATATAATTATTTAAGAAAGAGGATACTTGATCTTGGGAATGAAACTATTCGCGAGATTGAAAAGAATTTCGATTTTCTTAACATAGAAATAAAAAAATGAAACCAAAATATTTTAATTTTAGTCCAGAAGCTATCATTTCGGCTAACCTCGACCTACAAACCACCCAAAGAGAGTTAAGGTTTAATTTTGGATTTAACTCTTTTAAAGTTGAAGATATTTCCAGCCCAAAACTTTTTAATAAATATATGAGTTGGGATGAAGAAAAAAGAAATAATTTTATTATAAAGATTGGCGGAAAAGCTAATTTTAAAAGAACCAAAGGTTTTATTGAATCTAAAATAGGAGTACCAAATGAAAACAGATAAATATATTTATGAATTCTTGATAGAGAATGAAATAGAAAAAGAAACGCAAGAAAACTCAAAAAATGAGAGGGGCGAAGAGATAAAAATCCTTAAAAAAATTAAAGAAAAATCTCCAGTCTACTTTAGAATTATTCGGCCAGATAGAAGGACTTTTGAAGAGGCAGAGCTGTTTTATGGAGTAAAAGTCTCAGAAGGAATTAGGCTTGGGTTAATGACTAAATCTTTAATAGCAAAAAGATATCAAGACGATGGTGGTGCTTTAAGTGAATCGGAAAAACAAAGGTATGCGACGTTATATGTCACATTGTATATAAAACAAACTGAATTAGAAAAAGTTCAAGCAAATTTAACTAAAGTAAGCGAAGAAGATCAAGAAGCCAAAATAAAAGACTTATTAAACGAGATTCTTAACATAAAAAAAGATTTAGCAAATTTAGAATCGCAACAATCAAGCGTTTTTGATCAAACTGCAGAAAATAGAGCAAGAAATCAAGTTATATTATGGTGGGTTCTTAACTTATCATATGTTTCTTACGATGAAAAAGTAACTTTCTCCCCAGTATTCAAAGGGTTAACATTTGAAAATAAATTAACGGCTTATGATTTAATAGAAGATCAGGAAGACATTCTACTAAGTACTGGAATTAGAAAACTAGCTTATCTTATTAGCTTATGGTACATGGGCAAAGCTTCAACAGAGGAAGAGTTTAAGTCTCTAGAAGAGTTTTTTGATTCATAAAAGTGAATGAAATACTTAAAGACGTCAATTTTGTTAAAAAGATTTATAAAGACATAATCAACGAATATTCTGTATCTAAATTAGGTGATGGGGTCCTTTATTTAAAACATGTAACCGAAATTGATCTTGCTAGCGTTTACGAAAAATATATTGAGTTTTTTGATAAATCTAAAAGCATGGGAGTTTTAGAAGAAAAAGATAAATTAAATTTATTACATGAGAAAAATATTTGGCCAAAAGAGAAAGAAGAGAGAAGAGTTAATATCAGAAATGAAATTAATTTAAATATAGATACGAAAAAAAAATTAATCATTTCATCCCAACAAAAAGAAATAGATAATAAAATAAAAGCTTTAGAAGAGGAGCTATTTTCTATAGAGCAACATAGAGTTGAATTATTGGGTATGACCGCAGAAGAATATTCAACAAGAAAATCAAACGAATATCTCATATATTTAACATTTTGTAAAAATGAAAATTTAGATAAATTCTTTGATTCAGAAGAAGACTTTTTTAACTTAGAAATAGAAGACTTAATTAAATATGCTGGTTTATATCAAAATTTTAATAATTTATTTTCTATTAAAAACCTTAAAAAGACTGCTGTTTCTAGTTTTTTTATGAATATGTTTTTTTTATCAGAGAATGATCCTTATGCATTTTTTGGTAAACCTTTATGTAAATTAACGTATAACCAAATTAATTTATTTACGTTAGCTAGAGGATATAAATATAATCTGGAACGGACTGGCGATATTCCTCCATCTTTTATCAATTCCCTAGACGAGCTAGTTGAATGGTACGAGAGTAGGTCTTTAGCCACAAAAGAAAAAGAGAAGGACTCTAATAAAGAATTTTCAGGTAAAACTTATATTGGTGCCACTAAAAAAGAACTAAGGGGTATGCTAGATTCTAAGGACGAAGTCATAGATTTAGTTAAAGAAGCTGATAAAAAAGGTGGAAATCTATCCTTTGAAGAAATATTAAAAATACACGGCGTTAAATAATATATTATTAAAATTTAAGTGTAATTCTGTGAGAGGATTACCATGGCACAAGGCGATAATATCATTATTGATGTACTGGGGAATACTAGACCCCTAGAAAGACAGATCGAAAAAGTCGCTAATACGGCTTTAGTTCTGAATAGCAAAGGATTTTCTCAACCGTTGGGCAAAATCAATGGTCAATTAGGCGAATTTGAAAAATCACTGGCCGCATCTAATGCGCGAGTTATTGCTTTCGGTGCTTCTGCAGGTGCTATTTTTGCTGTACAGAAAGCTTTTTCAGAGACAATTAAAAGCGTTATTGATGTTGAAAAATCTCTTACTGACATTAATGTAATTTTAAATGCTAGTACAAAAAATTTAGCTTCTTTTGGTAATAGTTTATTTGATATAGCCAAAAGCACGGGTCAAAGTTTTGCTGAAGTTGCTTCTGCTGCTACAGAATTTTCTAGGCAAGGTTTAGGCATAGAGGACACTTTAAAAAGAACTAGTGATGCGTTAATTTTAACTAGGCTAACTGGTATGGGCGTAGTAGGCAGCGTAGAGTCTATTACTGCAGCTTTAAATTCATTTAATAAAACTAGCATAAGCTCAAATGAATTAATTAATAAATTAGCAGCGGTTGACGCATCTTTTGCCGTAAGTTCCAATGATTTAGCGGAAGCTATAAGAAGAGTAGGTAGTTCTGCTCAAGATGCAGGGGTAAGCTTAGATCAACTTATTGGATTAGTTACTTCCGCTCAACAAACCACGGCTAGAGGTGGCGCGGTAATCGGTAACTCATTCAAGACTATTTTTACAAGACTCCAAAGAACTGACACCTTGGATGCGTTAGAAGCGATAGGGGTTGCAACAAAAGACCAAGAAGGCAATATTTTACCACTTATAACTATTTTAAATACTTTATCTGGTACATATAGTAAATTATCTGGAGTTCAAAGAGCCCAAGTAGCCGAGTTGGTTGGAGGCGTATTTCAAATTAACGTATTGAAAGCTTCCTTGGCAGATTTAGGAAATGAGTATTCGATATATTCTAGAGCTTTAATGACATCAAGCGGCGCAACGGATGAAGCTAATGCTAGGAATGAAGAATTAAATCAAACGCTGAGTGCAACCATTAATAAAACTTTAGCTAATCTACAAAAATTAGGATCACAAGCGGGTAATATAGCAATCGCCCCAACATTAAAAAATTTGTTAGGTGGATTAAATAGCGCTTTAGAAAACTTCGCGCCAGAAAGCGAAGACGTTGGATCGAAAATTGGACAAGGACTTTTGAAGGGAATAGGAAATTTTTTAGGTGGCCCTGGAGTCTTACTGGCAGCAGCAGCTTTATTTAAAATTTTCGAAAGATTAGTTACGTTTTCAGCCGACGCATTTAAAAGTCTAACTGGTCTTAACGCTAAGAGCGCAGAGCAACAAGCTTTACAAGGTCAAATATTAAATTTAATTGGTAAAAATCCCCAGATTATAGAACAAATTAATAGTGGAAATATAAATACAGCGAGTTTACATAAACAAATTTTAGCTTTAATTGAACAAGAGACTATAGCCATGCAAAGGCAAGTGGCCGTAGCGAATACTTTATCAAAAACTTTAATATCTTCTGGAGTTAGAGTCGCTCAAACTGGGCCAATGAGAGGTGTTCCAACTAAATCTGCTGGATTTATTCCTAATTTTAGCGCCGATAAAGAGGTCGCAGGAGCTTTAGCTGGTGGGTATATGCCAGGAAAAATTAAACAAACCTTTATTCCAAATTATGGAATGGTAACTTATAATAGCGCAGAAAAAGTAAAAAAATTTAGTGGATTTGATCAACCAGCAATTATGCCTCCACAAGGTAGTAAAGCTGGAAAAAATTATAAACAAAATTTTGAGAAATCTCATGGATTTAATCCTTACGCATGGAGTGGTTATGTTCCAAATTTTGCTCAAATTCCAGAAGGAATGAATTTAAGGCAAGCAATAGATTCTAAGAGATTTAATCGTTCAGCTTTATCTAGTCGTTTTACTAAAGCAGAAGTAGAAAAAGAATTAGGGCCATCAAGAAAAGCAGCAGCAAAAAAAATATATGCAACAGGTCAAGATTTTTCTATATTAAATTTGGCTAATAGTGATTTCGATCAAATAGCAGGTAAAGAATTATCAAAAGCTATTCAAAGCATTGCTATCAAACTAATCAAACCAAATACAAAAAAATTGCCTTCTTCAGATCAAATCATTGAACAGTTACAGGCAGACACGTCTGCTTATCCTCAAATCTTGGGAAGACTATTTGAATCTTCTATTAATGCAGCAATAAATTTAGATTTAAGTAAAAAACGAGGTGGTGGAAGTGGAACTTGGGATTATATTGGCGGTAATTTTACTAATGATAAAGTTAATCAATCTTTATTTGGCGGTCAATTAGCGGCTATGAGAGCTCTTCCTTACCTTGATGCTAAATTAAATGCTGACACAGCTGGGGCCAGTATCAAAGGGAAAATAAAAAGAACCCCAGACTTAAAACAGGCTTTGGTTCAGGGTTTTAAATCTGGTGCTCCAAATGTTAATTTACCTTTTGGAGTTATTAAATCTGCTGGATCATCAAAACCAATACCTTTTGCACAAGAAGATCTAGCCAGCGGAGGATTTATTCCTAATTTTGCTGGATTAAAAGAAGCGATTGGAAGAGAAATTTCAGCTGGCGTGCCAGCGTCCTCAATTAGGGTTGGAGCTTCATCATCTTTATCCTCAAATAATAATCCATTAGGCCTTGGAGTTTACAATACAAAAGATGAACCGAGAGGATTAAGTCAAGGGGTCGATAGATATAGATCTAAATCTGCAGCAAAGAAAGCTGGAGCATATGGAGGTTATGTACCAAATTTTGCATTAGCAACCGCAGACGCGCCAACGGCAATAAAATATGTGTCATTTGAAGAAGCTAAGTCTTTAAAAGAAAAAATGAAAGGACTGGGCGCTTCTGTTTCTAAAGTTAAAGTATATTTTGATGATCGCGCCCTTCCAGAATCAATTCAAAAATATAAAGGCAATTTAATACAAGCTTCTATTGGACTTTCTTTAGCTAGTGGGTTATTACAAGAGGCAACTAAAGGCTCCCCAAAATTATCCCAAGCAGTAGAAGGATTTAGTTCTACTTTAAGTTTAGCTGGTACTGCAGCTCAAATAATTCCTGGGAAATTTGGAGTTGCTGGCGCTGCCCTTCTTGCTTTCACTGGAACTTTTGGAACAATAGCTAATTTATTAAAAGAAAAGTCTACAAAATTAGCAGATAAGGCTGAACAATCAAGCCAAACATTAACTGATTTTTCTAATGGCTCTCAAAAATATGCAGATGTTTTACAAAAATTACAAGACGCACAAAAAGATCCAAAAACATCATCACAAACAATAGGAAAATTAAATGAAGATTTAGTAAAAGCCGCAGGACAAATTCCAGACGCTTATAGAAAGCAGCTTGTTTCAATTACTAATTATACAGATCTACTGGATCAAATGTCTAAAGTACAATCTGAGCTAGCAAATGAAGAATCATATTATAAAGGTGCATCTGGATTTGAAGAAGTATTGAATAAAAGAACTGGTACTAAGTTTGCGCAGTATATAGAAGCTCTTTCTTTTAAACCATTATTAAATCAAAGAGAATCAATTGGATATGGATTAACTGGATCAGAAATGGAAAAAGCTGCGGGCAACATTTCTTCAAAAGGATTTGAAAATAATCAAGCTAGAGAGAATTTAAAACGAATGTTAGCTAGTGGAGAATTAGATATATTTAAAACTGCTGGTAGCGCAACGTCTGATCCTAAAAAATTAGAAGAATTGGGCTTGAGAAAGGATGCAATTGAATCTATCGGTAGATTAGATCAACAAGGCGGTAGAGGAGGAGAAGGTAAAATGGCAGCCCAAACATTAGTTCAAAATATTTTAACTAAATTATTAGAGGAAGTAATCGGAGGAGAAGAAGCTAAAAAATTATCAGAACAAAGAAATAAAGAAGCAGAGATAATAAATAAAAATAATGCAGCAAAGCAAAGATCAATTGATTTAGAGAAATCTAACCAAGACGCTTTAGATAATTTTTATCAAAGATTAATACAAATTGGGGATGTCCAACAAGAGTACAAAGACAAATTAGCTTTTGATACTCAAGATGTCCAACTCCAAAGAGCCAGTGGAATGTTAGAATATAATCGTAGTTCTATGGGTCCACAAACCTCTAGAGAATATCAGAATTTAATCGAAACTGCTAAACAGCAATTAGACTTTGTTAAAAAATATAAAGATCAAGAGGCAAAAGGCCGTTCAGACGTTTTGCAAGAAGGCTACAAAACATTTCTAGAGCTTAAAAAAGAAAACGTAGCAGGACAAACTCCAAAAGTCGATGTAGAAAAATTAAATACTTTTCAAGGAGTTTTAGGACAATTAGCAACAAGTGGCAAATCTGCAGAGGACATTAACCAAGAAATTATAAATTCATTTAATGAATTTTTTGGAGGAACTGATTATGGAAACAAAGCCATAGACCTTCAAACTCAAACTAATAATATTCTAAGTGATAATCAAAGAGCACTGCTAGATTTAAATGCTCAACAAATAAAACAAACAGAATTAACTAAAATTAATAATCAAATTCAAGCCGCAACCATACAAAAACAGAGAGATGTCAAATCTTTTGGTGGTTTGGAATCTTATGTAAATCCTCAATCTAATAGTACTATAGATTCTTTAGTTACCAATATACAAGGCTTAGGAACTCCTGTAGGAGGTAGAGCCTCTGCGGGTACATTATTAGATACAGTAAAAATGTTTGGTGGAAGTTTAGAAGGGATGAATTTAGGAAGTTTAAAAGAAAGAGCTATTTCTGGAAGAGCCAAAGACATAGAATTTCAAACCTCAGCGATATCTAAACTTTTAAGATCTAAAGGCGAATTTGGTTTAGCTGGAGAATATACAAAAATTGGAGGAAGATCAACAGAAATCGCCAGAACTCAAGTAGAAGAGGCTATCCAAAGCCAGAGGGCAATGTTAGGCATCGATAAAAACGTAGCCTCAATTAGTACCAATTTAAAAACTTTTACAGATACATTTGCGAAACCAAATCAAACTTCTGGCGCGCCAAATCAACCAGGCGCAAACTTAAAAAGCACATCTCAAGCTGTGAATAATTTAACCGCAGGGATATCTCAAATAGAAATTAAAAATACCGATTTATCTCTTAAAGGTAATATTGGGGTAGATATTAAACAACCAAAAGGCGGAATTGAATTTACTATAAATACTGATTCTATAGAAAATATTAAAGGAGATATAACAACTCAAATCGAAGGGGCATTAACTACATTAAGAACAGATTTAGAAAATCAAATAAAAAATCTAACAAATAGCTTCAATGAAAGAATAGTTAGCGTAGGAGGTCAAAGACTACCGCCAACTAAGAAATAACATATGAGCTATATATTTGAAAATGCGACTTTATTAACCTACGATTTAAATAAAAATTATTCTCGTGGCGAAAATTTATTAATAAACGCTACAAAGAATTTAAAATTAAATGGAGTTCTTTATAATAGGTATACAAACTCAGACGGTAAAGGGGTTAAAGAAACCTATAGCGGTATTTTAAATATATTAAATAATAATACTGGCCAATACGAAGAAATTATAATAAATAATTATCATTTAGGCCTTGGCAGAATAGTCAATATTTCTTTTCCAACACAAAACCCTATATTTGTTGAAAATTATATTTATACTATCGAGATAGTAGACACGGGGAATTTTAAAGCTTTACCTTCTGATAGAAAATATGGATCTAGACTTCGCTTAATCGACGATAAGCTTTTAAATATTTCAGAAGATTTAAATTTTAATTATCTTCAAAATGGAAAGTATTCATATGACCATAATATTACTATCCAATATTATAATGACGATTCCGATATAATTTCTAAATCCAAAGACTTGGCCTCCGAAATATTCAATGATTCTGAAGTTTATTTAGGCTTATTTGGTAAATATTCTGGATTTTATAACAATTTACTATTTAAGCAAAATGTTATTCAAGAAAATTACGATTTAATTAATCAATCTGTATCGTTCCAAAAGTCTATAGAAATTGATGAAAATTACAAAAACGAATATTCATTAGAGCTAAAAAATTCTTATATATTAGATGACAATGGCATTACGACCGTCACCGAGAATGGTAGAATCAAAGGTCTAGAGAGCGTTAATAATTTTACGGTTCAAAACTATTTAAATGATGAAATTTCTGGCTCATATAATAGATGTAATAGTATTGCCCGAGGCACTATTTTAAAAAAAACTCCAACTGTTTTAGGGGTTGCATTTGAAAAATTTAATAATTTTGCTAGCTATAATGTCACTTATACTGACAATTTAAATTATCAAAGCGGAGGATTAGTCCATTCTTATGAATCTCAATTAGACAGTGGAAGCGATAATATTTTTACTTATGATATAAATGGATCAATTAGGCTCACTAGTGAATCCATAGGGCAAATTTATACTGGAACCTCTTCTGGTTTTGCAAATTTTAGAAAAATTTATAATGAGCAATTAGAGCTGTATCCAGACTATAATTTAATCAACTCTTCAATAGATTTCAACTATCTTTCTGACGGCGCCAGCGAACTATCTTTAGGTAAAAATTTTAAATATAATATAAAAAAAACCTCTGATCCTTCTATTTTAAAAAATGACCAGAAGCTTAAAACAATTGAATTCACGCAGAGAGATGATAATTTATCATTAATGACTAAAGAATATATACTCCCAAATAAGGATGATAAAAATTTTTATTTCAGCTTAGGGTCTGGTGTTGAACAATCTCAATTAGCTACAGATTCAGTTTCTATAAGGGGCAGTTTATTAAGACCCACTGGGCGTGGCACTAATATTTGGAACAATAAATTTATAGATGGATATTTGCCTCAATTAAAAAATAGAGCCTTAAGTAAAGTAGAAGGGATTGGAGAAGATTATATAATTAGCAGCGCTTCTTTAACTTATGATTCTAATTTAAGCTATGGATTAGATTTAAATATACTTTCGGTAAAACCAAAATGAGCGTTAATATTATAAAATATAATGGCATAGAAATAGGCTCACCAACTCCGTTTGTGACACTAGAAAGAAGTCATGTTTTTAATGGTCAAAAATTAGGTAATGTAGATAAAATTAAACTAATTGGCCAACTCACTGGTAAATATTCTGATCTTACTGGATACCAACAGGGGCTTATAAATAATTTTAATCAAGACTTTAAAACTTTTGAAATATTAGAGGGTATTAGCGGAATTAATTTACAATCTGAATGCGATGCAAATATATTTCTTTCAAAAATAAATGATTTTTACTATCAATCAAATGAGAAAATCGACAAAGAGATATGCCTAAAAATTAATCAAAATATAAAAATTACAGGAAACGACGCAGGAGCTAATAATAATTTTGGATTTAGCGTATCTCTTAACTCCATTGGAAATGTTGCTCTAATAGGAGCACATCAGGAGGACCCAAACGGAGTAAGTAATGCTGGTTCAGCTTACATTTTTACTGGTAGCGGAAACTCTTGGGTACAGACTGCTAAGATTACAGGCAACGATGCGCAAATTAGTGATAATTTTGGATGGAATGTGTCCTTGAACTCTGCTGGGAATATTGCGCTTATTGGGGCCCTTAATGAAGACCCAAACGGAATAGTTAACGCAGGTTCAGCTTACATCTTTACAGGGAGTGGAAACTCTTGGATTCAAGTCGCGAAGATTACAGGAAATGATGCACAAGCTGGTGACAGTTTTGGTAATAGCGTACATCTTAATTCTGCTGGGAATATTGCGCTTATTGGAGCGATTCTTGAAGACCCAAACGGATTAGGTAACGCAGGTTCAGCTTACATCTTTACTGGTAGCGGAAATTCTTGGATTCAAACTGCCAAGATAACAGGGAACGATGCACAGGCTGGTGATTTTTTTGGAATCAGTGTGGCTCTTAATTCTGCTGGAAATGTTGCGTTAGTAGGAGCATATGGCGAAGACCCAAATGGAGTAACTTCCGCTGGATCAGCTTACATCTTTACTGGCAGTGGAAACTCTTGGGTACAGACTGCTAAGATTACAGGCAACGATGCGCAAATTAGTGATAATTTTGGAACGAGCGTATCAATTAACTCTCTTGGAAATGTTGCATTAATTGGAGCGTATAATGCAGATCCAAATGGAATAAATGCTGCTGGTTCAGCTTACATTTTTACTGGTAGCGGAAACTCTTGGGTACAGACTGCTAAGATTACAGGAAATGATGCAGCAGCTAATGATTTTTTTGCAACCAGGGTATCTCTTAACTCTCTTGGAAATGTTGCGCTGGTTGGAGCCATAAATAAAGATCCAAACGGAGTAACTAACGCAGGTTGTGTATACCTCTTTACTGGCAGTGGAAACTCTTGGGTACAGACTGCTAAGATTACAGGAAATGATGCAGGAGCATTTGATCTTTTTGGATATAGCGTATCTCTTAATTCTGCTGGAAATGTCGCTCTAATAGGGGCATATACCGAAGATCCAAACGGATTAAGCGATGCAGGTTCTGCTTATATTTTTGATATTTCAAGAAATTGTGGAAATATTTATATTAAAAATAGCGGTAATAATTGGTATTATGGAGCGACCGAATTAGGTCAATATTCATGCGCTTTTGGTTTAGGCTCTCAATCTATATATCCTTGGAAAGCTTCTTGGAGTCAATGTTTTGGTGGGTTAAATTGTAATCCAGTAAATATACAGCCAGTTTATGAAAATATACTTTATAAAAAAAGCGGAGTATTAGTTAATTCTATAAATTTTAGTGAAGGAGTTTATAATGGTATTTTAAATTACGAAATAGATTTGACCGCTAAAGATTTTAATTATAACATACAAAATCCTGTTAATCAGTTCGTCATCAATAAACAAAATAATACATTAACTTTAAATCATAATGTTTCCGCTCAGGGAATTAATACTTCATCTACCAATTATTCAAACTCTTTAGATAATGCTATAAGTTTTGTTAATCAATTCACTGGATTGAATGGGGTTCCTAATCTTTATATAGAAAAAAATATTGGCAGTCCAGAATCAATAACCGTATCAGATACTGATAATTATGATGGAATTTATAATAAAGCTTCATTTGGGGAAAGAACTCTTTGGATAAATGAATCAAATAGTAATTATATTATAGAGGCTCCTAGTAATTTTTCTGAACTATATTGGACTTTTTATGATGATGGAAATGAAACGATCTCAGAAAATCCAAGCGCTAACCCAAACGAGATCCCTACATCAAATTGGGTTCCAAGTTTTAATATTCAAATAAATAATAATAGTAATTATATATTATTAGAACAAAAAGAGTCAATTAATCGGATCGATTCTATCTATTCCGTGCAAGAAACCTATACAAAAGATTTAGCTGATGGATCTACACAAAATGGTATATTAAGATACACTATTGATTATAACTCTGGCGCAGAGCAAGAAACCGTTTCTTTTACGGTTAAGGGGTCTTATAGTGATTCAGCGATAAATAAGAATTTTGCTAATCTGAAAAGTAATTTTAATTCAATTGAGAACGGTATGTATAGTAGAGTCGTGGCAGACGTACAATCATTTTATACCGATTACATAAGTCCAATCGTGTTGTCTAAATCAATTAATGAAAACTCTGGGGCTAATACAATTGATTTTTCATATGAATATGATAATTTAAATTTACCAAATCCTTATTTTAATTATCTGACTAACGTCTCTAGGGATGAAATCTCTCAAATTGTTTCTATAAATGTAAATGTGGATATTATCGCCCGCGGAGGTACTCTATCTAATAGATATAATTTAGTTAATCAAAATGCAAATCTTGCTGAATATGGTATGAGCGGGGTTGCTGAGAATGCATATATTAATTTTTTAGGATTTAATTCTGGTTTTTCTGGTATTAATTATCGTATTAGAAAAATTAGATCAAACAGAATAGAAAGTCCAACCCAAGGTAAGATATCTATTTCTGCAAATTTTGATGATAAAGAAGTTCCGACTGGAATTTGGAAAACGGGCGTTAGCGGTATTTCAGAGCAAATCTGGTCTGGCGTTTACTCTGCAGAAATAGATTATTCTGTAAGTAAAGAGTTGCCTATTTGGTATTTTAGCACTAGCCCTACGCTACTAAGGAATAATTATATATTCCAAGACTTTGATATCCACACGCCTTTAAGATCTAATTTTAATGTAAATGCAAAAGTTTCTAAGTCTGTGCCTTCAGAAAAAATGATTTATATTGGGTCAGAAATCATGCCTACTGGAATTCAATCTGGCGTAAAAGAAGAAGTAAAAAATATTAAATATGATCTTGAATCAAGAACACGGAATATGAAAATTTCAACAGAAATTATATCTACTCAACCCGACGCAGAATTTCCAAAGACAATATAAAAATGAAAATAAATTTTTTAAATAAATTTTTAGATCACTATAATATTGATAAAAATATAAATTGTATATTTTATAACTTTAAAAATGAAAATGTATCTGGGCGTTTTGTTAAGAATTTAATAAATCTTGAAGCAGATCAATATGGAGAAGATGCTGGAGAAAAATATCTCATACAAGATTATCGTCCAGGATTTTTTACAAATTGTTATGACAAAAACTATCGATCCACTGGTATGGCTTATTTTGAAGGAAATGACACTTTAAAAGTTTCTAAAAGCTTATCTTCTGAAAATTTTAATTTAATGTTGAATATGAAAAGCTACGGATGTAATCCAGATTATATAGACGTTGATATTGAAAATTTGAATAGACCTAGCGGCATTTTTTTAGATAATGAATTTTATTTAAGAACACCCTATCCTGATGGAATTAGATTTAGAAGATTAACAAACTCTATAATTTTTAATAGAAACGGCCAATTTGGAGATTATGGTGATTGGTATTATTCTTCAGGAACTTCTCTCGGTGCAGTAAACACATTAATAACAGAAGGAATTGCAAGCAAATTACCAAAAAAGCTTGCCTCTATTGAAAAAACTATATCATTTCCATCTGAATTTTTATTGGGCAAAGCTCAGTCATTGATAAACGTAAGATCAAAAAATAATTCAAGCCAACCATTTGATTTAAAAGTTGCTATTAGTAATAATCATAAACTTATGTTTGAATTTTCTGGATCACATAGCGGTGAATCTATTATATTTAATAAAATTTGTACTGGTGAATTATCTAATCAAAACATTATATCTCTGAACGGTTCTAAAGATGACATCTCGGTTTGTTATCATGACTTTTTGGCAAATAGAAATCATTGCGAATCAATAAATACGACTTTTAATTTTTTAAATCAAGAAAAAGATATATATATTGGAAATAACGCAAACGAATATAATGGCATATATTATACAGGCTATAGAGGTTTATTGAGCAACGTTTTATTATTTACTGGATTTTTAAATCAAGATACTCAACTTTCTTTATCTAAACTTTTTATTAAAACTGGGGAGCATATCTCTGTAGAAAGTACAATAGAAACAAACTATAATCTTTTATCTAGCGGATATTTAAGCACTGGCTATATCGGCTCAGGAATAACTGGATATGAACTCGTCCAAACAGAACAAGTGTCTGCCTGCACTGATGACTGTGTTTTTTATATTAAATCTGGGCTCACGGGGCTTTTAACTGGCGAAATTATTAAATATCAATTAGTTCAATCTGCCTCAAGCTCTTATGCTCAATCTGGAATTACTATAGAAGATTATGATTCTGGTAACGCTAATTCTTTTACTAAAAATTATCTCATCATCTATAAACCTATAGACAATAAAGATTTTATAGAGGTCCAGAGCTACGAACTTTTTGATAATTTAAGAAATACAACCTATAGTTTGGGGGGAGATGTCTATACTTCTGAAAACTCTTTAAATAGTAATAAAAATCATATCTTTTTTAATGGTATAGACATCATGTCTGGGTATTATCAGATAAGCAATATCAAAAAATTAATTATTGATCCTTACAAAAAAGATGACAAAGACCATGTGTCTTATAAGCAGTTTCCATTAAACACTTTCGATAAGATATTCGATTATTCTGGTCAAAATCATATTGCTGGAACTACTATTCACTCCGTTGGTGTTAACGTTTTCCTGAACGGCCAAAAGCTAATTAATAATTATAATTATAATATAATTCCTTTCATAGATTTATTATTCAATGACGGCAATATAAGCTATATTGGAGAAGATATAAGTTGTTCTACAAATGATACGATTGACTCGACAATCGAATATTTAAGATATTTTATCAGATTAAATAATGACACTATATTAACTAGTGGCGAAATGTATATATCAGAAGATAACGCTATAAAATATACAACTGGATCAAATACTGGGTTTTTTGATTTAAAGCCTAATTATGGATCAGATATGATGTGGCTTAATGGAATTTTGCAAAGACAATTCGATGATTACGTATTATTGTCTTGCAACAATAACACCATACAAGATTACGAGCAAAAGCCTATTAAAAACCAGCCAATTTACGCCTCTCAAGCTTATAGATTTAATATCACATGATTTTAGTGTAAATTAACGAAGGAATAAGGTATGCCTAGGCAAAGTATAGAACAAGTAACCGTTGGTAGTAATCTTCCAGGAAAATTTGCTGGTGGGTACATTTATAACATAAAATTTGATATTGGATATTCTCAAAATTTAGATAAAATAACTTTAAGCGTCGTTGATGGAACAGACATGCCTCTTGGCGATAAAGTTGGTGGCATAAAAATTGGTAATACGACTTTTCTAGATTGTTATTTAATTAGTTCTGAAAAAAATTTTTCTCCAGGACAAAATATTTATAATTTTTCTTTTACTAATAAGTCTTATTTATTAGATAAAATATTCGTAGGATTAATAAGAAGGCATTGCTCTACTAAAGGTTTTGTTTCCACTGGGCGCTTAATAGACGTAGATGCAAAATGTCCATGTAATGGAGAGGTAAAGGAAGTTAGAGGAACTGTATTTAGAGATGGATTATTCGATGGTTATGTAGTTAGCAATAATTTATTATGCATGGGTGGTGAAGAGCCTTCTGGAAATGGTTGTGATGTTCCAGAGGTTATGTATACTGTCGGAAATTTTATAAGTGCGTTAAAAGAAAGAACAGGATTTGGAATTGAATTTAGCTCTCCTTATATTGCTTATAAGATTAATTATACTGGGACCGCAAGAGAAGTTTTATCAAATATTTGTAGAGATATTGCTGCGGATTTTTATTTTGATTGGACAAGGAATACTCTAGTAGTTTATGATTTACAAAAAGGTATTGACGTGCCAAGCATATCAAAAAATAATCCATACTTGGCTTCGTATTCAGAGTCGCAGACGATAGAAAACACTTATGAAACTTATTCTACTGAGTTCTCTTTTACTCCAGGAGGGCTTACAAATTCAAATTATAGTTTCTCTAATTCTTTAAAATTTACTTCGACAATAGGATCTTTAACGCCCCCAGACCTTAGTGCCGCACAAGCTCAATTATTGATTGGTGCAATTTTAGGAAAAATTGATTCGAATGCTAGAAAACTTTATTTTATGAAAAAAGGATTATGGGAAAGGATAGGTTTAATTAATTTTAATTATTCAATAGATCCAACCACTGTTTTTGCACAAGGTTTTGATGTAAAAACCTACGTAGACTTTCATAATAAATTTAAAGAGTATGGAACCAAACCAGTGTTTCAATTTTTTTTAGAAGATTCAAAATTAGAAACTTATTGGCAGTCTCAAGAAGAAGCTTTTTTTAACAATTTTGGAAGATATTTTTATAGCAGAGAGCCTAATCCAGTGAATATTGATCAATGCTTTAAAGATGGATCAAAAATAAAAGTTAATTCAACGTATGATCCAGATCTTAATTACTATGGAAATAAAACATACTATATTGAAAAAGAACCGACTTATTGCCCGAGCTTAGATCAATTATCTTTTTATGGCGATTTAGATATATTTTTTCCAGTATATATGGATTATGCTGGGCAAGTAAGACTATCTCTTTTGAACGCTTTAAGCGAAAGCGCAGGCCAACAGATTGAGTCTTTTTATGCGCAAGGCAGACTTCTTTTAGCTCTGATTCCTAATCCTAATTCTATACCTCTAGACGTAAAATTTGGAAGGTTAACGGACTCTCAAAATGGTTGCGAGCCTAGGATTTCAGAAGGCTTATATATAAATAGAAATACTTCAGAAGATTCAAGTCAAGATCCATGTAATGGGCCTTGTAGCTCTTCGGCTGAAGAAGAAATTTGCAAAAATGAAACTAGTTGCGGCGCTGGAGCAACTATAGTTCCGAATCCTGGACATAAAACCGCAGATGCAAACTCTATAACTATATCATATATCGATTCCAGCGTTAAAATAGTGCTACCCGTAAGAGAATATTTTTATGGAATAGAAACCAAAAATACAGAAATCAGTATACCTTTCCAAAGTGAATTCAATTTTAATGGCGCGATGGAAGGGGATCAATCCATAATACCAATGAAAGCTAATTTGAACGCTCAAGATAATTCTGGAGGAAAAATTAATGCAGCAATCAAGCAAGTAGTTCTTGATCCCCAAAAAACCATAAATATAAAAATAATTGGTATCAAAAATATGAATAATTTTCCATTAACTCCAGGTCAAGGCTTAAGCTCATTATCAATGTATATTGACGAAAATGGATCGTTTGCAGATGTAAGTTACAGAAGCAGAGCTCCAGAACTTCCTAGTCAAGAGCTAGTTATGCAAAGAGTAAGGCCAAATAAAGTCAGTATAAGAAATTAACTATGAAATTTTCTGGAAATAATACTTTATCAATTAGCCAACAAACCGATGCTTCTTTTCTTGTTGATATCTCTTTAGATAATATTAATGGTTTATGCAATTTAGGTTTTACTGGCGTTAATGAAAATGTTAATTTCAAATTTACAAATGGCAAAATATTTGATCCAGAAAACAAATTAATTTATACTTACAACCCAAATCAAAATATAAAGCTGTCTGGAAATATAAATTCTAGTGGGTATGATTACTATATTAACGATTATTATTTATCTAATATAAGCTCAAAAAGTTATGGAAAATTTAACAAATTTTATTTGAATACTTCTGGATGCACGGGGTCAACAGAGATTTATATAAATGGAGATAGACCAAATTATAAACTAAATTTTAATAATTTTTATTATGTAAGAGAAAATATAACTGGGTCTATTAGTGGCGATCAAAATTTAAATTTTAAAATTTATAGTGGTGAAATAATCTCTCCAGCTAATTCTAGCTTTAGTATAAATACAATTCCTTCTTTTAATCAGAATATCTCTGGCCAAAAATATAATATTATAGTGACTCCAGATTTTGAGACAACAAAACAGTTATACTTAGATAAAACTGGCGATTTTATTTTCGGATTATATACTAATTTTGGTAAAATATCTGGGGCATTTCAATTAAATAGCCAATATCTTACGACTGGTTATGTAAATTATTTTAATGTAAATAAGACTTCAGAAACATTTTTTACTCAACCTGCGGAAATAAATATTGATTCTTATGTTTTGAGCATTGATTTTGCTTTAGGAAATGAAACTGGCGCAAATGCTATCAGCAAAGACTTATCATTTATTTTTGAATATGCTTCTGGATACACTGGCCTCGTTTCACAAGAAATAAATATTCGTACTGGAGTTAATGCTACTTTAACAGGGTTTATAAGTGGATCTGGATATTTATCTAAATCATTTTTTGCAACAGGAAGTGGTATAAATTTATTAAATAACAGTATCGTAACTGGAGAAATATATTCTGATGTAACCCAATTTATTTACTTGAATGGTTTTTTAACTAATCAAATCGCGATGATTGGCTCTGGAGAAGGATATTCATTACAAGTATTAAAACCTGGCCCTTTTAGTTTTGGTTTTTCTCCCGAATTAAATAGCGAAGGTAATATTGCTGCTATTGGTGGGCAAGGTTATGAACAAGATAAGGTTTATATTTTTAGTGGATTCAATAATACTTGGAATCAAATTGGATCAATATCTCCTAGTTTTTACAATAATAGTAATTTTGGCAGATCACTATCATTAAATGATATTGGTAATAGAATTATAATTGGCGCTCAAAATGCTGGTAATGGTAGTGGCGCAGCATATATTTATACTGGATTTGGAAATAATTGGAATTACCAAAAACTAACTGGAGCAAGTGGTTCATATTTTGGTACTAGCGTTGCTTTAAATAAATCTGGAAATATAGCTTTAGTTGGTGCAGCGCTTGATAGCAACAGTAAAGGAGCAGCGTGGATATTTACTGGAAATAATTTAAATTATGCATTAAAACAAAAATTAACTGGGGACAATACAAATGGTTATTTTGGTCAAGGTGTAGCTATAAATGAATCTGGTAATGTAATTGTAATTGGTGAAAGGCTTTATGGTTCTGGATTAGCATATATATTTACTGGTAATGGAAATAATTGGAACTTATGTAAAAAAATTTATCCAGTTGGAAGTAATAAACAATTCCCTTCAAGAATTGGTATAAATGGAGATGGAAATTCTATAATTTTAGCTTCTTCTTATGGTGATGGTAGCCTCGGACATACTTATTTATTTACAGGAAATAGTCAAGATTGGAATTTAGCAAATACATTTACTGGTGAAGGATATGGGGTAGGTGGCGGGCTTGCAATAAATTCAATCGGAAATAAAATTTTATTAACAAGTAACAATACAAATAATAATTCTGGTAAAGCTTGGATTTATACTGGATATGGTAATAATTGGAAAAAAATTTTAGAATTTAGCGGAACTGAAAATAGTGAAGCGATGTCAAATGGTTATTGTTCATTTAATAGAAATGGAAATAGATATATAATTTCATCACCAGATGTTAATAAAGTCTCTATGATTTTAGATGATATATCTTATAAAACTATAACTGGTCAAGTTTCTGGATTTGTAGAGAATGGCCTATTGCCTTATGAAGACTATATCACTCAAAATATCAATGGTTATATTCATACGGGTTATGTCAGTTCAGTAATTGCAACAGGAATAGGCAGCGGAAATTATAATTTATTATTAACTGGCACAACAGATATAACTTACCAAAAAACATTTACTGGAACATTTAATATTATTACTGGATATTGCTATTTAGACTCTTCTGGCAATTTAATTCCTACTGGAAACATAAATTTTAGAAGTGGTAGTTATACAACTAATGGTAAATACGCTTCTGGATCTAATGTACCATCAAATATAAATCAAATAAACATATCAATAGAAAAAACAAATTTTTATGATAACTATGCTATGTCTGGTAATCTTTATATAACTGGGAAGAATTTAATTAATAATTTAGTTACTGGAGTTAAAATACCTGTAATATCTACTGGAATAAATGCAAATTTTCCAAACAATTTTACGGTTTTTATAGGTTAATATGGAAAACTTTAATATATCAAATTCTGAACAGGAAATTTTAAATGAATATTTAAAAGTTATTGAATATACTGAAAATCCAACGGAGACTTTACCATGTCCTGCGCCCAATAAAATATCATGCGTGAATTTAAAAGGTTATTCAAATGGATATGATTTTCTAAATAACGCCTATGACAATAAATTTTCATATGAACCTGGTAAATATGTTCTTGTAGCATTCGCTGTAGAAGATGGAGCAGGATTACCTTATGATGGTAAAGCCGAAGACGGTGTAGTAAATATAAATGGATATGACATTCCCATCCTCGATTTTAGAAATTTTGCAGGCTCGGGACCTGTAAATAGCGGTTTGGAAAATTGCCCCCCCACCCCCAATGCGAATCTTAATGTTCAGGATTTTTATATTGTTCCAATGGAACTCATAAGACAATATTCAACAAAGGCTACTTGTTTCGTCCAGTTCAGTGTGATTGAGTATTCAGCCAAATGCATAAGTAATGGCTTGTATCAGTCATACAGCATTAACCCTAGTTTTATTGTGGAAAATATACCATTTGATACAATCAATATTTTATATTATAGTGCTAATGGTTATATCAATATACAAAATACTGTTCATATTGGTTCAACCCCAAGACTTGCAACAAAAAGAAGATTGCCAGATATGTTAACCACTTGTTTAAATGCAAATAGCGCATGGTCAAGTGCTACAGCAAGTCAAAGATGGTATCTTTCTCGTGGCGCGGGACCTCTTCCTAACGACTATCTTCTTGCGTGGAGCAATACCTTTAATAGATGGGAATTATATTCTGTTACTAAAAGCACTGATGAAGTTTGTATTGAGAATTCGTCTGGCGGGGGATATATAGATAATATATTCCTTATCGATTATTCCCCTTATCTACGTCAAACAAATAATTTAATACCACTAGACGGATGGGTGAATAATACTGTTTTATCAATTGGTGCTCCTCCAATTCCAACTGTAACTCCAACTCCTACGCCAACTCCTACGCCAACTTCTACGCAAACAAATGTCTTAATTTTTACTCCTTCTGCTGGAGCTATTGGTGACCAAGTTACAATTCTGGGCACAAATTTTACTGCTGGAATTTCTGTAAAATTTAATGGAACGGCGGCAACATCAACTGATTTGATAAGTTCAACACAGTTAAGTGCAATCGTACCCGCAGGGGCAACGACAGGATATATAACTGTAGGCGAAGGCTCTTCGGCGGTGACAAGTTCTACGGCATTTGTGGTAGGTAACTTTCGCGGAAATCCAACACTAAGCGGATCAAACTTTGGAAACGTTTCAGTAGGGCAAGTTAGCGACAAAGGTTTTCTATTGGATGGAGGAGTACTACCAGGATCGACGCTAGACTTTGCTTTTGATCACCCTGAATTTTCACTTTCGCAAGATGGATCGACCTATACTAGTACTTTATCAGTTTTATTAAGTAGCGGATCGGTTAGTTACGTTTTTCCAGGAATTCGTTTCGCACCAACCAGTCAAGGAGTTAAAACTGCAGTGTTGACTATGGTTTCTGGTGGGATAGTGATTGGTATATATACTTTCACAGGAACTGGAATTGGGTTGGTCGAACCGACTAGCTTTTCAGGAAATGGGCAAAATGGTCAAGGAGTTCTTACGTGGAATTCACAGCCAGATTTTGATTTGGTTATTCTTGGCAAGGAAGGGTCTACTGTGACGGATGAGCCAAACGCATTGCAAAGTTATAATGGAAATCGTAGTTTTGGTTCTGGAACTACAGTAGGTCAATCTACTACGGTTTTTGCTGAAGCAGGTGATTCAGTTTTAAGTATAGTAGTAACAGGCTTAACAAACCTCATATTTTATCATTTTGAGATTTTTAATCGCGACCTAACGACTGGCTACATAAGCAATGGCAGAAAAACTCGGCTTATGCCATTTGCACCTTTGAGCGCTGGAATTATTACACAATGGAATTTCAATGGCAGCAATTTTGTTCCATCCACTGGCAGCGGGTCAATGATACTAGATGGTGGTGGATCTGCAGGCCTTGCCAATGAACCGTATCCAGGAACAGGGAGAATGTTAAGTATTAGTGGCGGTAATCTAGGCTCGTTTAATGGACCGCGGTTTGCTGTGAGCACAGTGGGCAAGACTCAAATAAAGATTTTCTGGGATATCATGGCAACCTCATCGGCTTCCAAATATACTCGATTTCAATATACGCTGGATGTTACAGCAGTTTCGCCTGTATGGATAAATTATATTCCAACAGTTGGTGACTCACCTGGAGTAGCTCCGGAAAGTGGATTGTATGCGATTGATCAAGCGAATTTTAGCTTTGTACAGCGATCAGCAGATCTAAGTCAAGTCGCAGGGGTGCAGAATAATGCAAACTTCGGTTTTCGAATTATCAAAGCATATGCACCTGGAACCAGTACTATCGTAAGGGTAGATGGATCAGCATATTCTTCTGCTGGGAGTCTAAAGTACGATATGGTAACGGTGACGGGAGTAGATGGCTCTTTTTCCCCGCCTACCTTTACCCCTACCCCTACTTCTACTCCTACTTCTACTCCTACTTCTACTCCTACTTCTACTCCTACTTCTACCAGAATACCGTTGCCAGCTTTTAAGAAATTAAATCAAAAACTATATGCATCTTGTAAAACGAACGGCAGACAACTTTATGTAAAATATTTTAATATTGGGGCAAAAAGATTTTTTAATAATAGCGGTATTATAGATTATGGATGGTATCTTTATGCAATTGATGATTCTCTACAAAATCCAGAAATTGTATCTTTTAATTCGTCAGATGATGACGTGTTTCCTTTTTCAAATTGGGAAGAGGATATTTTGATTCGAGAAATGAATTTTGAAATTTCTTGCATAGGCGCTGCTACACCAACACCTACGCCAACTTCTAGCCCAACCCCAACACCTACGACAACTTCTAGTCCAACACCAACACCTACGCCAACTTCTAGCCCAACCCCAACACCTACGACAACTTCTAGCCCAACCCCAACACCTACGACAACTTCTAGCCCAACCCCAACACCTACGACAACTTCTAGTCCAACACCAACACCTACGCCAACTTCTAGCCCAACCCCTACAGCAGTGGCGCCAAATACATTTAACATAACTCATAATAATACGCAAAGTTATTTAATAAATGGAGTACCAAATCAAACATTAAGCCTGACAGAGGGACAAACTTATACATTTAATATTAACGCTCTAGGCCATCCTTTTTGGATAAAAACCATCTCATCAACAGGCACCATTAATCAGTACAATAGCGGTGTTAATGGTAATGGCAGATCTTTTGGCACAATTACGTTTACTGTTCCATATGATGCTCCATCTACTCTTTTCTATAATTGTCAAATACATCCCCTCATGGCTGGGACTATCGATATAGTAAATGTGCCTGTAACACCTACGCCAACACCTACGCCAACACCTACGCCTACGCCTACGCCTACGCCAACACCAACGCCTACAGAAGTTCATGTAAGTTATACTTCTTCTCAACAGAATATTTCAATTCCAACTGGCCCTGCTTCTGTTTATCCAATAACTTTTAATGTAAATAACATTAACAGCAAGATATGGAAAGTAAGTTTAGAGTTAGAAGGTTATAGTCATAGTTATCCTGAAGATGTAGCAATGGTTTTAATTTCTCCATCGGGCACTGGCGTTTTAATTTGTAATGGCTTGGGCTTTTTCGGTATAGATAATATAAATGTAATTTTTGATAAAGACGCAGGTTCTTTATGGGACGGATATAGCGAAGGTACTTATAGACCAAACTCTTCACAATATCATTCAACTTTTACAGCACACGCTAATCTTCCAAATACTGCCATAAATTCTTATTCAGCTAATTTATCTATATTTTCTAATATGGAAGCAAATGAAGCAAATGGAACTTGGAGACTTTATATTCAAGATTTCGTTGACGTAGATAATGGCTCTTTATCTAGAGCTAAATTAAGATTTTATACAGGTATAAATTGCTCATGTATCGACCTTACAAATAGTAATGTCAAAAGAGCTGGTACTTATTTTAGAGATTTTATTGAAAATGGAAATGAATTATGCACTAGTGCAATTAACTTCAGTGTTATAGATTCATCATGTTTAAATTTTGGACAAACTATAAAATGCATGTCGTGCTATACTGAATGTGACAATATTTGTGCTCCAGAAGGTTCTATTCTAGCTACCAAGGAATGTTACGATGCTTGTCCAGGATGTTGTACTTATCCAGTACTTGGATGTAAATCTCATTTAACAATATTCGACAATCAAGCAGAAGTTGATAATTATTTTGCTAGTAGTGTCAGGGACGACAGAAAACAAAATTGCGCTGAAAGTTTTGGGCCTCATGGCGGTAATCCATTATCATGCTATGAAGGATATCAAGAATGCGGAGATGGCGTTGCAGTGACATTTGTTGCATCTGCCGCAGACGACTACATGTTAGCAGAATATGACGGCGTAATTTTATCTGGAGGTAATAGAACTCCAATTGGGGGTCTAGGGGGTGGTGGCACTACTACTTTTTATGTCGTCCCAGGAGGCACAGCAAAAATAACATATGGAAATAGCATTACGAGTTGCGGAAGCTATAACTCAGGCTCCATAACTTATGCAAGAGGAAGCGCTTCTAATTCTACGCCTTATAGATGTGGTAATGGTTGTGGAGGACAGAACTATGGCCCATGTCCTGTTGCACCGTACGAAATGACTGTGGTAACTTTGGCAATCTCTGCTCCAACCTAAAATAAAATTTATGGCAATAATTAAATTCATCCAAGATCTTAGCAACGAATGTTGGGCAAGTTACCAACAAAGCGGAAATGTTTTAAATTTAGGAACAGATAATTGCCCAGTAAATTTACTAGAACTGCAATACAAAGACAGTCCAAACTATATACAAGTCTACACTGACTCAGGAAAAAATCAAATATATTTAAATAACTCATCAGAAGATTTTGGTTATACAGCTGCATTAGGAACAAATATAGGAACATCTTCTTTAGAGCTTCTAAATCCAAACGACCAAGGAATTCAACTATTAACAGAATTTGATAAATCTTCTATTCTTATAAATAAAAACAATAAAACAATTTCAATTGATACAACAGATTTAACTTCTGCTGAAAATGAAGCAAAATTTAGATTAGTAAATGATGGTACTTTAGATCCACCCTATGTAATGTGCACAAGGTCATTTAACGTAGGAAATGCTAATAATTTCAATCCAGTCGGTTCAGAGATAAGCAGTTTGTTTGAAGAAATTGGTATTCAATCCGTTGGAAATTCAGTAAGTTTAGATTGTTTTGGCGCTACTGGTGCCACTGGGGCTACTGGGGCTACTGGGCCTACTGGGGCAACTGGAGCTACTGGGCCTGCTGGCTCTACTGGGGCAACAGGGCCTGGAGCTACTGGTGCTACTGGGGCAACTGGACCCGCTGGTTCCACTGGTGCTACTGGTGCTACTGGGGCTACTGGTGCAACTGGGCCTACTGGGGCAACTGGTGCAACTGGATCTACTGGATCTACTGGGCCTACTGGGGCAACTGGTGCAACAGGGCCTGCTGGCACAAAAGGAGCAACTGGGGCTACTGGAGCAACTGGGGCTACTGGGGCTACTGGGGCAACTGGTGCTAGTGGTGCGACAGGACCCAAAGGATCTACTGGAGCAACTGGGGCTACTGGGGCAACTGGGCCTACTGGAGCTACTGGAGCAACTGGGCCTACTGGAGCTACAGGACCAAAAGGTTCTACTGGAGCTACAGGCCCAGTATTAGTTGGACTTCCTGGAACAACTGGAGCGACTGGAGCGACTGGAGCGACTGGAGCGACTGGAGCAACAGGACCACAAGGGATTGCAATAGCTATAACTGGTTCAACTGGACCCAAAGGAAACACTGGAGCTACTGGGGCAACTGGATCTACTGGAGCTACTGGGGCAACTGGTGCAACGGGGGCTACTGGGCCAAGAGGAGCTACTGGCGCTACTGGGTCAACTGGATTTTTAATTGGAAATACTTTTGTTTATGGAGGAGTAACATTTTCGCCTAGAAGAATGTATGTATGCGTAGGCGGGCAAATGAGATATGTTTATTTATTTGCAGGAATATAATCATGCCAAATGTTTTAAAACAAATCCAAGATCTTGGGGGGATATGCTGGGATAGATATATAACTGGCTCTAATCTTCACAGTTTATATATCAATAGTAAACTAGATCAATGTGCCGTAAATCAAATAAATTTTAATTCTAATTTGCCAATAGATACTGGAATAAATGGGTCTTTCAATAATACAAAAATATTTACAGATTATAATAACAATTATTTTGCTCAAAAAACTACAACTCCAGGAAATGAATTCTCTATTGAACTTAACTCTTCTAATCAATATTTAGATTTAAATTTATTAAATGCTAACAATGGAATATTTAATGAAATTAATCTACACACAGACTTTAGTAGAAGCAATATAAATTTATTAAATTCTAATACAAAAGATATATTAATAAATACATCAGACATACCAAATGGTAAAGAAGCAAAATTTAGATGCATAAAATTTAATCCAAATGAAACAGAACAAACTTGTATAAAAATTCTATCAACAAAAGAAATATTATTAAAATGTTGTGGTTCTGGGGAATTTGGTGAGGGTGGTGGAGGTGGTGCAGGCGGTGGAGGTGGTGTAGGCGGTGTAGGCGGTGGAGGTGGTTCAATAGGTTTAGGAGGAACAAGCGTAATAGGCGGAAATGGAAGTATAGGTCTAGATGGAATTAGATATATTGGCTCTGGGCCCGTAGGCTTAGAAGGTGAAAGTGTACGAGGAGATGGCGGATTTAAAGGTTTAGAAGGTGCAGCTGTGAAAGGTTCTCAAGGGGTCAATGGGGATGGTTCTAGCGAAGGAGGTTCTTTTGGTCAAATCGGACTACAAGGAAATCCTTCTACAGCAATTGCATCTGTAGGCTTAGAAGGTGAAAGTGTACGAGGAGATAATGGTTCTAATGGTTTAGAATCAACTTCTCCAGGAGCAGCTGGAACTATTGGATTGGGCGGGCAAGCATCTTTTGCAAATGGTAGTGCGGGAGATCAAGGCCCATCTTCAAGTATAAACATAAATCTCATAGCAGGACCTGTTGGGGCAAAAGGAGCTACTGCACCCGATTCAGCTTCTCAACGAGGGTCTATAGGATCACAAGGGATTCAGAATCCAGGTCCATATCCAAACGCTATTGGTTTTCAGGGCCAGGTTGGAGATCAAGGCACCCCTCCATCAGCATCAATTAACCCAGGAGGGGTTGGCCAAAACGGTCTAATAGGAATTATTTTGGGAAATGACCCAGTTTTAAATCAAGGTTCTCCTGGCCCACTAGGTTATTTAGAGGGTGCAGCTAAATATCTTTTCTTTGGTGATGTTACTTATGGATATCGAGCAAGAATGAGAATTCATGGTATAAGTGGATTTTTGAATCCTTATAACAAAAATGACACTACTAACAATCCTGTTGTTGGGTCTGATGTATCTGGCCCAGCGGGTTAATTATTTAGATTTTTTAATTCTTTCTATAAGCTCAAATATTTTTACTTTAGGAATATCATTAACAGAGTTTAAACTCTCAGCCTTATCGAACTTTTCTTTTATCAACTTATTTTTTAAGATTTCAAATGTTACGCCTTTATCCTTCATAACTTTTTCTAAAACAATATATGGTGAAGTTTGACTCTCATTGACGCTAATTGCCTCATTAAGAAGCTTAGTATCTCCGAGCTCTTCTTGGCTCACAATATTAATTTTAAGAAAATTGCGAACGCACCGCACAAAGGCTCTATTTTCTGCGATTGCAGCTAGAAAAAATCTAGCAAAAGATTTTGTATTATTATATGTTGCATCAGCGAGAGCTTCGAATACGATTTCTCTACCATCTGTTTCATAATTTGGAATCCACGTTATACGGCAGCTTGTCGCAAAGTATGTTTCGCTAGCGGAAATAACATTATACTCTACTTTTGTATACCCACGAATTTGGGCCAGTTCCTTAATTCCGCCTAAAAGTATAAGAAGATCTTTATCTTCCATTTTTGATACATCTGTTTCTTGTGTTTTCTGACGATTTGGCACAAGGTACTCTATCTTTACCATTTTACGCCAGTTGATTGAGCCGTCCTCGTTAAAGACGTAATTTAAATTAGAGTCATCTACAAGACCGTATTGGTTCCTAGTAATAATATTTGGAGGTACTACTTTAGGTATAATTGAATTTAATTTAAAATTAACATCCTTAAGGGTTTGACTACCAATTGAAACAGTTTCTTCGTTGTCTTTGATTTTTTGACTCATCCTATAAGTGTACCAGCTATATTATAAATTGTCAATAGTGAAAATATGAAAATCCTGCATATCCTCCCAAAATACTTTATCATCAGTTACATCTTGTGAATTTTTTATATCATTCAGCCATGCATATTTACCATTAAATACTCCTTTGGATGAAAAATAAAGTTTAGAGCACCTAAAGAATGCTTTTTTATCTTTCGGAAGCGTGAAATTCTTTACATTTTTATTTTTTTTATGTATTAAACCGTAGTCCATATATTTTAATTTAAAATTATTAATCGTCTCATCTGATTCTTCGGACAGTAACACGTACTGGATATTGGCTGCTTTAATAAACCTTACAAATTCAAAATCGTTATCTTTGTCTAATATATAGACAATTTGCAATATGTTTTGTTTGTGTCGATTTATTAAGTCTATACTGATTTGTTTTTTAGTTATTATAATGCATTTTTTATGAGTTAAAAGATTATTTAATATATCCTCATCAAATTTTAAATCCATCCTTACTATTAAATTTTGAATATTTAACGTCTGTATCTCCATAGGTCCATCTGGGACTACGTCTAATGTTCTATTATTGAAATTTTCACCAATGAAAAGAGTATTAATCATTTGATTATACTTTATATTCAATAGCGCCAGAATAGATTTGCATATTTCCTCTGGATTTATAAGATTAATAGATTTATGAATGTTATTTGACCCATAAAATGGTTTTGTTGAAACTTTAGGGTACAGTATCTTCTGGTTGGATTCATCTCCCCAATATGGTTTAACGTTTTGCAAATTAATATTATAATAAAGCGCAACTATTTTTTTATTAAAAGATGAGGCTATATGATTATTAATAGAATCTACGCCTAAGACCAGTTCGGAATTTTTAATGATATAAGCCATGTTTTGGAAATCAACCGATGCTTCGTCTAAAAAAGCGCAGTTAGTGTATTTCTTGGAATCTTTATTTCCAATTTGGAGTATGTAAATCTTTTGAGGAGTTAAAAACTGAGAAACGGTATCAATAACTATTTGCCAATGAGCGTATTCGGCTGCATTTTTTATATTTTGTGGATAAAATACTATATATTTCTCGTAAGGAATTGGCAGGTATTTTTGATAAATGTCTGGTTTATTTATTTTTATTCCGCACGAAGTAGCGTATCTTTCTATTAAATGCATAATTAATCTTACTAATTATTTAGTGCGAATTCTATTTTTGTTTTACCGTTATGGCTATAGTCCATTATTCTTTGCGTTCCTAAGTAAGGTAAAAATGCTATTTCAAAAAAGCCTTTATGTTCTCCAATACCTTCTAACCAAAATAATTGATCCATCTGAGGAAAATATTGTATGATTTTATCAACATATTTATTACCCTTTAATATAGAAAAGTACTCTTCTTTCGTCGCTACATACAACTTATAATTCGGATATTGTTTTTTAAGATTTTTAAAAAGACTGGTGGACAAGAAAACATCTTCTGCTGATTCTGGAATTACGTAAACCATTCTTTTGCCTTCGTCATCTTTATCTAAAAGCTCTTGAAAGTCAACTTTTTTCATTTGCTGGTTCTCTTTCGTGGCCACCTGCCTAAAATAATTTTCTATGTCTTGCCTTTTTGTACCTTTTTCTAATTCTTGCATCCAATATTGATGACCACTGTCTTTTGCATCAACATTTTTCATTTTCAAAATATTATGATACATAAAAACTAACCACTCGGAATTATCCTCAATTGTTGGTATCTGACAAAATGGGTCTCTAAGTTCTTCTTTTTCTATTGAACCAAAATCTGCTTCTGGGGTATTGTCTATAAATGATTCAAAAATTTTACCTATCTTTTCTATGGAATAATTTTCAATGGTCCATTCTCTAGCTTTTTTACCAAGTAGAGCTCTTTCTTCAGGAGTCATTTTAAAAGCTTTATTTAAGTTTTTTGCAATTGAAATTGGATCAGTTGAAGCTTTTTTAAATTCTGTTCCATGCTCTCTATATTCAAACCACTCCAATGAGAGCGTCCCTGCATCATCCACGCACAGATCTTCTCCACAGCTATAATTCGTTACTAATGTAATTAGTTCTGCTAATTTAGCCTCTTGAATTGGTATCTCTTGTCCCCCGCTAGTAAATGGATGGCAGTACACGTCCATTAAATTATATATTTCATTTAGTTGACTTTCATCAACACCAATTGATACATTTGAAGTCACTTGAGACTTCTCTGAACCACAAAATCTGCAATTCAAGTCATGGCCGTAGAAAGGTTTTACTTCGTATTGTGAGCATTTTTTACAAATATATGTTGTTAAAATTTCTCTTTTGTCTATTCCATACTCATCTGCCAATTTATGAATATTCCATCCTTCACCCCAATGAGTGTGCAAAAGTAAATAACTTTTCACCTGCGGATTTTCTTTTTTCCATAAAGCGTAACCTTCTAACAAATTCGGAACACTTTTCCTCAATTGATTTCTAAATACAAATCCAACTATAAATGCGTCTTCTTCTATATTGAATTTTTTCCTAAGCGCTTTTCTTTTACAGTCTTCTAGTTTAAAAAAATGACTTGTATCAAGTGGCCCATGCACAGTCTTTACATGTGGATGCCCTAATCTATTTAATTCTTTTGTAGCAAAATCACTCCATATCCAATAGTTTTTAATCTTCGGAGCTTTTTGAAGCGCGGTAGGTAGAATCGGTAAGGAATCTAAAGTGGTCCATAAAATCGAACCGATTTTATCAAACCATTTTTTCTCTATTGCAAAATCTATTCCCCAAATATCTTGCGCAGCGATATATACATCTGGTTTTTCTTCGTTAATGACCCTGTCCAAAAGATAAGCTCCATAACTAGCTAATCTAGCGTTATTAGGGTCTTTATTTAACTCTTGCATTTCTTGCGAACTATCTGGAAGAGCCCCGATTGATTTCCAGGGAGTCCTCTTGAGTTCTGGATTAGAGTACTGTAAACCACAGCAATATTGTACAACTTCATATTTGCCAGTATTATACAAATACGTTAATAAATTTTTAGCAATTTTAGCGAATCCAGTTTTCGCTAAAGCAAAATCAGATTGATATAGTATCTTTTTTTTCTTCATTCAACTACCAGAGCTCGCTATCTTCTTCTGTAGTTGTTTCTTTTTCTTTGGTTTCTTTGGGGTTATTTTTTAATTTTTTAATCATTTCAATTCTTTGGGATTCAAAAACTGAATCTAAAGCGTAGGATAAGAATTGTTTCAATAATCTAGCCTCATTAAAATAAAAGCCAATCAAATACGATTGTTTATTTTCGCTATTTTGTTTGTCCTCTTTATTCACCGCATAAGAGAATCCAACTTGTTTTTCGTCCCTGATATATGGACATAATTTAATTCGCGTGGTCTGTTTCTCTGAAGTATGATATGCTGAAAATTCTGTATTTCTTTCAATAGCGTCTAAAATACCAGCAGCCTCTGTTAATGAAAATTTAACTTTAACGCTTTTATTCGGGTTATTTTGATTTTCGGAGAACGAACCAATTTTCTTAGCCTCATTCCAAGAGGACTGTTTAATTAATGAGCCCCAAATCGAAGCGTCTTTTGCGTTTACTGTGAAACTGCAAGCAGTTCCACTATTTTTACTATTAGGTTTGTAGAATGATATCATATTAATATATTATCTTAAATATAAAGTAATGTCAATTGTTTTTCTCAATCTTTTTCAAATCATTTAATTTCATATAAATCTCATGATCTTGGATCGCTATTAAATCGCCAAATATACAATCATCTCTTTTCGAGCCTTTAACTATAACAATATTTCCCTCTTCAAAACTCCTATCATTGAGTAATTTGTTTGTCTCGATATTATCGTTGAATATTAATACGCTAACTGTGCTTGTTTCGTCTGATATCTTTAGCCTAACATACTTTGTCTTTTTAGCATTTTTAGCTATACCAGAAAATATTTCTTCTATCTGTCCAACTAAAGCTACTTTAGCATTGACTGGTTCATCTAATACATCAGATACGTATTTGAGATTTTCTCTTTTTTCTGCAAAGATATCTTTTAGATCTTTATTGTAAGTATACCCTAAGAGCTTCTTTTCGTAATACCAGTTAGCAAAACTTTCACTTTTATTATTTTGTTCATATATACTTAGATATGGAGTATATTTTTCTTTAATAGTTTTTAATCTATTGTCTTTGATAACTACTTTATTTTTCTCATCAGTGAACTTATTCAGATGTTTAATGATTTTAATTAAATCATAATCAAATTTATCCGCAAATGATATAGCGTACTTTTTCTCCTTAGAGGTAAGCATGTTCCATAATTGGACCTCTAACACTATTTTACTTCTTGATTGATTAAACCCGCTAAGTGCCCCAGCTTGAATTAATGCAGATAGCGCCCCAATATTTAATCCAGCTTCTTCTGCGGCTTCAAATATCTCAAATTTATTTGAATATTTATTTCTAAAACTATTTAATTTTTCTATTGACTTATCGCTAATCCCTTTGATTGATAATAGACCAAATCTAATATCGTTGTTCTCAGTCGAGAAGTCCATTTCTGATTTAATGATATGAGGAGGGAGAAGCCTGATTCCAAAGTTATGCATTTCTTTTTGAATCTTAGATATTTCTCCAATTGGGTCTGGCTCATTCCTAGTCATTTTTAATAATGACAAAAAGAATTGTTGAGGATAATTAAATTTAAGATAAACAGTAATTGCGGCTAATCCTGCGTAAGAAATAGAATGTGATTTATTGAAGCTATAATTTGCAGAATCTTCTAAAATTTTCCAAAGAATTTCGCTAATCTCCATAGGGAGTTTATTTTGTTCGCATTTTTTCTCGATCTTATCTTTCCAAGCTTTAATCTCTTCGGTTTTCTTTTTACCCACGATTCTTCTTAAGATTTCTGCTTCGTCCAAAGTAAAACCAATCTTATGGGCCATTTTCATTAATTGCTCTTGGTATAAAGCAACTCCGCCAGTTTCTTTTAAAATCTCATCAAAGAACGGATGAATACTTTCTGATTGCTGATAATTTGTATGGGCTGCGTATTTATCTACGAATTGAAGGGCTCCAGGTCTAGCCAAGGCAAGAACACCGCTAAGCTCTTCTAAACTTTTCGGTTTAACTTTTTGGCATACTCTAAAATTAGTTTCTGCTTCGATTTGAAATAAACCATGTGGGGATTTTAAATCTTGTAAATTCCTATAAATAGACTCATGATTTAAATTTATGTCTTCTATTTTTATATTAATACTCTTGCAAACATTATCTACGACAGAAACGCTTCTTAAGCCAAGAATATCTAACTTTATATTAAAAACACTTGCCCAGTTCATATCAAAACTAGACACGACTTCTTTATCCGAAGAAAATTCTGTTGGGCATATAGTTTCTAAATCGTAATAAGAAAGTAGCACTCCAGAAGGGTGTACTCCTTTATTTTTGATTAAATCTCGCAATCTCAGGGCTATTTGATACGCTTCTTTATTTTGGTCGCACCAATCTTTAAACTGCTCAACTTCTTGATAAGCTTCTGAAATATCTTTGACTTGACCATAGGTTTTAGGAATTAAAGAAGAGATCATAGTCATTTCTTGCTCGGGTTTTTCAGCGATAATTTTACCACACTCTTTAATAAGTAATTTACCGCTTAAACTATTAAAGGTTAATATTTTGCTAGTTTTACCTTTGAATTTAGTTTCTAGATATTGTAATACTTTTTGACGGTTATAATAACAAATATCTAAATCTACGTCGCACATCAAACTGCCATCCAGATATGTTACCCCATCAATAACCTGCTTTTTAGCACGAATCTTAGATATAAATCTTTCAAAATAGAGGTCATATTTAACTGGATCAATTCTGGTAACCCCCACCAAGTACAATATCAAGGACCCAGCTGCTGAACCTCTGCCTAAGCCTACTGGGATATCGCTAGTTTTACAAAAATGGATAACGTCCCAGACTAATAATACGTAATCAATGAACCCTAACTCTTTTAAGGTATCTAACTCATACTTTGCTCTATCAACATATTTCTTATAATCTTTATTGGTTTTATTGATATTTAAAGTTTTAAAACCATTAAGCGCTAAAGCTCTTAAAAAATCATAATTTGATGAGTCCTCGCTAATAGCTAAATGTCTTTTAGAAGCAAGATCAATTTTAAACTCAGGTAATCTAACTCCATGAATATCTAGATCTGTATTCTCGAATTGAGCAGAAAAATCTTTAATATTAGAATAATTATTCGTCTTCATTTTCGTTTTCCTCTTGCTCTTTTTCAATTTTATCTATTTCTTCATTAAAGATTTCTAGCCCTCTTGATAAGATTTTCATAGAGGCTTTATCTTTTAAGCTATAGAATACATCGGCTTTACCTTTCTTCTTTCCTTTTTCTATAGTTATAAGAAGATATTCCACTCCGTAATCTTCTAATTTTTGTATAGTGTCATAAACGTTATCTAATGAACCCATTTTATACCTCTATCTGCCATTTTAATTTGTTCCACACTTTTAAATTTAAATCAAGATCATTTATCGCATCGTGAAGATTTTCATAATCATGTTCTATGCCGTTCTCTTTGCCGAGAAAAGTCAAAGAGCTTTTAACGTTTCTCTTTCTGGTGTTAAGAATTTTATATTGATATTCAAGTAGGTCATCTTTAGGAGTGTAAATAGAATTATACTTAATACCTCTTGCCATGGCATTAGTATCTATGATTTTATCCATTAAACCTTTCCAATTTGATTCCATAGTTTTATAATATTCTTTTATGAGATAAATGTCAAACCCTAAAATATTATGTCCGATGATATAATCTGCGTTATCTAGCCAATCTTTTATGGTAGGAAAAACCTCTTTGGGATCAAAGCCTTCTTTTTGAACTTTTCTATGATCATATCTTGTGACTATCGCCGCCTCTTGACTTATCTTTAAATCTGTGTCCCATTTTAAATAAAAATTTTTCTGATCTATTTTTTTGTCCCCTTTGACTTTTATCATCGCTATCTGCCAAGGAATATTATGACAAAAATTAAGACAAAGATTAAGGGTCTCGCAATCTATAAAAACTATAGTCTTATCTTTGTCGTATCTTAAAAGATGTTCGTCCATTAGTTCCTTTTATAAAGCTTTTCAAAGCAAAATTCGTCACTTGACATATGGTCTAAATTAGGCTTATTTAAGACGCTTCTATTGTTAATGCACCTAAAAGTTAGGTAAGCTTTAAAGTCTTTTCTTTCTTTGTAAAAAATACTTTGCGCTTCATAGACCTTAAGATTATTCTTCTCTGCAAAAGATAAAGCTTTTCGCTTGACTAGCGAATCGAATGGTAGGTCATTGTCTTCTATAAAGAAGATGGGTTTTGTGAAATCAAACTGCGGAATACAGAGGCCATTTTTAAGAGTATTATTGAATATAAAAGAATCGTAAAAGGGTATGCATAGAATCAAATCATCCGTCCAATTTTTGGAAATTGTTTCGTAATCTAATCTTGGTTCGTAATAAAATCCTTCTTTTGCTGCGATACTATAAAGTTTTGTTAAGCTCTGATACCCTTTTTTATTTTTAAAAAATAAAATTATCTTCGAAGACTTGGTCCTTGACTCTTCAGATTTATCGCTCATTGAGTCAGTAACGGATATTCTTAATCCATAATTTAATTTAATATTATTTTTGCGACAATTTGAGTAAGCCTCAAGAAATGAAGACATATTATCTTCTACTAGATAAAGCTCTTTCATTTTGTTTTCTTTGCAGATTTGGATAATAGAATCTGGATAATCATCTTTTTTATCTTTGTCTTCAAGCGTCAAGATAGATCTACCCAAAGAATAGTGAGATTTAAACAGAGGTATCATTTATACTAGTTTAACAACAATTTTATAAAAAATCAATCTAAAAAATTATCTTTTTCTGAAGCCTCTTCTGCATTATTAAATTTTGGGCATCCTTCATATTTTCTTGCTTCTATTTTAAAACCGTCAATATTTTTAAAATCATTCTTTAGGCTGGTTTCTACAATTTCTCCGCCCTCATTTATTTTGACATAATAATCATAAGAAGCTTTATATGGACACACCCAAGACCCTATACCGCACATCCATTTATTCTTTTGGCTATCTACTGCGAAATTAGCCTTTGCGCTATTTTCATCAAAATTATTTATATATTCGTTAATATGCTCTAAGTAATATTCAAACCCTTTGATTTGCTCGTCATTAAATGAAAGTTCCTGAGTAGGCTTTTTAGGGAATCTAAGAAAAAGAAATTTGATTATAGGTTTTAATTTAGGCCAAAGTTTTTTACTAGCTAGACTATACATCATCGCTTGTATATTGGCCTCAAGCTCATCTCCTCTGAATTTATATTTAGAGCTCTTGTAGTCGATTATATGCATTTCTTTTTTGATTTTAATGGGCTTGTCCATAAACCCACGAATATGATATTTAGGGTGATCGTTTTGAATATCAAAAGAATATTCTGGTTTTACTATTTTACCATTTTCTCCAAAGAAATCCTCTTTGAGTCCGACTAATATCATTTGATCCAATAACTCGTAATTAGAGTATGCAAGGCCGACCTTCAATGACAATTTTTTAACTAATCTGGATATACTTTTACTACCGTTTATCGAATTATTTTTAATTATAATATCATAATGTCTTTTGTGCCTTTCCCTTAATAGTAATTCAAAAACTGTGTGACAAATTGTACCTCTCAAAGCTCCTTCATTCTGAGTTTGAGGAACTTTAGCGTGATAATTGTTCCAGTAAACCCAAGAACAGGTTTCAAGAGTTTTAATTCTAGATGCTGACAATGCTTTTAAAGAGTTTTTTTCCATTGAAGTATCTCCTCCCTTGTCATCTCTCCAAAATCTTTTTTAATAGGTAGTGCAATTTTAAATTGTCGTTGATCAAAATATCTTTTGAGCCTAGAATGGATTTTCTCTGCACCAATATTCCCTGCCATATTTTTATTTGAATCATTATTCAAGCTGATATATATTTTTTTAATATCTAATTTAAGCATATGATTTAGTATGGGCAAGCTAAGGCTCGTGCCGAAAGTAACTAAAACATTTTTAATATCATTTTGCCATAGATTTAGCATATCTCCTACACTCTCTACCAGTATAATTTCCCTTTGTTGCTCTAATATAGAATGATTTAAAAATAATGGATATAAAAAATCGCTTTTTTCCCCAAGATGTTTCCATTTTATCTTAGACATGTTTGTAACGTCTCTGCCAGAGAACCCTATGATATTATTTTTTAAATTGAAAATAGGAAAAACATACCTATTCTTCATTTTGCCAGCGTGCGCTACGCCACCTTTAAATTGAGATATAGTTTCTTGATCTATATTTCTATTGATCCAATAGTCGTGTCGATTCTCTAGTCTATCTAAAATATTTATATCAAAACTTTTCGAAGATTTAATTAAAGGCTTTTCTAAATCGGAAGCGACTTGAGATATGAAATTTTTATTCTTAAGCCATTGTTTAGCTTCATCAACGTCATCTAATTTTAAAGTTATTTTAACTAATGAATTTAAATCGCCACTTATGTTCTGTTTAAAATCGAACCAGTTACCGCTATTTTTTTCTATTTTTAATACTGTGTCGTTGTCGCTATCTCTATATAAAGGTCTTGCGCGATATTCTTTACCATGGTCTTTCAATTTATATCCTAAATCCGTAAGGACTTGAAAGACGTTTAATTCTTCCATTCTAATGCCTCTGATATTACTGGAAAGTTGTCTATGAATATTTTTTTGCATTGATCAGCAATCAATCTGTGTTCTTTTTGGGTATTGTCTTGAGTTCTCAAGTCAATGTAATGAATCCAGCTTCTTAAAGACCCTTTCATATACATTGTAGTTTGCGTTGTCAAGGGTAAAACCATTCTTGCTACTTCTTTAGCTATGCCATTGTCTACCATTGTTCGATAACAATGCTCAGACAAAGAAAGAGATTCTGCTAAAAGCGCATTTAAATTATTAAATTCTGGATGATTTTTTGGTAAAAGATCTTCTCCGACTTGCCTATTCTTACTTCCTTGAAGCCTTAATTCTACATCTTCATAATCGGTAGCTTCGCTATATCTTTGCGAAAATTCCTGAAAGCTAAATGATCTATGCCTTAAAATTTGAGCAGCGATTCCACGACTAGTTTTAATTTCAACACACATATCGACAAGTTCAAATGGACTCCAATGCTTGTGTTTAATTAAAAATTTTAATAGTTTTGGGGCGCTCTCAGTATTCATTTGATTAGACGGATTGCTAACTCTAGCGCAAAATGCAACTAAATCTTCTGCATTTTTAATTTGTTTAATCTCTGGTTTTGTTACTGACACTAAAATTACGCTCATAATATTTCTCCGTCGTTTTGATTAGAATCATTAAGTTCGTAACGCTCTCTTTGGGAGGTAGAGACATCGGTCAAAGAGCCACGCTCTTCGATATTAAAATTTTCTACCTGATAATTCAAGTAATTCTGTGCCCATGTCTCTTTTCCTTTGGAGTCTAATCTCCTCACCAAGTCTTGGTGACCTGCTGCGTCCTTACCTTGAAACCTAGTTTTTGTTGGTATCAATTTATGTGTGCCAAACGTTTGGCCGTCTAGAGTAAGCTCATCTAAAGTTTTTCTTCTAAAGATCGCGACAAAGGAGGCAAACCATTGAAGCCTATCGGATAAAGAAATGACTGAGCTATCGTCAACTACCTCTGTGCCTTTCCTATTAAAGCTTTCTCCAGTTCTATTCAATTGCATTGCGGTAATAACTGGGCATTGAATTTCTTCTGATATTCTTTTGAGCTTATCGATTTTGTCTCCAATAGCCTGATGCTCTGCCCAATTTTGGCCAACTTTTTCTCCAGTTAATTTTATATAATCATAAGCAATCATAGCTTGATTTCCTCTGCCGACTTTAGAAAGGTACCATCTACGAATTATAGAACAAATTTGATCAATGTTTTTATTGCCGACATGATAATGAAAATATTCATATTTCTTTACCTTGCCCCAAGCTTCTCTCACTTTCCTTGTCATTTCTTCATTTTTACGCCAGTTGCCAGTTTCAAGATACCAAACTGGCACGCCACTTAAAGATGCAACCATCCTTAATTGAATATCTACTGTTTGCATTTCGGTGTCTAGAATTAAAGTCTTGGTTTTATTCTTGGGATTCATAGCGGTTTTAAAACAAATATCATTAAGCCAAGTCGATTTTCCTTGACCAGGTCTACTGGCGATAGCATAAATATTACCATTTTTTAAGCCACCGTACATCCTATTAAATTCTGAGTAAGGTGTGATCAACCCAGTTTCGTCTTTAGGAGAGTTTCCTCTTTCTTCGATAAGATCTTCTACTCCTTCGAAAATATTAATTGGGGTATCGTTTTCTGAATAAGATGAAATTTTTTTATTATATATCCCGTCTATTTTACTAATAATTTCGTCTAATGAGTCTTCTGTATTTTTAGTAACGTATTCTTTGAGATTGTCTGCTGTTTGACAAAGCTCTCTCCTTATTCTAAATTTAATTAATTCTTTGCATGCTGTCATGGTCGCTTGTTCTGTAATCTGAGAAAAGGTTAAGTTGTCTATGTAGTCAAAAATATTAATTTCATCTTTAAAAGATATGCCCAAATTCTTTATCTTTTCTGCTAGCAAGACTTTATCTACAATTTCACCTTTATATTTGATATTCTTAAACACCGAATAAATAGTAGAATGAACGTCATTAAAAAAGTCATTTTCAGATAAAAAGACATCAATATCAGCAAAAAGATCTTGATATTTTAATAAACCGCTAAGGACATGCCGTTCAACTTGTAGAGAGTAAATCATTCAATATACATGATACCAAACTAAAAATTAAAAGTCAAGTTTTAACTATCCTCATCATTCTCGTCTTGTTCGTCTTCTTTTTCATTATTTCTGCTTATTAAATCCGTGGTGGCTTCGAAATTTAATTGATCAACACTTTGCCCCCATGTATTTAAATAATATAAAAGGGCCATAGCATTTATTTGATTATCGAATTTTGTGTATACTTGAGGTTCTCCTTTGGCGGAGAAATTAAACAGAATATATCCGCCATAACTGCACTCGTCAATCTGTTTTAACAAAGACTCTGGAAAATTAAATTTTTTCTTGTTAGTCACTATAAAGTTTTACACTTAAATAATGAGTACTCCGCACTTTTCTTCTATATATTGTGGTGATAGATTTTTAAGGTCGCTCTCGTAGAGTTCTAGGAATTTAAATTGATTTAATTCGATCCATTTCTCCTTTTTAACATCTCTTTTAATGCTCTGAAGGTATTTTAATCTTGAATTATCATGAAAAAATTTATTAAAGGATTCGTGTTGATCTCCTTGTATCTCTACGGCTATCTTTTTTGTTGCATTTAATAAGTCGACTTTAAGCATGCTTCCATAAACTGGGAACTCCTCATAGACTATATGATTTTTCCAATAAGGATAAAAAAACTCTTTAAACTTATATTGAAGTTTGCTTCTACTTTTCGCTTCCCAATTAACTAGGTATCTTCTGACATTTTTGTTAACGAGCTTTCCGCTAACATTTAAAAGCCTCATAAAGCTAAAGTATTAATAAATTTACTATAAAAGAAATCTACAACCGCCTTGTTGTCTTCTAGATAAGACCTAAGATTGTCTACTCCTTGGTGTTGTTTTTTTAATTCTAAATTTTCTTTTTTAAGCTCTTCTATAATCTCATCTGTAAAAGTAACCCATGCACCTTTGGCAGATGCGAACTCCCAAGAAAGAATTTGGTCGATAACCTCATATTCTCTCCATACTGAAGAACCATCTTTTCTGCCATACTTAATCGGGTATTGGACTTTTGAATTTGTAGTTTCATTAGTGGATTTTTTAATGATGATTTTAACATTATGACCAATGATTTTATTCTTGACTTGATCGTATCTTTCGTTTGGTTTTTCTAATATAAGGTCTTTTCCAAATTTTGGTTCAAATTCAAGTATCCAGTTAGCAAAATGTAAAAGAGCGTTTCCGCCAGTTGCGGTCGTTTGGCGGATATCTTTATTAGCTGCATATGGATCGAGTTTAATATCCGAACGAACCTGACTAATAAATATGGCCATGTGTCCGCGCTTAGAAAGGGCTAAAGATATTTTTTTCATAAGCATGGAAGATATTACCGCGCCTCCTGCGACTTTTGTTGCTTCTGTCATACTCTTAAGGCTATCCCCTTTAGTCATTAAGCCGTCAACCGAGTCCAACACGAACATATATCTTTTGCCTTCATCATTATTTTGAATGAGGTCTTTCATAAGTTCAGAAACTGTTTCAAAAATATTACATTCAAAAACGAAGCATGTTCCGTCTTCCCATTCTTCAGCAGAAGTTACGAACTTTATTCCCGACCTTTCTTTAATTTCTTTACTTAATCTTCCTTCAGCTTTAAATAGTAGGGCTTTAGAATCTTTTACGGTTTTAAGGAAGTTCTTCATTACCTCTAGTGCTTCTGAGGTTTTACCGCCTTCATTCATTCCAATAAATCTATGTAATCCTGGACATAAACCTCCACTCGTCGCAATATCCAAATTCAGACTTCCCGTAGAGACTTTGTAATAAACCTCTTCTTCATAATTATAATGGTCTTCTTTATTTTCTTTTAAAAATGAAGACAATCTGTCTTTTGCGCTCGGCCCAGTATCTTGTACTGGATCTTGTTCTTTAGGTTTTCTTCCCATATCTTATAAATTCTAACAGGGTTTTAGGTTTTTGGCAAACTTTTTTATCTTCTCCCGTTCTATTTTGACTAAGGGGTATTTCTTTTTTATTTAAATTCATATTAAAAGATTCATATTCCTTTAGTAAGAAAGCCTTGCCCTCTGATTTTAAGAACCAAGCTAATGAAGGAGGAGGTGAGCCTAGCTCTTGTAAGTTATCCCAAAAATCAAAAGATTTGAATTTTTTAATTAATCTTTGAGCAATTTTGATTTCCCTTGGCCAATTGATAGTACCTTTTACATATTTTTTAACTATAAATTGGCAAAGTTTATGATTACTCACGTATTAGATTTAACACGCATTATATACTATTGTCAATCTTTTTTATTTTTTGTAAAGCAGATCCTATTATTTGATGCATATCGTAGTATTTGTATTCGGCTAATCTTCCTCCAAATATAGTATTTGTTTTTTCGTTCAAGTCTTTATATTTATTATACTTATAGTTATTTTGTTCATTATTAATTGGATAATATGGAACTTTATTTTTATTCCAAGAGTCGGGATACTCTTTAGTTATGTAAGTATAATCTTGATTTCCAAATTCAAAGTGTTTATGTTCTACTATTCTTGTATATGGAATATTATAATCTGTATAATTGATTATAGCGTTTCCTTGATAATCTTTTATTAAATGTTTTTCTGTTTCAAATCTTAGACTTCTGTATTCTAGTTCACCATATTTATAATCAAAAAACTCATCTATTTTGCCAGTATAAACTATAGATTTAGCTTTTTTATTCCAATAATCTCTTCTATCAAAGTAGTTTTCATTTAATATGATATCTATTCCTTCTGTCATATTTTCTATTAATTTTGTATATCCATCTATAGGAACTCCTTGATATTTATCGAAGAAATAATTATCATCAAAATTTAATCTTATTGGTAATCTTTTTATAATAAAAGAAGGAAGTTCTTTTGGTTCTCTTCCCCATTGTTTTTTTGTATATCCATATATAAAAGTATGATATATTTCTTCGCCGACTTGTGATAGAATCCATTCTTCTAGATTGTTCGGTTCTTGAATTTTAACTTTAACTTCTTCTAGCTTGCTTTTAGCTAACTCTGGCGTATTAACTCCCCAAAGTTGATACAAGGTAAAAAGATTTATAGGAAAAGAAAATATTTTATTTTTAAAATTAACTTTAGGTCTACAAACGAAATGGTTGAACCTTGCGAATTTATTTATATAATTCCATATTTCGTCATTATTGGTATGAAATATATGTGGACCATATTTATGTATATTTATTCCTTCTTTATTTTCTGTATAAACATTTCCACCGATATGATTTCTTGAGTCTATCATCAAACATTTTTTACCAGATTCTTTTGCTTTTTGGGCAAAGGTAGAGCCGAAAAGACCAGCGCCTACTATTAAAAAATCATAAATCATTTAAAAAACTTTCGATAAAATGTTTTTCTTCGCAATAATGCCAAGTTACAGGGGTTTTTACGTTTATATTTTCTGGATGATCTGGATTTTGTGACTTAAAAAGGTCGGGTCTATTTATTATAGGTATATTATTTTCTCTGGACCAAAAACCAAATGTTACATCACTGTTATGAACTTTACAGTGAATATCGTCGTTTACATATTTTTTTATGATATAAAAAACTTTTTTACTTATTGCAAAGCCTGATCCTCCCGAAGGGCAATTTACAGGAAAGATAACCCTACCATTATCTTTGTGAATTCCTCTGGATGCTACTTCTGGTCCTACCCATATTTCTCTGCCAATGACTTCGTCTCCGCTGTAACTATTAAGTGCAGACTTTAATCTGCTTGTGTACACGTATGTATCGTCGTCTACAAAAAATAACCAATCTATGTCCGCAGCGGGTTGGTAATTTTTAAAAAATTCAGAATATTTATCGGCAGCATGCTTGTATTCGTCTCCAGTGTCGTATCCTACAGTTTTATTCAAAAGATCTTCTTTTGAGCCAAAATTACATAATCATCATTTTGATTTAAATTTTTGACCCATGTTTTTTTGATCCATTGACATTTTGTAGGAATAAATTTTTGGCAACTCAATATGACATAAAGTATATTCATGTTTTTTTTTTTTCATGATATATGATTTGTATATTTTGGCTATGCATGTATATTGTATGATATATATCAAATATATTTTTATATAAATTTATTTAAGTTTTTGCTATGAATATGAAGATTAAATAATTCGTAACTATTATTAGATTTCAAATCAAGAATTTTCGGTTTATTATCTGCGTCCATATAAGCTTTATATTTATTGTTTAAAATTTCTTTTCCTATTCTATGATGACTCCCTGCCCATCCTGGTCCAGTATTTGGCGTACCACCAATATATTGACCCCAAGAAGAAGGATCAAAACATATATTGTATCTTTCATAATTTTCGCTTTTGGGCATCGTAGGGAAAAGGGATATAACCCCCATATTTTCATCTTGTATAATTTTCAATATAGTCATCTCATTGGCCATGAAGGGTTCCTCTGGTAGACTTCGGGATGACGAATACTTTTGGTTTAGCATTGATGTTTCGATAGAAATTTTATTTAAAATTAATGAATTTAATTTAAAAATTGAATTATAAGATTTAGTATAAAATAAACCGCATGTTAAATTAAAATTATTGGTAGGCGTAAATATATTTTCTTCTTCAAGATTTATTTTGCTTAATACATTATTAAAATCGCCATATATTAATACATCATTATCAAAATGAAATATATTTTTTAAATTAAATTTTCTTATGAAATCTTCCATATAAAAAAATCTCATCATTGATGTTGTCCACAATGGATTTTCATGTTTAGAGTAAAAATCTAAATCATTAAATTTTTTAATGTTTTCTGATTTTTCTAGATCTTTTAGATCATAAAATTCTGCTTCTTCTACGTATTTTTTGTCATTGCCTATGAAAAATACATTTATTTTTTGATTATATTTTTTAGCTTGAGAAATGCAATCTTTAAAATAAGGTTTATTCTCTCCAAAATTAAAAAGCACTATATTCATTTAAAAATTAAATATATTTCCGTGACGATAGTTTAGATCATTGAAATTATATTTGTATTTGTCTTCTAAAAGCATTTCTATCCCCAAATACTTTATCGCTGCATCTCCCCATCTTTTATGATATATTCCGCCAAGATTATCAATAAAATTGTAAAAATCATTATATTCTTTTTCTAAAAACCATTTAGTTTTTGCTATTTCAAAATTCGTATAATATATTAATGGGTGTTTTATATCTATAATGGGTTTTTTGATAGTTTTTATTTTAGAACTATATTCGAAAGCACTTTCCCATAAGTTTTCTACAACTATTGGGTTATCGGTAGTAATTTTATTATATCCGTATATTAAATTATTATTTTTCATATGATTAAATATATCGTATTTAACTTTTGAGATAAAAAAAGAATCATTATCTAATCTTAGATAATAGTCTGTGTCTTGTAAAATCTGATGCTTATACATTTCTCCTGCATAAAATCTGCACATGTGTCTATATCCTAACGTAAATGGAAATGGAACGCCTTGCACAAATATGAATTCTGGCACTGATTTATTATTTAAAAAATCTGGAAGTTTAAATTTTATTTTTACACTTGTTATTTTTAAGGCAAATTCTAAATTTAATCTTTCAAAAAAAAATTCATCTACGTCTTCATTAAATACATATATTGGGTAATTATTATTTTCTAAAAAATTTAATTTTAATAATTCTATACTTTTTTTAAAAAGCATTAAGTCTTTAGGAGAATTTCTTAATAAATAAATAATTTTATTGTTCATATTTTAGCATCATTTCTCTTTGAGAAGGCGTATTTAACCATTGATTGAAATTTATATACTTTTCAAGATTTATCATTTCTAAAAATATTTCTGCGCCAGTTTTTTCTAAATCTTTATAATTAATAATTTCTTCAAGAAAAAGATTTGTGCTATAAAATTTTTCTAAATTTAAAGAAAGTAGGCCACATGCTATTGGAAAGCTCGATACTCCTGACGTCGCTAGATTTTTTGCTCCCAGCATAATTTTTATTGAATGCTCCAATGAAGGAGTCATGATTTGAACGTTTTTATACTTTTCTAATTCTGCCAGAACTGGATTTTTTTTATCTATTTCTGTAACTATAATTGTTTTAGTGTACTGTTTAATTATTTTTTCATAAAAAAATTTTGGTGCTTGTAGATATCTAGAGACAACTGGACAATAATAATTTTCTCTAGAAAAGATATCGCCACTTCTTATATGTATAACTAATGTACTAGAATTCAATTGGTAGTCATCTTTTATATTTAAAAATGGTTTTATATATTTTAAACAGATCTTTTTTCTTTCTTTTCTTAGGAAGTTTACGTCGATTGGAAAATGAGGTCCTCCTTGGTTTGTAATGCTTTCATTATAAAAAAAGAATGGATTCGGAGACGTTAATTTTTCTCCAAACTTTATATCAATATTTTTAATTAAATCATGGTGTGGCATTTTAAAATGCATTTTATTTTGTTCGCAAAATAATATCGCATTGCTTAATTGTTGTATATTATTACCAAATCTTCCGCACCAATGACTAATTGTTTTCATATTTTTCTAAGATTTTTTCTAGATCTGCTCCATATTTTGTATATGGTCTAGGGCAATGTATATCTATATAAAAGTCATGATCCATTTTATTATAAAACATTAAAGACTCTAATCTAATTAGATTTGTAGGATATGTAAATGAATGTATTATATCTTTTTTATCCATTAATCTTTCTGTGCTTAAGTTTTCTTCGCAACAAATATATTCATAGTGCTCTGGAATTGCTCTTTTTACTCTATCGGGTATGGCTTGTTTATTTGGATAAAGACCATTTAATGCTGCTCCATATTTTTTAGATTCAAAAATATATTTTACGTCTTCTTCAAAAGAAGACGAGAGATTTAAAAATTCTTTAAACTTCGATCCTTTTGCGCAATGATAATAACCAGGCAATCCCAATTTAGGCACATCGTACCAATTTCCAAATTTATAACCGTTCGCATTTAAATGCCCGTAGCCGTCTTGTGGTATTTTATTTAGAGCGTCAAAATAATATTTTTTATTTAATGGATATAAATCTATATCACCTATTAACCAGTTTGTATCTAATTCTGTTTGAGTGAACCAAAATTTTCCCCATAAACATTGGATAATTAAAGGATATTCTTTAAGAGGTTTAAAAAATTGTATTTCTCCATGATCTTCTGTCAAGTATTTTGAATTGTCTTTATTGTAATCACCAATAAAGAATAATTTACAATCTAACCCTAAATATTTTTTAAAATGTTTAGATATAGATGGCCAAAAACTTATATAGTTTTCATTATCATTGCTAACGAATAAAACCTTATTTATTTTCATATTTTAAATAATTGATTATAATACTTTTAAGATCAAAATTCCTACCGTGTATGATTAACATCAAATTCAACCATTTTTTTAATTAAATCATCAAATAAAGTATTTGGTTTCCACCCCAGGTCGCTTCTTGCTTTATCAGATTTACCACGCAAAAGGCTTACTTCTGCAGGTCTGTAGAATTTAGAATTTATTTGCATTAATACTTTTTTATCTTCTGAAATATACATCGTATGCTCTCCTTCGCCGATCCAGTTTCCTTTTATTCCGACTATATTAAAAGCTTTTTCTACGAATTCTTTAATCGTATGAGTTTCGTTAGAAGAAAGTACGTAATCTATAGGAGATCCATTATAGTTTTTATTATACTTGTCTTGATTCAGCATCATCCAAATACCCTCTATAAAATCCTCTGCATCACTCCAATCTCTTTGTGCTTCGATATTTCCTAGTTCTAGGGCTTCAAATTCTTGATTGACCTTAATTGCATGGTAAATTCTCGCTACGTTTTTTGTAATTTTTCTTGTGACAAACTCTTCCCCTCTCCTGGTACCTTCATGATTAAATAACCATCCTTGAACTGCGTAAAGATTATACGACTCTCTATAGACTTTTATAAGTTGTCTAGAAGCGCATTTTGAGGCTCCATATGGGCTTCTTGGCCTAAGTGGATGATTTTCATCTTGAGGACTATAAAGTATATTGCCAAACTCTTCACTAGAGCCTGCTTGATATAATCTGCAAGATGGGTTATAGAGTCTAATTGCTTCTAATATATCTAATATCGCAGTAGAATTTGTTTCCCAAGTCTGGCGAGCAAAATCCCAGCTACTAGCTACAAAGCTTTGCGCCGCAAAATTAATGAAATAATCTGGCTTTAATTTTTCTATTGTCCTGCTAATTGAATGAGCGTCAGTTAAATCAAAATTAATTAAATGAAATCTATCGCTTTTAATCTGTTTAATATTTTCATGATTATAAACACTGAGCCTTCTTACTCCGCCAAAAATTAAAAGATCTGTATTTTTAAGTAAATATTCAACCATGAAACTGCCGTCTTGACCCGTGACTCCAGTTACGATACAGGTTTTCCTTCCGTTGATTAATCTAGCGGCATCTTCTATATTTAAAATATTAGCTGTATCAATTTTTTTGCCATGATATGTATCTTTAAGATTTTGGCTCAATTTGTTTATCCTCTATTTGGCTCTTAATCCAATTATATGTTTTTTGTATTCCATCTTTTAGATGTTGAGAAGGGGCCCAAAAGAGTTTTTCTCTTATTAGTTTGTTATCTGATTTTCTGCCCCTTACGCCTAGTGGCCCTGATATATTCTTGATGCTTAATTTTTTGCCACTCAATTCAATGATCATTTTTGCAAAATCATTAATTGATATCATTTCTTCTGATCCTATATTAAATGGCCCTTCGAAATCTGATCTCATTAATTTAATTGTGCCTTCTACGCATTCATCTATATATAAAAATGATCTAGTTTGTTGGCCATCACCCCAAATTTCAATTTCTCCACCATCTGGAGCCTCTATTACTTTTCTGCAAAGTGCAGCTGGAGATTTTTCTTTTCCACCTTTATATGTGCCTTCTGGACCAAAAATATTATGATATCTTGCGACATGGACATTTAATTTATGGTTTCTTTTATAAGCCAAAAAGAGCCTTTCGCTAAAGAGCTTTTCCCATCCATATTCGCTATCTGGTGCAGCTGGATAAGCTGATTCTTCTGAGCATTTTGGATTATTTGGGTCTAATTGATTATATTCTGGATAAACACAAGCAGAAGAACTATAGAATAAATTTTTTGTTCTTTTTGAAACTGCGATATGAGCTATATTAAGATTGATTAGCGCTGAATTATGCATTACATTTGCATCATTTTCTCCTGTAAAAATATATCCTGCGCCACCCATATCTGCGGCTAATTGGTATAATTCGTCTACATCATCTGGTATTGCTCTATGAGCAAAAATTGGACAAGTTAAATCTCCAACAAGAAAATCATCCGCTTCTGTTGATGAATATTGAGGGTATTTTAGATCTACTCCTCTAACCCAAAACCCTTCGCTTTTTAATTTTTTAACTAAATGAGAGCCAATAAAGCCACCCGCACCACAAACAACAGCTAATTTTTTAATGTTCATAATGAATTATATTAATATATATTGAAATTTAATAATATTTTATTTATTTTATTTTTATATATGTAAAATTTACTATCTTTCTCTATTGGCTCATTCCAATGGTTGTGCCAATGCCAAGCGAAAGCGTCATCATAAAATAATTGCTTTTTATTAGATTTAAAATTATCTTTAAAATCTATATTCAACCAGTCTCCATCAAACCAACTTGTAGGAAAAATAGAGTATTTTTTAAAATTTTCTCTAGTTTTTCTATAAAGCACCTCTCCTAGATTAAACGAATTAGGATTAATTTTTTCTGTATTTTTGATTGTTTTAATTAAATTTTTAAAAAAATCACTTTGATAATCAATTCTCATGATTGAACCGTTTTGCGAGTTTATTAATGGCCAGAAATATGTAAATTCATATTTTAAAAGTGGAGAAAGATCTTTTAATAAAATAATATCTAAATCACAATAAATCCCTCCGTATAGTCCTAAGCATAAAATTCTAAATATATCCCCAGTAACATATCCTCTATCTGATTTTAATAGTTCTATTAATTTTTCTAATCCAAAGTCTTTTAAATGTTTTTCCATGTCCCAAATTTTATGTTGTATAAATGGCAACAAAGGTTTAAGGTATTCGTTTTCTGATAAATCCCTATTTGACCAAAGTATAATTTTACAATTATTTAAATTTTGAGTAGCTATAGCGCTTTTGATAGATAATGCATGTTTTTCATTAAATGGAGTTCCATAATCTTGCCAATAAAAATGAAGATTAAATTTCTCGTTATTTTTATAATTATCAAAAAATTTACATATTGATAATTGATTTTGAAAATTTTCTTTTTTATAAAAATCTAAATTATTTTCTATGTTAAAATAAAAGACGCTTTTTTTGAATTCTTCTTTCCAAGAAATAGTCTGAACTAGCCCTGGATTTTGGAAATACCACCCTTTAGATAAAAATAGTTTGCTAGGATTTTGTATATATTCTTCTTCTAATTTTATTTGATTGCATTTATCATTTCTAACAAAAATTATATTACCAGTGTGGCAAACCGCAGTATATCCTTTAGTTTGACCTAATTTAACCATACTGCTAAAGCTAGTTCTAAAATTTTTTATTCCATCATGAATTTGTTCTTTTGGTGGATGAATTGTACTTTCAATTTCTATTATTATAATAGTGGGTTCATATTCTTGAAGACTTTCAAAAATTTGATAGTCAAATGAATCTATATCTATACTTAATAGATCAAATTGTTTTGAAAAATTTGTATGCTTTTTTATAAGCTTATCTAGGCTAGATTCTCCTTCGACTTCGACTTTTTCATTGAGTATTATTAATTTTTCTTTGTATATTTCTTTAAGCTTTTCTAAATGAAAATAATTCTTCTTGTCGCTTTCTATATAAAAGCCTTGCCAGTTTTTATTTTTTAATAAATTATATGTATTGCTAAAGGTAACTCCGTCCAACGCACCGAACTCGACAAATGAGCCTTCTTTTATATTTAACCTATTTAATATTTCCTCTATGATGCCATCTTCTCCATTTTGACTATAAATATTTTTTCTATAAGATATTAATTTCATAAAAACCTTTCTTTAAAATAACTTAAATCTCTCTGATTTTCTGGAACAACCGCAGGTTCACCAAAAATTATATGCCAAATAAATTCAAATAAATAATTAAGTGGAGAGTGTTTATCTTTATAATTTCCCCTATTAGGTTCGATCATTTCTTTTTCTACTACATAATATAAATTAGCCCATTTTTGATATGCCTCTTTTGGATGTTTTAAAATCCTGTCTTTTCTTACTACGAATTGCGCGCAGCAATCATGCGAAAATTTTTGTGGAATTTCTCCTAAATATGGATAGAAGTATTCTTGCCAATATTTTTTAATCCAACCCGCTGTTCTTTCTATTTGATAATTTCTATCTAATGAATAGTCTTCTCCAGGATGATGCTTTATATTTAAAGATATATATCCATATTTATCTGTTCTTGCAACTAGTATAGCCTCTGCAGTTGATAAAGGATTTTTATAATGCCAAGCAGTGTCATGCCCATGTATAAATGCTGTTCTTTCTGATAGATTCTCGTAATTCTTAATTATATAATTTAAATAAGCCAAACCTTCGCTTCCTTTATTTTCCATGGTTGGACAAGAATCACAATCAAATTTAGATATGATTTCATCAGGAATTTGATTGGAGCCTTTTTTGTCACATAAAACGATATTAAACATATGGCTTTTATCTGCTAACCATTTTAAATCTTCACTAAAATGGCTAGTTACTACAGTCGTATCATTTCTAATTTTAGTAGTAAACTTGGGTTTTTCTATGATTTTTCGAGTGCAATGTTTATTATTATTTATAATTGGTTCTGGAATTATAAGTTTTAATTCAGAGCTATATTTTTTAATAAAATGATTGATGTCTTTTTCCCAAGCATTTGCGCTTAGAGGCTTAATTTTAGGATTGTCTTTCCCATATAAATAGATAAGATTTGTTAATAAAGCTTGATCATGTCGATGATCTTCGAATTCTGGAAAATTCGGTAATCCACATTTATTTGGAAGATCTGTAATTATTTCTTTTTCGTGAAAAGACCATTTTATCCAATCCATTATTAATCTTTTAGGTAATTCAGCTTTTTCCCACAAACTCCATGTTGCGCCTAATTGATTCGAATTCCAGCATTTTTCTTCATCACATTTCATATAATGAAACGCGTCTCTTTTGCAAAATCTTTTATGTAAAAATCCCCCAACAGCAACGCCTATCCCGTCATGATTATCTTTAACATATTTAGCTAAGTCGTTTATATCATATCTTATCTCAAATGGATAGCAACTTCTTCCTACGTCATGATATAAAATCATATCTCCGTCATTAATTTTTTTCATACCATCATATATAGCTAATGATTTCCATGCCCAATATCCATACCCTCTTCTATGTTTTTGAAAAAAGTCTTTATATAACCATTCAAAATCTTTGGGGATGCACTCTTCTGTATACAGAAAAATATCTTTAAAGCCTAAGTTTTTATAATTATTAAGATGTTTATTTAGGTTCTTTTGATAATCTTTATCTTGAGACGTGTAAAAAAGAGTTAAGTAAGTGTTCATTTGTTTAGATGCTCAATTAGTGCTTGTTTACCTACTGGGTCTTGGTTGTCGTTCTCATCAAAAATTGCACCAACAAATTGATTATTTAATCTCATCGTAGGAAATGGTTTTTTATTAAAAAACTCATCATGAATAATTGAGTCATCCTTGATTTTTGGCCATATATATTTTAAAAGAAATATTTGATCAAAATGATATTGCTCATTTAAATTTGCTTTTTGGTATTCATCTATTAATTCATTTATATTATTTATAATTCCTTTTTTAGCCCCAAACATCCCAGCTAAAATTGGAAAACTACCATGATATGGATGGTCTTTCATAATATGAAATTTTTTATCAGAATTCATCCATGCATTTACTGCTGCGGCTTCTCTTGACGAGATTCTCGAATCACAGTCTCTACTTATAAATAAATTAACATTTTCTTCAGAAAAAGGAAAGAAGCGCTTTATCGTAGATTTCCAATTACCAAAATCTTTCGTTTCTATAACTTCTGCGTTTTGTTTGGACTTTAATGTATTTATAGTTTCTTTAGGGGTGTTTTCTGCTATATAAAATCTACAAATCCAATCTGGATAATATATTTCTGCGAGTTGACAATTTTTTACTGCTCCTATATTGTATTTCGGATCATCCCCCCAAAGAGAAAAAGATATAATATTCATTAATTAATATATCCTTTATATATCAAATATTTTCGTCTCATTTCGTGAACTTCATTTATTGCCTCTTTTAATTTATTTTGTTTGGTAGAATTTCCCTCTGGGTTCATATAGTATAAACCGATTGGATGATTTACCATTTTAATTTTTGCTCCCCCTACGCAAGCTTTTAACCACATATCTCCATCTGCTGCGACTGGATATTTTTCATCAAAATAACCAAATTTATCGTGCAAAGATTTTTTCCAAAGAGGCATACAATGCGGTGAATTATTTTTAATTAAATTATCAAAAGAATGAGGTAGGCAAGGATAAATTTGATTGAAGTCGTTGTCTATATATTTTTCATTTAATATATTAGAAATATAAGTTTGACCATAAACCACATCTAAATCTGGATTCCTTTCAAATTCTTTGTATAGAATCTCAAAACTATTGCTCGATTTCCTATCATCTGAATTCCAATTACTTATTAAATTTGCTGAACATAGATTTTTTATGGCATAATTCCAACATTGGAATAACCCTGGGTCTTTCTCTAATTTATAGTATTTAATATTCTTGAATTTTTTAGTTAAAGGTAATATATATTGCTCTTCATTTTCTGGAGAATTACAATTTAAAAATATAAATTCAATATCTTTAAATATTGATTGACTTAGTACGTCGTCTATATATCCTTTTATATATTTTTCGGATTTAAAGAACGAGCAAAATGAAGATATTTTATAGTGTAACACTAGTTATATTATAACTAATGGAACTAATAATATATAATATATAATGGCTAATTTTTTTCCTAAAGACCTTAATAATAATGGAGATTTAATAAATTTTGATTGGAATTATGTCACTTATTGGGGAGATGGAATACCATTATTATTTTGGGTGTTTGCTTATCCATATGATATGGATTTTAATAAGTGCTATAGCGCTAACGAATATAGGTGGGTGATAGGCAACACATTTGCAAACAAGCGAACTAAATTTAGCACGGCTAATACTCTCGATGGATCTAGTAACAGTTTTTTACAATTTCCATCTAATGATACAATTTTTAGTAACGTTTTATATAATTTGACGCGAGGTTCTAATATTTGCCCTCCTTATAAAGACAAGCACGCTGTCATTATTATAGACAGTCCTTGGGCGAGATCTTGTCTCAATAGAGAAGCTGCCCCAGAATCAAAGAAAAATGAGAATTTTGCTGTAGGATTAAGTCTAGACATGGGAAATAGAATTGCTAAAACATATAGCAACTGGTCTCAATGGTGGAATCCGACAAATACAAACTGTGGCTGCTTAGGTGGGCAAACTTTATCTTTGCTTCCTCAGTATTTTAAAGATGCACTCACTCAAGCGAGGGGTACTTCTGCTGAAGCTGCTTCTAATCCTCCTATATTGGGAGGAATTCAATCCTTAGACATTCTAATGTTTGATCCAAGATTTAATAGCTCATATGCTCCTAATGAAGAGCAAGCTGGAATTTTATTACCTGAATGGCCTGGTGCAGGTGGAACAGCTGGAATTATAGGAACCCAATGTCATATTAATAAATATTCTCATCCCGTACATCCATTTGGCAAAGCTTTTGTGGGCGCTTTTGTTGCTATATATAAAGACTATACTGAAACTAATGTTGCTAGAGTGAATAATTTATTAATTGATGTGCCTTGGAGTGGGGCTCTAACTGGAGTATCAACATATAAAATGAATGTAAAAATGGGAGGTACTCAATGTACTTTAAGTTGCCCAAATGAATTATTGTTTTCTGCCACAGCATCATTCGGTTTTTGCAATTCTAACATCGCGGGATCCGTCAACAATTACGCTTGGTCAGCAGCTTATCCAGCTCCTCATACGTTTCCTAGGCTAGGATGCAAAGCTGCTGGATTCGGTAACGACCCACTTTATCCGTGTGACCCTTCGTTTTTTAATACCATGCCACCACTTAATAATTGGCATATAAATACCATTTGGCAGTCTACTCCTGCAGGAGGATTAAAGATCTCCGCTGGAGACGGACTTCGAGAAGCTGGTAGTTGCAATGGCATTTACCCAACGTATGATATTGGACTTGACCCTGATACTGCTTTTTATACCAACTTTGAAGGTCAAGGTGGGCAAAATGGAGCAAATGGTCCTTTAATCTATCCAAATGTTGGCCCTTGGCAAGTTCAATATTCATTAGATTTTAATAGATTTAAAATAGCTAATGGCGGGTGCACTGTTGGAGAGTCTGCGTCTTTTTATCCTTGGTAATTTAATTTTTATTGATATTTACATTTTTATATAATATAATTTATAATGCTCGATAAAAAGATCCTTCTTTTATGCCATTGGAATGGAAGATTTGGCAATAGAATCCACCAATATATATATGGCTATTATTACCAAAAAATAAATGGGCATGAGTTTTACTTGCCTAGCGATTGGGAAGGAACTAAATTATTTAAAAACCAATATCATAAAATAATAGAAGACGATCTTTTAAGATTAGAATTAAATCAAACTCAAAAAGTTTTAGATAATATTCATTTTAGAACTTATGCATTAAAAAAATTCTCTTCAAAAATGGAAAGAATAAAAAGCGATGACAGAGAGCCTAAAGATGAGCCATATAAAGTTCTTTCAGACCATATGTTTGTTGATAACGTTTGCGCTTACAATCCAAAAATATTTTACCCAATGTCATTAAAAGAAATAAAAAATGTATTTGAGTTTAGTGACGAAATAAAATCTTTAGATGTGTATAAAAGAAATGAAGATCGGCAGGGAACTTATGACATTGCTCATTTGAGAAGGGATGATATCTCTAACCCTGCTTATAATAAGAAGAACCATCAAGGTTATTCTGTTGTTTCAAAAGATTCATATTCCAGGGCTTTCGAAAAGTTTGATTTTGATCCAGAAAAAATTGAATGGGTTTCTGATGATTATGTTGGCACTTGGCATAAAGATCGACCAAAAGCTATAAGGGCTGGATGGAGTTATCCAAAAGGATCTGATTTCTTAGACAAAATAGGATTTGATTGGCTTGACGACTTCTTAAAATTATATTTTGCAAGAAGTATATTTCGCGCTAATTCATCTTTTAGTTGGTGGGCGGCTTGCTTATCTCCAGTTGCAAAAATTTACAGCCCAGTAATAGACAAGCAAATAATTTATGGCGTAGATGCTATAGAAGAAATTGAAGTTGATTTTGTTGAAGGCAATCAACCCCATTGGATGTATGATTGTAAAGATATAGTCTTTAAAGAGTAGTTGGGATTATGACCATTTCTACTACTTTAATTTGTTTAGCTGTGTTGGTTTATATATATTATTTAGTAGAGAGAGTTAAGTAAAAATTATAGAGTTGAGCTTACAATAAGTACTCTACTCTTTGCCCAAGGTTCTATTTAAAAACTACGTTAATCATTCCGCCATTATTATTTGGCGCAACTCTTATATTGAATGCTCTGATATCTGATACTTGCTTGCCTTCTGGTAAATTCAAATCAACAGAACTTAAAAGAGTAATAAAGTTTTGAAGTTGTTCGTTGGTGATTCTACTACGAGCCATTTCCAAGGAATTTGGCGTTGGTGCTTGATCTACTTTTTGTAGGTTAATTGGATCCATAAATGTAATTACACTTTATAATTGATTAATCCACTTGAAACTTTGACTAATTTGTTCTGAAAATTCTTTTCCTAGAACTTTGTTCCAATCTTTTTCTAGAGGTTCTACTTTATTGCGAATTGTATGATCTCCATATGGCCAACCAGCTTCATGCTCTGTTGTGTACTGTTCTACGTTATTAAAATCATGCTTTGGAGCTTTTAATTCTAAATAATCCCATACTCCATCCATGGCTTCTTTTGGATTTTCTGTAAGGTTTTCAAAATTAACAAAATGTAATTTATCTTTGTATCTTTTAACCGCGTCAGATAATCTTTCAACAGCAATTCCAAGCGGAGGAATGTTAAGCCAGCCTTGAGTTCTCTTCTCTACAGTAGTCCAATTTTGAGGATTTTGTTTTTCAACACCAGTAAATGGGAATGGATGCTTTTGCCATTTTTTTTCAAAAGAAGATAGGATCGCACGCATATCACGAACTGGCACTAGCACTTTTGCGTTAGGCCAAATAGCAAAGAGCATATCAAGATGCCCAACCCAAGAACGGCATTTATCAGCTACGATAGGTCTATCTGTTAATCTATTAAAAGCATTTTCACATCCACCCTTCACGTAGTCATAGAATAAAGTCTCGCCATCTCTTGGATTGGGGATAGTCTTAAACTCTTCTGTGCTATGAAATTGTCTAGCAATATAACCTATTTCATGAAGTCCACTAGTGGCGGTTGAATGAACTTTAGGATTTTGTGCTAAAAGATTCATTAATAATGTTGATCCTGCTCTAGGCAGCCCAGATACAAAGTGAATTGTTTTACTCATATATATATTATATTTTCTATAATATATTTTGTCAATTAAAATGAAAATTAAGTCAAATCTTTGATGATTATAACGCCAGTCTTTCCTTGAAACGTTACGCCAGGGCTAGGTGCGGCAGTCCAAGTGTTATCTGATATTCTTGCATGAATGGTCAATGCACCAACATTGAAAAACGCATTATTAGCAACAAAAGCTGTTCGTGTTGTGTAGCAGTTCACTGTGGTAAGTGAAGAATTATTTCTAAATGCGCCCTGCCCAATGGTTAAAACAGTACTTGGTATAGTCACTGAAGTTAATGAATTGTTATTAAATGCGTAATTGCCAATGCTATTTACGTTGCTGGGTATAGTCACTGAAGTTAATAAATTGGTACTAAATGCACCAACACTAATGACTTGGAGACTGTTACCTATGGTCACTGAGGCAAGTCGATTGTTATAAAATGCGCCATTCCCAATGGTTAAAACACTGTTTGGTATAATTACTGAAGTTAATAAATTGTTACTAAACGCATAAGTTCCAATGCTAGTCGCAGTGTTGCTTATGGTCACAGATGAAATTGAATTGTCAGCAAACGCATGACTTCCAATATTTTGGACGCTGTTGGGTATGGTTAATGGGCCGCCAATTTGATTATAAGCGAATGCAAAATCGCCAATGGTCTGAACACCGTTGGGTATGGTTAGCGAGGTAAGTAGATTGTAATAAAATGCGTTCTGCCCAATGGTTATGACACTGCTTCCTATGGTCAATGTGGTCATTTCATTGTAAGAAAATGCACCACTGCCAATGGTTATCACACTACTGGGTATGGTTAGTGAATCAATTGAATTGTAATAGAATGCACTACTGCCAATGGTTGTCACACCATTGGGTATGGTTAGTGAGGCAATTTGATTGCGAGCAAAACCACCAATGGTTCTAAGATTGTTGCCTATTATGGTCAATGAGCTAATTGAATTCTCTTTAAATGCATTCTCTCCAATAGTTGTAACACTGCTTGGGATAGTAACACTAGTTAATGCTGAATAAGCAAACGCAGAACTTCCAATGGTTGTTACGCTAGTGCCAATAGTGAGTGTGTTTAGGTTGCATTGATTAAACGCTTCAGGCTCAATGGTTAAAACGCTGTTTGGGATAGTAAGATTGGTTAGGGCTGTATAAGCAAACGCAGAACTTCCAATGGTTGTTACGCTAGTGCCAATAGTGAGTGTGTTTAGGCTGGAGCAACTAAAGAACGCACGAACCCCAATACTTAAGACGCTGTTGGGTATAGTAACGCTACTTAGCGGCAGGTAAGCAAACGCATAACTCCCAATGCTTGTTACGGTAGAAGTTGGTGTAAAGGTTACTGTGCCTAGGTTGGTGCCTCTGAACGCATAATATGGAATGCTATTTACGGTATTTGGGATAGTAATGCTGGTTAGGCTAGAGCAGTTTTTGAATACAGCATCCCCAAGAGTCGTTACACTTGTTCCAATGGTGACTGTGGCTAGGCTGGTGCAACCAGAGAACGCATAAGCCCCAATGCTTATTACGTTATTGGGAATAGTGATGCTGGCTAGACCGCAACCTTCGAACGCTCTGTTCCCGATACTATTCACATTATTGGGGATTGTAATGGAATTAAAAATAGTGCCAGCAAACGCATAATCACCAATGCTTGTAACGCTAGAATTTGGTGTAAAGGTGACTGTGGCTAGGCTAGAGCAATTTTGGAACATATAATTTCCAATGCTAGTTACGCTGTTACCAATAGTAGCTGTGGCTAGGGCAGAGCAATTTTGAAACGCATAGCCCCCAATACTTAAGACGCTGCTTGGAATGGTGATGCTGGTTAGACTGCTGCATTGATGGAACGCATAACTACCAATGCTCGTTACGCTGTTAGGAATAGTGATGCTGGTTAGGCTGGTACCATCAAACGCATAATTCCCAATGCTCGTTACGCTGTTGGGGATTGTGATGCTGGTTAGGCTGGTGCAAGATTTGAATGAATTGGCACCAATACTCGTAAAGTTTATATTTGTTGGCAAAGTGACTGTGGCGAGGCTAGTACATTGCTCAAATGAATGAGCGCCAATGCTGGTTACGCTATTTGGAATGGTTATGCTGGTTAGGTTGGAACACTTAAACGCATAATTCCCAATGCTAGTTAGGCTAGAAGGAGCCGCAAAGGTGACGCTGGTTAGACAATTCTTGAACGCATAATCCCCAATACTTGTAACGCTATTCGGTATGGTGGCTGTGGCTAGGCTGGTACCATCAAACGCATAACTTCCAATACTCGTCACGCTGTTGTTGTTTGCAAAGGTAACAGAGGTACAGTTTTGGTTATTCATCCATCCTTGGGGTATATCCCCTGTATTTTCTTCGCCGACTTGGTTACCAGAAGAGTTAAAGGCTCTTGAGGTGAGGATGAATTCAAACGTTCTTGGAATTTTGAAGGTTGTATTTTTTTTAATTATTAAACTTCGTGCACCAGAAAATTCAAATGGTTGAGTTGGTGGAGTAAAGTTTGATGTGTAAGCGGCGTATTTAATAATTCTAAATTCGTCCATATATCCTTTATATTCTTCGCCATTTAAACCACCATCCCATGTAATTGATCCAATTCTGCAAGAAGTACTAAATCCAGTTGGCATATAATTAGTAGAAGCACGAGCTATTCCATTCTCATATAAAGTTATAGTATTATTACTTCTTACAAAAGCAATATGCTGCCATGTATTGAAAGATAATGGAGTATCACTTTCAATTACTACATCCCAATTAACACCATCACCAACACCAAAAGACGTTCTACCTCCTGTATATTCTCTATTTAAACTAACTCCGAAAGAGTTATGTGGAAATGTATTAAATAAACAAGAATTAATTTTAGAGTCATCTACCCAAACCCAAGCTTCAATAGTAAAATCTTGACTTAGATAATCGCTAGGCAAATTAGAAACGTCTAAATAACTTCCATCTCCATCAAAATAAGCAGAGCTTCCTCCAAATTTACTTTGAGCTGTGCTTATCTGAGGATTTGCATTGACCGTAATTGGAAGATCATTTATAGAACTATCTGTAAAATTTGTTGACCCATTTGCTCCATCCATATGAAGTAAAAGAGAAGAATAAAATGGGTAGGTTATTCCAGACCCAGAGTTATAAAGTTGTTTTATTTCTGATTGAGTTAATGCTCGATTCCAGACTCCGTATTCGCAAATACTGTAATCTCCTTGAGCTGCATAAAAACGTGACTCTGGATCATTTCCTGCGGTTTGGGCTCCTATAGCTAATCCAGTTCCACTTCTTTCTGTTAAAGCCCCTTCATCCGTAATATATAATGATCCATTAACATACCATTTTAATCCAGATGAATCTTGTGTAACGCAAACATGGTACCACTCATTTAATTCCAATGAAAAAACTTGACCATAATTATCTCCAGGTGGGTTTGAATAAATCCAATTATTCCTACAATTATGTTCTCCACCAACAAAAGCTATTCTTGCTCCAGAAATATATCCAGAATCAAAGAAGCATGGGTATGTTCCCTCCCCCTCTGAATTATCATCAGTAACATTGTCACTAATAATTTTTACCCAAAATGACTGAGTCCAATAGTTTGGAAATTGAAAATCTGATTTCTCAAGAAATGTTTTATTATAATTAAATCTTGTTGCATTTGTTATTTTGCCAGTTTCTATTGTAATATTTGAACTTAGACCATTTGTAACAGAAAGGGTATTCTGATTTTCACTTGAATCCAACCAGCTAGTTGTATTCAGTTTCCAATAAGCGAGTAGCCCATTAAGTAATGGTGATGGTAGAGCATCTCTTTTAACTATAAAAGCCATAAATTATATTACACTAGTTATTTAAATAGGTTTTGATATCTTTAATTAACTTTTTTCTCTTATTATGTTCTAGAACCGTAATGAAAGTAGCTAATGATACTGGAAAGAATACTCTAAGAAAGAATTGAAGGTGATCTTCCTTACTTAATAAATCAAAGTAATTAATGTAAAGATCACTTAGCCCCCAAAGTGTGAAAAGCATCGCTGGTACAAATGAGATAAAAAAGAACTTATCATAGGATTTTAAATTAGCCCACCAATTTTTGATTTTAAGTAGCATACATAGGCTTACACAAGATTAAATTGGAGTTGCTTGATACGGAACTCCGTTTGATAATACTGGAGGCACTTTATATTGAGAATCGGTTGGAGTAGACGAAGCTCCAGAAGCTGTGTCTGGAGAACTAAAAGTAGAGAATTGAAATTCTTTTTCCATGTTAACATCACTTTCATTAACTTCTACTTGTCTGGATATTCCATTAACTTCTAGAGCTACTGGGCTTTTATGACCTGATACATTAAGCATCATTTCACCTTTTTCATTTTTAGTTATTTTAATTCTTATTTGGTCTTCTGTATAAGAATAGGTTGTTAATAGAAACGCCGCTAATAGTATTATTGTTTTTTTCATAAGGTTTTATATATTGGGGTTTGGAAAACATTGGATTTATTTTTTAAACGTACTTGTTTCATGGTATAACCTATCATCACATACAAAGGTTCTTCTGAATTTGTAGGCTTTGCAGGTTTGCCTAGACTTAAAATATATTTATGGCTATCATGGCCAATAGGTTCTGCGCTCTGGGTAAAGCAAGAACCTTCATCTGTTACATATTCAAAATCCATGCCATAATTATCTATTTGTTGTTTTACTAAAAACGGATGAGGACTATAAACTGTATAAAAAATACTAATTGCAATACAAATGCCCACGATAAAAGGTATCTTATTCATTGCATTGTAAAAATAGAATATCTACCTTTTCCTAAGCATTGATAATAGTATCTATACTTCTCTTCTCCAACTTTATGAACTCCAAAAACTTCATCTTTAAAGTAATCCTTTAAACTAACTGTGTCGTGATCTCCAACATGTTTTTTGATCCAAGTAGAAACTTCACCAACGTTTCCTTCAAAGACTACTACTTTTCCATGACTTGTGTATTGCATTTTTCTGTTCCACTTGCTGTTTGTATATCTAAATTGTTTTTAGTTTGTTTAGCTATTATTGATCCTATCATACTTAATATAAGAACACAAGCAAAAATTAAAGCATAATGAGTTTTTTCTTGGGCTTTCTTCTTAGCCCTATATTGATGGAAATTACTTATGAAGGCTTCTGTATCTCTTTTTGAGGGAAGACTTTTTTCATAATTACTTAATAATAAGTTTCTCATGTGATTATCCATTGCTTTATTCTATCTGGCTTTTGTGTCAGATTCTAATATTACACTACCATCTGTTCTTAACAGATTTCTTGTGCTTCCATGTGGATTTTTAATTGTTTTATCTAAAGCGCCACTAGAATGATTAGTAAAAGCTTTGGTAAAATCAACTAAGAAATAATCATTTGTATCCAATGCTAATATTTTTTTAGAATTTTCTATGCCATAATCGCCACCTGCTCCTCCAAAACAAGATCCTCTTTTCCAAATGGTAGGATGTTGTTCGTTGTGTGCAGGACAACTAAACACAGTATTTGCTTTCTTTTTTTTACCTGTATATGTAACAGGAATATAATTAGTGAGATAATATTCTATGTTAGATTTATCCACCACATTTTGAGTTGTGCCACCAAATCTACTATCGCTAATGAATGTATTAATTGTTTGACCATCTGGACCTGGAGGCAACCAGCCATCATTTTCTGCTGCAAATAACAAAATACTTGTACCAACTTGTTTCATGTTTGAAGCACAAGCAGCTTGAGATGATTTACGTTTGACTGCGCCAAAAGCAGAGAACGATAAGCTCATTACAAATGCCATTATAACTATTACAACTGCCATTTCAACTAATGTAAAACCAAAAATTTTTAATAGTCTTGGATGTTTTAAAAGCGTGTTGGGAGTTTGCATTTGTTTCTCCTCACAATTCTAAGACCTATTAAAACACTAGCACCACCTAATAGAAGTGATAATGTAGAAGGTTCTGGAATAACATTTACTACTCCATCTGTGGTAAAACTATTAGCGTCCCATTTCAAATTTGAATTAGCAGTATCTAAATTAGGTAATGCTGCTAGTAATGTATTTACATCAAATGCAGATGCTTCGATTGACGCAAAATTAAATAAATCGTAACTATCATTCATTTGAAATGAGTAATTATCTAATGTTTCAAATGTCCATGATGTACTAGCTCCTAAAGTTAGTAAAGTGCTTACATTAATAGCATCATAGGTAGTACCTCTGGTAGTTGGTGCGCCTAATTGGAATTGGAATCTTCCATTGCTTCCGTTTAACTCATAAGCAGTTAGCAGACCAGGACTATTGCCAGGGGCCACAGTACCACCATTTAAAGTCAAACCTTGCACACTACCAGAGCCACCTAATGTACCTCCTGTATTTACTAAAACATCTCCTGCGTTTCCATTTACTGATAGCAAACTTCCATTGATTGTTGTGCTTCCAACTGTTCCACCTACATTTACTGTAGCAGTTCCAGAGTTTACTGTGGTAGTTCCTGCTGTACCAGAAACTAATAGAGTACCACCTCCTACTGTTGTAGTTCCAACTCTACCACCAGTATCTACAAGTAATCTTCCACTATTAACATTGACTCCTCCAGCGATACCTTTAACTTGCAAAGTACCTCCTGTTACTATAGCAGCGCTAGAAGCAATAGAACCAGCAGTATCAACAACAAATATACCATCTTGTATCGTAGTGTCTCCATTGTATGAATTAACTGCTTGTAAAGTTACTGTTCCAGTTCCTGACTTTGTTAAACCTCTGAGTGCACTTCCTGTATTGAGTAAAGATCCTTTAAAAAGGAAATCGCCCACACCGCCAACAAGACTATTATCTGCAACTGTTCCGCCAATATCTAATGAACCATCAAACTGTACAATTAAATTAGTACTATTGTTAAACAATCTTCTACCACCACTAGAACCTGTAGATGCAGTCAATGTACTAGCAGAATTAGTAAACTGTAGCAATGTCTTGTATCCACCATGATTGGTAAAATTCATATTGTTACCTTGATATTGATTCATAACATAAGTGGTAACCGCAGCAGAATTAGATCCTGCTAGATCTAATGTTCCCATGGTAGAAAGACTTGTTGATCCTTTTAAACTATTGGCGACAGATAACCCATTGGCTGTATTAACTATAAGTTTTGGCGCATTAGTTGTACCGCTTGCTCCTCCAAGTGTTATTAAACCTGTACCTAATCCAGTACCGCCATTAACATTAACAGTACCGCCTCCTGTAATATCAAAACCACCTCCTAAAGTATTGGTTCCATTAAATGTAACACTTCCACCTCCAGTATATATAACTTTACCAGCAGTAGATGTGCCACCTTGTTTTAATTCATTATTAAATGTGAATGCACCATCTCCTGCTAAAGTTAGAGTTCTAGATGTAGCAGATGAAGCGGTGGTTAGCGAAGCTATATTATTAAATATTAATGAACCTCCTGCTGTTTGAAACCAAGTGTTATTAGCGTTAGCATTTTCTATTAATATATTAAATGTTTGAGTAGCAGTAGAATTATTTGTAATTCCTCCACTAGATGATAGTGTTTGAACGCCATTAAAACTATTGATTAAATATGGGTTTGCGTTTGTTAGGAATGTTATGTTTTTTGCTGATCTTGTAGAGGTTAATACAACAGTATTGTTACTTGCTCCAAAATTACCAAATGTAATTTCATCTGTGGTGGCGCTGGAACTAGTGGATGCAGGTTGCACTCCATTGGTCCAACTGGCAGGTGATGTCCAATTGGTACCAGTGTTGTTCCATAAGAACACTACTGCTTGGGCATCTGAGGCTGCGGTTGCGATGAAAGCAGCGGCAATGAAGCTCAGAGCTTTCTTGATTATGTTTGTTGGTTTTTTCATAAAATTTTTTAGGGTTTAATCCATTTGCTTAAATATTCTTTGCGATAATGTCTACTTTGTAGAGACTCACTTTTACATGCTATGTAAAAACACGCTTTTACTGGTAAAGAGATCAAATCTAATGTTGTAGGTTCAGGAATAATAGAAACACTCAATTGATCAACATGAGCGGGATAGAAGTCTGTATCTAGAGTCTGACCTTGGAACTGCAAGGAAAAATTACTGAAAGCTTCCAGCGGCATTGTGCTCACATTGAGTTGGTTCAGGAGAGTGGACGAGTTGCTCCCATTCGATGCCAGTAGCGAGAGCGTTTTGGCGGAAGCAGAGTAAGTAAATTCAAATGTTGTCGCGAGAGATGGGTCAAAATTAAGAGTCGGGTGGGTCAGTGGTGCTGCGTAAACCGCTCCTGCGGTACTTGGACCTTGAAAAATCTGAATGTTCGGATTAGCTGCGCCCAATCCTTCGTAATAAACCCAAGCATATCCAGACTGGGTTAGGTATGCGGCAGGGTTCGGATTAAAACCAATTCCTGTGAAGAGTGGTCCAGAGGGGCGAACTGTAATACTGAGCGAGAGAATGTCGGTGACTCCCAGTGTGGGAAGCGAGAACGACGCTGAGTGGTAATCAACAGGAGTGTTTGAGTTGATAGTAATCATATCGCTTCCGACTTGGAACGCGCCATCAGCGTTGGTCCAATTGCCGAACCCTGCAGCAGTAGCGCGCCCGTTCAATGCCCCAGCATTGACGCTAAAGTCATCTTGATACAAATATGATACACTATACAGATTACCTGCGGTTGTCATGAAAGCAGCGGCAATCAAGCTCAATGCCTTCTTTATTATGTTTGTTGGTTTGTTCATAAATTAGTACACAATGGTTAGAGCATTAAATTTTCTAGGGTTTATTCCACATGTGTAGATATTCTTTGAGATCATATCCACCATGTAAGCACCTGCTGTTACTGGTAGTGAGATTAAATCTAATGTTGTGGGTTCAGGGATTATCGAGACATTGTCCAAGCCTGGAGTGCCTCCAGTTGTCCAAAAAGCGATCTGAAGTAAGCTTCCAGATGCGACATTCAATGCTGTGAGCTCAAAGGTTCCAACACCGTTTTGAGGAACACCGTTAGCATCTGGGAACACATCCTGAATGCTACGATTCGCAAGTAGAGTGTTAAAATTGGGACCTTGAAAGATTGCAACACCAACATCATATCCACCACCATTAATATTTGTTAAATCAAATTTTACAGTAACATCACCTGTATAATCTGTAGTTCCTACGCTTTGATAAAGAGCATAAAAATTAGGAGATGTAGAGGTGAGCTGAGAAATATTAGCAACGTAATCATAAGTGCCATTAGTGATACCAGTATACTTGACTGTGTAAATTGTGTTTGGAAAGTCAGTGTTCCAGCCAGTGGGAACGCCAGAATACCAGACGTCACCCACATAAGTTAGGCCTGTCAGATCGCTAAAGTCACCATTGATTACGGTCAATGCAGCTTTTGACTGACCGCTACTGAGCATTAAAAAAGCCGCAATTAATTTTGCGGCTGTGCTTATTAGTAACCCTTTTAGTAGGTTTATTTTCATATTATTAGTTTACTCCTTCTTGTTTTCATCTAAATGTATAGACACCTCTTTATAGATTTTGTTCATTTTATTTTTCTTTATTTTTTGGACGTATGTCCAATCATTTAACATAAAATCCTCTACTACTATTATAGGATAAGTTTTATTGATGTACAACTTTATTTTTTCCCTATATTCTTTTTTATTTCCAATTTGACATATTGGTGATGTTCCCCAGTTTGGATCATAGATCCATAAGTTATTCTTATACTCAAAAACACAAACTGCATGACCAATTATATTATCTATGTCGTCTTTGTAGTAAAATGTAAAACCATAAACATTGTTCCATATATCATTGTTTGTTTCTAATAAGAGATTACATTGAGAAGCATAAATCATAGCATCAACAAAACAAGAGTTTGGAAGGTTAGTTATGTTATTGTATTTTTTAAGTTCAAAACCAATTTTAAAACAAGCGACCCAAGATACGATTAATCCAACCCCAACAAGTAATGTTTTTGTTTTCCAGTTCCAGAGTTTACTTAATGTTTTTTTCACCTTCAATTTGTTTAGCTTGCATTTCCTCTAAAGGATATTTAATATAATCTTTTACTGTTACAATATAATCTTCAATTAAAGCTATTTTATTCGTCACCCATCCTTCTGTTATTTCTAATGCTGCTTCTGGATTATTTTTTAACATTTCAATAATTTCAATCGCAGAATCTCTTATGACTTCAAATTGAGCAAGAGCCATATCAGCTGTATCTTCCGTATGATATTTCATTTCTTCTGGATCATCTGGGAGTTCTGCTACTTGAGCAAGTGTCGGATCTAATTTTAAAAATTCATTTTGATCAAATTCTGTTTCTCCATCCCATTCATAATTCTCATTTTCATAATCAGAGCCTTGTGCTTTTTTAAGAGCTTCTTGGGTTGGTCGATCTTTCGACCCTGGTTTTGCTGGACGATAATTTTTACCCATTCTTTTTTTCTTTTGTTGGATGTTGTACCAAAGACCTTTATTCTTAGCTTGAACATCTATTTCCAAAGTGACTTCTTCTTCATTTTGAACTGAACCGCAGTTAGGCTTTCCGCAACTCCCAGCGATTTTACTAACTGGTTTTGCGCTCCACATTTTGCAACTCCAATAATTGGCTTTGTACTTTGGACCAGGATTATCGCAACCGTGTCTTGCTCTGTAAGCTTTGCGTCTTTCGGGATTATCTCTTTTGATAGACATATTTGGATCGCCGAAAGTAACCTTAACAATATTACCTTTATCGTTTTTGACATAAACACCAAATTTCTTTTTGCTCCCAGAAGGAAGACGAAATGGTTTATTAAGTGGTGCTTTGCCTTTTTTAGCTGCTTGAATATCGTTGCTAAAATCAATTTCCATGATATATTGATTACACTAGTTTTATGGGCGTATAGCTTTTAAATTTATAATATCCTTATCGTAGTTCTCTATGATTTTACACTCTCCCCAACCTTTACTCTTATTAGCTACAAATTTTCCATTCATAATATTTTCTTGACTAATTTTTCTATTTTTTTGTTGCATGCTAAACCAGTCCTCTCTTAAGTATCTATTTTTCGCATAAAGGTTATTAGCTATAACTTCAGATTCTAAAGGACGAAGGCCATAGGTCATGCCCAATGCCTTTGCTCTATTGATTAAGTCTGTATCCTGATGTGAATGTTCCAATAGATCTTCATCGTAACCGCCCAATTTATAAAAATTACTTTTTGTCAAAGCTATCCTGCCAAAAGACCCTCCTTGTGGTTCAAAATACATATGAAGTAAACTATTTTTATTTTTATTAAAAGCTTTATCGATTTCTTCCCGCATTCCTAATAAAAAATTATCCACATCTAAATTTACTAAAATTTCTCCAGAGCCTAACCTATGAGCTATATTTTTAGATTTTGGACAATTATACTCTTTTACATCTAAGACTTTTATAAATTTTAATTTTTCTTCCTCTATATATTTTTTAAAAGTTTTTGTGCCTAAAACAAAAATCATAGTATCATCTGGACTATTATAGTCTACCAGAACAAGCTCTTCGTCTTCTTTAAGGTTATCTAAATTAGATTTTAATGTAAACGCTAATTGCCATAATCTACCATAGCATACTGTACAATAGGAAACTTTTTTCATTATTTACATTATAATTAAATTAAATTTATTTGACAAATGTAAATATGTATAATACTATATAAATACATACCGCCCAATTAGCGGATAAGGTTTGTCGTACTCCGTTAAACGATAAGTCTCATTAGTTCGAAACGTGGGCAACGCTTAGGAGCTTGCGACCCAGAAACCACTAGCAATAGTGGGAGTGTAGGTGTAAGGGCTAACACGCGATGGATGATCCTACCGACATCCGATAAGTGTTAGGGACCGAAAGGTTTACAGACTCAATTGGGAAGTAGAACTAATAGGCTTTCACCAACCCTGCGCAAAGCACAGGGAAAGCTCCGCTTTGAAGAGCTCATTGGGAAGTTGTTATAAAAATACAGATTAGTACACTCTTTATTGAGTTAAATAATAAATGTTAATAAAACTAAATTTTTTTCTTTTTAAATTTTAAAAAACACTGTAATATAGAGTTCCCCCTATTTTATATAAAATGAATGTTAAGAAAAGAAATAATACTACTGAAAAATTTGATATAGAAAAAATTAACAAAGTTATTAATTGGGCTATAGATGGATATTCTGGAGTTAGTTTAACAGACATAGAGATAAATGCTAAAATTAATATAACCGATGGAGTTCATACAAAAGAAATTCATAGCTTATTGATTGAAAGTGCGGCAAATTTAATTTCTATAGAAAAACCAAACTATCAATATGTTGCAGCTAGGCTTCTTAATTATCAATTAAGAAAAGACGTTTGGAAGGGCAAACATGCGCCAAGACTTTCTGAATTTATAAATAATGGTTTAAAAAATAAGATATATGACCCTGCTATCCTAGAAAAATACACAGAAGATGAAATAAATAAACTGGGCGAAATTATAGATCACGAAAGAGACTTTATCTTTACCTATGCTGGTATAAAACAATTATGTGATAAATATTTAATAAAAAATAGAACTACCCAACAAATTTACGAAACACCACAGTTTGCTTATATATTAATCTCTGCTTATGCATTTATAAATTATCCAAGCGAAACTAGATTGACTTATGTAAGGAAATTTTACGATGCTATTAGTAAGCATAAAATAAATTTGCCAACTCCAATTATGGCAGGAGTAAGAACTTCTAGTAAAAATTACGCGAGTTGTTGCTTGATTGGGGTAGACGATACGAAAGAAAGCATTACTGCTAGTGCTACGGCAGTTAGTATGGCTACGGCAAATAGATGTGGAATTGGAATTGATGTTAGCAGGATTAGAGCAATTGGCGCCCCAATTAAAAATGGGGAAGTCGTCCATACGGGGTTAATTCCATTCTTAAAAATTTATGAGAGTAGCGTGAAAGCTTGGCAACAAAATGGTTTAAGAGGAGGAAGTGCAACCTGCAATATACAATGGTGGCATTACGAAATTGAAGATGTTGTAGTATTGAAAAATAATGCTGGAACAGACGACAATCGAGTTCGTAAACTTGATTATACGGTTGGTATGAGCAAATTATTTTATGATAGGGTTTTAAAAGATGAAGATATCATGCTATTTAATACTGCCGAAGTGCCAGAGCTTTATGAAGCTTGGGGGACAAAAGACTTTGATAAGATTTATAAAGAATGCGAGTCTAAGAAACTAAAAATTAAAAAGAAAATTTCTGCTCGTAAATTATTCTCTCTTATAATAAAAGAAAGAGTTGAAACTGGAAGAATTTATATTCTAAATGTAGATCATGCTAACAATCATGGAGCTTGGTCTGATAAAGTAACCATGAGCAATCTTTGCACAGAAGTTATTCACCCCACAATTCCACTTAATGACTACCATGATAAAGATGCAGAAATTGGTATGTGTATTCTTTCGGCAGTTAATATGTTAGAAGTAAAAAACTGGCAAGATTTAGAAAAAGTTTGTGATTTAATTGTAAGATTCCTTGAAGAAATTATAGACATTCAAGACTACTTCAATTTCGCAGCAGAAAATTTTGCTAAAAAGCGTAGAAGCCTTGGAGTTGGAATCACCAATCTTGCAGCTTTTCTTGCTAAAAATGAATTAAAATATAATTCAGATAAGTCTCTTTCGGTAATAGATGAGTGGATGGAGCATTTTCAATACTATCTTTTAAAGAGTAGTTGCCAATTGTCTAAAGAAAAAGGCAGATGCGAAAAATTTGAAAATACAAAATACTCTAAAGGTATCTTGCCAATAGATACATACAAAGATAAAGTAGACGAATTAGTAAAAAGAAAACTATCACTTGATTGGGAGAAACTAAGAAAAGATATCAAAGAATTTGGATTAAGACATTCGACATTATCCTCCTGTATGCCTTGTGAGAGTAGCTCTGTAATTCAATCTTCTACAAACGGTGTCGAGCCTATTCGTAGTCTTATTACTTATAAAACAAGCAAAATGGGTAAACTTCCAGTTATGGTTCCAGGAATTGGAAAATATGATCATAATTATGAATTAGCTTTTGATTTTAAAGATAATTTAGGTTTATTAAAAATAAACGCAGTAATTCAAAAATATATTGATATGGCTATTTCTACTAATGTGTATTATAATTACAGTCACTATGAAAATCATATATTACCAGACAGCAAAGTTATGAAAGAAATAATGTATGCTTATAGCCTTGGACTAATTAGTTTGTATTATAATAATACAGACGATGGAGATAAAGAGCAGTCTATGACACAAAAAGAAGATGACTGTGCTAGTGGAGCTTGTAAATTATGAAAACAGTATTAAATTTTAAAAACGTAGACTTTACTAAACAACCATTGTTTCTTGGCGAGGATTTAAATTTGCAAAGATATGATAGGTTTAAATATCCAATATTTTTTGAGCTATTCAAAAAACAAAATGAAAACTTCTGGTGGCCACATGAAATAGCTTTAGGAAAAGATAGAAGCGATTATAAAAATTTGACTGACACCGAAAGATTTGTATTTGATAGTAATTTAAGATTCCAAACTCTTGGAGATAGTATGTTATCTAGAAGCATACACTCATTAAAAGATTACGTTAGTAATCCAGAGCTAGAAATATGCATGAATACTTGGGCTCAATTTGAAGGCATTCATAGTTATTCTTATTCTTATCTTTTAAATAATGTTCATCCAGATCCTACTAAATTTTTTGATAGTATCATGGAGGATAAAGAAATAACAGGTCGCGCTCAATTAATTAGAGATAATTTTGATAAAATTCTTGGTAGCGACGAAAAGAAAGACCCTAAACAAAAGATTTTTGATGCTATTCTTTCTATTAATGTAATGGAAGGACTCGTGTTTTATGTTTCTTTTGCTTGTTCTTTTTATTTTGGATATCGGGGAAAGATGGAAGGTAATTCTAAAATTATAAAATTCATTCAAAGAGATGAAGCTTTGCATTTTGCTACCTCTCAAAATCTATTGAAGATACTTCGTGACGAAGATAAAGAAGGCTTTACATCTATTGTAAAGAAAAATGAAGATAAGATATACGCTTTCTATGAACAGGCCGCGAAGAACGAAAGTGAATGGTCTCAGTATCTCTTTAGTAAAGGCAGTTTACTTGGATTAAATGCTGACGTTCTAGATGGCTACTCTAAGTGGCTTTGTGATAGCCGATTAAGAAGCTTAGGCTATAAGAAGATATTTAATCAAAAAGATAATCCTATAGCTGGATGGCATGACAGCTATTTGGACAGTAGCAAAGTGCAAGTTGCGCCACAAGAAACTGAGATATCAAGCTATAAAGTGGGCGCAAGGAAGACGGACATAGAAGACGAAGATTTTGGTGATTTAAAACTCTAATATCTATATATTAATGTGTAATTATCTATGTGAATTTAGATATTACTATTATATTTAACTTAGTCTTAGGGGCACTTTCTTTCTTAGGGGGATGGCTATTCACTAGAGTATTTTCTCTTTTTGACAAACAAGAGACTTTAATGAAAGATATAAATGATAAAACATTTAGCGATTTTATAACATTAAGAAAAGAAATGGAATTAGAAGGCAGAAAACATCAACAAGAGATAGCAGATCTAGCTTTAAAAATTTCAACTACTTATGTAACGAAAGAATCATTTGAAACTTATTTTGATAGAATAGAAGCTAAATTAGATCGTAATTTTGATATAATACAAAATCATTTTAATAGAAAAAATTAGTCTTGTCTAGATGAAGGGTGCTTTTTGCCTTTTCTTTTCTTGCTCCAATTATCAAAATATTTCTGTTTTAATGGGTCTTTACCAAGGAGCTTTTCTCTTTTTGCTGATAACTCAGCACTTCTATCCCAAAGATCACCTACGGTGCCTTTTTTTCTGCCAGTGAAATCACTAAACTCTTTTGCTGTACAATCAGCTTTCAAAGTCCCTTCTGTATTCAACTGAGGCGAAGTAAAAATCCTGTTCCATTTAACTCCAGAATCGTCTTGATATTCATGTTTTTCATGAATACTTTGAATTAAAGATATGATTTTATTACTTTTGGGATGTTGATATAAATATTCAGGCATAATGTTTTAATATATTATCAACTAGTCTTGTAGCAGAAAACTCTTCTTGCAATTTTAAACCATTTTTATTTATTTTATTTGATTTTATTTTTTTAATAGCTTTTTCGCATCCATCTATAAAATCATCATCATTGAATGTATAAATATTACCTTGATTAAACCTTTGCCCTTTGTGAAAAAACATGTTGTCATATGCTTCAATTTTACCAGATGGTTCTACTAACACAGAGTTATCTTTATTAGCCCAAGATTTATAAGAATGAGCATTTAAGATTACAGCCTGTTTTCCTAGAGCTACAGAATGAAATTCTGGTAATCCCCAGCCCTCTCCACCGCTCATGCCAATTATTACATCTGCACTATTTAAATAGTCATTATATAAAGCATTATTTTCCATAAAATTTAAAAATGATATATTAAAGTACTCTTTACCTTCTAAAATAGAATTTAATAATTGTTGTTGATCTTGAGGTTTTAAGAATGGATTATAGATTGCACATTGTAGAAAATAGTCTCTATTATTACCGTATTTCTTAAGCCAACTCTGTATAACCTTTTTATGATTTTTTCTTTTTTCTAATTTACCTGCTAAATTAAAAGTTATACGATCCTCCATATATGTTTTATTAGTATTAAAAAAGTTATATTTATCAAAAGCTAATGGTACATATTCTATATTGTTGCAACCAGCATTTTTAAAAACTTCACAAGTGTACTCAGAAGAGAACAAGACTTTGTGGTTATTTTTTACAATATTTATTTCGGCTTGCGTAGGTTGATCAAGTTCATAAAAAGAAAATAATAATTGCTCTTTAGCGAAAGACTCTAGGGAGCCGTTGATATGCCATAATTTAAAAATCCTATCATTCCTAGAATATCTGGAGTCATTATCTTTTAATGATATATTAACCCAATCAAGAAATTTCTTTTCGACATTTTGAGTAGAAAAATCTATCTGACTTCCAATTGGAAATAGAATTACATCTGTTTCCCTTTTGAAGAGTTCTTTTAAAATTAACGCAGAAGTTTGCCCAAAAGATACGGAGTTAATTGGCAAATTCAAGCATAAACTCACAGCAGATCTTCTTCCTCTTCAATTACTTTCTCTACAACCTTTTCGACAACTTTCTTTTGGGCCTTGACAGGGACTTCAGAAGCGGTAGGCGCTTCAACTTGTGTTTTTTTAGATCCATCAATTTTTGACGAGAGATATACTCTGTAATCTGGAGCTTTAGGATTCTCTTTTTTAAATTTATTAGCAAAAATAACGATCTCTACTTGTTCCCCAAGTTCATCTTTAAAATAACCAGAAAGATATTTCTGAGTTTTCCCTTCTCTTTTCCACAATGCACCGATGTCTCTTTTTTGCCAATCATTTTGTTGTTTATTGTTTTCCATATTGTCTCCTATTGTTTATATTATATCCGAGTTAGTGTTACTTGTCAATTTATTCTTTAAGAAATCTTTGCCCTTATTATGAATATTAATGACAGTTTGAGTGCTTAATTTCATTTTCTCGCCAATATCTGCCCAAGACATCAATCTCTTACTGTTGAAATATCTTAATTTATATATTTTTTTAATTCTTTTATCTTTGCATCTATTTAGGATAGAGAATATCATATCAGCTTTTTCTTTAAAAGCTATAGTTTCATTATTAGCTTTGATTTGATTTTTTTCTATAATATGTTTGATTGCGGTGTCTTCCATAGTTATGTGACGATTGTTTTTATTGATTGTATTTAGACAATGATATCTCATTTGATTACCTAACCAAGTAGAAAATTTAACATTTTTATCAGGGTTAAAGTTCATTACTGATTTATATATGATATAAGTTTTCTCTGCGATTACATCTTCTGGGTCAATCCCAGACTGCACCATATTATAATAATATTTTTTAATCATTTTATGGCATATGCCGCTATGTCTTAATTCGAGTTCTTTAAGAGCATGGCTATTGTTTCGATTCAATACATCTTGAATCAAGGCGTTATCATTTGTTGTTTTTATATTCATATTAAAGTTGTGAAATTCTTTCATAAATTGATTTTAAATGTCTTTGAGTTAATTCATATAAAACATTTGTATCTTGGCAAGTATCCCAGCACACAGAGATATCTGCAACGGCTTTTAATTTATTATCATTTGATTTTTCCTCTATATTAGCTGGTGGCACGAAAGATCCGTCATCCAGTTTTCTAGATAAATGTATTAAAACTCCGTTATAAGACTTAAGCCATGCATATTCATCGTCTTTATATTCGATATATCTGACATCAGTTATAATTGGTATTGTTTTATCTTTTTTAAGCCTTTCTATTTTTTTGTCTAATTGAGAAGTCCAGTAGGTTCCTTGACTTTGAGATCTTCTGCATTTACCATAAGCAACCATTAAAGGTCTAATAGTTTCTTTTTCTTGGTCATTGCATTTAAATAGGTCTATTTTAAATTTGTCTTTAGTAAAATCATTAAGTTCATTTTTTAAATCATCAGCGAAAGCTAATCTTTCAGACTTTATATTTCTTTCTTCTAAATATTTCTTTAGGATAGAATAAAAAGTGTCTTTCCCAGACCTTGCTACTCCAGTAATGCCTATTATCATTTAATGATTATAGACATAATAAATTACCTTGTCAAGGCGTAACTTCTATGATAATATATGAGTATGCAAAATAGAATTTCTTTTGAAGAAATGGCAATAAATATTGCTGTGGAATGTGCAAAAAGATCAGAGGACATGCACAGAAAAGTGGGATGTTGTATTTTGAATAAAGAAGGTAAGATACTTTCCACAGGATATAATGGGTTATTGCCCAAAGTAGACAAAAACGATCTTTTTTGGAAAGATAGAGATTATAGAAGAAAGTTCATTATCCATGCAGAAATAAATGCTTTAGCAAGAATAAATAGAGACGATGAGCCTTATATTGCAGCCTGCACTTTACTTCCATGCTCAAGCTGCGCCCTAAATATAGCCTCATATGGAATTAAAAAAATCATTTATACAGAAGACTATAGTTTTGATGAAGGCGCTAAGGAGATATTTAAGTTCTATAATATGGATCTTTTAAAACTTGACAGAAAAATATAAAAATATTAGTATTCATATATGCAACAAAACTTCAAAGAAGCTCTAGGCTACGACGATATTTCTCTTTTGCCTAATTTTTCAGATATCTCTTCTAGAAAAGAAGTTGATACGTCCACAAAAATTTCTAGAAATAATCAGATTAAAATACCAATTATTTTATCTCCTATGGATACCGTTTCTTCAGTCAAGTCATGCATTAAAATGAATAAAATTGGTGCGGCTGGCGTTTTGCATAGATTTATGCCAATCGAAGAGCAAAAAGTTAAATCAAAGATGATTAAAGACGAAAGTGGTTTATCCATAAATGCAATTGGATTAAAAGACGCAGAAGAAAGAATTAATCTCACTAAGAAATATACAGACATTTACTTTCTTGACACAGCGAATGGATTATCAAAAAACGCAGAAGACTTTCTCAGATGGTACAAGACTAGTAATTTTACTCAAGATATTATAATTGGAAATACTCTAACTAAAGAAAGCGTTTATAGACTAGCAAATTTAAAAGCAGACGGATTTAGACACCTTATCGGGCCAGGCTCGATGTGCTTAACGCAAGTAAAAACTGGCATTGGTTGCCCAAGCGTAACTGGTAATTTTTACGCTTGGCAATCAGTAAAAAATTGGGAACTTTCTCAAGTCGATTTATTTAAGCAAGACAAACCAAATCCAGACCATAGGCCAAGTATATTAGCAGATGGTGGAATTCGTTATCCAAAAGATTTAGTTAAAGCTATAGCGAGTGGGTGTGACGCAATAATATGCGGTAAAATCTTTGCTGGATTGCAAGACACGGTCGATGACGAAGACATAGTGGAAAAGAATGGCAAAAAATATGCAAAATATAGAGGCATGGCTTCTAAAGATGTCGTAGAAGATTATCAATTATACGACGGGACGAAAAAGAATCTCTTCGTAGAAGGAGACAACACTTTAATTCCATTATCAGACAATACCATAGAAGATGTTGTTTACGATTTCGCAAATGGACTAAGAAGCGCCATGAGTTATCTAGGTTTTAGAAAAATGGAAGATATGCGTGGTGGACTTTGGACGAATAAAATCATCGCAGTTAGATCAACAATAAATAATATGTACGAGGGATTTTCTCATGGAAAAATGTGATATTAAATACGTAAAATACATATGCTTGATTCTCATAGCTTTTTGGACTATGAATAAATCTCAGGCACAAGTAGCTTATCAAAAAATGGACCAATCCACAAGATCAGTAGAACTTTATATAGTTAAGGCTCAGGTTCAATCAAATGCCGAGCAAATTAAATACTTGAACGAACAAAAGAAGTCATACTCCTTGTTTAATAAAAATGAGTCGATAGCAAGGTCTAGACAACAAGCAATTATTTCCGCCAAAGAAAATGAAACTTTTAGATTAAATCATAAGATTTTTCTTATAAATAAAGCACAGCAAACGCCGTTGACAATAAGATAATTTATTTGTATAATAAAACCATGGAACAGTCGTCTTTGTTTAAATCTGATGTACCGCTATATGTAAGAGGAACAGATAGCTCTCCAATACATAGACTCGCCCCAAAGCTAGGTAGAAATTATCTCTGTCCATTCGAAGGAAAGAAATTTAAAAGATGCTGCGGAATAGACGGATCAAATTTTTGTAAAAAACTGTTAAATGAATTTATAGAAAAAAATACGCCTAAAAATGATCAAAGCAGTTGATATTATATTTGGTTTAGCTTGGGGAGATGAAGGAAAAGGAAAGATAAGCAACGCTATATCTAAAAATTACGATATAGTTTGTCGCTGGAATGGTGGCCCCAATGCAGGTCACACAGTTTATATTAATGATAAAAAATATAAAACTCATGTCATACCGTGCGGGATTTTCCAAAACAAACTTAGCGTTATAGGGCCTAATTGTGTGATTAATGTAGACAAATTTTATGACGAAATAGATTATCTTGAAAAAGAAGGATTTGATACATCTTTAATTAAAGTTAGTCCCAAGGCTCATATTATAACAGAAAAACATATTGAATATGATCTTAAATTCTTAAAAACAAAATTTGGAACCACTGGCCAAGGTATTGCTCCAGCATATTCAGATAAGGCATTAAGAATTGGGAAACTTGCTCAAAACTATTTAGATAAAAAATATCTTTGGGACGGAAGACTCTATGGAGAAATTCTTTGCGAAGGAGCTCAAAGTTTTTGGCTAGATATAAATTATGGAGATTATCCTTATGTTACTAGTAGTGAAACTCTTCCATATTCAGCTTGCTCTTTAGGTTTTAGTCCAAAAAAAGTAAGGAATATAATTGGCGTAGCAAAAATTTATGATACAAAAAGTGGGGTAGATCCATTATTTCCAGAATCTCTATGGCAAGACCAGGAATTGAATATGATAATTGAACTAGGTAAAGAGTTTGGCTCAACAACTGGTAGAAAGAGAATGGTAAATTGGCTTAATTTAAATAAACTAATTGATGCAATTAGAATTTCTGGAGTAACAAAACTTATAATTAATAAATGCGATATTTTCGAGCAAATGGACACTTACAAATTATATCAAAATAATGATTTATACAAATTTGATACGTTAAGCGCAATGCAGTCTTTTATTAAAACATATCTAAACCATTCCATTAATGATTATATAGAAGTTATCTTTTCTGGAAACAAAGAATCTATTTAAAATAGTGTAAACTATTATGTGAGTAACCAAAGCGAAGCCTTGGCAATATGCTCTGAATTTTCAGACGAATACGGGGTTGATTCAAAAGATTCAAACACTATTATAGTCTATACTAAAGGCGAATATACAAACGAATTAACAAATCTTCTTGATAGAAAAAATTATAAATTAAAGAAATTTCAAACATACGGGGACGAAGTCATAATATACTTTGTCCCAAAAAATAAAAATTAATTTAAAATTTGATTTAATCTAGCCTGACTCACCATCCCATTGAATCTGTCCACTAAAGCTCCGTCTTTTAATACTACAAAAGCTGGCACGGAGTTTATTTGATAAGCTTGAGCCATATGGCGATCAGAATCTACGTCGATCTTCATTAGATTCACTTTATCTGAATTACGGGTAATAAAACTATCAATTAGAGGCTTCATCATTTTGCATGGCCCACACCAAGAAGCACTAAAATACATTAAATCAATTTTTTTTTGTGCGCGCGGCATCTTTACTCTTTGTATTTAATAAAATGGTTTCGAACAAAAATTAAATTAATAAAAAACCCAGTGAAACTACAAAGTATGTTAGAGACGATTGGATAAGTCAATTCTTGTAGTGGATTGATAAAAAAAGACAGAGCCAGAGAAACCCAGAAACTACTGCACTCATGACAAAGCAAGGGTCGTCGAATGTAAGGTATTTTTGCTATAAAATTTCTAAATGGTCTTGAGACTTCAGTATCAGACCAAGCGTAAGTTAATCCTAAACAGAGAAATAAATATATTACAAAAGTCAACATTATAAGAAATAAACTTCTAGAAACTCACCTTTGTCTAGAACAGAAAATGATCTAAAAGGTATGCCTTTTTCATTTACAAACTTATTAAAATCTTCCCAAGCTTTTGGACCTTTAGGGACTTGATAAATATTACTAATGCTTATGTCTTTTGCATTTTCAAGTTTTTGTCTATTGGCCTCTTCTGATTCTTTAATAATCTTATCCATTGTAGCTTTTTGCTCTTTTATTTCTTCCATATTCAAGATGAAATCAATAAAATCCTTGTCGCCCTCTACATATTTTTTATTCAAATGGGCAGAAACTCTACCTCGGCATGAACAGTTCGGGTTGAATTTAGCGCTAGTCAGATCAGCTAAAATATCTGGATATTTTGCTTTTAAGGCTTCAAAAATTTTCTCATTTTTTACAAGAATGTCTAAATATGGTGATATATTCATATTTGTATTATACTAAGTCAAGTTTTTAATTTCTAATTTTTTTAATAAATTCTACCATCTTTTGTTTTGAAAAGTCATTTTTCATAACATTAACACAATAACATACAAATTCAACATTTCCCTTGATATATCCTATATTTGGATCGATCCTATCAAGGCTTAATTTAGTTGGGCTTTTCTTTATATCCGCATCTTGAGAGCTTCTGGGTAATTCAAGAACTATACTTGTATAAGAGCATAATCCATTTTGTTTTTCTAAGAGTTGTTTCAAATATTCAAGAGTTAAATCCGTTTCTTCCCCCCTCTCTTTGCTTCTTGACCTGGCTTTATTTAAAGAATACTTAAATGGACTATATTCATCTAATCTATTCGCTTCATGACCCTTCAATAAATTAATATTTCCTTTGTTTTTTTCTAATTTTTGAGGATTATTCTTATAATCAGCTTTTCCAGAACATTTTAAACTACAATAAAACTTACTTTGACCAGCTTTAATTTTTCTATTATAATCGCTTTGCCTTACTTCGCGTTCTTTGCTACAAGTGGCGCAAATTATTTTTGTTTTTTTGATATTCATATAAGGATTATATATAGTTACGATACGTTTTTTCTAATAAAAATGCAGACAGAGGGATTCGTTTACTTGGACCCGAGAGGAATTGAACCTCTGTCTTTTAAAAATCTAAATTAAAATACTACAAGTTTAGTTCTTTTTGTTTTTAGCTTTGTATAGATAAAGAGCAAACATACTCAGCGATTTTATTTTTGATACTTAATATTAATAGAATAAAAAAACTACTAATAATAAGACATCTAATTACGCAATATCCCAATAGATGTGTCAAGGGTATCACGCTGTAACTTAAGCTACAGAAGCGGTCATCTCAACAAGAGAAACTCTTGCTGAAATATGACCTTTATATTTTGCTGTTTTGGCAGTTAATATAAATTGAAACTTTTTAAGGAGTCCTCGATTCAACCTCCACTTGCATTTCAATTTATTTCTTTAAAATCGAAACCAGTACGGGCCCAATTAGAATGAACTATCTTTATATTACATTAGATTTTGGATTTTATCAATATTTTTTAGTATAATTCACTATGGACAAAATATTAAACTTATTAAACCAAATATTAGAAAAAAAGGAATATGATGATTCTTTGGTAAGGGAGGCTTTACAAACTGGCGATAATTGGGATATTTATCATTTAAAATTATTAAAAACGCTATTAGAGGAATATAACAATGCCAAAAAGTAAAAAGAAAAAATATTATGGTATATATTCAATTGAAAATTTTCTTTATGGAGTATTTCCATTCTCAAAAGAGGGATATGCTTTAGCAAAAAATTACATTAATAAACTTAATCCTAAAAGAAAAAAAAACTACTTCATTAGAGAGAAATAATATATGAGATTTCATGTATTAGGTTTGCCTCATACAGTTTCAAGTAAACTATTCAACGCTTGCGCTTATACTCAAAAAGTAGTTAAGTTTTGCAAGATGATGAAAGCCAGAGGCCACTATATAATTCATTATGGCCACGAAGATTCAGAGGTGATTTGTGACGAGCATGTTACAGTTTTGACAAATAAAGATTTTGAAATATCTTATGGTTCGCACGATTGGAAAAATAATTTTTTTAAATTTGATACAAATGATCACGCTTATCAAACTTTTTATAAAAATGCGATTCTTGAAATTCACAAAAGAAAACAAAAATTAGATTTTCTTTTACCATTTTGGGGGAGTGGAGTTAGAACGATTTGCGATGCTCATGAAGATATGATAGTTGTCGAACCAGGAATTGGTTATGCTGGAGGTCATTGGGCTAAATTTAAAATTTTTGAATCTTATGCTATTTATCATGCATATTACGGCTTAGAAGCGATAGGAACCTGCAAACAAGGCTGGTATGATGTAGTTATACCAAACTATTTTGATTTAGACGATTTTGAATACTCAGAAGAAAAAGAAGATTATTTTTTATATCTAGGACGGGTTTACAGCGGTAAAGGAGTTCATATAGCTCATCAAGTTTGTGAGCACTTAAAGCAGAAACTTATAATCGCAGGTCAAGGCAATTTAAAAGAGATGAACATAAACTCTGAATACGTAGAACATATTGGCTATGCAGACATAGAAACTAGAAGAAAATTAATGTCAAAAGCTAAAGGCACTTTTGTTGCCTCGCAATATATAGAACCATTTGGTGGAGTTCAAGTAGAGAGTCTTTTAAGCGGGACTCCTACAATAACAACAGATTGGGGGTCTTTTGCAGAGAATAATATTCATGGGTTGACTGGATATAGGTGCAAAAGTTTTGAAGATTTTATATACGCTGCGCAAAATATAAATAAAATTAAGCCAATAAATTGTAGAAAATTTGGTGAAAATTTTTCTTTAGAAAAAGTGGCTACGATGTATGAAAAATATTTTGAAGACGTTTTAAACATTTATACTGGCAAAGGATGGTACGAAGTCAAATCAAATAAATTAGATGTCTTAAAAAAGTATATTCCAAATGATAATCCATTCTTTTATAATGTAACGAAAGATGATATCTTAAAAAGTAAAGTGGACTCTTTGAAAGAATTTTTAAAACAATATTGATGGAACATATAAATATAATATTAATTAATTTAAAAGAAAGAAAGGATCGGCTAACAAGGTGTTTAGATCTTTTTAATAATTATTTCGATAATAATTTTTCTATACATATAATTGAGGCATTTTTAAATAAAAAAAATGGACATAAAGGTTGCGCTTTCAGTCATTTTTTAGCGATGGAATATGCAACTCAAAAAGGTTTTGATAAAGTTATTATCATAGAAGACGATGTGTTTTTTCCTTATTCTTTAATAGAATTGAAATTACTTTTGTTGAAATTAAAAGAAATAGAATGGGATCTTATTGCTATGGGAAGCAATTTTGATATAAACTCAAAGATAAATGATTTTTTTTTAAAGCCTTCAAGAATATGGCAATCTACAATGCAAATTGTAAATAAACCATATTATAAAAAATATACAAATTTTTTATTTTGGAGCTATATAAAACAAAAAGATACATATGAAGGAGTTAATGATCATTCAGATTCATGGATTCTTGATCAAGCATGGAATAGATATTTAGTCGAAACAGATAAAATATATTGTCCGCACAATAGATTCGCATATCAAATAGCAAATATGTCGAATACGACAAACGTGATGATGGATGGAATAAGAGATTTTTAAATTATTTTGTTGGTGTTAAAGGTATCTTTGACCAATCTATATCTTCTATTGATTTAGGCGTACTTGATTTATTTTGATAGCGGTTCATATCATAACCGTCTCCGTAGTAAGTAAATATTTCATTTCCTCTTTTTATATCTTTTACAGCGACCAAGAACCAAGCTCTATGCTTTGGAGATACGAACCAATCTGCATCACGATCTTTTTTGCTATTGTAAATAGAGCCATACCCCAAAGAGATATAATAATTGAATCCATGAGTTTTACATTCATTGCATTGACATTGACGATTATGAGTGAACGCATATTGACTTATCACAGGGTCACGATGATAGTTTGATCGCCAACCTAATTGAAAAATTGGACTACATTCTATTAATTCATTTTTTGAAAAATTTCTTTTTGCAAAAACTCCTAAATTTGCTGTATTATCTATATTTTTAGACTGAAGGACTTGAAGATCTTTTAAAGAGGAATATATAAGATTTTTTTCAAAATTTTCTATATATTTTTTTTGTAGTTCTGGAATCATATTACGAATACTCTATATAATATATTTGTAATTTATTTATTTCTAAATTATTGTATAATTTTGATTTAAAATTAAGTGTAACCTAGTTAAATCATGGACAACTCTAAAAATAAAGACATAGTTGAGTTAATATCTCAAATATTAGAGTATACAGAAGATCACAGGCAGTCTGACCATCAACAAGGAGCATCTAATGAGCCTAGGCCACCCGAATGTAGATGTAAAAGTGAAAACGGATTTTGCGGAGATGATCCACCAGTAGATTGTCCAGAAGCACTTTTTCCCACAGAAGAACTTTGTTTGTGTGCAGAAGATCCATTAATGAAATGTCCAAAATGTCCTCCTACGCCAACTTGTGGATGCAAAGATACTGGGGATGGTCCTTGTGGAGACGACACTAGCACATGCCCAGCGAATGAATTTGGAGCGTATGACATAGCGGGTTGTGGTGGTTTTTGTGATCCGCCAGTTTGTCCTAAATGTTGGCCTCCAAGCGACACACCAACATCATCATCTACACCTTGTTATTGTTTTGATTGCGGATATAGTGCTTTTAATAGTGGTGATTGTACAAAGGTAACGTGTCAATCAGGAGATTGCAGTCCACCTAAAGATGACTGTTATGATTGCCCAACGAACTCTCCAACTCCAAGCTGCGATAATGCTGGTGATCCTTGCGTTTGTGATTCAGGCACAGATTGTGGTAATTGTGCTGCTCCAGATTATAAATGCGTAAATCAACATTCAGAAACATGTTCTAACGGATGTGTTATATTTTGTGGATCGTGTGAGAAAGTTCCTACCGTAACTCCTACACCTCCAACGCCCACAGACACGAGGCTTTGTCCTTGCGATTGTGCAATGTATCCTTCGATGAGCGCATGTAATGATGCTAAACGTAAATACTGCAGTCTTAACTGTGAATGTTCACCTAATCCATGCTCTGGGGACGATTGCAAAACAAATAGTGAATGTACAGATTTAATAATTGACCCTACTCCTACTCCTTGTGAGACTCCTACGCCGACATGTCCCGAAGGATGCGAAGATGTTGGCTGTCGCGATCCTGGCGATTGTAATTCAGGCAACTGTTCGCCTAATGGGAACGACGTGGCTGCATGTTGCCGAACTGGACCTTGTGGAATTAATCGGTGTCCACTTTTCACCTGCGATATATGTGTGCACCAGCGTAAAACATGCAGAGATAAGGGAGGATTTAGCAGCAAATCCGCTTGCGACAAAAGCGTTGCTGGAAGTACACTTGATATGTGCGAAGATTGCGGTGTAACAGGTGAGTGCGGTATCTTTGAGCCCTGTTGGTGCATAGTTCCAATACCCACAGGCTCACCTTCGTTGACTCCTTGCAATTGCGAGAATTCAGGTTATACTTCTCCTGGACATTGCGGCCAAGCTGGAACTTGTGAGGGCGTAGACTTGGTTTGTAAAGATGGTAGTACGATACCTTGCGATATATGTTGTACTCCTACTCCATCAAGTACGTGCGTATGCCAAAGCGGTTGCTATGAATATGGTCCAGATTGTCAATCAGCCAAAGAAGATATTGAAAATAATAATAAATATGCACAGTGTAGTTGCTCACCCAAGGCCTGCTCTTCGGATTCCAACAAAGAATGTACCTGCCTTACATGCACATACATTACTCCTACTCCAGAAACTCAAAGTCCCAGTTGTGCGCCTCGTCCAGGCGATTGTTGTTATTATGGAATTTGTAATGGGAAAAACGTAGGATGCCAAAAATGTAGGGAGTGGGGAGAACATAGAAAAGTCCCAGGTGATGATCCTAGGTGTCCAGGTTTTGATTGTTATAAGAAAGAAATAACAGGTAGCGCCGCATTTAGAAGGGATATAGGACACGCAGTATGGAATCCCAATACAGGCAAAATGGACTGTAATCTAGACGGCGTAGACTGCACGACCGCGCAGGCGCCTGTATGCAATACGTACCGAAAGGCCCTCTATGGACTTCAAAATGAACCTGGACCAAATGATGGAGTATCAAATTGCTAGAAATTTTATAAATGATACTTTATAGAGGATTAAAAACCACAATTAACAAATATATAAATTGAGATAATTTTTTTTATTTATATAATATAGTAGTATATGTTATATTTAATATTACCGTATTTTGATTTTAATCAATCCACTTTACCCAAAAAGAATTTAGATTTATTTATTTCAAATTATGCTCAAAGGGCCAACTTGAGAATAGTATTATGTGAAGGAATACACAATCAAGAATTGCCAGACTATTCAAATAAGGTATTCAAACATTTAAAATTTAAACTTAATGATATTTTATGGGTAAAAGAAAATTTAATTAATCTTGCTATAAAAGATTTACCAGATGATGCAAAATTTATTGCTTGGTCAGATAGAGATATACATTTTCTTAATCCGTTGTGGGTAGAGGATACAATTGAAAAATTAAAAATATACGACATAGTACAACCATGGTCAGAAATTATACATTTAAATTCGTCTCATAAATTAGACGTGATAAGCAAACGAGAGGATGAGTTAACGTTTTCTAATAAAAGCATATTGTGCGCAGATATTAATCATAAAAATCATAACAACAAAATCAAGACATCAACTGGCCAAATTTGGGCGATTACTAAATCGTTTTATGAAAAAATTGGTAAAATAAATGATATAGAAATAATTGGTGGCGCAGATTCAATTATTGCAAACTTTTGCGTTTTAAAACGGCAAGACTATATAAAAAATTTAGACAGAAAAAGCACAGATAAGACCAAAATTAACTGGTTAGAATATCAAAAAAAGTTCAAGGATGTAAAATATTCCTATGTCGATGGGCTTATTGTGCATTATTGGCATGGATCCCTAGAAGATAGACTATATTCAAAAAGGTTTAACATATTAAAACACTTGAATTATGATCCGAACGAGGACATTATGTATAACAAATATGGAGTGCTTCAATTCACGGAAAAAGGAAAAAGACTCGAGCCTTTAATAACTCAATATTTTAATAATAGAAAGAAAAGCGAACAACAGTCAGACGAACTAGAAAATTTAACTCTTTATTATAATTATAAAATACGAACGTCGCTAATTGCTGAAATTAATAAAAACTATGAAAATTAAATCAATAGAAAATAATGAATTTAATATCCAGTTCACAGTATCAAATCAATGCAATTACAGCTGCAACTACTGTCCACCAAAGCTTAATAGTGGTTCCACCCCGTTAATACCGATTCAAACTTATATTAGATTTTTTAAAGATTTAATCGCAGATAATCCTGAAATAATGGAGTATGAAAAAAGATTTGTTGGTTTGACTGGAGGAGAACCAACTGTTTACCCAGGAATAGACGATTTAATTGATTTTTTTCAACAAAATAATTTTAACATAGGGTTGGATACTAATGGTAGCGCAAAAATGGATTTTTGGGAAAAAAATTTAAGTAAAATAAATATGACAAATCTTAGCGTGCACCCTAGATATGCCAATTTCAAACATGTACTAGGAGTAGTTAAGCTTGGTATAGAAAAAAAATCTATTGTAAAAGTCGCAGTCATAATGGACGTAGACTGTTGGGATAGAGCTATGGAGGCGGTTAATTTTTTTCAAGAAAATAACGTACCGACGATGGAGTTTAAAGGCTTAGTCTTCAAACTCGGTAAACGGTCTGAAGATGGAACAATGAAGCAGGATTACTATAATTCATATACAGAAGAGCAAATACATTGGATAAAAAATAATACATATCGCAATAATATAAAAGATTTAACAGAAATTAATCCAAATTACCAAACTAGAAATGCTTACGTTGTATATGAAGACAATACAAGAGAAAAATTTCTTGGTCAAGAAATAATTAGCAAAGGTTTAAATAAATTTAAAAATTATAAATGCGATGCTGGAAAATCTAATTTATCTATAAAATGGGACGGAAGAGTTACAGGAGCGCATTGTGGCATTAAACGGCTAACTTTTGGTAATTTATTACAAAATCCTAACTTAAAAATTAAATTATTTAAAGATACTATAATTTGCAGTCTTGAAAAATGCGGATGTATTTCAGACATGAGAATTAAAAAATCAATAGAATGAAATCAAATTTTGTTATTTTTGCTAGTCATAGAACTGGTTCTGGAGCTTTAACTTCTGCTTTAAATGCACAAAAAGACATTTTTTGTTTAAAAGAGATCTTTAAAAGCAATATTCTTGACGTAAAATATATAAAAATAAATATGAAAGATTTCCTTGGCGAAGACCATTCAATGTGGCAAAAAAATAGAAACGAAAATTTTAAAGATTTTTTAAATAAACTTTCAGAAAAATCAAATAAAAAAATTTTTGGTTATAAATTTTTTCCAAAACATTTTAAAGCTTTTCCTAATAATGAAATCTATTTAAATTATTTAAAAGAAAATAACACTAAAATTATCATATTAGAAAGAAAAAATATTTTATTAAAATATATATCCTTATTAACCGCAAGATCAATAGGCATTTTTACCAATAGCACAAGACATCCTAAATTCAAAAAAGTATATAAATTGAACCCCGTAGAAATAGACTACGATGAATATATTAAATATAATAAAAAAATTAAAAGAGATCTTAAATACAACTTAAAAGTTATAAAAGATTATAATTTACAATATATTTATATAACATATGAAGATTTTTTTGGAGAAAAATTTATCGAATGTTTTAAAAAAATATTTGATCTCTTAGATTTAAATTTTCAAAATTTTATTGATGTTAGAAAAAACGGCGATGTTGGAAATCATAAAAAGATAAATATCTACAAAACGCAAGATAAAATTTTAAATTATGCTGAATTTAAAAAAGCCGCAGAAGAGAATAATGACGTTGAGACACTAAACTTTTTAAAAGAACAATAATGCGGTCAAATCGTAATATATGCAAAAATAAATTTGATAAAAGCCGAGATTATCATATCATTTATAATGAATAGTTTTGAAGAAACTTTTAATATTTTAGCTAGATTTCCAAAAACAGATCACCCTTTTATTTTAAAAGAATCAGAATTAGAGTCAATAAAGGCGTATGAAAGCCTTATTGGAAAATTAAATTTAAAAAAATCTAAAACAAATTGCAAAACAATTACAATAACTAGCGAAAGGCCAGAACAAGGCAAGTCTACAGTTTTATTTAATTTAGCTAAAAGATGTTCGGAAAATGGGATGAAAGTATTAATAATAAATGGAGATATTCAAGGCGCAGACTCTATTGAAAATTTTTTAAAAATTGAAAATTCTCCTGGGCTCGGAGAATGGCTAGGCTCTCGAATTCCATTAAATAAATTAATTAAAACCACGCCAATTTTAAATTTATATATGCTGACTAGCGGAAATAAAGACTTTAACCATCTGTTAGATAGCGATAATTTTCATTCACTTTTAGAAATGTGTAAATTAGATTATGATTTAATTGCTGTAGATTCTCCGCCAATTGGATTTTTTAAAAATGCAAAAATATTTTCACTTGAAGTAGACATGACTCTAGTCATTGCAGATTACGAAGATTATATAAGGAATAGCGTAAGGTGCAAAAAGTTCATTGATGGAATTAAAGATAAATTTGTTGGAATTATTTTAAATAAAGTGTACGATTCAATTCAGAGCATATGGGAGATATGCGGAAAACCAAATTAAAAATATGAATTGGGTCAAAATATTAAATTTTATTGATGGTATTTTCCCAGAAGAAGAAATTCAACCAATGTTAGGAACGCTTTACAAGATCAGAGGCGAGGAATTACCATTTAGATATATCAGATTTACGAATAGTTCTTATTCAAATAAAACTATATATCACTTTAAACATCATCAACTCAAAGAATATAAATTTAATGATCTCTCTAAAATAGAAAGACAAGCAAACAAAGAAGAAGTGAGACTATATAATTTAATTAAAGAGCATGTAAATGAGGTTGCAGAAAATAATTATTAATTTTTCGCTTAATAGCAAAAACCCGCACTCCTATTTGCTAATAAGAAAATCCCAAATATAGTTGACAAGATCACAAGATCTACATATAATTACTAATATGAATAAAATCAAAAATACAGTGCTAAGTCTCATTCTAATTTCTGCCTCTTTTACTCTTGCCGATTCTGGCACAGCGGATCAATCTACTCCAGTAGCAGACGGCTTTCTATCAGCAGGAGATCTTGTGCTTGTTCGTCCAATTTCGACCGCAGCAACTATTGGTGCATTTGGAATTTTTGCAGTAGTAGCACCATTTACTGAAATGGCAGGATGCACAGAAGAGACATATGAAGGTCTTGTAGAAAAACCTGGAAAATTTTCTTTTGATCGTGATCTTGGGGATTTTAAGAAGTAAGATTTGCCAGTGAAAAAGTTTTTAATATATGGAATCGCCATTTGTGGAAAAGACCAATCAATATTTGAATGTAACAGATTTAGAATCACTATTCAATAATTGTAGAAGCGATAAGGGAACTTTTGGGCAAGCACATGAATATACAAAATCTTATGAAGAGCTCATACCAAGAAACACCAAGGCTTTATTAGAAATTGGAATTGGTACAACAGCAACATGGGACGGGGCTTGTTGTTCAATTAGAGCATTCCTGACTTTATTACCAGAAGCCCAAATATATGGGTTTGATATTGGGGATGCTCCAGAAGATTTATTAAAGAACGATAGATTTCATTTTACGAAAGGAAATCAGTCAAATAAAGATGATTTATATAAATTGAAAAATTCTATCCCTAATTGTGATGTTATAATTGACGATGGAACTCATATAAGCTCGGATCAAATACTATCTTTTTTTATTTTATGGGAAAAATTAAAAGTAAATGGATATTATATTATAGAAGATGTACATTGTAAATGGGGAAACCCTCCACACACTAAGGAGGTCTTAAGCAATCATGCAACTTTTTATAAATTCATAGGAAATAAAAATCAAGGGATGGTCTTTAAGAAAACTAATATTTAAAACATAAAAGAAATCTATTTACTAACAAGAAAAGTCCAAATATGAATCAAAAAAGTCCAAATATGAATGATAATCGGCCAAATATAGGGGCTGGAAAAGGAAGCAAACCAAGAAATTGTTTCTCTAATAGTTTTAAAAATAACTATGATAGTATAAAATGGAAAACTAAAAAACATAAAGGGTTGATTAAAAAGGAATTAAAAAACAAAGATGGTTCAGCAGTATATATTTACGAGTAATATATAGACTCTTGACAGAGTTATCAAAAAGTAGTATTCTTATAGTATGAGAAAAGGAGTTTGTTGTATTGTATTAAGTCTAACTGAACAAGATCATCCTATCAAGTTCAATACTATGACTTATGCTCGTTTCTCGTCTATGGATAGGAAAGAAGCTCTTTCTACCTTATCTTCTAGAATATTAAATAATATGACTACTACTTATCAATACATAAAGTATTGTGCAGACCATAATCATACTTACAGAATTTCTTCTGATCTATTTCCTCTTATCACTTATGACAAAGCAAATGTAAAGCTAGAAGATTTACCAGACTATCATAAAATATTAGTATCATTTGATACTATCAAACATCTTATTCAATCTAGGAATGTTAGAGTATCTTGCCATCCTAGTGAATTTAATGTTCTTGCAAGTGATAATGAAAATGCAATCACTAAAACAATAAAAGAATTAAATCACTATGGTTGGTTTATGACGCAAATCGGTTGTCCACTAAACTATGATGCACCTATGAATATGCACATACATAATTCCAAGGGCAATCTAAATGATATAGTTAAAAAGTTTATGAGCAACTTTCAAAGACTATCAGATGATGTTAAGTCTAGATTAGTAATAGAAAATGATGATAAAGATACTTGCTGGTCAGTTAAGAAACTTATGAAGTATTTTCATTCTGTTTCTAATATTCCTATTACTTTTGATTATCTTCATCACAAATGCCATCCAGACAATCTATCAGAAGAAGAAGCATTTCATCTTGCACGAATTACTTGGGGTAATCATACTCCACTATTTCATTATTCAGAAAGCATTGATGGTCATAAGAATCCACGCAAACACGCAGACTACGCAAAGTCCTTGCCTAATACTTATGGTTATGATAATATAGATGTTGATTTTGAATTAAAAATGAAAGAACAATCTTTTGCAAAATTATGAAAAATAAAAAAATACTTCAAAGGCTACAAAAAGAATTAGAGCGAGATCCTTTTATGAGATTCGCTAAACAAAAAAATCCAACAATGTATAAATCAGAACTTGATAAACTTTTTAATCGTGAAAAAAAACACTTGAGGCAAAAAAAAATTGGAGAAAAAGAAGCCGAAAAACAAATGAATTTCATAGAAGCACAAAGCCATTTTAGTCATATTAATGACTCTTGGTTAAGAAAGCATTTGGCCTATAAATTGTTACAAAAAAACAAAAAGCAACCATCAAGAAATAGTAAATTTTATTTATGACTAATAGACCATACGAAATGTTTATAGTTATCCTTGGAGTAATTGCTAATATAGTGCTTATAATCAATGCAATACATCATTGGTAATGAATAAATATTTAATCGTATCAGACATTCATTTAGGAGATAAAGATTGTAAAGCTGAAATACTTTTAAAAGTATTAAAACAGAATAAAGCAAAAACAATTATAATTGCTGGCGATCTTTTTGACCATCACAATTTACATAGGTTAAATAAAACTCATTGGAAGGTATTATCTAAATTACGCAAACTTTCTAAAAAATGCAAGATAATTTATTTGATTGGCAATCATTGTTTTCTTAAAGCAGAGTTTATGAGTATTCTTCTTGGCTTTAATTGCAAAGATGAACATATCATAGAATTAAAAGATAGTAAAGTATTAGTTGTTCACGGAGATATATTTGATATTTACTTTACAAAATATAAATGGATTACTAATCTTATTATTAAGGTATATTACTTTATCAGACATAATACGCCATTTGCAGAAGATTTCTTTAAATTATTTAAACACCACACAAACGATTTTGTAGAGAAAAGTTCGGATATTAAACAAAATGCCTTGAATTATATCAATATTAATGGATATGATAAGATAATCTGTGGGCATACTCATCTTCCAGAAGATGATGATAAGTATATAAATACTGGTAGTTTTTGTGAAAATCAATGCGGTTACATTGTTATAGATAAAAAAGGTAAGATAACATTGACAAAAATTAAATAAAGAGTAATATAAGTATATGGGTATGTTTAATTATATCAAAGTTGAGCAAGATTTACCTCTTAATGAGGAATTGAAAACTCTTAATATTGACTTTAAGAAAGAAGAATATCAAACAAAAGAATTAGAGGATAATGTAATGGTTACTTATATTATCCGTGATTATAGGTTATTTGAATTAAAAATAACTGGTCATTGGGAAGATAATCCAGACTATGTAAAAGATAATAGTAGATTTGGCGAATTTTTTAATAAAAATAAATGGGTAGAGGATAATAGAGAAGAAGTTTTTAGAGATGATTATACTGGCACATTCACTTTCGGAAATTATATTTATGGCGAAACAAAAGAAAGCTATGATCTTTTTCCAGACTGGAAATGCGTTGTAGTAAAAGGATTGCTTACAGAGATATCTTTAATTACTCCAATAGAAAGACACTCATCTAAAGACAGAATAGAATCCGATGAGAATTTTTTTAAAAAAATGGACGATCACAAAACAAAAATGAAGTGTCCAGTTTATAGTCTTTATTTTAATTATTATGTTAGAACTTTTGAAAAAATTGAATGGAAGGTCTATAATGTAATTAATCGTATTATAAGTTTCTTAAATTGGCTACAATGGAAAGGTATAAAAACCTTAATAAAGGTTTTAACGCCAAGATGAAAAAACCTCATATTTTAGAAGTCAAAGAGAAAGATGGATACCAATATATTGAATTACCAGATTCTTTAATTAAAAAGATGGGATGGAAAATCGGTGATACGATTGATTGGCAAGATAACAAAGATGGTTCTTGGAGTTTGATTAAAGTCGCAACTCCTTCTAAATCAAAAAAAAACAAAATTTGACAAGTTGGCTAGTCCAGTATAAACTGAGACTATGAAGTTACCTACAATTTATAAAAAGACAAAGACTGGCAAAGTCCAAGAGTGGACTATTGAAGTCAAGGGAAATCAATATCGCACAATCTCTGGACAAACTGATGGAGAAAAAATTACAAATAATTGGAGCGATTGCGAAATTAAAAATGGTGGTAAAGCAAACGCCACAACTCCAGAAGAACAAGCAATCAAAGAAGCAGAAGCAAAACGCAAGAAGAAATTAGAATCTGGTTATTTTGAATCTATCAAAGATATTAATAAGGTTCAATACTTTGAGCCAATGCTTGCTCAAAAGTATGAAGATCACGAAATTAATTATCCAGTTTATAGCCAACCTAAACTTGATGGTATTCGTTGTATTGTAACAAAGGATGGAATGTTTAGCAGAAACGGCAAGAAGATTATTTCTGCTCCTCACATTCGCCAACATTTAGATTTATTCTTTAAAGATTATCCTAATGCAATTCTTGATGGTGAATTATATTGTGATAAGTTTGCTAATGATTTTAATAAGATTTGTAGCTTGGTTAAAAGAACTAAGCCAGACGATAAAGAATTAGAAGAGAGTGCAGATAGTATTCAATATTGGGTTTATGATGCTCCTAGAATCGGTTTATTAAATGAGAAAGATTTATTCTATGAGAGATATGAAATGGTTTCTAATGCTCTTACCAAAAGAAAATACACTAGCATCGTTATTGTTACTACTTTAAAAGTAAGCAAAGAAGAAGAATTAACTCAAGCCTATGAAATGTATATGGAACAAGGTTACGAAGGTCAAATGGTTAGACTAAATAGACCTTATGAAAATAAGCGTAGTAAGTTTCTTCTCAAGCGAAAAGAATTTATGGACGCTGAATTTATTATCAAAGGAGTCCAAGAAGGTGAAGGCAATCGTAAAGGAACTGCTGGATATATGGAGTTTGTGAACGCTCAAGGAAAATACTTTAAGAGTAATATCAAAGGTGATTTTGGTTATCTTAAAGAAGTCTATAAAGAAAGAAATACTTTGGTAGGTAAAACTGCAACAATTAAGTTTTTTAATTATACTCCAGATCAAGTGCCAAGATTTCCTTATGTCATAAATATTGATAGAGACAAATATGAATAATCACGATCACTTACTTGAGATAGTAATTAAGAAAGAAGAAGATTATGAACCTTTTGGCAAAGTAATTAGATGGGAAAACGAAAACGAAAATTATCCAGATTGTTCTATGGGTTGTAAGCATTATTTGAATTTAGAAAGTGACCTTGGAAACGATTGGGGAGTATGCTGTAATAGTAAAAGTCATAGATGTGGACTCTTAACTTTTGAACATCAAGGTTGCAAACACCACGAATAAAATGAAATACACACCAGAAAATATTCAATCTCTTGCTGATTGCCAAGTATTTGTATTTGGCTCAAATCTATTTGGTATCCACGCTGGAGGAACTGCTAAATTAGCATTAGATAAATTTGGTGCAAGATGGGGACAAGGAGTTGGACTTCAAGGAAAGAGCTATGCTATTCCTACGAAAGATCATAACTTAAATGCTTTGCCGTTAAGATATATTAAATTTTATGTAAATGAATTTCTAGATGTAGCAAAGACTTATCCTCTAAAAGATTTCTTAGTAACCAAGATCGGTTGCGGTTTAGCTGGATATACTATTAAAGATATTGCTCCTATGTTTATTTCTTATCCTTCAAATGTTGTTGTGCCTCAAGAGTTTGCAGAATTTAACGCTTGACAAAGAAAATATTTTATAAAATCTGTTTGACTCTAAATTAAAATTCATTTATATTAAGAATATGAAATTACTAGAAAAAACAATCAATGTGGTCGAGTCAGAAAAGTTTGAGTCCGTAAGTTTCGGAATCAAACAAAGTGGCTTGCCTTATATCTTTAACATCCTTCGTAACCAGTTGTATTCCAACAAGCCTCTCGCAGTTTTGCGTGAAGTTTCTTGTAATGCACAAGACGCTAATATCGAAGCAAAAAGCAAGCGTCCTTTTGAAGTTAAACTTCCTACAAAGCTAGACCCTACTTTAACTATCAGAGATTTTGGTAATGGTCTTTCTTCTGATGATATTAAGAATCTTTATTGTTTCTATGGTGAATCCACAAAGCGAGAAAGTAATTCTGCTATTGGATATTATGGCATTGGAAAGTTTGCACCATTTAGTTATGGTGATAACTTCGTTCTAGTTTCTTACCACAAAGGAATCAAGACAACCTATAATGCTTTTATTGATGAAACAAAAATCGGTAAAATCGTAAAGCTCAAAGAAGAAAAATCTTCTGAACCTTCTGGCGTATTAATTTCTGTTCCAATCAAAGAAGAAGATACAGAAACATTCTTGTCTACTGCTAAAGAATTGTTTAAATACTTTAAGAACAAGCCACTTATCAAGGGTGCAAGAAAAGAAGATTTATCAGAAGTCTATGATCGCACACCAGTATTTAAAGGTAATGGCTGGGCTTATTATAATAACTCTAGCTATGGTAGAGAATCTGTTGCTATTATGGGAGTTGGTTATCCTATTGAGACTAGCGATGTGCAATTCAAAGAAGATTGTGATGAGCAAAGTATTTGTAGCCAAGGATTTGAAGTTGAGTTTGATCTTGGCGAACTAGATATTACTGCGAGCAGAGAGAATCTAGAATATACAGAAAAAACCAAGAAAGCTATTAGAGACAAGTTTCGCAAGATTAAGAAAGAAATGGCAGAGTCTATCTCCCAACAATTTAAAGATTCTACAAATGTCTATGATGCTAAATCTCTTTACAATGAAGTGTTTGGTACTTATGGTAGTTTGGGCTACATTGTTCGTAATTCCTTAAGTAACAAAGTAACTTGGAATAACAAGGCTATTAATGATAATCATATTGATTTCAATGATAAGATTGCGAAGATGATTGAGAATGGTAAATTAGTTTCTAAGTTTTACCAAAAATCTCGTAGAAGCACAAAGCTAAATTCTGAAAGTGAAGATAAAAGGATTCTTTGCGAAAAGACTCACAAGATTTTAGTTAATGATACTGGTTCAGCTATGGGAGTAACTCATCGTCTTGCTACTCTTTGGAATGAACTAGGAGACAAGATTGATGGTGCTTATGTATTTACATTCGCAGATCAAGCGACAAAAGATGCCTTTAACAAGGAACTTGGTCTTGTAACTGAAAACTATTTGAATCTATCTGATTATGAGAAGATTACTATTCAGAAAATCAACTCTGGAACTAGCGTTGTAACCAGTAAGAATCCAAAACATTCTTCTCAAATCTTTAAGTTTAATCGTAAGGATGCGAAAAATTGGGGAACAAAATCTTCTCATTGGGAAACTATGAGTATGGATTTAGCTAACGATACTGCTATCTATGTAGAAATCAGCAACTTCCAAGCCCAAGGCAAGGAACACGAATTTAGAAATGGAACTCTAAAAGAAATTCTTGAGAAGTATGAAGAACTTACTGGCGAGAAACTTCCAGAAGTTTATGGAATCAAATCTAAAACTTTTGAATCTAAGAAAAAGATTATTACTAAAAATAAAAATCTTACAAGCCTTTGGAAGCATCTCGAAGATGGAATCCGCAACGAGTATTCTAAACTATCACAGCAAATCACAGACAAGAATCATTGGGATAAACACACTAAAGAAGATAATAACTTTGCTGATGTTGTTCAAGATATGCACAAGAAAAGTTTGCACGAACTTATTCAAAATGAAAATTCAGAGTTTGCCCAATATTTAAGTGCGATTATGTTTTACGCAAAATCGAACTTTAAGAAGGTTGGCGAAGCTCTTGAGTTTTTAAAATTGGCTGAAATTGATATTAAATTCGATCAAGTCAATCCAAGTTATGATTTGAATACTCTCTTAAAGAGTATGCGAAGCAGATATGAAGTGCTAGATGTATTTGTCCCTCATACTTATGGGTGGCATTACAATAGCAAACCAGAAATGACAAAGATTTTAAATTACATAAATCTTGTTGACAAAAACTAAAAAGGAGTATAAATTAGAAGAAATGAAAATACCATACATATTAACAGATCGGAGTCTTACCATCGTTCTTAACGATGAGCCCAAGACTATCACTAGCGAAAATCCAATTTGGAAAGACGCTATCAACGCAATCAGAGAAGGAAGGTTTAATGATCTTCCAGATATTCTCGACAAGAGCAAAGCTATTGCACGATTCTCTCACGGCAAAATCGAAGTTCGTGATGGGCTTGTAACTTATGCTGGCGAGGAAATTCATAATATTGTTGTAGATAGAATCTTGAACTTTATTAAGAATGGTTTGCCTTATGAGCCTCTTGTTAAGTTTCTTGATAAGCTAATGGCAAATCCTTCTCGCAGAGCAGTTAATGAACTCTATAAATTCTTGGAGCATAAGAAAATGCCTCTCACACCAGATGGCGATTTTCTTGCATACAAGAGCGTTAGAAATGATTTTACTGATTGGTATAGTGGCAAACACAATTTTGCTATCGGCCAAGTCCGTGAGATGACCAGAAATCAAGTTTGCGATGATGCAGATATTGGTTGTTCTGCTGGTTATCACGCTGGCTCAGAGGAATATGCAAAGAGCTTCAATGGTGGTGGTAATCTTGTGATAGTTAAGATCAACCCTGCTGATGTAGTTTCTGTTCCAAACGATTGTGAATGTCAGAAACTTCGTGCATCTAAATTAGAAGTTGTTGCACTATATCGTAAATCTCTTGACAAAGAACTTTATGATATTACTTACGGAAATTATATTCATCCATATCGTCCAGAAGCTATCGAAGCTATGCAAGAAATGTATTATGTAGACCCCGATGAGGATGAAGATGAGGATGATGATATTCCAGATTGGGGAACTGATGGCACACTTAAAGCTAATTATCACAATAAGCGTGACCCTCATACTGGAAGGTTTGTTAAGGGATAATGAAATTAGGTTTGCACATTGATTGGTGCATAGGGAGATGGTTTGGTAGGAATAATAATCTTGAAATTAGATTTACCCTACCGACCATCTCTCTCGGTTATAAAAATGAAGATGATAATAAATGGTTTGGATTTAAATTCAATTTAAGCACAGACATATCATTTGAATTATATGAATACGGAAAAATATTTAGCTTGACTTTATTTGGATTTGGAGTTAAAGTAAGCAAGTTTAATTTATGAGTGAAGAAAATAATTTTAATTGTGATGCTGGAAATCAATTACGAGAAACTCTTTTTAAAGATATCGTAAGATATGCTAAAGAAAGTGATATGACAGCATTTCAAGCTATTGGAGTTTTAGAATCATTAAAGTATGATCTATTAAATGCTATGAGAGAAGCTAGTACGGAGGACGAACAATGAAATCTACCAGAGGACGCAAGAAAGGTTCGTTTTGTTTTTCTATGATTCCTCTTGCGGAATTAAATAAAGTCTTAAAGCAAGATGCAATCATTATCGTATCAAAGAAATTTGCAGACAATTTAAGTATTAGAGGAATTGAAAAAGAAGTTACCACTAAAACCTACGATAGTATTCAGCAACCCATTGATTTTCAAGTAAGTTAAAGAAAGTTCTTGCTCCAGAAAAAAATCCCTTGTATAAAGGAAATATGGCACAACAAAATTATTCACAGATCATTGGACAAGAAAAAACAAAAGGCAAGCTAAACTTCTTATTGGAAGGATTCAATCAGACTAAGGTGATGCCTCATTTACTTTTCGTTGCTCCAAGAGGATGCGGAAAAACTCTTATCGCTCAAGAGACGAGCAAGATAATGAAACGAGAAAGAAATGTAATTGTTAATTGCTCTACGATAAAGAATGTTAAAAGTTTCTTTAATCAAATTATGCTACCTTATGTTTATGATAAAGATACCACAATTATATTTGATGAGGCTAGTGAACTGCCAAGAGATGTTACTATGGCACTTCTTACTATATTGAATCCTAATCAAAATAACTCTAATGAATTTACTTTTGAAGATGGCACTTATACTTTTAGATTCAATCAAAACTCCTTTATCTTTTGCACAACAGAGGCTCAAAAGATTTTCCACGCACTTGCTGATAGGTTATATAGAATTGATATGGAAGATTATTCTTATGTTCAATTAGGCCAGATCATTCAAAACAATTTAAAATCAAAAAGCCAGTTTATCGAGGAAAATATTATTAATGAGATCGCTAGTGTTTGCCGTGGAAACGCTAGGCAAGCTCAGTCTATGGCAAATCAAATATCCTCTTATTTGAGCAGTAAAAAATCCAATAAACTCACTAGCGGAGGTTGGAGCGAGATTAAGGGCAAGTTGTCTATCTACCCTCTTGGCTTATCAGAAATTGAACTTAATGTAATTAAAATTTTAAAAGAACACGGAGAGTTAAGATTAACTAATCTTTCTGCTAAAACTAATCTTACCAGAGATATGCTCCAAAAGAATGTTGAACTTTATCTTATGAGAAATAGTTTAATTGAAATTCGCCCTACTGGTAGAGCTTTAACTAAAAGAGGCTCGGATTATCATAAGGAGCATCTTGAAAAAGTTTAATGTTAAAACAATTAAATATGGAACTCCAATGGAAGTTTTAAGCTATGATAGTAATATTAAAATGTTTTATTGTTTTGTGCCTCATCTAGATATGACACTAACAATTCATCCTTCTGCTCTTGACTTAAATGAGAAAGAGTTAGATAATCTAAAAATGGAGACTCAAGACAAATGAAAAAGAAAATAATTGATAAAATTGATTTAGTAATTGAAGATATTATAAATATCCAAGAGCTAATTGATTTTGATACGAGTGATTCTAGCGAACACGATTTAGACTCAGTAGTTAATCTGTTAGCTGAAATTCGTGGCAAAGTTAATAATGAAGTAGAAGATGTAGAAAAAATTGATTTAAAAGACTTATGAAACTGCATCCCAAAATTCAAACGATTTGCGAAGAATATGCTGAATCATATGAATGGGTTGAAAGCGATGCAAGTTTATTTATTAATACAGATGTTCAATTTGCAGAAATCATAATGGCACGATTAGAAAATTGCCCATTAGAGTTTGTTAATATGAAACACAAGCAAATTAAAGATAAAGTCAATATCTGGTTTAGATTAAAAGAAGATCAAGAAAAATCTTATGATTTTGAAGATGATGAAGATGATGGAGACGATAATTTTGCATACTAATATGAACTTTTTTGTAAGTGGACATAATTGGTTAGCTAAAGTAGCCTTAGATAAAGATGTTAAAAAGTCTGATAGATATACAGAAGCTACCACAAGAGCAATCGAATCTCTTTTAGATCAAGAAGAGAAAGAAGGAGTAGATTTAAAAGTTTTAGACTATGATGATTATGGATTAGGTTTAATTACCTTGACATATGATGAAAAGCATAGTAAAAAAGAGGGAGAACATCGAGTAATGCTTACAAGTAATATTCTAGCCAACGCTGGGCGTTGGGATGATTATAAAATTGTAAAAGATTACGAAGAAAAATGTAAGGAGCAAGGATTATGAAACATAAAATATTTTGGGAAAAGAATAGTAGAGTTAAGGGCGTTGTCCCATCTGCACAAATTATCAATAAAACATCCACGGATAAATTTCCTTGTGATGCAGTAACTATTCGTATGTATAATCTTAATGATAAAAACCCAACGGCAACCGCATATTTTTATGGGAAAGAAGCTCAAGGAAGCTCTTGGAATGGAAGCAATTATACTTTTGCTGAAACTAAACTAATAGTTACTTTTAATAAAGACAAAGAAGGTTATAGTTTCAATGGTGGACTTAAATCATTTTCTTTACAAGACCTTAAAGAAGTTTTAGACTCAGTAAGACAGACATTAAATAAGTTATGAGCGAAAGAAAAACATTTGAAGAATTGATGCGGTCTTTTAGATTTCACAAGAATCCTATTATAAATTGGTTTCTAGGTGAGGTCAATTATTACTCTCATACTTATTTTAATGTTAAGTGGGGATTAAAGAATAAACTTCAAAGATTAATTCGTGGATATTCTGATAGTGATTGTTGGAATCTGCCCCAAGCCATCGCAAAGTTTATACTTCCAAGAATCAAACATCTTCGACAAAACTATCATAGTCTTGCTAATCGTCATCATTTAGTTATAGATGGTAAGATTGTGCCTTATGTTGGAGAGCAGGATAATTTTGAATTTAATAAAAAACTTGGATGTTATAAAGATAAAACAACTGGTATGGAAATTTCTTTAGATAAAAAAGAATATGAATATGTTTTAGATGAGATTATATTCTCGCTACAAATGATAGTAGATGAGGATAACATAGATATTAATTTAGATAGACTCTATGAAGTTTATCCAAAGGGATTCGACCCTATCGAAGATAGACAAATGTTTCTGACTCCTCAAGGAGACGGAACAAGTTTGGTTGAGTTTGAAAGCAAGAATAATATTCAACCAGATTACTCAAAATTAAATAAAGCCTATGAGCGTCAAAGGAATGGACTTCTTTTGCTCGGACTTTACTTTAAAGACTTATGGGATTAAATTATGACAATTCAAGAACAAATATTAGTAGATGTTAACAAAAACTTAACTGGAATCAATCAATCTTTATATCAATTAGCAAGCGATGTAAATAAATTACTTAAAAAAGTATATGAAGAAGATAAAAAAGCGGAAAAAAGAAGTGACAAGCGAAGAGTTTGAGAAAGAGATGAAGGCTCAAGGTAGGTTCGTTAGTAAAGTCTACTATCGTATCACATTTAAAGGTATGGGACTTTATATTTTAAATTCATTTCAATTTAAATTATTGCCTAAATTTTTTTATATGAATGGCAAATACTTTACTGAATGTGGATTTAATTGGTTAGGTTGGATTTTTGAGTTTCAATGGAATAGATAATGAAACCTAGATACGACTTCACTAAAGGAAAATTAATTTCATACGATGGTGAAATTATTGAGTTTGCTGGTTCAGCAGTAGTAGACAAGTATCCAGATCAAGTGCAAGAAATAATGGATTTATTTGATTTTAAAAAAGGCGAATACCTTGTGACTGATGAAAGCTCGGTTGGCGATTTTGAAAAACAGAATATGAATCCTAAAAAATTACAAAAATTTAAGAAAAAATATGGATTCAGTTTGACAAACAAATCAAATATAAGTAAGATAGCTGAAAGGATGTATAACTTTAGACCATTTTAAAAATTTATGAAATACACAATAACATCGCAAGACAAAGAAGCACTAACTGAATTTGACCAGATAAAAGAAGGAGAAGTTTTTTCTTTCTTTGACCCCGAATCTGTTCAGAGAGGCAATCACTCAATATATATGAAGATTAAAGTTCCTAATACTACTAGCGTAAATATTCTAGATTTAGGAGATGGCAAGGCTTATGACTTTTCCGCTAAAAAGCGGAATACAATTAATGACCCCGATGAAAAACAAGGCAATCGAGTTTATAAGCTAAACGCAAAAATTAATATTGTTGTTTTATGAGTAAAATCAAATATACATATTATATAGAACAAGACAAGGATAAAGACGGAAATCTTGTGCAAGGTTGGTCAATCTATAAAACTCCATTAGTTAAAACTATCAAAGTTAAAACATTTAAAAAGCTAAAGGATGCAGACGCTTTTCTAGATAACTATGAAAGTAATTAGATACATAAAACAATTAGAAGATGAATTTGGAAATGATCTTGAATTATGGGGAGCTTACGAGGAAACTCGTAAAGATAATTACCCTAATGTTGATTTCATTGATGCTAAATTATTAAAAACCTTCCCAAGTCCTTATCACGCAAGGAATTGGATGGAAAATGACGGCAAATAATGTTATACAATAAAGATTATTTGTTTATACATATACCAAGAAGTGCTGGAAAATGTATTAAAAGTGCGATAATCCCTTTGCTTGAACAGCCTATATACCTAGCCCAAAGGAATATCAATGAAAATTTTTTCAATAAAAATCACTTTAATGAAATAGAAATTAATGCGGTACATCTTTCTTTGGAAGAAATTTATCATATTAATCAAGATAAGAGTTTAGTAGATTTTTATAAAAATACTTCAATTATATTTAAAGATCAAACGCCAATAGATAAAAAAGGCTTACCAGACTTTAAGAGCAAAAAAATAATAACTTGCTTGAGAAATCCTTTAGACCGAGCAAAATCTCTTTATAAATTTAATTATATCAAAGGCAAGTGTTTAGATTGTTTTCAGTCTTTTACAAGTGAATTAGGAAAGCATAGATTTTTGAGAAATACAAAAAGTTTTTTTACTATAAATGGAGAAATACCTCAAAATGTTAACTTTATTAGGTTCGATTCTTTAGAAGAGGATTTGTGCAAATTGTTTAATGTCAATAAGATAGATGTCCAATCTAAAAAACACAATCAAGTATATGAACTAAATGAAGCTGAAAAAGCGAAACTTTTTAAAGTCGAAGATTTAGATGAGGTTATTTCAAATATAAATAAATGGGAAGAATGGTCTATACAGCGAGGATTGTTGAATCCTATTACAGAAAAAGATTTTCTTTGACTTTAATTAAAATTCAATTATATTTGAGATATGGATACAACTAAACCAGATCAGTTTTTCGCCACCTTCAATGACCTTCATAGTCATAAGGTAGAAGCCTACAAGCAATATTGGGAAAGCGTTAAGCCTACCACTCAAGATGATATTTTTCGGCGTTGGCTTTTTGCCTTCTGCTCTGTTCATACCACTTGGGAAGGTAATATCAGAGGCTATATGGCTATTCGTGATTTTGTTTATTGGAGGTATAATCGTAAAGAATTGTTGAAGCGTCTTACTCGTTCTGGTGTTGGTTGTCAAAATGAACGCACAGATTACATTTGGGACTTCGCAAAAGATTTCTGGCAGAACCCTAAAGACTTCGCTTGCTACAATAAAAAACATTATGTAAAGGTTCGTGATAGCCTTGTGGAGCGTATTCGTGGCTTGAGCTACGCAAAGGTAAGTTTTGCACTTGAGATGATTACTCCTATTTTAACAAGAGTTTTATGTGGTGATGTTCACCATCTTCGCTTTTATGGTATGGAGAATTTAAAGTATAGCAAATCAAAAATTGGCGTTGCAAAATACAAAGCTATGGAAAAGCATTGGGTTGATAACTGCGACAAATTAAATGTTCCATCTTATATTGCTAGATGTATTATGTGGGATGACATTCAGAAGAAAACTGATAGCGATTATTGGGGTTATGTTTTAAAACCATTTTAAAATGCCAATTTTCCAGCAACAAAAATTGATTTTTATACATATACCTAGAACCGCTGGCACTAGCGTTTTAGTCAAATATTCCCTTCCCGATTCTGATAATCAAAAATATGATAGTATATCAGATGTTGACCCAAAAATTTTGAGAGAAGCTTCAAAGAAAACTCTTCCCCAAGCTCTTAAATTTGCTCATTTGGACTTTAAAGGATACCAGAAACATATAAAAAATAATGAATATAAAATATTCACTATTGTAAGAAATCCATACGATAGAATTTTTTCTTATTATAAATATCATATCTATAAAGCAGAAATTAATTCTGAAATTTTATTGTTGGATAATGAATTTAAAAAATTTAATCAATATTTAAATTTATATTTGAAAAATAAAGCATTTTTTATACGCCGATCTCAAACTGATTTTTTATTAAATGAAAATAAAAAAATAGATTCAAGTATAAAAATTATTAAATATGAAAATTTAAATGAAGAAATAAAAGACCTTCCCAAGCTAAACGCTTCAATAGATTTTATTTCAAAAAAAGATGTCTACGATCAAAAAAACATAAAAATCGTTAAAGAGTTTTTTCTTGAAGATTTTATAAATTTCAACTACACTACTGAACTGGAACTATGAAAGTAACATCTTTTTTTACTGATGCGGAATTAGAGTTAGCTTTAGCTTTAGCAAGCGAACTTCTTGACGATCAAAAAGCTATGGATGATTTTTCTATATCTTGGGATGCTGGCAATAAACTACTCGAACTCAAAGATAAGATTGATGTGTATTACTCTGATTTAAACAAATGAAATTGAAAGACTTAATAGATCGTAAAATCCTTTTTATAAATTTTCCTATAAATCGACACGCAATCCAAGAAGGTAAGGTATCAGAGATTTCTCCAGCGGAAAAATGTATTAAAATAAATAATGATTGGCATTTGGTAAGTAATATTCGTATCATAGAGTTGTTTAGCCAAGATGAAAGACCCCTATTGGGTTTTAATTGACTTTAAACAAAAATGATTTACAATAAAGAAATGGATAAAGCAATTAAAATTCTAGAAGAACTTGTTATTCAAGCTGACGAAGATTGTCCTCAAGATTGTAGAACAATGCACTTTGTTAATGCTCTTGAAGAAGCTAGTGAATTTATAATGGAGTATAAGAACGCAAAATGAAACTAGGACGAGTTTGCGTGGATTTAAATTATATCGTAGATATGGACAATCAAGAAATGGTTGAACGAGCCATTGAATGTCTTTACGAAGATTTAATGCAAGGGGTGAAGTATGGTAATATCACCGACTGGATTGATGTTATCGAAGATAAGAACGCAAAGCAAGATATGATTCCAGAGTTTTTGTTGGAGAAGGAAAATGATTAATCCAAGAGCAAAAATCCTATCAGACTTAAAAAGAGCATATCTTAAAGAGCATCCAGTATCTCTTGTGGATAGGATTCTAGGGTATTTAAATAATCTAACAGATTTTCAACTTTGTCAATTATACTCTGAAAAGTATGAAACCAACCCAAAATATATGGCAGAGCAGTTTGAATTTAAATTCTAATGTGTAATTAGAATTATGGGCAAGCAAAGGACAGAGAAATCACGAATAGAAAAGGGTTTAGAAAAAGAAGAAAAGACTTTCAGCTTAATGGCTAAAAAGATTGTAAATGCAATTAAAGACGAAAAATTTTTAAGAGAATTTACAAAACAATGTCTTGAAGAACTTTACAAAGACAACCCAAAAATGTTTGCAGATCATTCAAAATTAAACTTGAATAAAAAATAAATTCAACTTAGTATATAGAATATGCAAGAAGAAGTTAAAGCGGTTCGCACAATAAAAGAGTTTGTAGCTTGGTATAAAGCAAAAGAAAATATCACAACTGAACAAAGTCTACAAGGAGATTTAGAGCTTCATAAATTTTATATTAAATTTAAATATATTCTTGAACAAGAAGAAGAAGAGAATATAAAAATGGGCAAATTTTTAGGGTGATATGGAAAATCAAAAAGCATTGGTAACAAAAGTAAATAAAGAATTGCACGATTTAGAAGATGATATGCAATCATTAGTAAAATGGCACGATGAGAACCATAAGAATATATCTGGAGTAAATTGGAAAGAACTTGAAAAGGTAGAATCTCTGGTAAAAAAGATTAAAAAATACATTAACAAGAAATCTTAAAACTTTTTTAAAATGAATATGAATAATAACTTCGAAATGGGACAAACTATAAATGGAGATTTTAAAATTCTCTCAGAAAAAAATGTCCATTTACATATGCAACCAAAAAAAGATTTAAATTTAAATGACCCAACATTGATAGAAAATCAATGGATGTTAAAAAAACACGAAGAGCTTCGCAATAGAAAAAAAGCATATGAAGATCATATGCTCGAAAAATGTTTTTACTACGAGTTTCAAGACCAAAACAATAATGTTTTTGAATTGAAAAGTAAAAAATATTTAGGTAAAGTTGGCGATGTAGTTCCAATAAAAAATTGTAGAATAAAAGCTAAAAAAAGTTTATCTGATGGAAAAGTAGTTTTCATATTAGCTAATGGTTCTCAAAAACAATATGAATCTTTTAGGAAATGGCAAAAATGAAAAGACGGCAAATCTTAGAAGATTTAGAACAAAGAGTCAAAGATATGCTTGCTGGAGATAAACTCTCTGGCGAAAATAAAAATGCTACTCCGTTAGATTATATCCGTTGGGCTATTGAAGAAATTGAATTAAATTTAGATAAAGAATAGTTCTTGCTTAAAAAGTAGAACTCTGGTATAAATATTTAAGATGAAATTAAAAGCACAACAACATTCTAAAAAAATCGTATCGTTTATTAATGAGCAATATCCAGACCATAAAGATGATATCTTACTTGCTGATGGATTTGATAAGGCTTTTTTAGGCATTGGACAAGCATTTAATGGTAATCCAGTTGCAATTTATTGTAGTGATAAATGTATTAGAATCCTAATGCAACAATTTTCTGAATCAGATGACCCAAAGACAGAGGCTATTGAATACTTTGATTATAATGTAATAGGTTCTTATGCAGGAGAATACACTCCAATATTTATGAATAGGTTAATTTAATGAAATTACCAAAAATTGATTATTTAAATCTTGCCACAACATATATTTTATTTGGTTTAATCTATGGAACGATTGTAGCTCTTGTTTGGAATTATCTTTTTGAATCTATTTCAAATATCCATTTATCTATTCTTCAAGGATTTGGGATTCATTTGATAACCAGAATATTATTTGGTAACACTAATACAAATTATGTTAGTAACTTTTATACTCCAAAAGCTCCAGACCTAGATAAGATTGATAGTTATTTAAAAGAAATGCAAGAAGATTTAGATAAAGAAGCAGACGAAGTTGAAAGACAATACGAAGATTTAGATAAAAAAGACTAATAAAATGAACTTCAATAAGATTATTGAGGTTACTTATGCTCTTATAAATAAGCATAATGCAGATTTAAGATGCAGACACTTTTCTTTTATACTTGATCGTAATAAAATTGTTAGCATAGGTATGAATAATTCTAAGACTCATCCTATGAATTTAAAATACAATTATATTAATAAAGTTAATGAAAAGATTAGTGAAATTGTTGGTACTCATTCAGAGTTAAATGCTGTGATAAGATTTGGTGAAGAAGATTGCAGTAACTTAACACTTATTAACACTAGAATCAATAGGAATAATGTATTAGATAACTCTGCACCTTGTAATGGATGTATGGATATGATAACTCAATTAAATTTTAAAAATGTTTATTATAGCAACTCTAAGGGCAACTTCCAAAAAATAGTGTAATATGATTTATGAAAAACACACCATTTAATAATCCATTTAAATGTTCTTTAAGAAAAAAAGAAGGTAATAATATCACAATTATTAAAAGAATTGAATTGGAGCTTGACCCATCGGTGGTAGTAAAAAGGCAAAATGGAGAATTAATTTCTATTAATGATCTGAAAGAATCAGACAAATTAGAAATCATAGTTTCCCCAATCGCACCTCACGAAGTAATAGAAATAGAATTGCTTCCTTCTACCCCTTAAAATAATATTGACTTAATCGCTAAACCTTGCCATAATAGAATTATGGCAAATAGACCCAAAACATACTTCGTTAAGATGACAGACAACACAAATGGTACAATTACCATTAGTGAGGCAAAAGTCCTTGATAAAGTTAATCAACACGCTCGGCATTGGCGTTCCTTTGACAAGCGTAAGTTAACTAGCAAGCTCCGTAGCTCTGATCTCGTAACGAGATAAAGTATAATACGATTACATTCTTAGGGATTAATATTCTTTAGGGGTGTAATCTATTTTACTATGAAGTCTAATAATCATAAGGAATTATCAAGTCGCTAGAAGAAGTTAATCTAGCTTGACATTTTAATCAATTTAAATTAATCTTAAATAAGTCGAGGACAAGTTATGAAAATACTATGTAGAATATCCGTTTTGTTATTAGCCTCTTGGATTTTATTCAAGAATGAAATAACATCATCATCGCATAAACCTATCATTTTTAATAAAGATAAGATGGTTGATAATTTTATTAAAACTAATACTCCTACGAAAGAAATTAAAGTTCGCTTAACCGCTTATTGGGCAAGAGGTTCTGATACAGATTCTTGGAGTGCAAAGAGACAAAGCTCTACTGGTGCTACTCTTAAACCTAATAAGAGCGTTGCGGTAGACCCTAGAATTATACCTTACTTTTCAAAACTTTATATTCCTAATCTTGGTTTTAGGGTTGCTCACGATACTGGCACAGATGTTATCAAGAAAAAAGCTAGTCACGGAAAATATCCTATCATAGACATTTTCTTTATGACAGAAAAAGAAGCTATGAGATTTGTCAATAGCAATCCTAAAATAGTTAAAGTTGCCGTATATTGAAATGATTATTGATGATAGTGTTAGTTTTTTTGCGGTGTATTATCATAATTGCATTTTAAATTTAAATTTAAGTAAAGAATTTGCAGATTTATATTCTAAAATCAAATACAAAAATGTTCTCTTATGTCAAAAAGATGGTAAAGGTGGATATCTTATGACTCAGAGCATCACAGAGGGAGACAATTCTACACCAGCTATGAGAAGCTATTACTTCAAGACTAGAGAATCTTTAAGGCAAGGATTCAAAACTATCAATGATACGATAGACTCTAGCGAAAGAACTTTTTACTTATTAAGGTCTAATAATAATTATGTTATGGAAGATAGTGAAAAACTCATCAATATATGGAAAAAAGAAGTGAAAGATTCATTAAAATAATGTAATATAATATAATGCCTACTAAAAATAATAAAATTATAATTAATCAAGAGCATTTAGATAGTTTAAATCATTGGAGAAATCAAATATTAAAAATGGAAAAATCCTATTATAGTAAAGATTTAGAAAAAGAACGGACTTGCCGTAATATGATTAACAAATATTTAGATGATGTTTTAGACTATAATAAAAATATCAAGGAAAAGTCTAAAAAGTAGGTGTAATAAAGAATAAGCAAAATATTATGGAATTTATAATCTTATCAGCTTGTTTTATTTTAGGTGGAATTTTTGGGGTTCGTATATGAACTGGCTAATCAATCTATATTGGGATGCTCGATTTAAAATTGAAGATGCAATTTCTGATTGGAAATGGAATCGTGAATTAAACAAAGAAGATTCTTCCTTTGTTGATGAACATAATGATGAAGTTGTAGCTTCTTGGGAAGATGAAGAAGTAGAAGTTAAGCCAAAGAAAAAGAAAGCCAAAAAGAAAAGTGTTAAAAAAGCTAAAAAAAGCATTTAAGTGGTTGGTTGGAATTAAATTAGGTTGCGGTTGTTCTGGTTGTAAATGCAAAAAATAATTCTTGATTAAAATTCAAATCCATCATATAGTCAAGATATGTGGACTCCAATCGAAATATTTGTTTTGACCTTTCTTTTAAATCATTCACCAATGGCATCTGAAAGACTTTCAGTAAAAGAAGTCATACAAAATCGTGAAGCTCAATCTCTTATAGAAAGCGTTGGTTTAAGAAATGACTTTTAATCCTATCAAAATTATAGTTGTTCTTATTATCTTTTTAAGTTGGGCGTTTTTAGCCTTTCTTTTAATGGCTTGTTCTTCAACTTCTCAAGTTGGTTATCTTAACGAAAAGGATAAAGATGTTTCTAATTCAAAACTTATTATAGGAATAAGATCATTTGAAGATATGAACAAAACATATGGAGAGCCAAGATGAATAATAAATTGCTATTATTAATAAATTTTTGTTTAATGGGCTGTGCGAATACTTATCATATCGGTCAGAAAGATTCTATACAAAGTAGTATGAGTGAAGATGCTCAAGATTATCCTACAAAGTATAATATGATGGATAGTCCAGATGGTCGCAGAAATCCTAATGCCCAAATAAATATTTTTGGTGCTACCTATTGACAATTTTTAAGTTTCTAGTATATTGAATATATGAGCAAAAAGAAATTCAAGAACGCACTAAAATTTTACAATAGTCTTTCGGGAGATGAAAGAGAAGCTGTTACTCGTAATTATGTAGAGTTGAGTAAGATGGATTTAATTGAACTTATCTTTCAGAATAGACCTTATTATAATGATCTTGAGAAAATTGTAAATACTCACAGAAAAGAGTTAGCTCAAATTCAAAAACAAATACTTACCGATAAAAAAGATCAAAAGAAGAAGTTAGCAGAATTTAAAAGTGGCGTAAGATATAAAGTAACCATCTATACTATCACAGATGATATTAGCAACAAACACGGCTCAAGCTCCGAACATATTCTTGAATCTTATGCAGACGAAGCAGAGAATAATGCTTACGGATGCGTTACAAGAGAGGAAGATGAAAATTATCTGACAGATGCAGAATTAGACGATTGGGCTGAATTTAATGGAGCAAAAGAAGAATTAGCAGAGTGGAGAAAAGAAAGAGAGTTAGAACAATTTGATATGAAAGGTGAGGAAGTTGTAAAGAGAAAGTCTAGAAAGTGTTCCTAAAATGAAGAAAATTAAAAAAGATAAATACACCTTTCAGTATGAATATGCTGATGAAATTGGCAGAGAAACAAATCATAAGATTACTTTTAATGCAACAACTATTGATGAAATTTGTTGTAAGTTAAGAGATTTCCTCAAAGGATGTGGATATATATTTGATGAAATAGGAGTGATAGACTATGACAAAGAAGATGAAAAAGTTTAAAAATATCAAAGAGTTTCTTGAGACTTGTTCCGAGGATGAAAAAGAGTATGTCTATGATTTGTATAATAATGCTTCAGTAGCAGATTTAATTGATTTACTTTTTGAGTATTTGCCAGCAGATGATACTATACAAGAAATTCAAGAATACAGAGAAGAAATGGAGTGGGATAATAACGAAGCTAAAAAATCAAATAAACCCAAAAGAAAGTGTGATTGTGATTTTGTTGGATGTCAAGGTTGTTAAATGAAAAAACAGATTCCACAGATTAAATATAGCAATCTTAAATCTATTACATCTTATGTTGCAGATTTACAAGGAGACGAGAAAGCATTTAAAATACTAAAGAATGTTGGCAAGAAGGTAATCACAGAAGAAGAATATATTATGATAGGTTTTAGACATATATTCTCAAAATCAAAGAATAATAAATTTGAATTGACTTCCATTAATAAAAAGTTAAAATCTAAAAAGAGATGAAGAATAAAACTCAACTTATGATTGACCCGCCTTCTGGTTGGAAATATGGCTTTCCTAAACCATACGATGAGAAAAAAGATGGACACTTAAAAACTTTCTTAAAAAAGAATGGTTATCCAACAAAAGATATTGATTTTGCATTAGAAAATTGTAGAATGTTTTATGAGGAGATTGAAGTTATAAAAACAAAAAATAAATCTACTGACCCTTACCATCTTAAAGTAGGTAAGTTTAAGAAAAAGAATGTATTTGATACTCAAGTGGATATGGGAGATCGTATGAAAGATTTTTTCCTTGGCTTGGGCAGAAGGGTAATTACAGAAGATGAGTTTATTAATATTGGTTTTAACTATGCACTAATTAAAGGCTTGGGCGAGGCTAAAAAGACTAAAAGCAAAAGAAAATGAAGCTACTTTTAAGTAAATTTCTATATCATATTGGTGATATTATTAGTTTAACTACTATGAGGCTTGGAAATGGCTATGGTTGGAAAGTTTATAATAAGATTATGCTCTGGAGTGTTGATTTAGACCAGAATGGAAAGGTTTGGAAATATGTCAAACCTAAAAAGAAAAGCAAAAGTAAAAAGAAATGACATTTAATAATTTTCAGACTAATGCTAGTAGAACTGCTTTTTATCCAAGATATTTAGCTAACGATGGATTATACTATACTACTTTAGGGCTTGTTGGCGAAGCTGGTGAGATTGCTAATAAAGTTAAGAAGATAATGAGAGATAACAATGGAAAACTTACCAAAATAAACAAAGCAGACATATTTGATGAACTTGGTGATGTATTATGGTATTGTGCTAGTTTAGCAGATGAACTTGGAGTTAATCTTGAAGATGTTGCAATAAATAATATAAATAAACTTGCAGATAGATTAAAAAGAGGTAAAATAAAAGGAAGTGGAGATAAAAGATGAGTCCTATACTTGGAGCTAACCCATTAGATTATGACGCTACATATCCTCAAGTAGCAGAATCGGCAAATGATGATGCCAAGATTTTTGTGATGGAACGAAACGAAGGCAGAGAAGTAATGTTTCAGATTGAAGATGGAACTCAATACTATGGTAGGATTGGTTATGTGCCAAATAGCGAGCATTATTGCGTTGTGGTTGATAGGAATGGAACTCCTTGGGAATGGTATGTTAGAGAAGAAGCTACTAGATTTGTAGAAGATACTATTCCTAAAAAGAACCTTTGGCAAGATTCTCAAGTATAAAGTATTCCATAATATGAAATTAGTATTTATTGGATTTATAGCGATAGCATTGATAGCCGTTTATATTGAATATAAAGACCTATAATATGTTTCTTATAATTAATGATACTTTGGCTTATACTGACCTAAACCCTACTATTAGCCTTGATCTTGGTATATTCTTGTGCAGTTTCGTGGCACTATTCTTATTTAACCTTCTTATTTTACTTGAAGCAAAGAGAATAAGGCAGTATATTAAAAAGAGAGGTGAAAAGTAAGATTATGTCTTTATTAGGTATAGATTTTGATATACAAGGGTATATATTTAAGCCATTTTACTTGTTATTAGGAGTATTATACTTTCTAGTGTTATTGAGTTTGTTAGGAACTCTATATATGGTCTTGTTTTTAAGAAATACTCTAGAGATAACACTAAATAACATAGATAAGAATAGAAAGAAGTATAATAGATTAGGATAGAGTATAGTTTAATTGGTGGTATATAAAATATATATCTACAAAGTCAAGCACAATTATTATAAAAAAATATATCTTTATTTTATCTTTATCTTAATGTAATCTATGTATAAGGATGAAAAACTCAAATAATCTAGAAGCTACTCTAGAGAGTTATTATGATACTATAAAAAATCCTAAATACAAATTAGGTAATTGGATAGTAACAGACAATGATCTTTATATTAAATTAAAAAATAAATTAACTATATGTTATATAGCTCATATTGATATTGGTTTAAATGATAGTATAGCTCTAGTAGAAAGCAAAGATAAATACATAGCAATTAAATATAGCCCCAAATATATATGTTATAGAGAGAGCGATAATGAATATAATTTATTATCTGATAACTATAAAATGTTAGCTATAAATGAAGATGTATTATATCCAATCAAAGATAACCTTCCAGAATGTCCTTCATTTCAAGAAATAAGGAAATTATTTAACTGGAAGCTAGGCAAAGGGGCAAAGGCTTTTTTAGATTATTTTGTTTAATTTTAAACTATATTAGGATATTAATAAACTTATTGACTTATTAATAAATCCTTTGTAGTATTATAAATATGGCATTAACAAATAAAGAAATCAAAGCTATTAAAAACTTTGCTGATAACATTAAAAACTCTGGTATGAACCCTTGGGGTAATCAGAAGCGTGGTAAGGATGTACGAGAACTTCATATGGGCAAAAGCAAGAAGAGCGTCTTTAACAAAGAAGATGCTGTTGGCATTCCAAAGATAGAAAAGATTCAAAAAAATAATCGAAGATAATAGTTGACTATATCTTAAATATATACTAATATTAACTTATGAATATAACTAACACGCAATATACTTGGTCTGTTAAAGCTACAACTGGTCAGCTTGTTGTTGCTCCCAAGAGTTACCCAACTCTTCGTGGTGCAAAGATCGCTAGTAAGCGATTCGCAAACAAGACTGGCGGTTCAGTAGTTTCTGTTTCAGCCAAGTAATGTAATAGTAGGACATTGGTTCAATCCCAGTGTCCTATTATACTTTAGACTTTTCGCAAACAAAAGATATAATAAATAAACCGTGAAGCCCAAGGAAGTAAGGTTTGTGGTGTTCCTAGCAAATAGTTAGACCTCTTTCGATTTGCAAAAACCACAGATTAATCAATATGTCCCAAATAACTATAACACTATTATGTATGCTAGGTTGCATAGCACTTCTTCATTTTTCGAACCACATTAAGTGAAACAATGATAACAGACAACCAAATAAAAGCAATGACCGAAAATGAATTGGCTTATCTTTATTATGCTTTAAATACTGAATGGAACTCTTTAAATATGGGCTATGACTTTGATTGGTATGCTCTAAGATCATTTAAAAATAATGTGATTCAAAATATTCTAAATAAATATAGTGCGAACTTGACAGATGAAAATAAAGGTATTACTATGGAAATACTAAAGAAATTAGAAGGAAATATATGAATCATTTAACAGCTTTAATAGTGGTACTCTCAGCATTTAGTTCGGGGCTATATGTTATTTATAAATTCTTTAGAGCTAAATATGTAAGCTATGATACAAATCCGATTCACTATTGGTCAAATAGAAAGCAAAAAGTAAAGAAAAGATATAAGACTCTTAGAAAATATAAAGCTAAAAAGCGAAATAGCTATCTTGCAGTTATAAATAAATACAAATTGACATCACATAAATAAAGGTTATACTAAATATATGAGTCAATATACAGATGAAAATTTTAAAAGAGAAGATTGGGAATTAATTCAAGATGCTATTGTTGATCAGATATCTTATCTTAAGGGTAGACAATCTTGGGGGTACGAGGAACAAGTTGAGCGTCTAGAAGCTTTACTAGAAAAAGCAAAGATTAGTAGATTAGTAGCAAATAAGGTTTAAATAATATGTTTTTAATTGTAACTGAAAATTTAATTGGAACTAGCGAAATAAGGATGATTGGATTAGGAATTGCTATTGGCATTATGTACTATAGTGTTAACTATGTTTGTTCTATGTTGTATGATAATGGATGTGATATCTTTGGTAAGTTTAATAAAAAGAAAAAGAATAGTAAAAAGAAGTTGCGTTAATTAGAATATCGGTTATGCTCTTTATATGAGCAAAACATCTAAATCTAAAAAAATCAAATTGCCAAAGATGGATGACATCATGGCACAAATTAAAGCAGACCAACTAAAGAAAGCAGATAGAGTAAAGTATCATGCTAACCTATTATTCGATACCCTAGCACAAACAAAAGTCTCTTCTATTGAAGTATCTTTTGAAGGTTGCGGAGACTCTGGACAAATCGAATCAGTAGATTATACAGACGCTAATGGCAAGGGCATAGACGAAGCATATCTTGATAAGGTTATTGTTAAAGGTTCAGCTAAAACATCCTATCACAAATGGGATGAAAAGACAAAAAAGCTAGTCAAGACAGAAGCCACAGAAGGAAATGTCAGAGAGATTATTGAAGAGATATGTTATGATAAGTTAGGTGCAAGCCACGGCGGTTGGGAAATCAACGAAGGTAGTTACGGAACATTTCACTTTGATGTTGCTGGTCGCAAGGTGAATCTCGAATACAATGAGAGGATAGAAGAGGTTCGGACTAGTGAGGAGAGTTTCTAATGGCTAATCCATATCACCATTCATTATCGTCAGCAAAGAAGTGGGGCGGTTCAGCAGAAGATTACCAGAAGATTCACGATTGGTTTGATGAGAGTAAGATGATGATGGCAGACTTTCGCCATCGTGCTTTACGACATCACGCCGAAGGTATCTTTATGTGTGAGAGGATATTTGGTAATACCATCACACTATCTAATGGTAAAAAGATTCCTACTCGTTGGGTTGGCGAACAGCACATAGCAGAGGACTTGGGCTTTATTCCATCTATGCAAGATTGGCTTAAACATATTATGCCAGAACCTTGGATGGGTAAAACGAAAAAACTTGAAGTTGAGTTAAATGTCGCATAAAGTTTGGTGAGGTGGTTTTGGTCATCGGTGGTTGCTTCCGTTAACAGCAAATCGTTTTGTGGTATCGTAAACCGCAACTATTATGAATGAAAAAATTTTAAAATCATTAATAAACTTGGTAAGGTATTCTAATGATATACCAGACGATCAAAGATCCGAGGAGTTCAACAAAGCCCTTGGTACAGCGATCTTTGTTGTTCAAGAAGCTTTGCCAAATAAAAAATGGTCAGAAATTTTTTTAGATAACTAATTTTTTTTGTTCTACAATCTGTTGTATTTGATGTATAATAGAGCATATGAGCAAGAAACAAATGGAGAAAGAACTAAACTATGGCGATTGCAATAATCTTTTGTGTTTTTTCGGTAATATTTTTAAAGAGATGGTCGGAGGAAAGATAGAAGTTGACAAGAAAGAAGATTCAAAGTAATATAGTAATAGTAGAAGGCAAACTCTCGGTTGCGAGAGGATGTAATGGAAAAGAGCGAGGCGCCGTATATCTTTTCCGTTCCTTCTACGAAACTTTCGCACCTAGATCAAGGATTGGATGTAGTAGATATTGCGAAATAACTCTACTACCATATATCCCTTGAGCGTTTGTTGGTATCGCAGAAACCAACTTTCTTTTCTTTACTTATTTTTAATTTAGGTTATATTTATTAGATGACCACATATAAATACATAGCAGACTATATAAATAAACCTACTATATTTTGTTATATTTTAGATCGCGTAGTAAATAACAATCCTTATTTGTTTACTGGCGAGTATAATAAAAAATTACTAAACAAGAAAGTATGGATGGCTAAACAAGTGTTTCCTCATTGTGAACCAACTCAATATACTTATTTCAAAACATTCAAAGAAGCAAAAGCATCATTAAATAGATGGGGCGCGAAGTGGGAAAGAGTTTGACTTAATAATAATTTAGATTATATTCTATTTATGACTAAAACATTCAAGATTGGCGAGACAGCACTTGGCGGAACTATCAAGGTAGTTATTCCTAAAACATTAACTAATATTAGAATAGATGTTATTTCTACTAATCATATTACTAGAGGTTCTTGTGATGCACCATACTTAATTAATCAGTATATCTATTATAGCTTTGATAGGATTAGAATCGAAAGAGATTTGTTTCAAATAGTAAGTGGTTACTGGTCAGATCAAATACTAGCATGGATTAATAAAAGCTGGCAAAGTCAATTAGCCAAAATATAATTTGACAATAATTTAATTTATCTTATAGTTAATCTATGAACTCACCAATGATTAATCCTGAAACTGCTCAACCTTACTATACAGAAACAGAAGCTAAAGTAGAAGCCTTTAAGCTATTAAGCGAATTAACTGATTTATATTATTCTTATCATCACAAAGAAATTAAGAAAGCAGAATATGAATATCAAACTGAACTAGCTATGGAAGAAGCTAATAGTTTAATTTTATTAGTTGAAGGCGAATAATAATTGACAATAAATATAAAAGGAGTATATTAAAACTATGAACAACATCGAAAAACCCCTAAAGAAATTCACGATTCGTATGCAACGCAACCAAATCGCAGAAGTGGACATCGAGGTGGAGGCCACATCAGATGAGGAAGCGGTTGATAAAGCAACAGAGATGGCCGAGAATTGTACTGATGCTAATGGCTTTGCCCTTGAGTGGGATGAGGTTGATTATAACTTCGAAGCTATTGATGTCGAGGAAGAAGAGGAGGACGAAGATGAAGTCGAGTGAGGAAATTGCAAAAGAAATCAGTGACAGGATTGATGAATATAAAGTCCTCATGGTTGAGCATAATAATAATCAAAGTGCAGTAGATGAATTAGAAAGTGCAATTCATGAACTAGATCATCTATTAAGATGGATTAATGAGTAATGCACCTTTAATTTTTGCTATTATATTAAGTATTGCTTTTGCTATTTATATATACTTTAGCTACAATGAATAACTTATTTTGCATTGAAATACTAACAGAGAAACCAGTAATATCATTTGATGAATTACTATTAGCTAAATATGAAATAGATAATAGTGTAATAAGAGATAGTGAAGATACTAAAGAGTCTAGTTAATATAGTTTTATTTTTTTTATTATTTCCTTTGATATTATTAAGTGATATGATAAATGATGATTGACATAATTTTAATTTACTATATTATGGGTAGATGAAGTTAATCAATAGCACCTCTTATTGTTCTGAAAAGTTAAAAGAAATTATTAAATGGTGTATGCCAGAAGGCGTATTCCTTAAAGACATCCGTAAAATAGATTTTGGTAATACTAAATTAAATTGGCATGGCAGGGCTTGGGGTAGCATGAGAGTGCATATTGGTGTGCCTAGATATGGCAAGTATCTTAGACCATATAATACTGGAGGCAGAAGAGGCTATCTTAATGTTGAAACATATAGCTGGGAAGAAGGTTTAATTGAATTAATTGCTCATGAATTAAGACACTTATATCAATATAAAAAGAATAAGTTCTTTCATGGTATAAAAAAGATAAGAAAATATAACATGGGTACACGAGCTAAATTATGTGAAGTAGATGCCTCTTTATATGCTAAAAGAAAAGTAAGAGAGTATAGAAAAGGTAATTATAAATTAAATTTGGTTTGACATAAGTTGTTGTTTATTATATATTTACGTTGGGGCCCCGCGCCGCGCTGCAAGTCCTTAATGAATAAGCAGTTACAACAATCCTAAAAAAACTTTCACAGGATTGGCAACTCCATGATTATCAGAATCTTATGACATGAAAAAAGTTCTTGTCATACTTTAAAAGTGTGGTATGATTAACATATGGCTAGAACAACAAAACCCGCTCAAAGTGTATACGATTTCGATGTACACCAAGAGCCACTCCTCACAACAGACGGCAAGAGGACAGGATACTTCGGGATG